>JAABUP010004671.1_pt1 | contig 22024 bp, 26 predicted proteins | sample 5559201 | NCBI WGS metagenome assembly JAABUP01 (sample SAMN10711887, study PRJNA513373) | rock metagenome | isolation source: Antarctica rocks | place: Antarctica | reverse complement strand
GTTGTGAGGAGACCGTATGTTCTGGAGAGGTTGGTGAGGAGGCATGAGGGGAAGGAGAATGATGGCGTGGCTGGGGCCGTTGTCAGGAGCGTTGGAAAAATCCTGGGTTTTGTGAGGGAGAATGGGGAGGTGGGAAATGGGGAAGGGGAAGAGGAAGAGGAAGGGGTTGATGTCCGGGGTGATGGCGTGGTCGATCTTGAAGAGGAGGGGAGTCATGCTGGGATTAGGAGCGCTTCTTGTCGTGGTGCTGTGCAGCTTTCACACGGAGCGATCGGGGACGAGGACGCTGTCGAGGAGCGTTTTGATGCGGAAGCCTATGAGAGGCAAAGTCTTAACGATCATGCTCTCGGCGGCTCGGAACTATAAGTAATCGTCAGCGTCTTTGTTGTTTGTTCAGTGTATCAATACTAATATCTTATCGAAAATCTCCTCCTCACTTCACATACTTCTCATTCGGAACTTGCAGAGATCGTTGCAATGACCAATTCGGACTACTCTGCGGAGGTAGGGAAGCCCGGAAGTTATGGATTTCTTGCCTCAACCCATAATGCCGGCCACCATGGTGTGATGGCCCTTAGCTAGTACCATGTATGTAGGCACTCAGACGCTTCTGCACCTTCTCTTTCTCGACTATTGTTGCGTACGAGAGAGGATTCATAATACGGGATGTCCACTGCCGTCGAGGGTGACAAGAGGTCAGTTGTAACCGGAGTTCGACTTCAAGCACGACGACGAAAGACGGGACGGAGCCTAAGGAAGATCGAAGACTCGAATCGGACGCGAAGAACGAAGGCTTTGACGAGTGCGTGGCTAGCCAGCTAGTGGGCGTGAAGCTAGAAGATCGTAAAGTGCTCAAGGACACGACACCACCTTCTCGACTCAACTCACCGCATCCGCCCGCGCAGATCAGGGCCAAAACGACCGTTTCTAGAAAATGCCCGCGTGGATGGGGAATTGCAGCATGAACACGGCTTTTGCAGATGCCTGAGCTTGACAGGTGAGGATGTACTTTAGGGCATTGCATTCGGTGATGTGCGAGAGGTTGAGGAGCGGTTGTTGTGTCGAGGACACGAGCAGTGGGATTGGTTCGTTGACGAGGGGAGTTGGTGGGCCAAGGGTGATAAGGCTCTGCTTCAGGGCTTGTTGTGGAGATTTCATAATGAACTACCTGTGTGTGTTGCGGTTGAGGTCGTTCGTGCTAGCTCTATATACATGGACCATATATAGTTAGCACATTGGGGATACAGTGGCTAAGGTAGCATCGTGGTATGATGGTGGAACAATCGTAACTCTTGAAGGAAAGAGCATTTTCCCATTCTGCTCGGAATCAAACTCGCATTTCTCGTTCGAACTCGCCGACGTTGTGATTGAGCTTGGCAAGTGTCGTGGGCGTGGCTATGGTCATGATATTATTGTAGGCAACAGGGCCGAGGAAGCGCAGAGGCAAACTGTATACACGTGGTTACCGTCGGACCATGGTGACGTGACCGGTACCGTGGGTTGACGGTGGGCAAACCATAACACCAAGGTCGGCGGTGAGGGCTTGATCTCCAGCAACTGCAGGGAGATTGCGCATACATAGCTGGAACTCGTCCATGAAATGGGATTTTGCCAGTTCAAGTTGGTAAGGATGGATGTTGTGACCAGCGCAGGGTTTTCCATACTTGGAGCCGGGTGATTGTGAGTGCGAACCTCACCATCATATTATGAGGAATAATATCTCGCAATGGTGGAACGTGCGATGAGTATAAAAGTGAAATCCAAGAAGGAGGTATAAGAGTAGCAAATGCGATCATAGATATAGTGTAGAGCAATGGATGAGATTAGTTATATGCAACAATGAACTCCTGACATGCCAGCAAGACCTTGCTTGCCCTAAAGTTGCCTTCACCTTCCACGCAGCCTGTGCTCAGGATGACAGTCACGACGGGAACGTCATCTCTGGGCACATTGTTCCGCAATGGTGCCTTAGCCAGCTTCTGTTCTGCTTTGACTGGGATTGTCTTGCTCGAGTAGGGTCTGGAGAGGTGCCGCGATGATCGCGGGGCCGAATTATAATTATGAGTTCGCTGTCGTCTAGGCATGACACAGGTTCGGCTGAGAATGTCAGACTCGGCGTGTGGTTTGTTTGTAGCGCCTGTGAACTAGTAAAGATGACTGTTGTTCATCGCAGAGTCCATGTAACGAGTCGTCCAAGAAGAAAACCATAGATGACGAGTTCGTGCCGGTATCGTAACTCGGCCCAGGAGGAGGCATATCTTGGTGAAACATAAAGAACAACCATAGACTCTACCATACTCAGCTGTGCAAGATTCCTCCCGCTGTTTGTACCCTCCTTGATGTTGAAAACCTTGCAGAGCCCCTGACTCCGCGAAGGACCCGCAAAAAGGGCATAGACATCGTTCTACTCTCCGTCTTCGTCGATCTGCCTTACAGTAACGCCAAGATTGAACAAAATCTCCTAAAGACTCCTCCAGATCTAATCTTCTACCCACTGCCCAGGCACCTTTCCTGTCTTATGCGGATCCTCAAAATCATCCCAGCCCATGATCTCATCCGGCCAAGCCATCTTTACTATCCCCCTAACCAGTATCTGCAAAAATCGCAACATAGGTCTCTCCGCAAGCCTGAGACGAGTCCAATCCGACTGCCGAGCTGCTTCCTGTTCAGCAGTCCAGACCCCTGTAGCTGTAGCTTGGCAGACACGAATGAAGTCGAAGAATGCGGCTGTTCTGGCTGCAAGTCTTACTCTCGGAAAGCAGCATAGCTCGAGAATGTCGAGATCGTCCTTACTTCGGCAACTGCGTCGAATGTACCACAGCACTTCATCTACGAGACATGAGAACTCGAGCTCTGCATCGAACAGAGAACATTCATCGATCAGAGAATCTTACGAATGTGTTTACCGGAGAGCAGTCTCAGCAGGAAGTATCTGTAACGATAGGACGTGTTATGACGAAGGTCGTACTTATATCGCGACCCACGCAGGCTTCGAGGTCGAGTTCCCAAGAGAAGCGGCACAAAGGTAGGAGGATGAGCGTCTGGTTGCACGGTCCACCTTTCTAAGCTGCTCCAGAACTGTCGGACTTTTTCTTCGACAATTTTTCGATTGTGATTGGTGCGTTGGATCTTGTTCAGGAGCTCAGAAGTCTCGGGTTTTCGAATAATCTCGGAGTCCTTCATCAACACCGAACTGACGTCTTCGTTACACTCCTGCAATATGTCGCACCAGAAATCAAAATTGCCAGAGGTCCTAGCTACGTCTGCAGGAGTGCCCCAGTGTTTTGAAACGGCGTATATGTCAGCTCCCACTCTGATCATGGATTTAATCATCTGCCTCTGGCCTTCTCGTCGTTGATTATCATCCTGGACATCGTGAACAGAGCCATAACACAGATCATTCATGACCCATGCGGATGTATTAACAATTGCATATGACTCCGAAGGTGAAACAAACCGCTCGTCATGTTCCGACAGGGACCCGATATGTTGGAGCGAGGAAATCGCCAGATGAAGGCATGTGAGTCCGGATTGGAGCTCGTTCTCAACAGACACCGACATGGGCACATTCACATCAGCCCCATTTGAAATAAGCCAAGCAAAGGCCTTTTCATTCCAGCGGCGGTCTTCCTGTATCAAGTTCATAAGAGGCGTGTGTCCCAAAACGGTCTTCGCGTTGAAATCCGGACAATAAGAGGATAATGTTGTAAGAAAATCCGGACGGAGTGAGTTCATTAAGCACAGGTTATAGGACGAGGCGGCGTCATGAAGAATGTTTGATCCATCTCTCGATGTTATCACTGGATCGATATCAGCTTTGTCAACCAAAAGCCGGAAGTTGTTAACGCCATCAATGATTTGGTCGGAGCCCATTGCCATTGCCCATCGCAGCGCTGATCTAAACAACCTTAGTTTAGATCGCCTTCGAAGATTACCGAGCCATACTTTCCAGTTATATCAGTCGCTTGAGCATCAGCTCCGTGATCTAGGAGGTAATTGACCATTCCAGGCTCAGACGATGCAAACTGCGGATTGAGCTTTAGTGACCTGACCTCTGCAGTGCTAGCGATAATTCGATGCGCTCACCCAATGAAGTAATGTAATGCCGTATTCATCATAAGCATTTACAGAAAGTCGTCCGCTGTCCAGCTCTTGCTTAATATTTGGTCCTTTTCCCATCGCTAAGTCGTGCAGCACAAGCGTCGGTACATATTGCCGCCAAGTCAGACTGATATATATCTGAGGAGTACTCGAGTCCCGGACAAGATGAGCGGTAAAACCGGTCAGGAAGGAAACCGAAGAAGCGAAGCTCACCCCGAAACGTTCCCGGGCGAGTTTCCGGGTGGCCTCATATGCTTCCTGGGTGTTCTGACATTGCCGATACAGAGAAAGAGTTCCAAACAGCAGCCAAAGGTTCCAACGTCTGATTGTTGGGAATTTACTGTTCACAAGATTTGTTCTAATCGCCACGGCAGGTCGGAATCTATACGTCAAGGGGTCGATCACTTCCGAATTATTATCATGTTGATCCGTAGTAACTTCCTGTGATCGAGACCCAACAGCTTTTGAGTGTAGCTGAAGACTTAGCTCTTCCCGCATCGCTTCTCTGATAGTAGACGTAATGACAGCTGCCAGAGGTACGCCCGAACCGTCATTTTGTATCAGAGAGTGCTTCATGTTCCGGATGTCTTGTTGAACCTCAAGAATCTTGTCATATGCGAAGGACGACAGCACTAGATTGTTATTGATCCTCTGACTATGGTAGAAGATCAGATGTATACTTAAGTCCGTAAGCCTAATAGGTTGACACATACCTGTCCGACATTCGCAACGCCAGTGAAAGGTCGGTAAGTAGGATCTGCAGAGCTTCTTTCATGTTCTTCATCTTCGATTCCGTGAAGACGATCTTGAAAGGCTTCTTCATTCTTGTCTTCAGGCTTTTATCGTCACTCTGCATGCCTCCAACAGCGGCCCGAAGCTCCGCAAGCTGCTTTTGACATCTTATGAGCATTGACAATATAATGGTATTGGAAGATCCATCGTTTGCGCTGCCTGCGATCTTCTGCAGCAGACCACTAACATCTCGAAGCCGGTCCGAGAGAGCGTCAAGTTCTGCAGAAGCTCCCTGCAGAAGAGTCCACACATCATGAATCGCCTTGGCCTTGTCGAGTAACTGGATGACCAAACTGGCAACGCTGAATGCGCTGGCTGCGATGCTTATAGGGTCAGCCATATCCACAGTGGCCTGATCCGGCTTCTTCTCGCAAACGGCAGTTTATTGAGAAGACTTGATGCCGGGCCGCAGAAGATGGTGTCGTGAGCAGATGAGGCAGCATTGTAAAGAATACAGAGACGATAACAGCAAAATGAGCCTCAGACACAGCCTTGTGGGACGCAGTCCCGCCATGTGTGAGTGTAGCATACCAGAAACGGACTAGTGAAATGACCGCAGCTGTCCATGTCGTGCTATCAAACAGAACGTTCAGTGGGAAAGCATGAGCAAATGAGCCCAGCCTCTTATACAGGTCTCAAGGAAAGCAATATTGATAGAGAATCTGAGCAAGCACTGCAGCAATCAACGCTTTGTTAACATCGTCATGTACATGAAGTACTCTACTCCTTGTGACAGTATTGTTTGTAGATCAAATGGACACAAAGTGAACAGAACCAAATTACATATTCTGCCTCACGGCGCGCACAATCTGACCCGAGGCCCCTCAGTCGGACTGGATACTATGGGCGCACGTCCATTTCGCCATAGATGAGTGTAATTCGGGCTTTTCCCCTATCAATCACGGGTGATTAGCTACTTTAATAATCTGTCTGAGCCGTTGGTGCAGTATATTTGCCGACTGACATCAGTTCCGAGATAGATATCCTCTCAACCCACATACCACTGCCATCAGAGCAGTACCACACCCAGACGATTTGACTGTTCTCCGAAAATCCTACTGCTTCTTTCTATGCCAAAGAAATACCACAATCCTACTTTCAGCAAGCCCGCAAGCTCAGCACATCCAGCACTAGCAGCATCTCCGCCTTCCAAATATGGCAGTAACAATTCGGATACAACGTCTCCTTCCGTCAATGACCTCATCAATCACCTTCGTCGAAGTCAAGTCACAAGTAATGGACCCCGGCATGAGGTCATCCCGACACGAACGGTACACCCCTCGCTGAAAGGCATCTTACAAGTCGCCGATACACCACCTCCGAGACCTAGACCAGGCATGCGGCGTGTAGGAGGCAGAAGTGTGAGGGGCCCACCTGGACCGGCACCACCAAAGAGCTGGCTCACCTCGAGCATCCATGCGCCGAAGCATCTGAGGGACAGAGCCAGGGTGGCGGCTGCACAGCGTGCGGCGCCAGATCGACTGGACAGGCTGCCTGGTTCGAACATCCCAGACAAATCGTCGTTGCTGCACCATTGTCTGAAGGCCATTGCAAGGGACTGGAAGTGGCATGTGGAATACGACCAGTACTACCTCGCCACAATGCCTGTGACAGTAAAGGCGACACTTCTCAGCTACATAGCAGTCTATAGCGATGGTGATGGCCTAGACATCGACGGACTAAGAACCCTATTTTTAGATGACACCGAGCTGCATGGTGCCACCGGCAGCGAAGAAATCAAACATCTCGACCTCGCAGGCTCCGTAGGCCAATCCATCACCTTCAAGCAACTCGAGCAATACTTCGCCAACTGCACCTCAACCCCCGAAAACCCCCCACCACCCAGCCAAGCCCCCGCCACAGACGAAATCGACTCCTGGGAAGCCGAAGCCGACACTATCCTCTCCCAACCACTCCACACCTCCCGTTTCCCAAACCTAACCCACCTCTCCCTCTCCCACCCCAGCCCTACCACATCCTGGCCGCGCTTCCTCGCCTTCGCCCCGCACCTCGCTACTCTAACACACCTCTCGCTCGCCTACTGGCCAACGCCCTGCCTGACGCCCAACGCCAAGACCACTACGACGTCCAGCAAATACTCGCCTTCGGTGTCGTATGGCTGCAGTAACTTCTACAGCGCCAGCGAAGGCGACTGGAGTGAAGCTGCGGGTGTGCTCATGAGATTGAGCCGCGCGACGTATTGTCTCAAATGGTTGGATCTGGAGGGGTGTGGGGAGTGGTTAGCGGCGCTGAAGTGGGAAGGCGAGAGTGGAGGCGGTGTTGAATGGTGTGGTGGGTGGCGAGGTATGGAGACGGTCAGGGTACACGCCGGTTGGATTCCGGAGGACATGGTCAGTTTGACCGTGTGTGATGAAAGGGAGGGTGGGAAAGGCACGAAGACGCAGTATCACACGCCGGAAGGAGCGGAATCGCTAGGCTGGGATGTTGAGGATGAGAGACGGAAGTATCACATGAGACAGGATGTTATTGCTTGGCAACAGGTCCATACCGAGGCGCGAGCTGTGGAGGCGTGGGTTAGGAGTAAGAGGAGGCTTATTGGTGGGTTGAGGATCACGTTCGAAGATGACCGGGAACGAATAAAATAAATGGTCGAGGGATACGAGTTTTCGATGAGCCGATATGATATTATGACCTGTCAGGCGATGGTGTATAAGACTCCGGTTACGGCGTTCTTGAAGGGGTATTCTCCAGCTTCTTTCAAGTGCTTTTGGGGCGATTTACAGGTATCAGTCCATTTTGGCATTAGAAGCAAGCCAGTCGGGGTTTGGTTCGTAGCGATGTTTTTTCAACAACAATACCATCATCAATTACTATCTATCTTTTTTGAATTCGACGAAAATGCCTATGCCTTCGCAACAGCAGGGCTGTCCTCCGCACCAGCCCACCCACACGAGGATTTCAGGGTAAAAGAGTCTCAGTCCTTCGACCGCAAGTCAGAAATGAAGTGAAAGTAAAACCAAGCCCCGAAAATACCACTCAACACAATCAAATGAAGTAGAGCGTATCCTTGATCCCACCATTCACAGGACGGAGCTTGAAAGGTGCCGTGTCTGAAGTGTGGTCGTCGCGATCCATTAGCAGCAATGCGCGTTTCGTAGCCTGTGGGAAGGGAAGGATGTCAGTCAGTGTACGAAAATCCAGGGGAGTGAGGGAAATTAAGGGGGTTACCAGGCGGGCGAAATAGATGGGGGCGACCATTTTGCTGCTGCCCATGCCCATGGGGTAGTCGTAGGAAGCGTCGAATGTCTATTGTATCCGCGAGTCAGTGAGTTAGCAAAAGGAAGTTGTGTGGTGTTGGAAGCGCTAAGGGAGGACTGGCGGTGAAATCGGCGAGCGGTGGCTTACATCCTCGTAATTTGTCCTAGTATCGATGTCCAGGCTGCTCGCTTTGCCAAGGGGCGACATGTTGTGGCACCTCAAATGCATAGGCTTCTGGTTGTTCGTACCGTTCAGTGCTTTCTGGATGAACCATTCGTGGTTGTTGGGATTGGCAAGGCCTTCGCAGGCGATCCAACTGACGTTCTCGTAGCCTTTGTCAGGCTTGGTGGGCTCTTTCACCAGAGATTGTCCAGCTAGATTGCGAAGTCTCAATTTGGTGTCTTTGCCCACGGAGATATAGAAGAGCTTGGCGCGCGGAAATTTCAGGCTGATGGTGGATTCCAAGTGTTGGACTTCCTTCTTGAGTAGTTTTTCACGCTCCATTTTCTCCCAGAATTTAACGTGCCGTGCCGTCGAGTCACTCTCTGCATAAGGGGGCAGACTTGGAGTGTTGGATGGTGTGCGGATAGAGGCACCACCTATTGTTTGCTCCCGTTGACCCATAGCTGTTGTAGATCGTCGCCTACTCTCATTGAATACTGGGGAGTGTCTTATGCCATTTATCTCGGTGTCGTTGCCAAAGCTTTTATTCTCACCCGTAGCTTCTTTCTGGTGGTGAGGATCGGATGATCTGGCTCTCACAGGTCCAGTCCTACCCCTTGGCGCAGCAAGTTGGTCCGAATTCTCGTCAAGAAGCCGTACCTCCGGCATGGAGTGAACGCGAGATGTTGAGTTCTCGGAAGGGCTCAATTTGTTTGCGGTGAAAAGTCCAGAACGATAGAATACGATCCGGGAGAGAGTACTAAATTGAACGCGAAATTTCTCATGCTCGTCTAGGTGTGCGTTTAGCAAGATTTCTAGCCCAAGAGCCTCCTGCGTGATTGTTATTATTGGAAGGACGACAGCGTGTCTTAAAACACTATTATATTAAAGGAAGCACTTACTGGTCCGATAGCTTTCTTCAGCAAAGTTGTGGTCTTGTACGTGCTCTTGAGACCGTTTGGCTTTGAAGCGAGTGTGATGCAATACACATGTGAACTATGAGCATCATTGGCATGTACTTCCTTCGCAAGTGTGGAACCTTCGGACGCCTCAGCGACGTGTGCACCCACAAGCAAAGTTGCATTCGGCAGCGGCATCAGATCGTAGTGAGTGTTATTTTCTGATTTGGCAAGCATCTTCCGCAACAGGAAGCAGGCATAGTTATCAACGCCATTGTCGGTGTCCTTTCGGTGCTGCTTGTCCAATGTTGATAGCTTGACGCAGCAACTTTGCCAGCCAAGGCCTAGGTCACAGACATGCTTCAACTTACGATACGTCTGCTTATTCTCTCGCCCATCACCAATAAAGGCAAGGACGAATGGCGCTGGCGTCTTCTTGTTTCTATCGCAGACCTTATCGGTAGTCTCTTGGGTAGTGGCTGTATTAACAACGTCATCCAGGTCTTTCTGCCAGCTTTCAATGGAAGCTGACTGCTTCAGTATGCGAGTGTTGCCGTCGAACAGCGAGTCGCCGAGATTCAGGTCCTGCAATTTGCGCTTAAAGATCCCCAGAAACAGTTCCATGGTTTTGGAAAGGGCTGGAGCATTACCTACTTCGACAAATATGATTCTGAACATGTTCTTGGAAAATATTTTCGTGGCGCCGAGAGCTTGTGCTGCATTTTTTATCATTTTCCGACAGGCAATCTGTTCCGGACACAAAGACGAGTGATTCTTCCCAGCGCCGTCGCCCACGGAGAGCACAGTAAGTGGTAACGCCTGACTGACAAGATTGACCAACTTGTCATTCCCAGAAAGGCCCGAAAGACGGTTTGCATTGATCTCGTTGAACTTCACACGCGCATCTTTCGGCATCGGGTGTCTGAAGCTTTGCCCCGGTAGGATTTCGCAGATGCAGGTAGGAATGAACTGCGGTCTCTCCTCCGAGCCGATGATTAAGCAAGGGTGGTTGGAGTGTTTCAGCGGAGTGGCCTTGTCTAGAAGACTAGATCAGTATACATAGATTACAAACTACTGAGGAAACTTACCCTTTGTAAAGTAGTCGGCAACACTTGTAATTCGATGACCTTCGGCATTCGAAAGGTCAAAGAACGTCTCCGCAGGGTTTGTCTTTGCAATTCCCGAAATTGTAGCAATCCTGGTCTGTCCCTGGGACCGTTGAATTTGAACTTTCAGGCCCCTGAGGAGAGTGCGGAGCATATCTATAGCTTTGGCCGACGTGAAGACAAAATCCGGCAGATGCTCCGCAATGAAGCTGGAAGCTTTGATGGGGCTATAGAATACACGATGACACGGTAGGATAGCACGCAGGAGCTGCTTGTGCGTCGTCCGTATCTCATGATTAGCGCCGCTTCTTGATTCTAGACCATAACCCAGGGAGTCCCCAGGCCACGTGAAGTCAAAAACTTTGCTGCCGTGGACAACCAGCGAAGAACTGATGGGTGCGGTGGGCATAGTGTTTTTCTCTGTATTGTTGCCAGGTGATAGACAACTCAGAGCTTCGGTATACTGAGCCACCTCCGATAGATTACTTGACTTGCTTAGGAGCCCGGAAAGAGCTTCAGGATCTAACTCTTTGACTACGACGAATGCGCGGACCATCATGATTTGTGATCCAATCTTCGGTTCTCCATTCCGGTGAGGGGTATCCTTCCGCGAGAATTCATCGCCGAAGAAGAATCCTTTGGTGAACGAGCTCCAAGCTTTAGTAACTTGGCCGGCTATTCCAGTTTCCTTTCCGAGGTAGACTGGCCTGAAGGATCCATCGGGCTTCTCAAGTCGGCGGTTGATTGTGCCTACAAACATGCACTTCTCCAGCCCCTGATATAGCTTAGATGTTAAGAACGTATGATTATCAAGGAACGCTACGCTCCCCTTCTGGGGTTCGATACGAAACTCTTGAAGAAACGCCTTCTCTAACAATCTTTTCTCTTTCTTGGCGAGAAAGTTGAGCGGTTCACAGATGACTTCGTATCTGTAGATCGTCTCCGCGAAATCAACACGGTAACAGTTGGACTGCAGTGGCAAGGTGAACTGTTCGTGTGACATGTCGGTGATCGGGAATCCCTCACTGGTCTGGACCTGAGGTTTGTCAAAGGTAGTGAAGGTCTGTGGAATGCTGTCGCGCGCTTCGTTGACTTCGTCGTTCCCCGGTACCCCCAACTCCTCACGTGCCTTCAATTGGGGTTCCACAAGCGAATTTGACGTCTCTGGGATGCTGCTGAGAGGGGTATTGTCGGTCTTCTCCGCAGATGAGCAAGTAGTAGCAGAGGCAGACGCCGAACTTGGTTGCAAAGCAGCAGATGTGGGTCCTGTAGCTTTGGTGCTAGAAATGGACTTATCTGAAACTTCGGAAGGAATCAACGTGGATGGCGACAAAGCAGCAGACACAGGGATTGTGCTTTTCTGGCCGCTTTGAGACTGTCCAGCAAGATCAGAAATGGGTTGGGAAGGAATTCGAGAAGTGACTGCAGAAGACAGTGTTTTTGCCGTATCACTTGTGATAGATTGTGCACTGATCGCAGGGTTACTCCTGGCTGAAGCAACCCCCAGTTGGCTACTCCCTGCAGTTCCAGCAGGGTGGAACGGAGGAGTCAGATTTGATAGAGCTTGCGACTGCTGCCCTGCTTTCGCTTTTCACTTGTCGGAAGACTTATCCCACAGCTGTGCGGACTTCTTTTGGTGGCATTGAGGTTGTACGAATAGGACAGTAACAGCCCGGAAAAGCCACTCCAGCTGTGAGGATACAGCTTCTTATTATTCAAACATGAGAATGCAGCGGAAATTGAGGATCTCCACCGATGGCTGATCCAAAGGTCAGGTTGCCCTGAAGATAAGTGGAGGAAAATGTGTATTATAAACACACCAGTGTGGAGCAAACACTCTTCACGCCGTAAGCATGCTCCAGATAATCGCTTGGCGGTGGCACAAATGTGAGCTTAATTGGCATGATAAAGAATCGCTCATGGCCCGTGTATCTAGACTCATCTTCGCCCTCTTGCATTGAAACTCTTCAAAGGATCCAATTTCCTTCCCACAGTCTTCTTCCCTCTGTTCTTCATCTTATTCTGCATCCTTGCCTTCCTGATTCCGTTCTCACTCGTCTTATTCATCCCTACAAACCCAAGGTCCCCGCCCGTGATCTCCCTTCTCCCATTCGTAGGCATCAAGTAATCTGGCACATGCTTTAGATGGGGCTGCACTCTTGCCGCTCTCAGCTCGCCATCATGCCTCAAGTGACGCAGATCATCGGGGTTTTCCTCAAAATGACGCTTAAGCTTCTTACTCTTCAGCAGCTCCTGCCTTATCTCCCGTGTGCGTGCTTCTCGAACGGCAATCCGCGTTACGGCGCGTAATGCATCGCTCATGCGATAGCGAAAAGCGTCCACCTGCTTCATGTCAAACTCGTATGGTTTAACTTCGTTGCCTTTTTTCGTCTGTTGTTTAATGATCTTTGCCAGGATAGCTTCGTCATGCTTTGCCGTGGGTGAGGAAGTCGGCTTATGTTTACGGTAAAGCTCAGTGGGTACGACAAAGGAAAGCGCCATTCCGGTCTTCCCAGCCCGCGCGGTTCGTCCGATACGGTGGATATATGATCTAGAAGTTATAGGCAGATCAAAGTTGAGGACACAAGAGACATCTTGGAAGTCTATGCCACGCGATATTCCGTACTCTTTGTCCTTCTTTGCGTGCTTCCGTTTCTTCTTCGAAGGTTCTGCTACGTCTTCGCCTTCCTCGACGCTATCTTGCTCCACCGCAGGTACGGCTTCTCGATCGATTGCTGCCTCTCTACCTTCCGATCGCAGCTCTCCCGGATGCTCCTCATCACTACTTTGATGTTGCTCCACACTGCTGTTTGCTCTCATTGAAGATTGGCTGGTTGCTTCATGCCCCAGGATTTCATTCTCATCGGTAGCGATGATGATTTCATAAACGTTTTTGTTGAACTCTTCGACAACATGGGTGCGAGAGTTGATTGGTAGCTCCGAATTCAAGACGCAGCTTTTGGTACCAAATTGTTCCAAGAATAGCTTCAATCGATAGCAGCGATCTATGTCGGCAACAAAGACAATGCATTTACCTTTGATAAGCTTGAGCTTAAAGATCACGTAGATCAACAGGAACTTCTCATCTTCGGCGCATCTGCCACGTTTTAGCTAACAGCATCTCAAAGCCTAAACCGCAAGAGCATACCTAACAACATATTGGCTCACACCGCCCCCGTCATCATCTCGCTCTTCAAGTTTAAGTACCACAGGATTCCTGCAGAAAAGTCCCTTGATTTTCTCCACCTCTATTGTCAGTGTGGCACTCATCAGGAACGTTTGGACGCCGTTCGGTATTGCCTTCGAAACGCTTTGAAGGTCCTCATCGTAGCCATATGACAATAACAAATCTGCCTCGTCTATGACCAAATGTGCTAGGTCTTCAAGGGACAGAGCAGAGGTGTTGAGGTTCAGCGAAGCTCGAGCGGGTGTAGCGATGACGATATCTGGAGACTCGGCGAGGAGAGACCGTTGGACAGCATCAGACACCTTCTGCGTAAGGTTGATAACCCGGACATCCTTGGCACAGAACGCAGAGAAGGATGCCACGGCTTTCAAGACTTGTTCTGCGAGCTCTCTGGTGGGGACTAATATGAGCGCAGAGGTACCTTTAACTATGGGAAAGGCCTAAACAATCTCATCATTATTCATCCATGCAGTAAGTTGTTCGCGAGCTTACGGCTTTGCGTTTGAGTATTGATTGAAGTATTGGGAGCACGTACGCCCCAGTCTTTCCAGAGCCAGTTTTTGCACGGGCTGGATAGCGTCAGTCGTGTTCGATACCAAAGACCAGTGGAAACGGTATAGAAATTTACCTAAGATATCTTTGCCTTCCAATGCCAGTGGTATTGCTTTCGATTGCACCAATGTAGGCTTCGACCAACTCTGTTTCACAACCGCTTGTAAGAGCCGCGGTTCCAATCCGAGGCCGATGAAGTCAGAGCCCTTGCTATCTGATTGGCCTGACGATACTCCTGTCGGAACGTTATTATTGTTAAGTTTGCGTTTCATCGTTGCTCGTTTGTCAAGGGTTGTGTAGGTTTCAATCATCGAAATCCTGTGAGCGGTGCGTCGATGATTTTTGAGAGCCGCAAGGCGGTGAAGATTTAGCGCGGATTCGCTAGTGCAGGAAGGGACTCCGTGTTGATAAGGCATTTATTTTGATTGACACACCATTACGTTCTCCACGAGCAAAGCGACTAAGAGGTCCAGAGTCGCTCAAATTACCGAATGAAGTGTCGCAGTTGATTCAAGATAGGACGTTATGGGAACTTATTTAGTCACCAGATTCAGTTCCACGCACCCTAATGTCCCTCCACTTCGATGCCTGATAAGGCTCCGATTATGGTTCTTCCCAAAGCAGACAGTACCTAATACTTGCGAAAACGGACTGGAAAGCGAAGGTAAAGACCTTCGTTCGAAGACACAAGAGGCATCGCCTGCGAGAAGAAACCAAAGGCCTCCAGCTATAACAGCGTCCATGCAAGTGTCCGGAGAATGAGCGAAACAACACGAACACGAGATTACAGAAATAACAGAGATAGGACATGGCTAACGTAGGTTGCTGACGTATGTGGACCCCATCAGAGGATTGCTATCAATTTTGCTGGATCAAATCGCCTCTCGGCTGGACGTATAATGGTTGGGAGGATGTCGACCTTAAGGGTCCCGAATGTTGCTCAATTCAACCCCACAATTCTGTTAGTGGAACTCTCTCCAATACCAGATCAATTTGTGCATGTCCGATGAAGCAAGAGTTCCAACCTCTCTAACTTTAACATTGTGTTGGATGGTGAAGGTTCTCCCGAAGTTGACCCTGCTTCGTGGATCTAATTTTTGGGACATGTCAACAAGCTGCACTCGAAGCGGATCCTTGTTCAGGCCTTTTTCTCCTTCCAGCTTGTTTGGGACCTTGTCTCCAGAGTATATGATCGCATGTTCCTTCGGGTCAACTCCTGGCTTGGTTGTCGCTCGGCCACCATATGTGGTGATGCAACTTAGATCTATTAGTCAGGATGTTCACATGGTTACATGCTCATACGTACATGCACTTGGACCAGTGATGTCTCTTTTTAGGTTCAACGACGATGAAGCGGCGGATCTGAGCGTAAGCCCTTTCACCATATTGAACCAGGCTGATTCCCGCGGCGCCAGGTGGAGCTGTTGCTCCCGCGTTTTCGATGTAGAGCATGGAGAAGACCTATACACCTCAGCGTGATCTATAGCCGCAGTCACGTCGATCTCACCCTGCCGCTCGTGAAAAATCCATCTTTGTCGTTCACCAGGCGATAACCTCCTTCACGTTAGTGTTGGAGGTCCTGTTCCTCCCTCTGTGGAGATCTCACTTGGATCTAGGATCTCAGTGTCGCCTGGTGTCCCTACTATCGTGTTCATTGGATTCGAAAAGGTCTCTACTGTGTAGGCAGCGTTGGAAGGGCCCGCAGCATCCTCATCTCTACCTTGATACTGCGCCTGCCCACGTCTACCTGTGTCGTGGTCAGCGCTGGGATGTCGGACAAACAACGTGAAGCTACATACTTCTGTCTGCAATTGCTGGCTCATATGTATAGCCGGGCTCCACCGACCGATTTGCGCTCGTTTGAGGAGACTGTACCGAGTTCTGATATGGGTATTGCGCTGGAAGTTGATATGGCAGCCCTGATGTGGCCGAAGCCTGGGGAAGAGCGTAATTGCCTCGAGGAGTACTACCGACGTCGTGAGCATTATCGTCACGCCATGGCCTCCAAGTCGAACAGCAAGCTGGGGTGTTCCTTTAAGCTCGCTTACCTCTCTTCTTTGCTCCAGATATATTTCCATTGGCCTTATCATCCACCTCATATCAGCATTTGTGAGTGCGACGAGGATACCTTGACCCTGGAGTACGAAGCAGAAAGATCCAATGACTTACCGTTAGAGTCCCTTTCCGCACGATAGTAGTCTCGGTGTTCAGCGCTCCACGTCCACGGATTTGCTGTTCCCGACATAATGATGGGAGGTCTGTACCATGGCCAGCGAATTTGGCTTCAGCTTGCGACCAGCTGCCATTGTTGACCGAAGCCATCGCATTATGTACAGTGCCACGTCTTTGCGGCTCAGCGGTTACCGGAAAACGCATCGACATGAAAGCATACTATCATCCACCAGTATAGGGCATGACTGTGATGATTCGATGCATATGCAGGTAAGGTATGGCGCACCGCCGAGGTCATGCACGATGATTCGCTTGTTGACGCTAGTGCAGTGATGCAGCGACGCAGCGATGCAGTGATGCAGTTGACGATGGATGCGATGACTGTAACAATAATAATACAGAAGCCAGAAGTGGTGTGGGGAGGTTGGTGCAGCCTACCCAGTAAGCCAGGTACTTCCAAGGTTGTACGAGTAACGGATCACCAATGTCTCGCCTCGGTTGCAGTCTCAGAGCCGCCCTAAGGTTTGCTCAAGCGTGTATGTGACATCTTATGAAATGTCGGGAAGTTGGAACAATGAAATAGTTTATTGGATTGGCACCGCGTTTTGCCTTGCGTCACATTCCATTCCATTCCAACCCAATCCAATCCGCGTTTACAATCATGTTAGCAAACGCACACCTTCAAAGCTGTCGGAGAAAAGGGGCCCCGGATTAGGACCCAGCTTCTTAATGGGGGCTGCCATACCTGCGAGTACTCCAGAAGCAAGCTGTTGTGCGGCGTCGTCTACCGGAGAATCTCATACTTGTCCCGTTCATTACTAGTCACTTCTCGAAGTATTGACAGTAGTCAGCTCAACCTTCTCATGATTGGCAGTAGGTCCGAAGCCTCCAGGTCGGGATTTTCTCACGAACGATTGAAAAGCTACTGCACGCGGTTCTCACGGCACCGAGTTCTGGGACGAAGGGCCGTACGGAACCTAGACATGTGCATGCAGGACCACAAGGAGGTCAGGGAGAAGACGAGCTTATCCTATGACCGATCAGGCAGAGTTCCCTCTGGTTGTGCCGCAAGATGGGCAGCACAAGAGACAAGCACTCCGCGAGCTATCGCTGAACCTCTCATCACCACCGGCTGGGTCTTTGACCGCAGCATCTCACTCGGACGTGTTGGGACAAACTCGAAACTTGATTGTTCGTAGGAGACTGAGCAAAGCCCAGAAGAAGATTGCAGAGCTGAGGAGCAAACTTATGAGAAACAGGCTCAAGTTGAGAGAAAAACGCAAGGAATTACGGGAGGAGCGGACTCGGGCTAGCGACCTTGATGCCCAATTCATTAAAGCTATTCGCCAATTCTGGGAGCAGGGTCAAGAGGTCGATAAACAATCTCTTTCCGGATTGTACCAGGAGGTTCAGGCAGCTCGTGACATAACAGGGCCACTGGAGGACGACTACGATCAAGAAGAGGATGAGAACAATGCGGCTGAGTTCCAGCTGAATGACGAGGAGAAGCGATTCTATAGGTTATACCCTGCAAATGCGTCCACGGGCGGCATCAACCACGATGATGAGTGGAGCACTCCCTCTTCCTTCAGCTCCTTGAACTCGCTGCAAGGCGACGATGCGGACAATTTTGAACCTATTAATCTTGTGCTCGATGAGTACAAATCTCGTGTTGGCGATGCCAACATCGTTAAGGAGAGGCTTGAGAATCTCCATTTCGAGCGCGTACAATACCTAGAGGAGGAGCGATTCCGGAGTCAAGTCGACGTAGGACTCTACCCATCCAATAAAACGTTCCTGGACGATTTCGATGATAATTACGCAGAAATCAAGCAAGAGCTTGACCAGATCCTAATGGATGTTCAGCGATTGCGCCAAAAGGCGCTTGAAGAAGGTGCCGTTGTTGACAAGCTGTCGTCGCCTGCAACTCCAAGATTCCTCTTGGATCGCGAACCCCGATCTAGATATGATGAGGCACCCGCGCTCTTCCCAGAACATCAAAGTGACGGGGTTGTCCCCGACCTTCTCAATAATTTCGCTGGCACAAGAGCGCGGATCAATCGATGGATACTCGACACGCTGAATAATTCTCCAGTGGAACGGGCACACCACAAGGCCATCTTGAGGGCGTTCAGTGATAAATCTCTGGATAGCGAGGCTTGGGCACGTCTCGTGTTCAAATACTGGAGAAGGGATCGAGCCGCTACAGATCAACTGGAAGATCCAGCGAGCCAAGATGCTAGCGGCTTCGTGGACCCCGGTCGACGGAAATGTCTGTCCCCTCTGATGCAGAGATGTTATGCGGAGCAAACACCGAGTGACGACCGTCAACTTTACGTTGACGGAAACCCATTGCTGACATTACAAGCCGACGGCTTCTCTGATTTGGAGACTGATACCTTGCCTTACGCGCCACTCTCTGAGTCCGACCTCTACTCTCCTTTCGTTGAATCCAGGAGTGTATGACTCATACCCTATCTTACTTGGCCAAATATTAAGGAGAATTTCGATTTGTTTGTTCCTTGATTGTGTCCCAGATGTCCTTTTGCTGTAAGGTTATTTGGAGTCGTGATAGGTTACTTTTACATCTTCGGATCTCTCACAGCAAAGCATTGTATGATCTACGGTGTATTGGGGGGTTGCGTCAGCATGGGGAAGACCTGGAATCGGATTCACGGTCTGGAGCGGACATTTCTTTTCAGTTTTCCACGTCATTACGGACTTTTTACAGCATCAGGTACCAAGGGATGTTCTCCATTGTCCTGTATGCTTTTTCTCGGACGTTTTCGTTGGCGACGGTTTGCCGTGCGATGGAGGTAGATTACTTCCCGAAAGTAAGGCAAACAAGCTCACAGGAGCCGCAAGGGACCTACCTAGCTCTCTAGCCCTCTTACAGCGGCACCGTGTTCCAGTTTTGTGACCCATCACTTTCCACAATTTATTGTACTTTTTCAATTCCCGCGTCCCAAGCGTTTGGTTCGAGGATGTCAGCTGCTCAATTTCCACACCAATGACCCTCGTCCTCCGTTTGACCCTTCCGGTTAAATGCCTTTTGCCTTCTTTCAGCATTCTTCACTTTCTCATCCAGCGTGGCGTGGGGGTGGTGGGGTTGGTGAGTGTAACCCACAAACCAGACTTCTACCCTACGTGTACTTATGCTGTGCGACGTACATTCTTGTGGGAGAAGTCCGCGGGTTCCCATCACATGCCTCACTGAGCAGCGTGGGGTGTCTTATGGATTTGTAATCGCTTACAGGCTGCCAACGGAAAGCTGCTACGGGCTTTGTACACACTGGATCTCGAATCGCAGATGGTGTGTTGATGCTTATGGCGCTTCCGTGGGGTGTATCGTTCTGCTTATATCTTGAACACGATGTGCGACGAGAAAACGAGCGAATAGAGTCATGACTGGAAGCGAAGGTGTGCGAGCGTTTGGTGATCCTCAGCCACGTATCTACAGTACACACAGCGTACTTACGTATCCTTGGTTGACCACCTCACGAGACGAAAGAAGCAACTTTCTGTATGTAGCTGCAAGTCTTCGCATCACCGTGGTTTATTGGCTGGACCGGTGTCGTGGCAGCCTTATAAGCCTGCCAAACACATCGCTTTTCAGACCACAACCTCGAGGCGCATACAGGAGGCTGACTTTGAAAACCTGGTCATCCCACAACCACTTCAGGCATTCTCCTCATGCCGGGCTAGAATCGTCTATTTTGTTCTTTTTCGAACATTCATTCTTCTGATGTCTCACACGTTCTACATCGCTCTATCGCTCCAATTGAGTATTTGACAACACCAACACCAGACGTCAAAACACCAACGGACCTGTTCCGATATCCTCTAAATCCGATATCTGCGAAAAGGAAGAGCATGCATTGGCTGGCCTATTCCTCCAAAGGTCATTGCTAATACATGCTATGATTGATTGATTAACTCTATGTCTTACACGTCCTACGTCTTTCATCACTTCAACTAATTCTAGACCAACACTAGACACCATACACTAGCAACAGCGGGACTGTCTCACCGGAACCGTGGCACGGACTTCTCAGCTCGATTTCCCAGTCTTTCATACCATTCTTCTCCGTGTCTCACATCCTACAACGGTCCACCTATCGCCTCAAAAACTTGTTTAACGGACCAACACAACATCAGTGGACCTGATCTCGCTGGCCTTTTGACTTCGACTCTCCCATCGACTGAAGAAATAGAGGTGCTGGATCGGCCGGGTTATCTTATTGAAGGTTGCTGGGACTTTCCAGTCAATAAATTCTTATGTCTCACACGTTGTCGTTTCATCGCCCATTTCATCATCAATCAGCACCAATACCATCATCAACGGGACTGTCCCGCTAAGAGGAATGACGGAATCCATGTTCATTCCTTCCTTCTTGCGTTCCTTGTTGCACTGAGCAACTGACTAAACTCCACATCCTATATCTTCCATCGCCGCGGTTAGTTCTAGATCAGCACACACGCAGATCTCTGCACCAGCCGAACATCAGCACCAACGGGACTTTCCCGCTAGCAGGATGGATGGACTTTGCTTCTTTGCTTCTTCCTTTTTACTCTAACCAACTGACTAAATCGACGTCGCCACGTCCTATGTCCTCCATCGCCTCATTTCATTCTAGATCAGAACAAACCCAGATCTCCGCACCAGCACCAGCATCACCGGAACTGTCCCGCTAGCAGGATAGCTGGACTTTTCTTGCTTTTCTTCTACCGTCTTCCAGTGACCAATCGACCAATTCCATAACTCACATGTTCTGTCTTTCATCGCCTCAGTCGATGCCTGCAACAACACAAGCCTCAGTCATCAACACCAGCACAGCACCAGTATTAGGATCAATCATACTGTGGTGCTCTCACCAACCGCAAGCACCGGCTCCCCATTTTTCCATTCACTTCTTCTCTGTCCAACACGGCTCATCAATCACCATCCACCAGTCAACACATCATCTCCCATTCGGCCCTCGATCTCATCGGGCTTGGATTTTACATAAGCTCTACCATCAGTCATCTAGCTGGCTCACCGACCTTACGAAGGTCCCTCTGAAATCCTTGACCTCGTTGAAGGATTCTTCCATAAATATTTGGTTGTATATTTGTTCTTGCTTCGCATGTCTCTGATGCATTTAGTCGCGCTCCATCACCTCAATTGACTCTTTCCCTAGTCACCACCAGCACGACCACTGGCCCTACCACCAAACTTCAGACATCGCAGTATCTCAGCTTCGCCATCTCTACACCTGATTCACCAGACACCAAACACCGACCCAAGTCCCCAAAGCCAGACACAAGACACCAAACATCGACCCAATTCCCCAACGCCAGACACGAGACACAAGACTCCAAACATAAGCCCCGACCCCAAACACAAGACACCAACACAGCCCCAGCACCAACCCACCAAAATCCCGCCTCAAATCCCAACTCCATTCCCTCTTACGTCCGCCTTCCAACAACTTTACCTAGAGTCTACCGACTAGATTAGAGGAAGGATGGAGTGGAGCGCACGGCGAGGAGAGGAGCGATCGAATCAGATCGAATCCGATTGCCGGCGGACCCGTGTATAAGTGATGTATGTGGGCATTTATGCGCCCATCTATGTATGTACCAAATAATAATAATAAAGATAAAGATGAATCGATGGATTGGATTGAATTGTGCAGAGTAGCAGTCGCGCGCTTACGTAGATGATAGGGTTGGGAAGTGTCTTGAACATCTCATCTCATTGATTTTCATTTGATTGAATTGAATTGTATTGGTTTTCATCTCATTGGATTTAATGTCCCTATCTCGAGAAGCTACGTACAATCTCCAATGCC
>JAABUP010004670.1_pt1 | contig 22026 bp, 29 predicted proteins | sample 5559201 | NCBI WGS metagenome assembly JAABUP01 (sample SAMN10711887, study PRJNA513373) | rock metagenome | isolation source: Antarctica rocks | place: Antarctica | reverse complement strand
TTGGATCCATTCAGACATGCAGCACTGATGCCTGCAACTTTTCTACGTAGTTTGGGGGCTCGGCAAAGGGCATGTGGCCTGATGTACGTGTGACACATGGTGTTCATGTGCAGCAACTGTGACACATGGTGTTCATGTGCAGCAACTGTGACACATCCTGACACAAGTACAGGAGGTTTGCAGCAAGGCCTGGTATGTGAGGCTCTTGTGATTTTGCTCGCAGTGGCACTGGCGCTGCCCTTGGATGTGCACAAGATCTGTGACACTGGCCTGATCAACAAGGACTGGCAAGAGCGTGCTCCCAACAAGTCCGTGGTGTGCGAGTCGCATGTGGCAATTGTCAGCAGGAAAGGCAACCCCAAGAACGTCAAGACCTGGAGTGATCTGACACGGTAGGCATGCTTGTCTGCATGCAAAGCGTGCAAGAAGATCATGAACTCAAGACTCACTTGACATGCAAAGCTGAAAGTGGGAGTGGCGGCGCTCTGTGTGTTGGCAGGCATGCATGTCTATATCACCAGACATCTGCAAGGCAGCTTTCACACAAAGCACAGGATGTTGTGTGTGGAAAGTCACGCGGCTCATTTGGCAGGAATGAGCTTCACATTATTACTGGAGTCTCATTGAGGCAAGGATGGGTTACAGATGATGGTCAAAAGTCAGCCGTCTCTGTCATCCTTGTTGGCATTAGGGTGTTTGCATTTCAAAATTGCAACCATGACTGATAACAGCAGCTCAGATGCGAGGTCATTGGCGCCAAGTCTGTGCGTCAGCTAGCCCAAGACTTGATGTGCAGGCCAGATGTGCAAGTGATCACTGCTAATCCTAAAACAGCTGGTGTGGCTCGATGGAACTTTCTGGCGTTGTGGGGCCACAAGCAAGACCAAGGCAAAGAAGCCTCTCTGGACTACTGCAAGAAGGTCAGCTTGCATGAAACTTTTCTTCCGTGCAATCTGGACTAGTGACCTGAACCCGTGTTGATCTGCAAGCCTGGTAGCTGCATGATACACAGCAGAGCCAATGAATCAAACAAAGAAGCTGCTGACCTCTTGGTGTTTGCTGCCTGTTCTCCTAGCCTCCGCATTGGTTTGCCACAAGCAGTTACTACTTGGACAGCACAGCCCAAAACATTGCAAAGAACCACATCAACAGTACAGATAGTATCAGTGTGACAGATCATATCCACGTTCAAACTCAAGCTGTAGTGGTTAGTGGCAGCCTTCACAAAGGCACTGTTTGCTTTGGCGCACAGGTGTTTGAGAATGTGCCCATTCAGCCTAGAGATGCACGAGAAGCCTCAGATGTATTTTACAAGCAGGGCCAAGGAGACGTCTCCCTCAACTATGAGAATGAGGTCATCTTGACCAATGAAACATATGGGGAAGGCGCTCTGCCTTATGTTGTGCCTGACAACAATGTGCTGGTGAGTGGCACTGTTGACCATTTTGCTACCTGCTCAACATGCATTCAAGGAGGATTTGGATTGGTCAACTCGAGGGCATTACACTTACTGGTCACATCTGCCAGATCGTACACATAATTTTACTTGTTTGGCTTGCATCACAGTGACTGACATCACTGCTGGTGTGTCAACTTGTCTGTGATCTGCACAGATTGCACTTAGTCTCAAGTATGTGTGTCAGTATGTCTGTCACATGCACATCCTGGGTCACATGGTTAGCAGGTAAACATGCTGCGTGCAGATTGAGTTTCCAGTAGCTATTGTGGACAAGAATATTGACCGCAAGAAGCCTGAAACGCGAGTAGCAGCTGAAGCCTTTCTGCAGTACCTCTTCACTCCCACAGCCCAGCAGGAGTTTATGGACTGTGGCTTCAGGTCGGCATTTCAGACCTCTTGCTTGAACACAATGTGGCCACGATGTGATATATGCAAGGTTGACATGCATACATGCATTGTATGATCATGCTGAGTATAATGGTGGCATATCCCATGTGCTGGAGTCATGTTGGGAGTGGATGTCCAATGGCATCAAGACCATGAGTAGGTTAGTACTGTAGAATGAACAAGTCTGGTGTCCTGTTGTGCCATGTTGAGACAATGATTGGTGTGGTCCTGCAATTGTTTATGAGAGGTTGCATCCCAGGCAACAAGGGTTTCTCAAGGCTTCTCGCCTGAAGTGCAAGCTTTGTGTTGGGCATGACAGCTTCCATAGACCTGACTGCAGCTAGTGACAACATGCTGGCTGCAGGCCAGTAGATAAGGCCATGAAGAAGAAGTCAAAGCTGCCCAAGGTGAAAGGCATTTGGACAGTTGATGACAAGCTTGGCGGCTGGGCTGCAACACAAAAGCATTTCTTTGATGAGAAGGTATGCTGGTGCAAATTGCTGTCCTTACTGCACAAGGCGAACACTGGAGTCATGTCACCAAGTTGCACATATGTATGGAGTGCTGCCGCTTAAGTGCTGCTGAGTTTGCTTCATTTAGACTGTCTACTCACCATCCAATAAGATTCATCACCTCACCAGCTGCTGCATGTTGTGTCTATTGCATAAATTGGCACAGAGCATGCATTCTGCATTGCAACAAAATGCAAAGTCTGATGAACTATGCAGCATGTGCTGTTGCAAGGCTTACACACCAGTCTTGGGTTTTGCCCATACCAGCATATTGTAATCTGCCAATGCAACCCAAATGCAATTCAGGGCATCCTGGACCAGATACAGCGGCATGTGGGAGAAAAGAGACTGGCAGAGCGCAAAGCCAAGAAACGATGACACTGGCTTTGGCAAAGATAAAGGCTGCACAGTGCGTAGTGATATATTGAGTGAGAGCTTTGCAAAGGCTGCTTAAAGCAACTTTTGGTGCAGCGCATGCTCTCAAACGATTTCCCTCACTTTGCTGCTGTGAGCCAAGAAGATCTGTGCTTTCCAAGTCATGCATTTTGGCCAACTGGGTGCAGCAACGAAAGGCAGTATTACTCAGGTACTCATGATTGAATGACACTGTGTAAACCCACCAGAATGGCTGAGCTGGAGTGAACTGACAAGTTATGGAGCCAACGAAGCAGTCAAACACGCTTGTATCAGCGTGCATGATATACATGTTGGCAAGCTGTACTGCTATTTCTGTTGTTTGCACCTGGTGCTGGCTCAGCAAGTAACTTCAGCATAGGTGCGTACCTATTACCCTGCCCTTGTACGTGTCCCAATTGAGTCCCAATCACGATCGACGTTCGTTGCGCATCAGCTTGCTGTGGCCAATGCGGGGCGTATTGAATGACTGACCTGACTGACTCAATGCGTTGACCTGGTCAAAGCATGACATGACAGTATTGGGTGATGCTGCCAGTTCCGGAACGCGCATGTTGTGAAGCAAAAATTGGCAATCTCACCCTCTCATCAAACACCCTATATGTTTTCAGGCGATCTGTCGTCACTACAGCACATTTAAAGCAGAGCACTCGACTTCACCAGGTCTCAGTTCAGCGTGTTCCTCTTCCCAACCCTCGGCCCACAAGCTGTGAACAAAATCGGCTGAGCGATGGAGAGAAAAGTAGCATTCTGCGTAAAGCACTGGAGTTCTGATGCCACTCTATACTCGTGGACTTGGGCAAAGCAGTATTTTCTGCGGGTAAGTGCAAACAAAACAGCTCATGCACAAGCCCAACAAGCGTTTGTGGCACATGCCTGAGGTTGCTTGGTTCACACTGCATCTGTTGTTATCTGGGCAGGGCACCAATCCCTGGAACAATGTCGATGGTGTGTGCACAGCCCTCTGCACAACTCAAGTGTTTTTGCTTGTGCAAGTTGAGCTATTTACTTGTATCCCCCAAATTCAAAATGTGGTTAAGAAAATTTGTCCATGTACTGGTGCATAATAATCTTGCATATGGTGACACTCCTGACAACCCTCAAGCCTGCGCTTTTGCTTGCTGTAGAAGCAGATTGATGAGGCTGGGAACGAAACTTTGAGTCCAATCGACAAGCTGTATGTTGTTCATGTTAAGCAAGGCAAGGATCAGAAGGAGCGAGCATGGTCAACTGGTGGTCCACTTCTTCCCAGCTTGGAAATGGCCCTGGCACGTTACCCACACACAATCATTGAGCTGGAGGTACCGTCCACAGCTGCAAATGCTCCCATTTGTTGACGTCGCATCATTCCAAATTATAGTCGGCTTCTGCATGTTTTCGACTGGGCTTGCACTCATGCACTTGCAAGCAGACATGTGCTTGCCTTAAGTTGAGCTGATTGACAAACTTGAGCTGATTGACATGCTGCTGCAAACAGGGTTCACACTCACAATATAAAACGCAGTTTCAGACAGCAATCATTATCAGTATATTATGACATTTGCTGCTCCTGCTTGCGGCTGTTGCTACTGTGCATTGCAATGTCAGCTTTCGTACAAGTCCTGACCAGGTACTGCTTTGGGAATGCCAGCCTGTCAGTTGACACACAAAGGTTGAAATTGCTGAAGTAACACCTGAGGCTGCTGGAGATGACTTTGACTTGGACTCACGCTGCAGGGCAGCCACATGTATAGTGCCATTCTGGATTTCACAGAAAAGGCAGGCGTTGATGTTCTTATATTGGGTGAGTCTCAAATATATATGCAAATGGCAGCCTGCATGCTTTCTATTCCTCAACAGGCTGCATGCATGGTCACCTTGTGCCAGCTGATTGGTTGATACTCACTCACAGATCACATGTGATGCATGTGTTGCATGTTCTGTTGTGAATGTGTGGGCTTTTGTGCCACAGCGTTTGGATGTTTTAAGGCTTTGCAGACAGTGCAACAGCATATGGTGCCGTCTTATAACTGGCCCCACAGCTCATCAATGGCATTGTTGACGAGCTGTGGGACTAGTCAAAATTGGTGCTGAAAAGCAAAGCTTTTGCCCCCTTGCAGGTAGCAAAGAGACCAGCACATCTCTGCTGACTAAGCTGGTTCCTGGACAGATGGGACTTAGTCAACAGCTCAACTCCAAGGCAGCCTGTCTCATCGTCCGTCCGGCGGTGCGTGCTGCAACAAAGCCTGTCTCAAGTGGCTATCAGTCATGCAAACAAAATTTGCCAGGGCAAGGGAAGCACAGATGTGCAGCTGACATAGCTTGGCACGTGTTGAGCTACAGAATTTTAGAGGCGCAAGCAAGTGCACTTCTGCAGCATTGTCATGATGCATGCACATTTACCCCTGCATGAGAAGGTACTGGAGTCCAGCGTAGGGGTCATGTTCTGGTTCAGATGCTCAGTGCAAGATACAAGCACAGTGTCATGTCTGCCTTGCAGAGCGCAAGGAATGACAAGATGCGCATCAACTCACAGAGGAACTTGGGAGCGGCCATGGAGCAAGCTGCGGTAAGACTTGCAGGCCTACCCACATCATATGGATGCTCCATGCTATGTGATTTATGCCAGACGCATAAAACGAAATGGGTCAGGCTTTGTGAACCTTTTTCATGCTATTGTGCACCAAACACTCCTATTGTGCGCCATGTATTTGATAGGTTTGCAATTGCCTGTGAAATGACCATGCAACATTTGCACCATGCTGTGATGACAAATACATACTTATCGGGGTCTCACGGCCCGCCACGTGGTGGCTGGGTTGCTCACAAATGCGGCCTCTGATTTAGCTTTGTCCAGTCACGAGATACAAGAGTCCGTGTGTGTCACTTGCAGGCGGGCCCAGGAGCCAGAGCCTCTTTGCCGCAGAATCTAAAAGCCAGCGTGCTGACAGCCACCCCAGATGTGAATGAGCGCAGGAAGATTGTCATTGCCTATGACGGCTTTGATGTAGGCAGACAGATGCTCACCTGGGCAGCCAAGTGCTGCCTAGCAGCTGGGGACGAGCTGTTCCTGTTGCAGTATCAGGTCACTGATACCTTTCGCTTGCTGCCAGCTGCCATGTCTGTGATCCCCCCCCCCCTCCCTGGCCTCCTATGGGGTGCCCAAACCAGGGTGAGGTGTTTTGGCTTCCCAAGTGCAAACGCCCAGCAACCCCAAACAAATGCATCTGTGCACATGCAAGCCTTTTTATAAGACATGTCAAGTTCCATGTGCAGTCCTTGCCTTTGTACAGTCTGGGTTTGACGCCTGCAACATGGATGGCAACTGAAGCTACCTCTTCGTTGTTGATGTAGGTGTCACAGAAAGGTAAGAGGGGTCCCAACGAGGGGGTGGAGGACGGGGGAGCCCACCTGGAACAAGAAGACCTCATGGGCTTGACTGTATCGCAGCATGTTTCCCTCATGGTGAGTGCTTGATCAGCCTGCCGACTTGCACAAGCTGCTTTCCGCGCCTTCCTTGCTAGTTGGCACTGTGCCTTGAACATCCCCACCCTGTTGCTCCATTTGCACAGATCACTTGCCAGCCTTCTGCTGCACCTGGCTTTTGGTGGCGTCATATAACAGCAGCCTTGGCAACAGCACAGAATGTGCCATACTGCTGGCAGGCTTTGCATCAGTAGTCAGAGTGTGCACCATGCCGGTGACAAAGCTACCTGTGCTGGATATTCAGAAGCTTTTTTTGTTTGGTAGCACAACATGCATCAATATAATGCTCAAAAGCAATACAGACAGCATAGGAGGTATGCTATTTGCGGTAGGGACAGGGGGTTGTTGGATCTCCCAAAGGGAGATAAAATCGTGATTGCATAATCATTGTTATTGTTTGAATACGTAAAACAACATGTGCGCAATAATGGTAAAACTTATTTTTGATGTGCAGGGTGATGCCAAGGCACAGATTTGTAGCTTCTGTGAGAATGAGTCCATGGACTTGCTAGTGGTGACTAGTACCCTGAGGGGCCGTATTAAGAAGGCTCTGTCCCCTATGGGTGGTGTCAGCTCCCAATTGGCCATGGAGGCCCCTTGCCCTGTCCTAGTCTTGCCTACACAAGCATCAAGTGAGCCTTTCTCCCTACTGTCTGCCATGTTTTGGTCAAATAAGTCCATCCTTATAATGATTATAATGGCTAACAATGAGCTAGGTTTGTGCAGGCCAAGTCTTGTCTCTCCCGAGCAGCCTGTTGCCCTAGTCTGCCCACATAGCGACCAAGGGGTCCGTCCATCCTCTGATTTGCATGCATTGCAGCGTGACATACATTGTGTTTGCACAACATGTGTTTCTAGCGTGTTTTGACTGGACCTGGTGTCTTGTTGTTCCCCAACTGAGTGAACTGATCTGGTTTACCACTTAAGGCTCAAGAGAGCTCAGGCAGAATAAATTCCTTACTGCAGCTTGCAGATTTGCAAACAAGCGACGCAAAGCTGGATGGCAGAGAGCTGCACTGCAGCCAGCCATGTGTGTGTGTCCCCTTCATGCCTCCTGGCTCACCAACTGTGTGTTTGTGTCCTTCAATGAACGCAACCCTGTATGTCCATTGTCTTACCACCTGATAACGCAACTCTTCTCAGATGTTGGTAGCAAAGGGGTAATCCTTCACCAGTCTTGTCAAGCTGTTCGTTATGCTGCAGGCTTCCAGGAGCAAAATGCCTATCTGGGTAGTGGGGAACTGCAAGCCTTGGCTGGGGGTGGCTATGAAGTCAGCACCTCTCCAGACTCACAAGGTACTCTTGCCCCTTGCCCTTGCCCCTGCCCTTGCCCACGCTCCTTGCATGATTGTCTACAAGTTTGTTTCAGACTGTTCAGACATGATAAACACTCAGTACTGATGTGTTTGACCAGGTTACTGACAACCCTGGCACATCTGTACAACCTAGTTGGTTGGCTGAAGTTGTAAACCCGCCTTCTCCTCCTTGCCCTTGCTCATGCTGTGCCCACAGTTGAGCTGCTGCTTTGCTGGAGCTAACCCCAGCAAGTAATGCATCGTGATGGAATCCATATGGAAGCAACTTGGGTTCGCACACATTCTTGCCCGTGTAGTTGGTAAACTACCCCCATACATGCTGAAGTGTTCTTTCATGGCTGGGTTGAGGTTGACAGGCGATGCAAATCGTCCGTGTTTGTTGTTTAGGCCAACATCATGTCGTCCCATAAGCTGGGTGCACCGGAACTCATGCCACCTCTAGGGCCAGCCTGCATCTGCCTGTTGTTATAGTCTGTATGCCTGCCATTTAAGCTTTTCTCTTTCAATGCCACATCATTTTTCTGATTTTATCAGACAGCAAGAAATCTTGATGCTACGTATGTAACACTTTTCACCATCGGGTGCCTTGGTATGGCTCAGTCAGCATCTGGATCACCTGTCATGCATGGTCACAATGACAACATCCATGCAGGAGCAAACTCACCACCTGTAGGGCAGGGCCCTTTCCAGAAGCTGTCCTCAATGAAGACGCGTTCTGGCGAACTGCCCCGCCGGCAGGCTTCTTCACAGACTGGGGGCCTGAGCCCTCAGGCCAGTGGGGGTTCCTTTCCACATGCCCACCAGACCCCATTCTCCCACAGCAGCAGCTGGGGTCCCAGGGGCACACCCCATGGGGCTGTTCAAGGGGGGCTTGCTTCTGCTAGTAGTGGGCCGGTGGGGTATAGGGGTGCAACCCCGGCTACACCCCCCCAGCAACCAGGGCAAGAGCCCCCAGCTACTCAACAGGTGAGCTGCATACTCATGTTCTGGTTCAGAGACACCCGCATTCAGTTAGCCTCCCTTCTGTGTTCCTCTTTTTCAATCATACGATCACAACAGTGCTCGCACAGCGTGTGGCTGTGAAAGCTGACGTTGTGAAAGTTGTGTACAGGAATGTCAGGGGCATGTTCTGTGCAGCAGCAGTGCGTGAACATGCTGAGCAGATAGCTTGCTGCCTGTGATGATTGCTCCACATCAATTCTCCACCAGCTACAACCATTGACCACATATGCAGTGCACAAGCGGGCTAGCAAAGTCTGCTTTCATGCTGAGCATGCATCACAGCGTGAACCAGTTTTGTGTGCTCCACACTCAGGATGGCATTCTGACATACCTTCTGATACTGAGCAGGTACGCCGGCGACAGCATGTTTCGGTCGTCGTGCAAAGTTTACGATCAGCTCTCTGCATTTCACATGCAAAGATTGGTGGCATGCACCGACAGTATAACATCAATGCTGGGTTGAAAGCAGTGGCTCACGTCTGCTTAACAGCTTAACACTCATTGAGGTGTGGAAACCGACTAGATTGGTAACACAAGTAAACAAAATGTGCAAAATGAGAAAGAAAAGCCATAAAGCTTACAGGATCTCAGCAACAGCAACTCTTGCAGGATGAGCAGCAGCCTGGTGGGTTTGGTGGCAGGCAGGGCCACCACAGAAGCTTGTCACAGTCTGAGACCATCAGCGCCAACATTGACCTCATAGCCAAGCTGCGGCGGCAGCTAGAAGAACGAGACGCAGAGATTGCTTCTCTCAAGGTATCCACACGGCTGCTTTCTGGCCACCCACACTGTAAATGCAAGGCTCACATGTGCAGCTTGCATTGTCAAGGTTTTGCTGCGTTAGGTGGAAACCCAGAGTCTGTCCTGCTCATTCTGCAGCTTCAGCAAGCTGGGGCTCCTGCATTAACGAGCATGGAAAACGATGTAAGCTCTATGGAAAAACTGGAAGTGTCTGACTGTGCATGTACCTAGCTTATGCCTTTTGTTTGTCGCACATGACATTTGGCACTGGCAGCAACATATGGACCTTTGCATGCTGGAGCCTTGTTTCTGGGCGCACACCTCTTTCCGTAGTGATCCGCTGACACAGCCGTATTGCATATGCAGGACCAGGTGCACATGCTGCAGCTTGGCCAGAGTTACAACACAGGCAGCACTGTTTCTCCGTTTTCTTCACAGCCGACGCTGTCTTGACACCTCCAGAGTGCAAACCATAATGGGAGCATCTGTCTGTCTTGTAAGTGGATGATGGTGGTCCTGTACTTGATAGCATTGTGTGTTTGTATAAAAGGTTGACGTTGATGCATGTGTGGAGTTTGCAATGCAGTCACAAATGGGTGAGTGCCCATGTGAGTACCATTTTGCTGGGCTTTGTCATGTGGTGCAGTTGTTTAATAAAGTACTGTTGGGGAAAGGTCTGTTTAATCAGGCTGCCTTGCCCCATGTCATGCTAGGAAAGTGGTGAGTGCCAGCAATCGAGCCTGTTTGTTACGTGTGTTAAAGTCACGCGTTTTGGCTTGAAGGCAAAGGCCAATTCGGTCCACAAGGTACAAGTAGAAAGTCAGTCGTGCCAAGTATGCCTTGGCACATACGGTATGGCCAGCTTGCCCTGATGCAAGCACTGTTGAGCATTCTACATCCGTCTGTAATACGTGTTTTATGCCTTACAAACAATCTCACAAATAGGCCAGGGCAAATTTGAGCAATCCAGTTCAGGAGTACTGGTAGTAGTACGGTATGTCACAGTGGACTGATTTTCTTGACGTGTAAGTAAAGTAAGAACAGGTTTGTTTGACTGCTACAAGGTGTGCGGCGAAATTGACTAAGCAGCACTGCTCTGGGTTTGTACAACTGCCATTGGCTTGAGCCAACAGCACACACTCTCAACATTCCCACTTAACAGAGAAGGGTGCTGCCAGCAAATTGCTGTACTGAAAATATGTATACACAAGAAGCTCTACATTCTTGTAACAGGGTACATAAAATGCATCCTGACATACCACCAGGTAGCATTGGCATTGTAATTTACGCCCCATGACAGTATTGCACCTGGCTCAGGAAGAATGGGCGGGGGGTAAGGAGGAGCACACGTCCTGCAGGTCTGATTGTACAAAAAACACCACAAGATGCAGCTACAAGATGAACACACTTGGGTCATCTATAGCTATGTCTTGCCAACGAGAAGAGCTTTGGCCGGAACGGGATGACATGGCACTGGCTCTTCTAGTTGTGGCAGAGGACCTGGGGGCTACTTCATGCACAGCCCCTGAGCAAAGCAAACCTCAGTATCAACAGATGACATGCTGAGCGCCACTCAACAAGTGCACAATGAACCAAACACCGAATTCGGCAAACACACAAGCGGCTGGAAGATGACATGCTGTGTGCAAGTCAACCAAGACATGGTGATCAGGACATCCAATTTGGCAAAGACACAAGCTGCTCGGTGACTGTGTGGACAACTCACTGGCGGGCAAAAAGTATGTCAGCAAGACACTGTTGACGCCATTGTTGATGGAAACAAACTGCTGAACCAGACAACACACTCACTATACAGCAGGCAAGGGCTGCATTGCCAGGTGAAAATCACACCACACCTCTTTATGTGCGCTCATTGATGTCTTGCACAAGAGACATGGGCATAGTGTGCATTCCAGACAGATGTGCCAGCAGTGCATCTCAAGAACATGGGCAACTGAACAGCTCACCCTCGTCAAACACAAGCTGTGCTGAGCTGGCTTGCTCCAGCCGGTGGTGCATGACTTGCTTGCTGCTGTAGCTGGGCAGGTACAAAGTGTTGAAGCACGTGGCAGCCCGAGGCAACCTGCTTTCCATGATTCACTTTAGCATGTGACCCTTAGCTTTGAAACCAGCATACAAGCAGTCACTTTCTTGAAACAAGGAAAATATGTTGAGCTATCAGGTGAAGTGACGTTGCAGTCATGTCTGTGTGTTGCTTCTGGTACCCGCTACCATTTCCTCATCAGACACCAAAATAAGTCACATGGAGACATGCTGCTATGCCCCTCAGCTCAAGCAGTTCATGCCTCATGACAGAGCAAACAGCAGCCATTGAAAAGTGATGCCGTGAATATTTTTCATGCAGTTATGCCCAGTGAAATAATTCAACAGCAAAGCCAACAGTGGGGCCCATAGGCAGCTCAAACAGTACTGTACCTTGAGTCATCATGCTCTGGCAGTAGGCACAGCTCAAAGAGGTGTCTACCACCATTGAAACCAGCCAGCCTGGCAAAGCCGCCTGTACCATAGCAGCACACACAATGAGCACATGACAAACCTACGTATGCAGATCTATACACTGCAAGAACTGCACAAGCTGTGCATACAACTGCCACTCACTTGCATGCATGCATGCAGTTCTTTGCAAGGAGGCAGGACAAGCAGACAATTGAATTCAGAGATTGGCTGTCCGGCTGACTGCGATGATGGAAAGAGCATGACCCATGTCAAAGCTAGGCAGGGTTGATGTCAGACTTTGCAGAATTGTCAGTCATTGTCTGCTGACTCCAGTCATCATGTCTGATGAATGTCAAAGACAGAAAGTGTGAATGGATTGATTGAAGCCCCACAGGTCAGCACAGCCACTGAGCATCAGCAATGAGCAGCGGCTTGGGCCATTGTCAAAGGGCAGCACTAAGACCCAAAGTCACAGGGCAGAGCTGTAACTGAAAGGCAGACGCAGCAGGCAAAGGGCGGACATTGAGAGGCAAACTCAAAAGGCAAAGAGCAGACGTTGAAAGGCAAACTCAGAAGGCCAAGCTAAAAGGCAGATGACCTGCAGGAGGGACAGGGCTGCAGGTCACGAAAGCCAACAAGGCTTGCAGCTGCCTCTGACTGTAGCCCTGTAGTACCTCCCAGAACCATTTGACCACATGGTTGTCCTCTGAGCAATTCTTGTACAAGGTATGTGCCTGCCAGTCTTCTACATCAACGTCAGATTCCCCAGCCAGTAACTGATTCAGTATCTGGGGAGTTGCATACCTGCATTCAGTGGCATAATCAGTCATCATGGACAACAATGCTACTTTCTCTAAAACACCTTGTTTGCTTGATGTCAGTATGTCATTGTTCATTGATTGACTACACACACTGTTACCTTCTCTAAGGCTCAGAGAGTCCTGCACAAATGCCTTCGTGAGATGCTTTTCAGTGCAGCACGTCAGCAGCCGCTGATATCATTGTCAGCAATGGGAATCTGTTGATCAAATGAACCGCATCAGTGCCAGTGGATTTGTTAGAAGCATTGACACCCATGCAGCCATCTGAATATGCCTTCATGTGGTGCTGCTTTATGCAGTGGGCAGGGCTGCAGGTAGGCAAAAGAAGACCAGTTTGATCCTGACAAGCACTCAGTCAATTGCACTGTGTCATTGTTTATTTCCAGCAGGTCTGCCTCACCTGTGCAGTAGCTTCATGGTCCTCTCATCAACAAAGTGCTGCAGTCCTTTCTTCACAGCTTCGACCTCCCTCTGTATGCTCTTATGTAGCTTGAATGCCAGCATGTGCTTGTAGTAGTCTTGCCAGTTGGTGCTGTTAACCTCAACCTGGTTGCCGTCTGGGATCAGATCGGCTTCAGGGCCCAAGCCATTGGCACAACTGAAGGTCAGGCATAGCTCTTCTGGCCTACAGCATAGAAGGCAGACCATGCTGAGTTTGCCTATCGAGCCATGACACTGATTGGCAACAGTGCCCTTCCTTTGAAACACTTTGCTAAAGGAGAGAGGGTCTTTACGGCCTATAGACCCCTCGGACACGTCCTCTGACTGGCAGGGAATGCTGTCAGGACATTTGGGGCAGTTGCCTTCCGACTGTGCCTTCTTGAAAGACTGCCAATGAGTGCCAAGTGGAGTCACAAACAACTGCCAATCTAGGCTCTATGCAAGGCCACATTGCCTTCACCATCCAGCCTGACTAACACTGGTGTGTTGATGTCTGACTATCAATGGTATATCAGGAGTGTGATGGCGTACTTAAATTGGCCGGCAGCTAGCTGCTTGAGGAAGGTAAGCATAGGAGGGTTCCCTCTTAGGTCATCCAGTTTAGCAGGCTGCCCTAGCAAAAGCTTTAGGAAATTAGGAGTGAAATGGGCTCCTGGGAGCACCTCGCCATGCAGCAGGGCCAGCCCCATTGCTCGGCCTGCAACACAAGGCAAGAAGAGTGATCTTACAAAATTGACAGTACAATAAATGTTAATACTGTGCATGATGCACAGCCATGCATATCATGTACAGTATGCATCATCACATCAAGCTGATGAGAGTGCTGCCACTCATAACATGGACATCAATGCGGCGATCTGCTTGTATTGCAGAGCTTCAGACACCACGCACTGGTCTCAGATGTCTGTCGTCTTGGCTAGTAGTGCAGCACAGGCTGCTGGACAAAGATGCATGTGGCCAGGCACTATGATGCATGTGTGGATCACACCACTTTCCAAGGCACACCAAAGCGTTTTTGCAAGTCAGCCTGTTTTTGGAGCCTTGCATGTAGCTGGTGGTGTACATGTGACACTTCTCCCAGGCATTGCAGTTGGCTCCACAGATGACAACATGTTGCAACACTTGGGTGCCGACCTAACATCTCGAAATAAACAACGTGTTGGTCTTGGAAATGAGCCAAGGGGCAGGGCTGCCAGGTGTGGCCTCCATCTGCAGACTCAAACAGCCCTGTCTGGGGGTCCAGCATAGATGCCATCATGCTGTTCAGCCAGTCCCTGCGAACTCCAGACCCTATGCCGCCCTCATCTGCACATTTCAAAATTTGCGATTTGAAATTTGAATTTGTGAAAAGGGGATGGACCAAAACAGGGAAATGGTCAAAGTCAAGGGCTCAGTAGATGCTGCTACTTGTGCAAGATGTGAGCATGCTGGCTGTGGTGAACAGCCGGCCAGGGCAGACGATAAGGGCAAGGTATGGCAGGGCAGGGCAGGGCAGGGTGGGGCAGGGCACTCACTAAGGAACTGAACTTCAAGGCCTGCCGAGATGTCGCTTGCAAAGCCTGTGCCACCTCTGCACATGGCAAATTGCATGTTAACATACAAAAATTTGAGGCATTTCAGCAATGACATGTGGGCTCAACTATTGTGTTGTAGGTGAACAGAGTTAATAACACAGGATATCCCGCATCAGAGACACTAGCATACAAACACTTCCCGATGTGGATGACGCAGCTTGTCTATTGTGACAGAGGTGACTCACAGCAGCATGGGAACATGTTGCCGACTTTGCCTGAGCATGTTTGGGTGAATAAGCCCAAGCCTGATGTTAAGCACAGACATCATCTGTAACAGATCATCAACAGCTGTCAACACCAAGACAGTGATGCAACGTGTTTGGGCTAAAACATGGGTCAAGTCCCACCAGGCAGACCACACACAGATGTCGAGTTCACTGCAGGAATGGCAAACTCACACAAAGCCGTGGCACATGTCCTCCAGCATGTCCTGTCTAGGCACCCACATGGCCATGTGGCGGCTGCCCCTCAGGGCTTGCAGGGCACCCTGAACCAGCCCTTGCCAGTTGGCCCCATTTAAGAGGCCCTCCACTTCCAACATCCATACCCAAACCACACATGCCTGTTTGCCACTGACCCTGCAGCAGCAGAGGCTACAGATTCCCTTGACTCAACAAGGTCCCCAAACATGGGCCCCATGTAGCCCCCATGTGGCCCCCTTCTCAAGCTTTGATCAACACATGTTATGCACCAACTTGCATACATCAAGCGTCTTGCATGCACTGATCTGTGATGCCAGGATCCTTGGGTCTGCCCAAGCAACAATACGGCAACCATGCAATGCAGTAGACAGCATACAAAAGTGCCAAGAACATTTGCTTTGTTAGCTCCATGTTGCAGTTGTCAAAGATGCACAAATGCAATATTGCCTCAAACAGGCAGGTGTCGGCAGTTACTGACCTGCATGCAGCCTCAAGCGCCTCATTGAATAGGCTAGCATGCTCTAGTGCAGTCTGTTTCATCAGCCCTTGCACCTTCTCGACTGCTGTGTGATGCTCCTGTTCAGCCCCCTTGTGTTGCTCTGACAAACATTGCATTCCTTGAGCCGCTGATGAGATGGTGCTCAAGATGGCGCTGAGCTGAGTCAGGTTTACCGAGTTGTGAGGGTAAGGTTGAGACAGAGCTTGATGAGCAGACAGAGATGAGCCCGAGGGGCTTTGTGTGTTGAGCGTGTGTGTGGAGACCTTGCCCTTGTATTGTTGTGTCTGTGTTGCCTGCTGCTTTGTATGGACTCCAAGGTGCAGAGCTTCCAGCGGACTGATGGCCAGGTCACACAGCATGTGCAGCAGGGGAGATAAAGCATGAAACAGCTCCCTGCAATGAAACGTCTACGTGTTATACAATGACTGCATGCTGTCAATCAGACAGCCACGTCAGCCCCTGTGAATAAAATTCTGCATACTCTCATGCATGAGTACACCAACAACAATATTGAGTAAGCCTGGGAGAATGCAAAGAGCATGCACACAAACTTGCTCAACACATCAGTTTCAATTAGCAGCCCATGGCTTGCCTCAATGAGCATGGTATACAGCAGCCTTGAGAAGGCACAAAGCTGGGAATGGACATTGTCATGAGCCTGTATCCCAAATCAGCTGCCAAGGGCTTGCAAGAGTCTCAAACAAGAATCTTGCTGGCTTGGCACCAGGCATTCAAATCCAGACGGAATTTTCGCATTGTGACCTGCGCGATTTGGGTGAGTTGTGTCACCTAAAGCATAGCAGATCTGCATCAGGCTTCTGCTTGCTGCGAGACTGTTGCTTGACCAGGCTGACTAAGCAGTCCATGGCCTGAACCAGGGCACAGCCCTGCCCTGCGCTCAAGTCCTGATACCACAGCCTTTGCGTGAGACCCCTCATGACCCACCCCAGCAGTCTCTGCACCCCCCTCACCTGTGCATCCATCAGCATGCAGTCACAGACAAGCTGGCTGACACCATATACTACTAGTTGGCATCTGTCTACCAGTGGACATGCCTGTTGAAGTCGGATCACTCCTGATGTCAAGTGACTCCTAATGCATTTCAGTCACCACAGACAGTAGCTGAGCATCAGCTAAATCTTGTAAACCAGCCATGCTGCTTGAAGCAGCCAGAGTGGATGATGGAGATTGCATGTACAGACCTGCAAACGCTGATGCCGTCATGTACATGCCAGACTCATGTACAGATCAGGCACGCTCAGCAGGGCTGACATGACTTGTGTACAGATCAGGCACGTTCAGGAGGGCTGACCTGACTTGTTTGATAGGGGCGCGAGCCTAGGGGTAATGCAATGAAGTCTCCTGAGGTCAACAGTGCCTCTAACTGGCTGCCCTCACGTACCATCTGCAGCAGATCCCATTGACTGCTGCCACTGCTGCTGAGAGTGAGATACACCTCTGACAGATCCCTGCACATGCAACGGCAGTGATTGGAAGCCTGCACCTAAATGCAAAACACAACATAAACAGTATGCAGCTTTCCATCAACTGCTGCCATAACATGGCTGATTGTTTTTTGATACAGTATAGCTGTGTGTGCAATGCAACCCTGCCGCATGTCGTTGCGGTGCATGCAGCACACATTCTGATGAAGGTATGATGTACTTCCAGAACTGGGAATGCACAGTAGCAACCTGGCAATGTACGGTAATCTGAACAGCAAATGCAATGGTGACGGTGCCAATCCTTGACATGTTGATCAGTCAAAAAATAAGACAGGAACTTGTAGATACCAACGCTGCACCGCAAAACCCAAAGAATCGAAAAATGCCTGTGTAACAGGCTTTACAGGTGTAACAGCAAGCATGGCATTGAAGTCCAGCATGAGACGCACTCAGGGTTGGGCTTGGCCCCGTTTTGCAACAGGAAGGCCACTGCCTTGTGCTGGCGCGCCTTTGCTGCGCTGCCCAAGGCTGTGTTTCCTTGCTCATCCATCAGTTCCAGATCTACACCATGTAACAACATGAATGATGCTGCTGAAAAGAATGCACTCCTATGCATGTGGACAGCAGCAAATACTGCATGTTGCTGTTCTGCATGCGCAAATCAACTGTGTGCAGCAGTCAAGGTGAACACATGCTGTCAGAGACACACAAAGCCCCAGATTTGTCAGACAATGCTCCACATCCTGGGGATGAGCTTGCCACCAAGATCTTGTTTAGCAGGAAACAGACTACATACCCAAGGGATGGGAGCACAATGCGAAGAAGTATCGCAGGGAGTGTGTACACAAGGCTTGCCTGCATGAAAGCCCAGCAGAATGTGCATGCAGTCAACATGGCCTTGGGCTGCTGCTGCCATCATTGCAGTACCACCAGTCGCGTCTGGTGCGTCTGTGAGGGCACCACCAGACAGCAGGGCCCCCACGGCACTGCCCTGCCCTGCTGCAGCTGCAGCCAGCAGAGGACTGGAATCCTGCATAAACACAATCCATACCAACAGTCAATGCAATAAGCCGATGCTGACATTGCTCTAAATCTGCTGCTGCAGGAGTTCAGTAAACAGAAAGAGTACGACCAATGTTGGGACTTCCAAGTCTGGGCACCATAACAAAAGCAACAAGGCATATTGCGCACAGCACACATATACACTGTGTGTAAACTTCTTTGTACAAAGTCGAGGTTTGCGCAGAGCCAAAATGCAGCAAGGTGGGTACTGTCTTGGTGTGTTCTCCCGGTGCAAAACCTTTGTGTACTATCCTAGTGTATCACACTGAAATCCTGGGGTACTTCATGTGAGACACTGACCTGTTTCAGCAAATGCCAAATGCTTTACATGTGCAACATACCTGGTAAAGCAGTCTCTCCAAGGCAGCTTTGTGCCTGATGAGGCAGCGCAGCACCATGACATGGCCCGCAGCTGCAGCCAGCATCATAGCAGACATGCCGCTGTGGTCATGACTGTTCACATTAGCTCCAGCTTTGATGAGGGCTGCCACACACTGGGTGTGGCCACCGCTGGCAGCAACCATCAGAGCGGTGGTGCCATCAGGAGAACTGCAGGAAGCTTCAGCCCCCCAGTCTAGAAGCTGCTGTGCGCATAAGAGGTGGCCGCCGCCAGCGGCGGCCATGAGAGGGGTGGTATGCCCCGGCCCACCAGGCCGGTCGACATTGCCACCTGTCACAAAGTGGAACACGTTGGTGCTGAAAGTTGTTTACATGACACACATGGCTGCTGCTTGAGCAGCGTCACTGCATCTGGTCATATACGACATATGCGCCATGTTTGATTGCAATTGGACTTGACTTGGGTAAAATGTGACTCAGGCAGCAGTAACGCAATGGAGGCTTCCCAGTGACCGTTGCACAAAATAAGTGCAGAGCAAGGAGGCTGTGAACATGTTTGGCACATAATGATGGAACGTGTGAACGAAAAGACAAACATGTTTGGCCGTGACCCTCCAGAGAACACCACTGCGACTCAATTTGCTGTTAAGTGACTCTACTGAGACCTCAATTGCGCCTCTTGTTGGTACATATTGGAGGTCAAGCGTTCTAAAACACCATTTGCTGATGCACCAACAGCACAAACTAATGATTCTGCTGTAGCTTTGCTTGCAGCTCCTGCTCCCTATCAGGCAAATAGGGCTAGGCCTGACAATACGTAATACAAGACATGATGATAGGCAATACTAGACATGATGCGAGGCGACGCTAGATATGATGAAGGTATATGCAAGGCATGATGAAATGCGCTGATTGCAACCTATAACATGGTGAAGGACTCAACATGTGAGCACAGGACAGCGCGTGAGAGAGCTCCAGCATGCTGACCTGCTTCCAGAAGAAGATGCACGATGTGGTGGTGACCAGTCTTAGCTGCAGCCAGGAGTGCATTTGCCAGGTCATCCTGCTTCAGAGCCGTCCTGAGCAGGAGTGCAATGCAGCCAATGTGGCCTTGCTCGGCTGCAGCCTGCCGTGACAGAAGGATGAGTTGTGAAGCTGTGTTGAGGTGAAGGGCGCGGCCATCAGCTGGTGAGCTAGATTGTATCAGCCAGTCAGCAAATCAAGTTGTGACAAGCATACAGAACAAGACTGGACACTTGCAGCTACAGGAGTTCAACAGGCTCTTGACAAGCTGGCGTGATGAGACAAACCTCAAGGGCAGAGGATGTGTCTGAGCTAGGCATAGAGGTTGCTCCTGCGTTGATCAACAGCTTGGCAGCTTCTGTATATCCAGCCTCTGTAGCATTGGGCAGCGCTCTGCTTGCTAGCTGCTGCCTCATGCAAGGATCATATGCATCCAACAAGAGCTTGATACAGGCTGTGAAGCCTCTAGATGCCGCCAAGGCAACTGGTGAGTGTTTGTTGGCATCTCCTTTGTGCAGCAGAGCGTGCGCTGATGGATGCTGCAGCAGCTTGGAAAGCACAGCTGCCTGAGTGCTGTCATCTGAATAAGGACTGCCTGCTGCTTCATGCATAGCGGTGACGCCAAAATCATCAGTCAGCAAAAGGTCAGCCCCGCCATCTAGGAGAACTTCTATGCAGTCTGAGTGCCCTCCCCGAGCTGCCAATAACAAGGCGGTTGGGTTGCCTGCTTCGAAATTCAGTTCCCTTACGTCGGGATTGACTTTTGCTGTGAGAAGCTTTTGGCACGACCCGGTGCAGCCGTGGCTTGCAAACCAGCATATGAGAGGGCGTGACAAGACGGAGGTTGCGTTGAGATAGTCCGAGCTCAAGCCTGACCATTTGCACACCAAGTGGTTAAAAGTGTAGTTATTGTGCAATACGCAGCGCCAGGCACAAAGGTGCTGCGGGCACGCATACCGTAAGACAGGAGCCTTCGTATGAAGTGCTTGCCGACATCGTCGAGCAGAGCGCAATGCTTCAGAGGTGCCAGGTTCTCCAGCAAACTGCTTAGTTGGTGTGCCCCAATAGTTTTGCAACGACCAGCTTCAAGCTCCGCGCACAAGATCCATAGCAGGTCGACCTTGTGCGCCAGCTTGGATGTTTCGAGGTTCAAGCAATCAGTCCAGTTAACCAAAGCTTTGCCACGACTCACAGCTGGCAACTTTGAAGCTGCTGAGTGAGCGAGTGTTGAGCGCTTACTGTTATGCGTCTCCGACATGTCTGACAGTTGGAGAGGTCCAGCGCGGTCACTGCAACAGACAAATTGACCCAATATATGCGAACACAAGAGCTCTGTAAGCTCACGGCGACGCGCTGGCGTGACAAAACGTCACAGACAGCTCGGGTGTCGAGGTAGTGTGAGTGTCGAAAGGGGTTCGTTCGTCTTTGCTTGCACGTGGTGCTGTAAATGGTCACATACACCGTAGTACGGTGAGTGAGTGATGCTTCTGTGAACAGCGTCAACTTACAGTCAATTCAGCAAGACAAAAGTGGTGGTCTTTGAAACCCGGCAAAGTGACGTGTGTGACTTTGTGCTCAGTGGTGCAGTTGTGGAACGGGTGGAGAGCTACAAGTGTTTGGGGTTTGTCCTCCATGCCACTAAGAAACTGACCTTTGGGACAGATCTAGATGCTCTGGTGGCTACGGCAAAAAAGGCTCTATTTGCTATGAGACGGCGATGTGCACTTCTGGGCATACGAGATCCAGCTCTGCAGTGCAAGCTATGGTTGCGAAGTCTGGGGAGTGGACACTAAATGCGGTGCAGCAGCAGAAGCTTTACATCGGGACTTTCTAAGACGTCTGTTATGTTGAAGCGAGGTCGGTCGTGGCAGGCACGTAAGCAAGATCTACATCTTTACAAGTGCTCAGGGTATACAACGCTATCAACACAGCGTCTATATACACGCAAACAGGCCGCTACGCGGGCCACACATGCCATACGCATTTGACTAAGGTTGACCTATGACTCAACGTTTAGCAACTGGTTCAGTAGTGATTTGACTGGAGACAACTGCATGTCCACACTTCAACACTCCCTTGCAGGCAACTCATTCACAGAACCAATTTTCCGCTGAGCGGATAATTCAAAAACCCTAGACAGTTGCTGAAAGCCAACTTTATACACGTTTCTGCCTATGCTTGTCACACAGCAAGAACAGCACATTACAATGTCAAACTGGTTCACAGCACAGCATATGACACAGACGGTCAAGAGCAGAAAAAGGCTGAACATCAAACAACCTCGAAAGCAAACTGTCCTTTGCCAATTGTTCACCTCCACGCTTCGCTGCTGTAAACTACTCAATCACCAGGCATGCAGGGCAGGACCTTTGTTGTTCCTGCTTGTTGGAATGGACAAGTCATATTTACCTAGACCCAACAGCATCCCAAAACTCATATTGAAGGTGTATTGTTCGTGACTTGACACCGATAAAGCTCCCTTGGCTTTGCTGCCCCGACTGGTGTGGAAAGCTTCAATGGATTGCATCTCAAATCTGCTGCCCTCTCTGGCAGTATGCTGAAGATGTGATCTCAGCTGACAGCATGCAACTATCACTGAAGAACATGCTGCCTTGTCTGGCAGTCTTGTCGAGACTCCCTTGGTCTC
>JAABUP010004669.1_pt1 | contig 22036 bp, 35 predicted proteins | sample 5559201 | NCBI WGS metagenome assembly JAABUP01 (sample SAMN10711887, study PRJNA513373) | rock metagenome | isolation source: Antarctica rocks | place: Antarctica | reverse complement strand
TTTTACATCTTCAGCCAACCAACTAGGTTGTACAGATGTGCCAGGGTTGTCAGTAACCTGGTCAGATCATCAGTACTAAGTGTTTATCATGTCTAAACAGTCTGAAATGAATTTGTAAACAAGCATGCGCTCCTTCTGGGCAAAGAAGGATCGCATTGAAGAGGTTCGGGAACTGAAAAGAGTGTGATACTTGTCTCTGAGTGGCTGGAAAATTGGACACTCAAAGACAAGATGATATTCATCTCCAACACTAGCTAGGGGACAATGGCCAGAAACAGGTAAAAGAAAATATGGGTTGGAGGTGTTGAAAGGGCGAAACCAATTATGCCATGTACACAGTTTGGCATTCCTGGTGGGCGATGTGCGTGGGTTGGATGACAAGTTGTTCCATGGAAGAGAGGCTTGGTGTTCAAGTCCAGCTATGACTGTGTCGCAAGAAGATGTCTGACAAGCAGATCGAACCGAATTTTGCAACTTCCGGTGTGGTTAAATTATGACTAAACCTGAGGGAACACGACTTCTCAAGCTCCAGCTCCAGCTCCAGCTCCAGCTCGTAACACGAGCGCACCGGTATAGTTTTAGCTTCGCAAGCAACAGCACGAAAGCTGAGTTTTCCATGCTCAAGTATCAGGTTGCGGGTGACGTGCTGCCTTGTAGGTCCTTCAACCGCTCGGGTGAGGTATTCTCGTAAAATAACGTTAACGGTGTCGACGCGAAGAGTCCTCCACAACCGATTGCTCAGACCCTGGGGCCACGGCTGTTTTGTATGTTCCAAGTTCCCGGTTTGTTTCATTCAAGGTATTATCACGAAGGATAACCGTCTGTTGTCAAGTTCGACAGGCCTAGGTCAACTTCTCCTTACTTCTCCTAGCTGTGCTCCTCCCCACTTGTGCAGCGCTGCCTGTCTTTGTGCTACTCGTATTTATTGCAGGGGGTTCTATCGTCAAACTGATGCAGGGACTGTGTATTGCAGGTGTCTTGCAGAGTGTGCTTCGCTGAACAGGGCGTCTGCAAATGGGCAACCCACGCGCAACCTGAGCTGGCCGGTAGCGCTGAAACGACTGCCAGAACCTGCGCGACAGCTGGTTATGCCGACATGTGAGCTTTCCTGTGCACTTTTTTTTCCTGTGTGCTCAGCCTGCTTAGTGAAGGCGTGCACAACGGCTCCCCACAGTGAGAGGGGTTGTGTGGTGCATCACATCTGCAATGCCATGCGTACAATGGCTGCAGCACACCTGCCTCCTCAGCTGTCCTGAAAGCTCTGATGTCATCGCCAAAAACTTTGCCTAATCAGCACCTCAAAAGCAAGGTTGCCGATCATGGTGAGTATGCGTGCGCCAAAAAAGGGCATATATCGGCCTTGCACCTCTTTCAGCCATGTGCTTATCTGCAGTGTTCAGCTCTGTGCTTTGTACCTGCGTTGACAGTCACAACATAGTGCGTCTGCTGGCATGCATATCACAGTCAAGGGATTGCACAGGTTTCGATGGATGCCATGTCCATTGGCAAGTAGCACATACAGGTGCTGGACTGCTGCACATCAGGTGTCCATGCACCAGCTGAACCAAATACAACAATGTTTGTGTGATGGTACAGGCACAATTGCTGGCAATGCTGAGAGCAACATTTTGCCGCAAGGAAGTATTGAGTTATGGGATCAAGCTTCCAAATCGCTCCCATCAATTGACCAGCCAGGTATGCTGGCATGTAGCAACCCAGCTGCATGCACTCAGAGTCATTGCATGTGCACACATGCCATGCCATTTGCGTGGCAGGTCAGCTTGAAAGGTTCAGGAAACAGGCAGCAAAACTTGGCAAGCATTTTCTTCTTGCAGCTGCATATAGTCCCGTGGTCACTGCAATGACCCAAGCTTTGGACTTGCATGCCCAGTGGCCACGTTTATGCAAGGCAGAAATTGTCAATGCATGTCAACTACTGACTTTCAAGCAAAGCTATGATAACAACTTTGCTTGAAAGTCGGTAGTCTGCGTGTTTAATAGTATATTCAGCATGATGATACAATCACTCACCAGGGTGTCAGCGGTGTGTACAAGGTCTTGCCATTGTTTAGACTTTTTTTGCCCCATGCGTGTTTCACTTTGGTATTATGCTTGGTGTGACAGCAGGTTGCATCTTGCTTAGCATATGTACACTAGAAAAGGGCACATTTTGGTGTTGTCCCTCTTGTAGCCCTGTGCTTACCTGTGGTATTTCTTGGTCGCTTATTCATTCCCACCCTTGCAGTACCTGGTTTGCCTAATGCAGTGCTCCTAGATGACTGAGCCTCTCACACTTGCACAGTGTGTGTTTGCTGTGTGCACAAAGCATGAACTGACACGTGTGACAGATTGGCATGAAGTGCTGGTGTTCAGGTGATGATCTTCAAGGGCAAAATTCCAATAACGTCGGTCAGATGCATTCCTTTACAGCAGGACCAAACAAAGCGTCTGGGACTTCTGAGCTGTGTTTTGCCTTAGCCAATGCTGATTCACAGTATCAGCAGCAGCAGTCTGGTCATCTCCAGGGTCAGCATGACATGTCACTACATGGCATGCCGACTCAATTTGGTCAGCAGCAGCAACAGCGTATTCAAGACACATCAATGGGGCCTGAGTCCCAGTCTCAATTCCTGCTTGCAGCTGGTTCACATGGTCAGCCTCAGGCTGACCCTCGGTTGCTGTTACCATTCTACGCTAGCCACCAGTCCCAGTCACAGTTCCTGGGGCAGCCCCAGGCGCCACTGCAGTTTCAGTTCCAACTACCGTCCTGGGGACAGCCCCAAGCAGACTTGACCAGGACTGCCAGGCAGCTCAGCTATGGTCCCGCACAGGCACAGGCTCCTCAGTCGATGCTAGCAAGCTCTTCTTCTCAGGGGACTGCCAACTGCCAGCCAGTCCTGATGCCAGCTTCCCATGTCCATCAGCAGAATGGGCAGTCACAAGCTGCACAGGACTCCGGGTTTGGACAGTCCCCAACGCCGAATGCTTTCTACTCTCTTCAGCCTCCAGGTATGCTGGCATGCGCACTCTGGTCATTGTGTGCACGCCCCTGATGCCTATGGCATGTCAGGTCAGCTGAGCAGTTTAGGAAACAGTCGGCAACGCTTGGCAAGCATTCTTTCCTTGCAGCTGCATGTATGCAGTCAAAGTAGCCATTATGCATGGAGCTTGTGTTTTGCAATGCATGCATTCCCTTGCTCACTGCGGTGGCTCAGACTCTGAACTTGCACGCCCCATGGTCTCTGCAATGCAAAGCAGCATTTGTCACTGCACATCAACTTGCAAAGTTGTTGTCATACCTTTACTTGAAGAGCTTTGGTCTGCATGGTTGTACTATATATTCAGCCTGATGACATGACCCTTCTCCAGGATGTCAGCAGTGTGTACAAGGTCTTGCCATCGCTCAGGCTTTTTGTTGCACCATGTGTGGGTTGTTGGCTGATTAATTCCCACCCTTGGGTAATTTGTCTTGTCTTATGCAATGTTCCTAGATGATCTGAGTCTCTCCCCATGCCCTTGCACCTGCGCATTGTGTTTGCTGTGTGCACAGGGCATGACATCACGTCACTGACAAGTTGGCATCAGGTGCTTTGTCAGGTGGTGTTGAGGCCTCAGTGTGAGTAAGTCAACATGAGCCTACCATGGCTTCAGGCATTGTCCCGGTTGGTTACAGCATGCTGTTGAGTGTGCAGGTCTGGATTCTCATGAGACCGCTAGGTCAGGCCCTGTGCTATCTACTGAGGTCTACATGCAAGAGCCACTGGCGCCTGAGAGCGCACAACAGCCCATTCCCAGCCTTGCCGGAGACAGTGGTATGCTTCAATTTCCCCAGTGAATCTGTGAGCATACCATGAGCCTGTGACTGGTGTGGACCACAAGCGTCTAGGTTTTGGGACAGGCAAGGCGGTGTTGAGCCACAGATGCACCTGCAGGGTCACAATCAGGATCCTGTACAGCACTTGCTACAGTATGTCACAATGGGCAGGCATGGTCTGCAGTCACATGTACATCACCTCACCTGAGCGTTGCTTGTTGCAAGACCACTACAGCTGCACTGCCTACGCAGACACTCTGCTTACTTGTTGCAAAGCTGTCATCATAGCTTTCCTGAAGGTCCTTAGTCTGCATGATAAGTTAATGTATTCAGCATGAGGACACAATCACTCACTGGGATGTCGGCGGTGTATACAAGGCCCTGCCATCAGGCGTTGTTTGCGCCATGTGTCTGTCACTGTGACGTAACGCTTGGCTTGACAGCGGGGTAGACCCTCTACTGTTACACCACACTGCCTGTTGCTCAGCATGTGTATGTCAGTAGAGCATACTTTGGTGGTGTACCCCTTGTAGCCCTGTGCTTACCTGTGACTTCTAGATGTTGGCTATGTGGGCTCATGCATTCCCATCATTGCAGACGTTTGTCTTGTCTAATGTAAAGTTTCTTGGTGACATGAGTCCAGGATCTCTCCCCACACATGCACATGCACATTGTGTTTGCTGTGTGCATAACGCATGCCCTGATATGCATGACAAGTTGGCATCAAGTGCTTTGGCATCTGGTGTTGCGTCCTCAGGATCAACATGAGCTGGCCACAGCTTCAGGCATTGTCTCATTTGGACACACCTTGCTGCTGAATGTGCAGGTCTTGAGTCACAGGAAGCTGGCTGGTCAAGCCGGGAGGCAGGGGCTGGTGTGGACCCAAATTCAGGAATGGCGGGGTGTTTAGGCCCGGACCCTGGGCCATCTGCTGTGGACTACATGTCAGATTCTCAGCCACCTGAGAGTGCACAACAGTTTGTAGACAATGGTATGCTTTGGTATCCCCAGCAAGTCTGCAATCGTACCAACAGCCTGTGTGTTACAAGGGAGCCAGCAGGCAAGGCAGCACTGAGTCACAGATGAATCTGCAGGGTCACAATCTGCAGCCTGCACAGCACTAGCTACAGTGACTCAGCATGGGCACACGTGATTTGCGGTCATATGCTCTTTCCCTCGGCGTTGATTGTTGCAAGCCCATCACAGCCACCCACAGAAGACACAGTCAAGCTTACGCAACCACTTTCACGCTGATGATATCTGTATTAGCATTGTTTGCTCCAGCACCACATGCTTGCAGTCACTACTGAACATATCCTCAGCATGGCTGTCTGGACCACACACAGTTTCAGCAGCATCAAACTTGAGGCTGCCATCTACCCCTTGTATCAAGTGCATGCAGATGTTGTAAGGTGTTGTTGTGGCGACACAAGCACTTGTGTAATATGAGCAATGTACATGAGGAATGTGTTGGCATGCAGTCAGCACGCTCGTAGGAGCTGAGTTCCTTGTCACTGACAAAGGCCAGCGCAGTGACAGCCACACATGCAACGCATCAGCCTACATGTAGCTGACAGAGTACAGTCGTCGGCATGGCTGTGCAGGCAACTACCCTGCCGAAGGGCTGGCGGGCAATGAGGTTGAGGTGGGCAACAGAGTAGGGCACCAATGTGAAGCTATATGGCAGGCGCATAAAGAAGACAAACAAGTGCCAAGACTCAACAAACATGAAAAGGGGAAATGGCGCCTGACGGTACGTATTTGACAGCTCTTGCACATTTTGACATATCTTTTCTGTGTATGCAGCTGCTCGAGTGTTGACAGCCATTTTGTGAAACAGGTGAAACATTTGGGCAAGAGCATTCGTCTGTACCCTTGGGTCCTGATACTTTATCAGACAAACAAGCTAAAGTCTTCACAGTCAAGCTCAATGGGCTTACGGTGGCTTCTTTGTTACATGTTTTGGATAAGGTATGCAGTCTCTCCAGCTCACAAGCCTAAATCCTGGATTTGCAAGCTGATGCAAATCCGTTTTCATGTTGTTGATGGTGCTTTTTCACTGGTCACTCAGCTATGTTGACTAGCATGGTTCCAGATGCAAATAGATTGCTGCTTTCTGGGGTGGCCTGCTGCATGCTGCCTTTCGGCTAAAATGTTGTTTTGTGTTCCAGGGAATAGAGCAAGTAGGTGCTGAGGCAGGTCTCAAAATGGAGCTCAGCGAGGTCTGGGCATACCTTGGTGAGCATCTGAACATACTGTATGGATGTCGTCAACAGGGCAGTCAGGCTGTGAAAGCTTCCTGTGAGACTTTCTTGCATGGGGTACACAAGCTTCTGCAGCCTGTGGTAATTGCATGGGCCATGTGGTGGAAGTCCAATCATCCGAGGCTGGTTGCTGAAGACAACACCGGAGGAGATCGAAGCTACTGCAGCATCTTCTGCGCCATAAGTGAGCTGCGGCCTGCTGAATTGCAGGTATTGCAAGATGTTGCACTCACTCTTCCTCTGATCTCCCTTCAGCCCAGGCATGCATCTCAGATTATATGCGCTGATGCAGTGTGGGTGCGCTATGTCTACAGCGTGAGCATTTGCTACATCTTGGCAGCGCAGCAAGGCTGATGTCACTGCCAATGCTTTGCTCATTTGCATTCCTTGCACATCTATGCTACACCAAGAGCTCCAAAGCACAACACAAAAATTGTCACCCTCCCTGTTGATCCACTGGCGGTGTGCCAATGGCTTTCCATGCACACCCTTATGAATTCTGGCACGCTTAGATGAGTGAAGGAAGCTTCAGCTCTGTGGTCTTGTTAGCCGGATTACAGCAGCCATCTGACTCATAGGCTTTACAATACCTTCGTGTGTATGCAGAGCGCATTCCCCCCAGCTGAACCTGCAGCAGGGCAGGCAGACCAGTCACCCGCGAGTGGAACAAAGCGCTTGAGGACAGACTCTGAGTTTTATGTCTCGAAAGAAACTACTGAGGTGACTTTGGGTGCCGGACTTACTGTCAAGGTGGGTCAGCACCGCTGTCTGTGCACAGGTTGCTACCCTCTGGTCTAGCTTGCATCAGGAAGACGCTCATTCTGCTTGTATCTGCATAACATAATCAGCCAGTTTCATCACATTCCACCCATGCTTGGACTGGTGTTGCTTTCTTGAAGTTTGATGCTGATGTCAGCGTCTTCTTGCAGTCTGTATGATTTGAGCTTTCTCATTGCACTGCAGATTGCTGGTGCTGGCTTTGTTGAGGGCTTGCAGACTGATGAGATGCGACAGATTGTCATTCAAATGACAAAGATATGTGGCAACAATTTCACAGTGAGCGTCAGGAGCGTTTCAGTCCGGTTCAACTTTGCGATCTCCACTGCTGACCAAGAGATGCAAGCAAAGATTCTTCACATGTTGCTGTCCGGCTTCAAGAAGTCTACAGTTCAGTTGGAATGCACCATTGCACTGCCAAACCTCCTTTTGCTAGTCTGCAAGCGCGCAGGGGAACTGTTTTCCAGATTGACCCCCAAGAGCCGTCAACAGCAGCCTAGCATTGTGGCAGCAACTTACTCTCCAGATGCTTCTGCTGTGGAGTTGAGAGGCTGCTATCTGTCAAAGGGTAAGTTCTGGGCTTGCCATGAGGGGTCAGAGCATGTGGAGTACCTTGCAGAGCTGACTAGCCACCTGGGCATAGTGGCTGGGGCAGATTGGGCGGAAGTTAGGAGCACAAAGATGTCTGGTGAGCAACAGCTATTCTGCAACCAATGCACTGCATATTCATGTTGGCTTCAACCTGGAATGCTTATGTGCCTTACACTATGCCTTTTGGCTCAGCATACGCATGCAGGCTCAAGATGTGTTGTCTTTTTCAATATGCGTGCTATGCTATTGACACCTTTGGGACCTTTTGGTTGGTGCAAAAGCTAACTACACAGATGGGCATAACTACTTAAGACAGCTCTGCCTGATGACACCTCTGCTGCTGAAGGTTTGCATAATTTTGCATGCAGGTGAGGACATGAGTGCCAGTTTCAGGGAGACCTCCGACAGCATGGAGGTGCTGGCTGTGTTAGATGAATCGGAGATCATGCAGTGGCTACGTCAGGCCCCTGATGCAGTCAACTATGAGCCAGCAGCAACACTGGAGACAGTCAGCGTGCAAGCTCCTAGGCAGCTGACGGGAGTGCAACTGCAAGTCCAGCAACGCGGCTGCATCTCACAACCGTTCTTTAGGCAGGCTGATGAAAGTTTTCAGGTAATTTGGATGACAGGTTGTACTGCCTGCGTGGGTCAGCACCAGTGTCAGTGCACATGTTGCAACCCCTGGTCAAGCTTGCTTCACAGAGGTCAACAGATTGCTGTTTTGTGCATTTCAGCACGCGCCCAGTTTCAGCATATCCCTCCCATGCTTGAATTGGTGTTGCTTCAGCCTGCATGTTGATGCTGATGTCAGCGTCTTCTTGCAGCCTGTATGATTTGCACATTTCCATTGCACTGCAGATTGATGGTGCGGGCTCGAAGGCATTCAGATTGATGAGATGCGGCAGCACCTCACTCAGATGCACAGGAGATTTGGCAGAGACCTCATGGCAGGCTGCAACAGCGGTTCTGTCAGATTCAGCTTTGCAATCTCCACTGCTGACCAAGAAATGCAAGCAGAGATTCTTCACATGTTGCTGTCTGGCTTCAAGAAGCCTGAAGTTCAGTTGGAATGCACCATTGCACTGCCAAACCTCCCTTTGCTAGTCTGCAAGCGCGCAGGAGGACTGTCTTTCAGAATGACCCTCAAGAGACGTCAACAGCAGCCTAGCATTGTGGCAGCAAATTTTTCTCCAGATGCTTCTGCTGTGGAGTTAAGCGGATGCCATCTGTCAAAGGGTATGTTCTGGGCTTGCCACGAGGGGTCAGAAAGTGTGGAGTACCTGCCAGTGTTGGGCAATCACCAGGACACAGCGGCTAAGGCAAAGTGGACAGAAGTTCAGAGCACAGACTTGTCTGGTGAGCAAAAGTGATTCTGCAACCAACGCAATGCATCTCCATGTTAGCCACAATCTGGGATGCTCATGTGTCCTGCACCTACTTTTGGAAAACCAACACAAATTTCAGGGTCAGAACTTGGTGTCTGCCATAGCACACATTCCATGTTATAGGCACCTCTGGCAGCTTCTGGTCAAACCTGAGTACACAGCTAAATGTATCTATTTCATGCAACTTGGCTTGACAAGCATCACAGCTGGTGGTGACGCATGCCTTTGCATGCAGGTGAAAGCTTGAGTGCCAGTCCCAGGGACTCTGTCAACACCATTGAGCTGCCAACTGTGCCAGATAAGTTACAGATTATGCAGTGGCTGCTTCAGAATCCTGATGCAATCAATCATGAGCCAGCAGCAAATCTGGAGACTGTCAGCGTGCAAGCTCCTAGGCAGTTGACAGGCAAGGGAGTGCAGCTGCAAGTCCAGCAGGGCAGCTGCATCTCACTGCCATTCTCCATGCAGCCTGATGAGATGCTGAACTCCATGTGCCAAGAGCCTCAGGCGTCCCCGACCACGCAGGCCCAGGGCCAACAGCAAGAAGAGACAAGTGTTGAGGGTAAGCCTGATCTTGCAGCAAAATGTGATGCATGCAATGCTTTGTGCGCTGTGCATGAACAAAACATAGCTTGCTGACATTCTCATATCTGGAGTGACGTGTGCTTGCATGTGTAGTACACATTGTGTACACAATCTGGTTGTTTGATCTTCCTGATGCTGTGTGTGCATGTTGTCATAGTCGCCATGCTCAAAAGGTGTCCAGCAGTCCTGCTTGCTGGCACAGTCTGTTACATATGGCAAGACTTTCCTGCTGCCTCACGAGCATGCTTCCTAAGCTGCTGCTGCTGCGGCTGCTGCAAGCACACTGCTGCTGAAGAGGTTGCAGCTATTCTCCTGCAAGTCAAGCTACGCATCCATATGGTCACTGTGTGTCTTCTTGTGCAGCAAGTTGTTCCTGATGCTACAATGTCTGCAGGTGAAGTGCTGGGGTCTCTTGCCGGGGCAGGAAAGTCGGCCAGCTCACAGGAACCCTCTGACAGCGGCATACAGCAGACAGCTCCTGATGGCAGACTGGCTGCAAGGCTTTCAGGTGCAGTTTCTTCTGTAAGTTTGACGTATAGCATGTGCTTGTTGCATGAGTCTTGACACATGCACATGCTTTACAGTGGTACTGCCTAAAACGCCCTGTCACAGGTTTATGATTGACCATAATGTCTACAGCCTGGAGTATACTATCCTTTAGCACATCCAGTGTCTTTGCCCTGATGCTGATAACACCTATTGAGTCACCTCTTCAACCCCCTCGGCAGTTTTTGCATGTCTTTGAATATCTGGCCCTATGAAAAGTCTTATCCGTCATGCTGACAGCATGTCAAAGCCATCACCACAAGCTGCATGAGAGAGTACTCTTGCAAATATATCGTGTATCAGCATTGCAAGGTGGCACCAAGCAAGTTGCAAACGACTGCACCTGCAATGATAATTTGCTTGCGGGCTCTATTGAGCAAGACGCCCACAGCCATGTCTGCAAATGCAACTGTCTGCTTGATTGGCTCAAGTTAGCCTCAGGACAGGGCAGCAGTCTCGTTAATGATAGAGCAGAATGCATCATTTTGTTTTTTGCCGCAGATCTTTCTCTCCACAGACAGGGCGACACCTTCAAAGGCAAAGAAGAGGTCTCAGACGTCAGGCCCCCCTCACGGCCTGAACATGTTGAGGACTCTATTCCCATTCCAGTTCAGGTCCAGAGTGGTGCAGAGGGATTTGTCACCCTGAAGGCACCAAAAGTAGCTTCACAGCCCTCCCATCACAGCATCAGCAGCTTTCCCAACGCTGCAAGTCCAGGTGGAGTAGCACCCTTGCATAGTGATTCTGTTTGCAAGCGCACTAGCATCTACTTGACTTTCTTGATTTTAAGCTGCATAGATTTCTACATCCATTTGCAAGGAAGCAGATGAGGCAGACAGAAACAGTGTAGTAGTATGCATTCTGTCAAGTCAATGCAGCGGTTGACTTGACAGAATGCATACTACAGTTTGGTGTGGACTCCAATGTAGAACCACTGGGTAATTCAGCCCGGAACTCTGTGTCATATACGGAGGGCTACGTGCAAGATCTACTGGGGCCTCAGCGTGCACAGCAGACTATTCCCAGCCTTGCCACAGATAGTGGCAGGTGTCAGTTTTCCCAATAAATCTGTGATCAGTCCATCAGCCTGTGAGTGGTGTGGACAACAAGGAATAGCCAGCATGCATGCCAGCATTGCGCCATAGATGCATCTGCAGGGTCATGGTCTGGATCCTGCATAGCAGCAGCTACAGTGTTTCACCGTGGGCACACATGAGTTGCAATCACATGTAGTTTACCTCACCTGGACACCTGGCCCATCACAGCTGCACACAGGAGACACAGCCAAGCCTACACAACCACTTCAGTGATTTTTGTGCAATAATGCTCTGCCATATATGTTGCAAGTGCATTCAGCAAAGCAATTTGCAGATGGTGCAGTGCCTCACTATGCAGGTACACAAGAGCAACACTGGGACCATCCAGATGTGTTTTTGAGTCATTCTGGGTCGCACATGGATGTGGAGGCAGCAGATGTAATACGCGAAGCTCTTGAATGCGCTGGGTACAATGTCTTCTTTGACACAGAGCTAACACCTGGAGATGAAGCTGAAAAAAGACAGCTGCATGCAGCCGAAACAGCCAAAATTGGTGTTGTTCTTTTGACCACTGACTTTGTATCAAGTTTGTGGCCTATGAAGGAGCTGCAAATCTTTGCAAAGCATGGGAGATTAGTGCCACTGTTCTATACAGTGACACCAGAGGAGTGCCAGAACCCGCCTGAGGTCTGGACAGATTTTGCAGCCAAGGTCAGCCACATTGTGAGTTGGTTTACAAAGCAATTGACGCAATTGCATTCTGTTTGGACATACTGTTGTGGTTGCAATATTGATCAATCAGCTGTCAGTGTGATGTGCAATGTGTATTAGCAAAGCGAGGATGCTGTCATTTGGTTTGCTTGACACTAGCAGCATTTTTGCACAGGAGCATGCACTGGATTTTGCCAGTTTTGTGCACTTGATGTTTGCTGTTGATTGTGTTGTCTGAGTGCCACATGTCTGATGGTGGTCTGCTGTTCACATCATGTCCATAGCGAATCAAATAACTTCAAATCACTCGAAGATTGCGTTCTTAATACTCACTGAGCTCAGAGAAGGGTACACGTAACAGGCGGAGATGGATCCGTCTGTGTGGAGCAACACCTTGAAGCGCACAGCTGAAATTTCAGGGGAGGAGTATAAGAAGACAAATCGCCGTGCAGCTGACATCATGGCCTATGCCAAGCAGGTTGTGCTCATGACGACTCTGTCCTCACGCAGGACCGCACGCCGTCGTACTTCATCATGCGGTGTGCTAGCGCATACCATGCAACACTTGAAGGCCACTGTCACCAAGAGGGTGTGCAGCCCACTCAGTGCTCATGTTACGCAAGAGCTAAAAGGGAGATGGATTGGCTGCTGTCCACATCCCTGGTCTACACTGATGAATGGAACAGGCAAGTCCACTATTGCATCTACCTCTGCAAACAGCCATGTTGTTGCTCACTTAAGGAATGTATTGCAATTAGTGTGGCCCAATATTATGGCTTAAGGCACTTAGCTCCTACTGCTTGCTGCAATGTGAGTTTAGTCTATATGCAGTAGCTTGTGTTTCAAAGTCCTCTGGACTCCATCTGCTGACAATCTCTTCAAAGTGCTCGGCAGGGGCTGTGTTGCGGCGCTTGGTTTCTGCAGGGCAACTGCTTGTTCAGCAGTGAGCCTCCAGAGGCGTTTGGTGTTTGGACAAATGAATGAACCCCCTGGAGCCCGTACGTTGATGCCTTTGTGTATTGTGTAGACATAGGTGATGTATGCAGGCTGCAGGGTCAGCATGCAACACAACAACAGCATGTGGCACCACATGCACCACCCTGCATGGTGTGGCTGGGACATGATGCTGCTGACTTTGCAAGCAAACCTTTCTGCTGCCATGCAGGATCTGGCTGACACATGATTTGTTATCAGATCTGGCATACGCTCATGCCAGCAATCATGAAAGGTTCCTGATTGCTAGTCACAGGCAGTCCTTAAGCAAGCCTGAGTTGTGCAATAAGCAGCATGCCACCACCATCAGCTTGCTCTACTACAACGGTACTGACCTGTCAGAGACACAGCTGGGTGATCTGACAGAACGGATGCAAGTGCTTGATCTGAGGTGCTCTCAGACGTTATCAGCACTTTCATGCTGCACTGCGGCATGTCACCTGCGCTTCCTAGATCTGTCATACTCCTCTTTCACAGCCCTGCCAGCTGAGGTGGTGCAACTGCCTGTGCTTGAAGTTCTGCGGCTGCGAAGGTGCCAAAACCTTACGGGCCTACCAGATGGCCTGGCTGACATGTCAACACTCAGGTGAACGCCTGTAGACAGACTGACAGCAGTTCGTATTGGACCTGGTCTAGCATTCATGATGTTGCGGACATGTGTGGGTCCAAAGGAACAGTGGGCTGAGCTTGCATGCTGACTGCTTGCAATTGATATGAGCTTGCATGCTGACTGCTTGCAATTGATATGTGAGACTGCTTCTGATGCCAGCTGCTTGTCAATGTTCACAAATGGCTGCTGTGTTGTCAATGATGGCTTAGCGGTCACTGCATATTCCTATGCACCTACTAATATGCACACATACTTGGTTGTGCAAGTCATGTACAGCTGGCATGGCCTCATCATGCATGACACTTCGTGTCACTTGCCTTCCTGCTCATGGCCACCACCCATGCTCATACCAAGCAGAAGTGATGCTTGCAGGTGGCTGGATCTGCGTGACTGCCTCAATTTGGTATCGCTGCCCATGTCAATGCTGCATCCTGCTGACAGCAGCAGGCACTTCTGCCCTTTGCCAGCTTGGCGCACAGTAGTGTTGCAAGTGGTTCCCCACCAAAGCAGTGTATGCCTAGAGAAGAAGTGCAGCGATGGGGGATGCAGCAGCGATCAAGTCTTGCGCGGCATCTTGGCGTTGTTTGATGTGGTCAATGCTGGCCGGCCCCTCAAGTCAACTACTGCTGGCAGCAAGGATCCCCATCAAGACCTCCGAGTTGCTTGTCATGCTCTGCAAGACATGTGTTTAGCATCAGACACAGGTCCGTGAGATGCTTGTATATACATATGTAGCAACATACAATTGCATAAATATGCACATACTCAACATGCTGTACGCTGTATGAGACATTGGTTGCGCATCTGAATTCAGGCTTATGGAATAGCGGTAGCAAGTACTGTAAAGTAGCCACATCAATGCAAGACGTGTATGCGCAGATCTGCAAGATGACATTCTTGGCTGTCTGCCTGAATTTGCCAGCACTGTGGACAAATGGCTTCCGAAGGACCCTCTGGAAACTCCAAACCCTGAGGGTGTTGCCGTGCTGAGTGCGCTGTTGAAGACAACTTGGGAATTCTGCTGCTGTGGCAACCTTTGTGCTGAGGTGACTGATTGTCACACAGTCGAGTGTAGAACATGGCATACCATGACATACAGTGCCTACATACTTTCAGTGTGCGCGCATCATGATGGAGACTTGTATGCTGTGTAGTTTTGCTCTGGGAATGCATCCAAAAGTGATAGCTATCCTTTTGCAACTTCGGTACAGAAGATGTACAAATTTTATCCTGTTGGCAATTGCAGGTCAGAAACTGGGCGTGCCATGCTGCCAGGAGTGTGCTGGGCTGCCCATACAACAGGATTTTGTGCTGTACAAAGAGTATTTGCCTGTGGTTCATGCAGCAGGCATTGTGCGCTCAGCTGCTTGCTCACAAACAGCTAGCTTCCTGTGCAATGCTGATCATGGTGTGATCCAGTTGCTCCTCAAGCACTTGACTAGGTCAAGCTACAATGTGGAGTGCGGCTTGCTGGCAAGTGCGCTTGCAAACATACTTTGCAGGTGTGCATCAGGCAACACTCCACTGGTGCACTGTGTAGCAGAACAGCTGATGGATCACAATGCCGTGAACATCCTGAAGGATGTTCTTGAGAGGGCGGACCAGCGACAGCAAGCGTTCTACCCTGGAGACAACTCAGGAGATGGGCTGCCTGCTGTGTACCTCTGTTTGATGAATATTGTGACAGTGTGCCATCAAACAAACCAGCAGGTGGCTGATGAGGCTGCGCTTGCGCTTCAAGATTTGAATGCAAACATTCTGCAGCCTGCACAAGAGAGCAGGCACTCAGGCACCGAATGGTACAAGCTCGTAGCACAGGCTAAGAAGAGTCTTGAGAGTCTTCCACAGCTTGCTGCTCAGTCTGCTGAAGGCACCCACGTTACCACAGCACAGCACCAGTAGAGCATACTATGTAGCAGAAGTAAGCGTTGCATCTCCTGTTACAGCTACAGCACACAGCTGTCGTCTTCTGTTTGTGTGTAGCCCTCTTTTAATTGCTGTTACTTCAGTACTGCAGCTTGGTCCAAGGACCTATTCCAACTCTTTAGTCAAGTTCTGCGTCCGCCTCATGAGTCACACTTAGCATTCAGTCTGCTGTAGTGTTCATATTTCCTGTTACGAAGTGCAGTCTGTTTGCTGCAAAATCAAGTGGCCTCTTTTCTTGCAGTCATAAACGTGTATGCAAGTTGGCGTAATGACAAACCCAGTCCTGCAGATCTTCATCGACAAATCCAAGCAGTCACTAATGTCAACTTTCAGGAAACCTCTTTCATGTTTTGACACGTGGTGGTAAACGAGAATTGGGCAGGCCTACTGTCCTGAACTTTCGTAAGTTGTTGAATTTCCTCTGGGCTGCTGCAACTGGAGGCTCCGGTTATGATCGCTGAAAATCGCAAACTTTTCTTTTTCTTTTGTCTTCTTTCTTATTGAGTGTCGCGACATTACAGATGTCTGTAAGTACGGGCGTGCAAATTTCAATTTTAGGTGTGAAAATCTGGTGCAGCTTGCATGAGCAGCTGCATTTCATGTATCAATGCCTGCAACAAAGTTGAGTGACTCTTCTTACGATGTCCTGCAGCTGAGCAACAACTTCATATGGTCTATACACTTCGTATGGTACCATATATGCACCTTATAGCAGATGCAGGGGCTAAGCAGCAAGCAAGAGGTGCACGTCATTGTGCTATTGAGACACTGCAGATCACCCGGCTTGCACCCACAAAATCAGCCCCGGTCATACTGGACACTCTGCATGAATCCGACTTGTTGACATCCTCAAGAGTGCAGACACGCATACTTAAGCCAGACATCCGTTGTAAAACATGCAGGCTAGCAGTATTGGGCGCGCATTCGACTTGCTTTGTGCTCATGCCTGGCAGTGAATTGTTTAACAGAGCAGGTGAACAAGACATCGGTTAAAAGGTAGTACTCTACTTTGCCGCATAAAGTCTGGAAACACCACCAGGAACATAAGTTTATGCAAACACAGTGATACTGCATACTCTAAAAAAGCTGAGGCTGATGGTCTTGTATCATTGAGGCAAAGTGCAGTTGAGGCTATGCCAACAACAGAGCTATGCCGGCAGCAGTACTCAATCTCAGAAAAAGGGAGGTTCATCAGCAGCAACCCCTAGGGTCCCACCTCCTGGGTCAGATGCCCCAGCCCATCCACAATCTGTTGAAAAGAAGGTCTCCTGCAACGCAAATGATGCAGTTGACATCTAAATCTTTGTACAGAAGCTGCAACTGAGCAGATGTGCATCAACGATACACCCTGCATTTGCTGCCATGAATGTATACCCTTGTCTTTGCCTAGTTCATGGCGGGCTGGAGTACACTGCTGCACCTTTCAGCCACACAGTGCGCCTGTACCCGCTTGCAGTAGTGCAAGCTGAAAGGGCAAGCTGTTCAGGACCAACAGCTGTTAGCAGCCTCCTCATGCAAGCAGGGCAGTGATGAGGAAGGACAACCCACTTCTGTGCCTCAACCTGGGTGCAGTCCACCACCATCTGGCTCAGGATGCACCATGTGTGTTTGCTGTCTTCTGGCAGGCCTTCTGGAATGGTGACAGGGCGCAGCTCTGCAGCTACACCCATGATCCGCTGCACAAGGATTTGCAATACATCCACACGTCCATAGTGCTGCAAATAACAAGCCATAGCATTAGAGGCAATTGGCAGCGCACCTGGGTTGCAGTTACCATACGAGGCAAGGTGTTAGTGCCGAGCACCTTTCATGCAGAGCACAGATTGCTGTATTGCTCAGCTCAGCTGTAACTGCTTGGATGTTTGTCATAGCACCGACAGACAGATACAAAGTCAGACAGGTGGTCAGCACATTGCAGTCTAAAATTCTGCTGCAAAGCAGCCATGAAGCATTTTCTGCTGCAGTGATCAGGCACCAGGAACTAACACCAGCAGTGCACAGACAAAAAAGCACAGCAGGGACATGGCATACACTACATGCGTACCTGGGAGGCTTCCATGCCTTCGAAGAGTCTCTTCCTTTCTAGGATCTCCCACAAGGTCACTCCAAAGCTGTACACCTGCAAGCATGACAGCACACGTTGCACCAGCAACATCAAATGCATATGCTCAGGCTGCAGAAGCCTTTGGATGTCATGATGGCTGGCTTTGCGCCACGGCCAGGTGCAAAGGAGCGAAGACAGCACAGGGCGTCTCAATTGCTCAACCTCAGTGTGAATGACAGATGCAGACATAATGACATCAGCTTCTTGTCATTCACAGATGGCAGCAACAGCCTGAGTGCGCTGCTTGAGGTATATGCTGGAGCACTGTACTGGCACAGTTGTGCAACAGAAATGGTCTAGCAGCCAAGTCGAGTTATCTCTTTGTGCTGCCTGATTCTTCACTCCAATACCAACTTGACCAAACAAAACATTCAACATTAGAAATGACCGATAGTGGAAAGTAACTCTGGCCACAAAGACAGCGTGATTGGCAAGAGGCAACTCACATCAGACTTGAGTACTGTAGCAGTGTCCACTTGCTTGTTGGCTGAGGAGTCAGCCAGCAGCAGCTCAGGAGCTGAGTAGGCAGCTGTGCCAATGACATCTGCTGACATGGCACGTGCCAGGCTAATCTCATCTCCAATGTGATGCATGGTGATCGGCCTGCTCATACCAAAGTCACCAATCTTCATCACCAGTCCATGCCCTGCATCACCGCAACACTTATCAAGGCCAGCAAAGCAGCAGTGTGGAACCGCACACACAACTTTCATTTCAATGTGTGCTTGAGTGCTCTAAAGCAACCTTACCTACAAAGATGTTGGCAGGCTTCAGGTCTTTGTGCAGCATGGGCGGCTTGCATGTGTGGAGGTGCAGCATTCCCCTGGCAATGCTGTGAACTGTGATCACCAGCCTGGCAATGTCCCATGTGGCTGCGGTGCCGTGATGCAGCATGGCATCCAGATTTCCCTCTGGGCAATACTCCATGACGAGGTACAGGTCCTCTCCACACCGGCACACACCTCTAAACCCCACTATGTTGCCATGAGACCGTGCAGGATGCAGGCAACATGCTTGAGGCTATTGCAACAGACGATACACTGCAATACCTGGATGTGCGCTTGAGCGAGGCTGCAGAAATGGCTTTCTACTAGTACAAGTCTGGGGTGTCAAGACTAATGGAAGGCCGGCAGACAACAGCTTGAGAAGTCTGAAAGAACAACTCATCTGATGCCGTTGTAAGAGGCTGTAACATTGCAGGGTAGCCCAGGCACCAAGTTGCTGCGTGACAGGACATGGTGTACCTGAATGTAGATTCATCTCAACTTCATCTTTGGACACAGGGCCTTTGACAGCCACAGGTCTTCCCAGGTACCAGGCTTTACACACAGGCGCCTCACCCCCCACCCCCAGCAAGGCACCCCACTTCAACACGTCAGTCGGTATGAAGTCAAGCTGCATCTGCACAGGCAGCAACTAGTGTCAGCACCAAAAGTGAGCCCTATACATTAACAGGCTGTCACAAGCCTGCTGCAGCATCCGCTTGCCGGTGAGAACCAACAGGGTTATATGTTCATTCACATGAAGCAAGCATTCAGGCATTGAACCCATACGTGCATGGTTCAAAATTGGGTCCTGCTCAGGATCAAATGCGCACAGCACTGATTAGCATCCTGTATGAGGTGCAAGTTTGGCAGTAAGCATACAATCAGTGTTGTGTGACAGGCATGCTGCCAGTTGTCATGGCATGCAAAGGCAGTGTTGTGTCATCATGCTACACGCTGCCCAGCTTATAACGTTCTGCAAGAAGCACGTGCGTCTTTTACTCCGCCGCGGATATAAAACAAATCAGAGGTGTTGACAAGAGCCACTTGACTTTGTTAATGCTTGCCAACTCACCTGCGGTGCGATGCCTTGGGGCTGCCAGGTTGCATCACCAACTTGAATGGGTATACTGATGCCACTACTGCCTGGTTGGCTGCGGGGGATGCCAGTCATTACAGAGGGCATCTGCTGCCTTGTAGCAGGTGCAGCAGTGGGAAACTGCATGGCAATCTCCCCATTGTTGATGGGCAGCCCAGCCTGTATGCACAAGTACTTGAGCTGAGCTGCCTGTTGAAAGTGTTGTATGCAAGCATTCATCAAGTCACTTTGCATTCTTGGACCGCCAGGACTGATACAAAAGCTCACACAGGGAGCTGATCAGGACTTTATATACCCAACTCTACAGGAAGACACTTGTTGGATGAATGGATGGATGGATAGATGGACAGATGCACAAATGGATGGATGGAAGCATCACTCACATCAGTCGTGTTGGCAGCTGCCTGCTGCTGGCCAATGGCAAAGGGTGACAAGGGGGGGCTCAGCTTGCCAGTCCCTTTGGTCACACCCTCCTGACCGGCAGCAAGATGCCGCTGATCTATCCCCTACAAGAAGTACACTGGTGACATCAAATCTGTTATAAGGACTTCCTGTATGCACAAAAACTGCTGCAGGCTACAGCTGGGTGCCTGCAATTAGGGACCCAGGGCAGAGGCTGTCAGTCATGTGCGTTGTGCCATGCTGACAACCAGCATTCTGATCATGTGAGGCCCGATAAAGCAACAACACAGCAGATCTGACAACAAATTGCAGCTGCCATTTCATGACGTTCATCCTGTCAATTGATGCTTGAATGTGGTGAGCTGCCTCTCATTCATGCAGTCATTAGACTCAAGTCAGGTCAGGTATATATAGGCACTAATACAGCCACGAATGCAGCTGCCTCATCCACCAATAGTGATGCCTGTCATGGGCCAAGCTGAGGGTTGGTCTTTACTACCAACCTCTGACGGCTTGGGTGACCTGCTGAGCCTCAGGCAGGCAGGTAGCTTCAGGCAATTTGACAAGAGCTGCTTGACTTTGACTGAAATGGTGGGTGTCTTCTTGACTCCCAGTTGAACTCCCTGCACAGTTGCAGGAGACACTCGTTTCGTTCTTCCGCAGAGAGTGCACGTCTGGGGTGGAGAGCCAGTTGTCACTCATCAAGCATCCTGACCTGAGAACACAGGTGATCTGAAACAAGACCAAGCTGATGAGAGATGTGCTCTAAACAAAGGCCAATGTCCTGTGTGTATTGTGTACTGACATTTGTGTGAGATGCTTCCTGAGCTCCAACTTGGGCTCAGGCAGATGCATCGCAAGTTGTGCAGCACACGGGAAGGTGCAGATTGGGGCAACAATACAATTGCCTACTTATGACTTGTTCACAGCTGCCTACATCCATTCTCCACTGGGTTACTTTGACATGTCTTTTCAACTATCAAAGCTGACACGGAGATAGATGCAGGCAAGTCAAAGAACCTAGCCTGACAGCCAGTCCTGATGCAGTTGTTTAGACAGTGTTCCAGTCGTGTCTAGCCAAGAAGCAGTGACAGCAGTGACTGAGTGGATGCTATGTGTAATGGAAGAAGAGTATGCAATCCCAGCAAATGCTGACCTGGTTGTCTTGGCAGCACTTGGGCAGCAAAGTGAAGCTCGGAGAAACGACGTTGACCAGGCCCCTTTTGGACAGGCCAGGGAGGCCTTTGGACCCCACTGGGTCCTCATGCTGTTGAGTGTTACGCAAAGCCTCACAGCCTGCCTTGTCTGGGTTGTCACACCTGCAGCAGCATCCAAATACTGTTATTTGCCTGCTTTACAGTGGTTATGGCGCCAATTACTGTGCAGCATACACTGATGGTGCCCAAGCTGCATTGCAAATGCCTGTCTGATCTGGAGCTCACAGCTCAAGTGCTTGCATGCAGATGTACCTTTTAACAATTGCATACAGCAGTGCAGTGCAGCACCGCCGGAAATTTACATCAAATTTGTAACAAAAGCCACATCATGGCATCACTGCGAAATAGCAAGTTGCCTGTCAGTTGAGGTGTTGCCAAAGGCACTGAAGCTGTTGCAATACATACAGTAAATTTCCAACTCTGCACATCATTGGCAAAACACTGAAGCACAAGCCAAGAGCGCTTGAGAGTGACTGACAATGACATGTGAATGACCGCAAAAATTGATATGTACACCATCAAGTGCTTGATGCTACCTGCCAAAGGAATAAGTCCAACACTCTTTGGGCTCACCTTTTGTTGAGCTTCTTGCCGCTCCTGCCGACTGACTCCCCGCTCCTCTTCTCGGTCAACTGGGGCTCTTCCGACATAGTAAGGGTGCCAACACAACAAGACAAACCACAAGAAGACTTTTCGTCTTATCGAACGATCGAAAGCTGCAGCCTGTAGCTCGAGTCTGCTGAAACCCGGCAACGGTGTGGCTGCAGTGGAATGCCAAGAATCACAGATCATGGTGTCCCGTCTTCCTGCCTGGCAGGCTTCCAGCCCCAACTCCAGCCTCAGCTCCAGCCCCTGCTCCATGTCCGCTTTCAACTCCAGCTCCAGCTCCAGCTCCAGACTGACCCGTGTGTGTGTGCGGAGATCTGGTGCATGAGCGAGGCTATAATGTACATGAGAGAGGCCGACTCACAGTCGAGCTGCGCTTTCGGCAAGACAAATTTGTATCTTTTCTCACAATGCTCCGAAACCAAACATATGCATGCACTTCTGCACTAGCAAAGCTTGGCTTGCATTGGGCACAGGACTCAGCAAACCCTGCAAAACCCATCATGCACTAGTGAACAGGAAAACGTTACGTGACTGGCGTGTTTGTTGAAGTCCCCGCAAGGTGCTGCTTGAACGGTGCGTTTGCCGTGCATGTGTGACCTACC
>JAABUP010004668.1_pt1 | contig 22038 bp, 15 predicted proteins | sample 5559201 | NCBI WGS metagenome assembly JAABUP01 (sample SAMN10711887, study PRJNA513373) | rock metagenome | isolation source: Antarctica rocks | place: Antarctica | reverse complement strand
AGAAGATGGCGGTGCTGGTGTCGATCATTGTCTGTGCTTGCTGCCAAGGCGCGCCTCCGCCCAGAGTCAGTGGCGCATTAAAAAGCATCCGTACGCCTCAAGCAGTAGACGAAGACTACATCAGACTACGCTTCAGATCTCCCAGTTGATTGAAAAGCATGGCTAGCGCGTGACGCTTGCTTGACGATATGAACCACGCTCACGCCTTTCCCTGCCGTTTCTTGCCGGTCCAGCCTATGAACAGACCTACATCTTTCACAACTAGAAGGCACCGTAGTCAGTATGTAGCAAATCGTGTTCCGTGGAAAGAAAAATCGAAAGAAAGGAGACTGTAACGCATTCGATGGTCTTTCGGACTCGCACTGTCGAGTCGTATCAAACTGGACAGCGCAACAGTAAACATACCTGCGCCTGGTACTCCCATCTTTTGCATCCTTCGCTCATCGTCAGCCAGCTCGTCGATTGCATCGAGGAGAGTCGCACAACACTCACCACATAGGTAGGATCCCTTTCGCATCGCTGGCAGTCGCCATTTGCCACTTGACGTTCGCTCCGCCGTCCAGCAACTCTGCGCGCTCGATACTGCAGTACATACCATCCTGGAGCTTACGAGTTTTATTGCTGTTATACGCCGCGCCTTGCATGCCTTTGATCTCAACCGGTATCTGCACCACCAACAGCTCTCCCGCCTTTCTTGCCGTGATGACCAGCTCAGGGAAGACACGGTCATTGAGGGGCGGAGGTATATGGTGCACCATCTCGACTACGCTCATCCCAACATCTTCCCAAGTGCCTACCCTCTGCCCAAAGCTGTCCATTGCCTCGTGCCAACTCAGCAACAGATGCGCATCCTGCACGTCCGGTGTATACTCCATCTCATGCTGGCTATGATCCGCCCGCAACCCGCGATCGAATTCTTCCCAACTCGCCGTGCCTTCCTTAGCTGCGTTCTCATGCACGCTCGTCCGAGCAAACCACGTCTCTACTGTGCTGCCTGCACCCGCCGTGCGCGCCTCCTTCGGTATATCCACCGCGTTGATCTCGTGCGCAAGAAGTTCCACCGGTGCCGTCGCCGGCGGAGAAGATTTGCTCGAGCTCTTGACTTTGAATTTACGTGGGAGGTACCCGATCATGAAGGCCTCCGCTTCCTCCAGCACATCCGCCAGGAATCGTTGGAGGTCTGGCGGCGTGCTGGAGCCCTGTAGTGGTGCGATATCCGGGTGCGCGGGCAGCTCCGAGGCTGGCAGATGTCGCATCCGGACATATTTGCCCAGTGCTGTAGGGGCCGTCGCTTGGCCCTGAGATGGATTGCTCTGCAGTAATGGCGATTGCGACTGCTGCTGGGCCGCAACGCTGCTGGCGGCTGCCATCGTGCTCGATCCTGAGTTCCAACGTGTAGTTGAATCTGTCCAAGACACGGAGCAAACCTACATGTACTTGGATGGTCAAAGCGATGAGCTTATCTTGCCGGCCCTGTACGGGCCTGCGGCATCGCTTTCAAATTGCATGTTCCCAATCTGGCAGGCACCACGGAAGAAGCTCCGGGAGGTCAAAGCCAATCAGATTCGATCACAATTTGGGATATCAATGAGGTACAGACGACAACTCACTGGGCATATTGCTATATGCCATCACTTGGATTACGGGTTATCCAAGGCATTCCAAAAACCGAGTATTACGAGAAATGAAGGATAATGATGAGCACCTGTATGAGATGGTTTCAATTTGTTCGCCAACGCAATCATTGGACTTCGTCCTCGAGACGACGACGAGTAGACCTATTTTCTGCGTTGCCGTAACACCTTATCGCCTGGTCAGCAGTCTACAAGCAGCAGGCCACAGCTCAAGTGGCTCTTGCAAATCGCAGGCTGGCGAGAGACAGCGACCCGAACGCAACCGAACATTCATCTGGGCGGCCATCTCCCCCTCCCTGTGCCATTGCGCTGCTATCGGGCGCTTCCACATTCGACGGACTCGACTGGGTAAGCAGCGATGGCTCTCGTACCGACACAGGAGCCAGCCACTATTGGATCTCGACTGACAGATCCTACCTCCGCGGTCGTTCGTCATGTAGGCTTCGCCGTCTGGGACATGGTGGCAAACAGCGACGAGAAGCACGGGTCGTGGATCTCATAGGCCGTAGATCTTACTTCAATGCCGTTAGGTTGAGTGCATACTGGACATATTGCTTCCACAGCGTATCACCCTCACCTCTCACTTCCGCCCCTCAACCATGATAATATGATATCCCTCACTAGTCTTACACTCCCCCCACTTAGGACTATTCGTCGTGGACGCAGCGAGCTCGAAAGCCACGGCAGAGAACTCGGGCAACAGACTCTCCTTGGTCTTCCACCCGAGAGAGCCACCTGCATACATGTGAGTATCTCGTTCAGACCGAAACGACAGGCACGTTGAATAGCCAGAAAGGTTGGTAGATAGTTACCTGCCCGAGCTTTGTCCTCCGAGAACTCCCTCGCGACGCTGTCGAAGGATGCGCCGCCGTTCAGCTTAGCGAGTGCTTCTTCCTTCTTGCCGTGCTTTTCGCAGAGGACATGTCGGACGTTAATCTGCTGGGCGGCTTTGGCTGCTTTGCCGCCCTTGTCCGTCGCGGCTTCCTTGGCTTTGGATTTGTCTTTGGGTTTGGGCGCCATGTTGGGACCTGGGATCTACCAATGGCACCCAGATGTGGACTTCGAAGCTGGGAGTGACAGCGGTGCGAGGAGCAAGGCTTTGAGCTCCAGCGTGGGGTGAGCTCTGGACTTGATTTCATGAGGCATGGAGCGGCAATGATGATGGCTGCTTCATCGAGACGCAGACTCGAGATATGTACAGTACGCTTTCGACAGCGAGGCTATACGCCAACGCCTCAGTCTGCCTTTCATGGGAACGTACGGGTATCTCGCTGTTTACCCGTCTCATGCGTGAATCGCCGAACGTTCGTGGAAGTCAAAAGAAACATGTTGCAGTCGTATCGTCGATACCCGCTTTGCACAAGCGAGCGAGACCGTCGTCGCTCTTGCTCTTGCTCCTCCACGAGAGACTTAGCCGCCACCTGTAACGGTCTGCAAGATGCAGCCGCGACCTCGTACCCCGACGGCCAGCCTTCTGGCGTCTCTGCATCGAGCACCTCCGAGTCCGACTCAGCACTCATACCACCGCACCTCACACCTCCACCTTCTCCACCTCCTCCCCCTCCTCATCCTCCTCATCAGGCATAGTAAACCACACATGCTCCAACACCCCCTGAATCCCAATCCGCCTCTCCACATCCCGATCCAGCAGCTTCCGAATGAGATCAATACACGCCTCGCTCATCACATACGGGACCCTCAAATCGTGATCCATAATCTCGTCGATTGAGTAGAACGGGTTCTCCTTGTACACGAGCGTGTAGAGCAGAATACCCATGGCCCAGATGTCCTGTTCCTTGCCGCGGTAGGCTTGGCCGCGCAGGACTTCGGGAGCGGCGTAATCTACAGCAGCATCAGTGTTAGTGGGAGCTGTAGTCCTGCGCGTGGCGGTGAGAAAGGGACATACCGATGGTGCCTACGAAGACGTCGAAAGGCCCGCTTTTGATGTACGCCGCGCTGCCGAAATCCACCAGTCTCACCCTGCCCTCGCCATCTAGAATGACATTCTCGTCCTTGATATCCCGATGCACCACTTTAGCCGTGACGTGCAGATGCCTGATCGCCTCAGCGACCTGCCGGAAAATCTTCCGACACTCCTTCTCGCCCATCGTGACGCGCAGCTCGATGAAGTCGAAGAGATCCATGCCAGGTAGGCCGTGCGGTACCATCTCGATGTAGTAGTTGACGTCGTCCTCGAAGAAATCGGCCATCTCCACAATATTGGGGTGCTGCATCCCCTCGCGGCGCAGGTAGTCGAGGACGTGGATCTCGAGCGGCACGGTGCCGAGGCGGCGGTCGCGGTGCCAGGTGTCGACTAGGATGCGGCGTTTCGTCACGTACTTGATGACCATTTTGTTGGCCGCGGCTTTCTTGTAGCGGGCCAGCTTCACTTGCCTGTACGCGCCTTGGCCCATTTCTTCGAGGATGACGAAGTCGTCGATGCGCTTCTTGCCTATTACTTTGCAGCCTGCCTCGACCATGTCCGGGGCGGGGTGCTCGAAGGGCTCGTTGTCCGTCGTCGTGCCATCCTCAGCGGAGATTTCCTGTAATGCTTTGGCGTCCTCCAGCTGTTCGGTCAGCAGAGAGACGCGCATGTCCTCGTCGCCGGTCTCGCTTAGTACCATCGGGCTCGGCATTGCTTCGTTGAGGTATCGTCCGCCGTTCTGTCCAGGTGCAGGTTGATCCGGTGGCGTGCCCGGGCGACTCACCAGCGCAGTCACAGGCCCGACACCGTGGTTCACCGCGTGGAGCTGTCGGCTGTAGGTGATCCATAACGCGAATACCACCTCGCTGCCCGTATATGCATCCAACGCGGCGTCGTCTTCCACGATGGTATGCTCGGTATAGATGGGCTCCCGGTCGGATTGAACGACGCGCATCTGGACGTCAATCATGATCTCGGCGCCATCCCTATGCTTCGCTGGAAGACCACTCGGCCGGAGGAAGAGTGCCGCGCCTTCTGCCGAGCCTTGCCGCCTCGCGAGTAGCGACCTCGCTCTTCGGAAGGAGTGCTCGGGAATGACGATGCCATCCACCAGCGCAATCTTGTCTTCGTCAGTCATGATGTGAAGTAGCTTGTCGAACCCAGGTATCAGCTCCGTAATCAACATGCCGTCCGGGCTCGAGTAGCCGAAGAGCGCCGCAGAGAACACGCTATTGCTGCTGCTCACTCGCATAGTCTGTGGATGGAGCACCATGATACCCGCAATATGCGGGAAGCTGCTGACTCTGAACGAGCTCTCACCCGAAAGCTGGTCGATGGTGATGGGTATACTGATCGAGTTCGCCGTTCGCGCCGTGAACCGTCGCAACTGGGCCACAGCATCGTAATCCAGAGCACCTGTGTTCGTACCGGGCAGCTTTGGAAATCCGGGAATCAGCTTTTGCACGTCCATGCCGCCGCGCAGGCGCTCGAGTCCCCAGATGGCCCCGACATCGCCGCGTCCGCGGATCAAGGAACCGATCTCGTCGACGGTGATGAAGGCCACGTCCTCGGCGATTTCCTCGAGGACCCAGATGAGATTGCCGCCTTTCTCCTTGACCCACAGCGATGCACTGCCTGTTGCGCCGTTCATCTTCTGGATCGGGACGACGTCACCGCAAAGCAAGACGCCTCGGCTCTTGTTGGTGTTGGTCTTATGGTCCAACCCGCCACCATTCGGAGGAATGCGCACGCCGTTCTCCGTCTTGCTCCGTCGGCTCTGGTAAGTGTCACGTGCTGGAGGCTTCGCGAGAAGTTTCGCCGTCACACCGTTCCGCATACCAGACACACTGCCATTGGGACTCGACTGCTGACTCGGCGACGCCTTCGGTCTCTGCGGAGGTCCAGTCGAGTTACGAAGCTTGTCTTCCAGCCATTTCCGTCTCTCCGGCTTGATCACCTCCATGATGCCCAACTTGCGCACCTCCGCTCTCGTGACGCCAAAGACTAGGCACGCGAGGTCATTCGCTGCGGTGATGGTCCATGGTGTCTGCGCCTCGGTCGTGAAGATTGCCTGTGCCTGCGCGCTGCGGTGACCGTGAGGCGCGCGCTCACCGAGTGTTGCACTCCGAGGCGGAGCACGTGGTACGTTAGGTGCGTGAACTGGCGCAGGTGACGAGTCGAGCTTGTGCATTCGGTACGGTTTAGCCATTGCTTCGGTAAGCCTGTATTGTAGCGAGTAGCCGGATACATCCGTGTAGGTGCGCTTCAGCGAAGATCCTTTAGGCGTCAGTCCAGGTATGTCGTCTTGAGTTGTCATGCGGGAAAGATTTAGTTGGTCCGGAATACTCGAAGTATCCGGCGTGGGCGCGAGACGCAGCTCAGCCTGCGGCTCCGTGGAGGAGGCGGCCACGTCAGCCGTGTCGTGGATCATGGTTTCTTCACCCTTGATCGTGTCCGGACTGTCCAGCCTTGTCGGACTCTCGCTCTGCTCCTCGAGGCCTGGCATGAAGCTCCGCTCAAACACGTTCTCGCTCGCCATATGATGCGCCGGTCCAGTGAGTGGTCCTAGTCCGAAGTCAAGCCCGAGTCCCATCCCCTTATCCAAGGTCAGTCCATTCGAACTTAACGCGTCCGTACCACCCAGTTGCGCCTTCTGCATTAGCTCCATCATGCTGAGCAGCTCCTCGTCACCCGCGAGTCGAGCTTGCGCACTGGCGATGCGTGGTGAAGTGGCGGCCCAACCGACCTTGTCGCGCATAAACTCGATACTTCGCTTCAAGACGTTCTGGCGGTTGTGCAGAGAGTCGCTGCTCTGGTGAGCGAAGGAGAACGAGTGCAACGACTCGGTGGGAAAGCGCGCCAAGTCTTCGCCAAAGTGCAAAGTTGGTGACGAAGGTCCAGAATTTATGTTTGTGAGCGAGACTCGTCGGGATGTGTCATCAATATCCTGCAGTGAGGGTGATCTACTCGGATGCAAGTTCGGCGAAGATGGACCTCGTGACGGAGGCGGTTGTCGTATCCTGTGAAGGCCGTTGTCGCGCTCGTGAGTGAAAATAGGCGATCTGCGTACATGAAGCCGTCAGCCTCATATACGCGGAGTCATATACCAAGCCGAACTCTCTTGCAGGCAAATGTCCTCATATCACTGAGCCCCACTACAAACTGATTCACTCCAGCAATCACACGTCCCTCGCCCTTGTCCTCATGCCCTCACAACCCCCCCACCCGTCTCCCTCAAATGCGGAAATGTCTGACGATGTGTGTGTGAATGCGACGCACCTGCTCAGACTATCATATGCCTCCGTCTCCGTCCCCGCATCCACCGAGTTTCGCGTCCTCGTCGCCGGCGGTGATAGTGCGTCGGCTCGCGGAGTATTATTGCCACTCCCAACGGCCAAAAGATTGCTGGTCGACCGAATCTTCGGGATCTGTAATGCGGCAGGTTTGCTGGTCGCTCGCTCGGGAGACGCGCCCTCTGGACTTCGTCGTGAGGCGTCTGCGGTACGCACAAGTCGTGTCAGCGTGTATCAGGGGGAGTCAATGGAGCAGATGACTCGAGGGCCTGAGGGGGCGGAGAAGGGTTGCCAGTCTGCCTGCCGGTTTGCCCTTGCGCGCCGCGACGGTGTACGTACCATCCTGCGAACTCATGCCTCCACTGCCGCACGCTCTTGAACCGGGACTGGGTGCGCCTCGTCAGGGCGAAGTCAGCGCCGTAGCGGCTGGTGGCGGAAAGCAAAGAGTGGAAGGCTTGAGGATGGGTGGTACATCAGCTTTCGAGGTGGAAGTGACCGTCTGGTGGGAGAATGCAATGCCTTCTAATGGCTCTACTATTGACAGGATTTATCAATACCTTACCTCAGAAGCCGTACATGTAACATGGCAACGTGGGCTTTTAGAAGCTACATGGACTGGCAGGGTGGTGGTGTAGCTCGGACGGACGTGCAGTCCCGATCTTCATGTTCCTTCACCCCCAAATCGTCACCACCCCCACATCAACATGGGGTCCGATGCCCGCCGCCGGCGCCGGACATTTCTTTTTGACGCCTTGGCGCGCCCCTCTCCTCCATCGCCGACCCCACCGCTACAGAACTCAGTACCTTATTCCATACATTGAATGTTTCTCATTATTGCACTCATCCTGCTGTATAGACGGCGTACAATCCATTATTACCACTTGGCGTTATGCACAGAAAAAGAAACGCGGACTTTGGGGAGCAAGCACGTGCGATCGCCCGTCTCGCTTCCGCGCATGCCGCTTCGGCAACCCGCAGCCAAGGTGCGGGAGGCTGACACGAACGATGCACATGCATGTACTCAATCGCTACTAGGTACTCGTATATACATCTCCGAGGTATGCCATACAATCACGTCCCTTTGTACTGCTGATCCGCTCGCACTCCTTCTCACTTCTCATGTACCATCATCACCCGCGTAGTCCCCACCACCGGCATCACGGACACAAGCTGCTCTTCGCCATCAACAAACGTCCGGGTTGCCGGCGCCTCCTCCCAGAACCGGCGTAATCGCCCGACGAAGCTCTCGTCTCTCCGTGACAGGGCATCTGGCGCCCTCTCAGCCTCGCCACCATGGAATCGATCGAAGGAGTTTCTCAGTGCACCTGGCGTCGACTGGAACCGACGCACTTCGATCGGCGTGTTGGCGAACAGGGGGTCGAGATTATGCCACACGGCGCCCAGGTTCACCCATTCGACGGATACGGCACCAGAGCTGAGTGTCCGCTTCGCCGCTTCAATGGCGTCCACATGCTCCTTGCCGCGCTTGAGCTCGGTCTGAAAAGCCGTAGCATCATCCACATCCATCTCATGAACGCCATCGGGGTCCGAAGCAAAGGACGTGGAGGCTAGCACTGCGACCTGGTGCAGGACACGGCGGTGCGCGTCCGGCAGCTCGCGGTCCGCGGCGAGGGGTACCGTTGGATGCTCGTCGCAGAACGAGCGATCGAAGCCCAGCTCGTGCCCTTGCGGCAAGAGGAGCTCGAGTCCTCGTTTCCCCATCAAAGGAGCAGCCTGGAAATTCAGAACGTATGCATCCTTTTCAAATGGTGTCGGGCCGAGGGTAAGCAGTGGCGTGCAGTGCTCCAACACAAAGCTTTTGGCGGTCTCTCCGTCGTACTGAAAGTCGGAGTCGGGATCCAGGGCCCGAGCAATTGCCGGTGGTAACAGCGCAAGCACACCTCGACGGAACTCGCCTCTAGCACCCTCCATCTCAGCTTCCTTCCGCTTGCGCTCCTCATCCGCTTGCCGAGCCTCCTCTGCCTGCCGCGCGCGCTCTGCCTCCATCGTCTTCCGAGCAGCTTCTGCTTCTTCGCGGGCTACCGCCGCTTGGCGCTCTTCTTCAGCTTTCTGCGCTTCTATTCTCCTAGCTTCAGCCTCGGCTATCTCGGCCTCTCTACGCTTTGTTTCCAGCGCCTGAGCCTGCAGAAGGACGAACTTGGCCCGCTCCAGCTGCAGCTCGTGCTCAGTCGGACGTGATTCTTCTACCATCTCCACCACAGTTGGCAGCGGTTGCTCCAGTGGCCCTTGCAGCGACGAAGTTCGGCGACGGTGCATGCGCGGCGAGACATCGGGAGTGTGCGCAGACATGCTCTTAGTACGCTGGCGAGCTCCGGTACTGCCCTTGAGGTTATCCGGAGGACCCATCACCGGCTCGGCCTCGGCTGTTCCCGCGGTAGGACCGGTGCCAGTGTCAGAAGTATAGTCGCCATCCGAGTCATGGTTATCAGAACGCGCTTTCCCGCTCGCAACACGAATTGCACGCCTCGACATCAATCTGCGATTGTTCTTCGGTTTCGGGTCATCTCCCTCATCGCTCTCGTCACCGTTCTCGGGATGTTGCGGCAGCCTGCGCTTAACACTCTCCCGCTTCGTCACAGGGCTCGAACTGCGTCGAGCCTTGACTGCAGTCGCAGCATCGATCAATCGTTGCAACAGCTCTCTTTCCTGCCGCCAATTCGGTCCGTTCCGTTCGTCGGCAATGTCTGCCCATGTCTGATCATTTCTATTTTTCCACAGCGGCTTGAACTGGTCCAGCCCCGTCAGCATCTTCACCATCTCGAAATGCGAGGTGCCAAGGACGGCAAGCATGGGCTTTTCGGGCTTTTGGTGCGCCTTCTTTTCGTGCATCTCGGCGAGCAACATGTTCACCAGATACTGATCGCCCGTCTTTGCCGCGACTGCGATGACCTGATTGTCCACAGGCACCCGGGCATCAAGGAACTCCCGGACGCCGTTACGATCGTTAATCGTGACAAGCCTGAGCAGATTCTCGTATGACCGCGCCATGAAGTGGAGCTCTTTCGACGGTCCTATCTTGTGCCTCGCTTCTTCCTCTTCTTCACGCTGCTGCTTTGCGTTACTACTAGCCCAGCTTTCGATCGCGTGGCGAAGGGCCGCCCGTATCCCGTCTGCCTCCTCGTTGTCGTCGGTGATGACGTCTAAAGCCTGCTGGCCCTTCAGATTCTGCCGTAGAGGATCCACACCAGCAGCCAGTAGAGTCTTGACGACCTCCAGGTAGCCATTCTCGGCTGCATCGATTAATGGTGTATCCTTGTCGACGTTGGCGCACTCAATCTGACAGCCCTGGTCGATCAAATAAGCTACGATTTCGGCGTGTCCATGCACAGCAGCTATCTGGAGCGGTTTGTTAAGCGCATAGTTAGGGAGCTCCAACTGATCCGGATCCTTTTCTCTCCACTCCTTCACAAGGTTCAAGTCGTTGGCCTCGACGGCCTCTGCGAGTCGCGTGAAGCCGTATCTATTGACGTGTCGCTTGTGCTCTCGTACGGCAGGCCTGCCAGGTGTCGAGGTAGACCTACCGACTCCCCGCTGCGGCCGTCGGGTCTCGATTTGACCCAAAGACGTGGTTTCGGAGGACGCGTCCGATTCCTCCCACCCGGTCCGTGTTGATCTGGCGTCGAGCACAGGAAACTGCTGAGCGGTCGCCTTGGGCTTCTCATCAGCCCGCTCTTTCATCCTGTTGATAGCTGATTGCGTGGAGACAGCTCGGCGATGGCTTTGTGGCCTGGGTGAAGGTGATCGTCTTGCTTCGCGCGGGATGTCCTCGGAATGCATGGTCCGCAATACCCTCCTCGGCGGATCCATGCTCCGGCGCTTATCCGGGAAGCCAACAGAGGACGCGCGATGCTTCCGCTTGCGCTCGTTTGGCGACGCCGCCACGTTGCGTGGTGCCTCAGGGCGCTCGGAGAGAGCTCGCGAGTGCGGGGACGCCATTGATATGCTCGTTGACGTCGGCGATGGCGCCGAGCTGAGCGAGCCACTGCTCTCCGCGCCATCACTACCAAGATCCATCTCATCTGGCGTCTCTTTCGCAACGCCGCTCGAGGGCGCCTTCGCATCGCTCCTCTCCGTGCTTTGCATTGGAGTCGCGACGGTCTCGCTCTCTTCGTCATCCTCTCCCGGTACCGGTAGGCCTCCGATCCGGCTCCGTACCGGCTTCAATTGCTGCGTCGGCTGCGACTGCGGTTGCTCTTCGCGCTTCTTCACCGGGCTATCAATGAGCGTCTCCGCTTCTGACATTGCCTCGTCGTCGCCTCCGTTGTGGATTGTTTGGGAGGGCTCGGGGACGGCGGTGCTGCCTGCCTCCAGCTGCTCTGGTGCCGGGGCGGCCAAGACCTGCGAGGCTGGAGCATCGCCGCCCTCTGTGTTCCCATGTGCGGCTTCTAGACTTCCTGCCGCATCTGGTGCTATACTTGGGTTTCCATCGTCGTTTGCAGACTCCACCAGGTGAGGCTGCGGGTGGGGCGACGTGCTCCCATTCATACCGTGTCCCAGACCCTCACCAGTCGCATGCTTCAACGGAAGGCGGGTGTGGTCGCCGTACCCTAAGTACTTCAGGCGCGCGCGAGGATGTGGTCAGCTGATGTGTGTTGCGCGATGTATGTTTGGTAATTGGGACGCGAGTTAGTGGTCGATTGGTGTGTTGGACGGGTTGAGGTGGAGTGCAGTTGACTGATGCCTCAGGCTTCTGAGCGCGTCTCCCAGGCTTCATGTTCGGTTTGAACAACACCAACAATACATGTAATGTAGAAAACGACTTGAGGACTCTAGCAGCACGACATAGCGCTTGCCAGACATGGCGTCCAAAGAGGCCACGGTCTACATTGTAGACTGCGGCTCAACGATGGGCGAGAGGAGCCACGGCCGCAAACAGACCAACCTCGACTTTGCCCTGGAATATGTCTGGGACAGGATTACTGCTACCATCGCCACCGGACGTAAGACTGCAATGGCGGGAGTCGTCGGTCTTCGAACGGACGGAACCCGCAACGACCTTAACGGCGAAGATGATTACGCTCACATCACCGTCTTCCAGGATATCAGCCAGATGCTCATGTCGCAGGTCCGGAAACTTCGCAATGAATTGGTGCTGTCATCGACGCCGGGCGGGGATGCCATATCCGCCATCATCGTTGCTATCCAGATGATTGCCAAGGAGTGCAAGAAGCTAAAGTACGAGCGCAAGATCGTGCTCGTCACTGACGCTCGTGGACCCATGCAAACCGATGACCTGAGCGACATCATCCCCAAGCTGAAGGAAGACGAAATCCAACTTGTAGTCATTGGCGTCGACTTCGATGACGCGGAGTACGGCTTCAAGGAGGAAAACAAGGACGCCACTAAGGGTGAGAACGAAGCAGGACTGAGGCAGATTTGCAGCGACTGCGGTGGTGCCTTTGGTACTTTAGCACAGGCCGTCGACGAGCTGGGCATCCCGAGAGTAAAGTCAACCAAGCCTGTAGCCAGCTACAAAGGCTTTCTGACGCTCGGCAACCCGGAACAATACGAGACCGCGATGGCCATTGACATCGAACGGTATCCGAAGATCATGGCGGCAACAACGCCTTCTGCGTCAAAATTCGTGGTGCGAAGTGACATGGGCGACGCGACGCAGTCTACCATGACGATGAATGGCGAGGACGGGCAGAATGGCAGCAACGATGGATTGGCAGCGGTCAAAACCGCCATGACCTATCAAGTGGTAGATACTAATGCGCCGGGAGGCAAACGGGACGTCGATCGAGATGAGTTGTCCAAAGGCTATGAGTACGGTCGCACTGCGGTGCACATTTCTGAGAGCGACCGCAACGTTACCACGTATGAGACCACTCCTGGCCTCGACGTTGTTGGCTTTGTGGATAAGAATCAATATGAGCGGTATCTGGACATGAGCCGTGCTCATCTCATCATCGGGCAGCGCGGTAACGAGAAAGCATCGATGGCACTGTCATCCTTCATACACGCGTTGTACGAACTCGACTCTTACGCAGTTGCACGTCTCGTACCGAAAGAGAACAAAGAGCCTCGCACAATCCTTCTCGCTCCGAGCATAGAGCCGGACTTCGAATGCCTGTATGACATCGAGCTGCCATTCGCAGAGGACATGCGCAGCTACAAGTTCCCACCCCTCGACCGCGTAGTCACCGTCAGCGGCAAGGAGATCAAAATCCACCGTAACCTTCCGAACGAGGACCTGCTAGATGCCATGAGTGACTACGTCGATAGCATGGATCTCTCGATTTTCGGCAAAGACGATGAAGGCGCGCCGACAGAGTACATGCCAATGGACGAGACGTACACGCCCATGCTCCACCGCATCCACCAAGTCATCAAACACCGCGCCGTATTCCCAGACGCGGAACCGCCTCCACCCTACGAGATCTTGACCCGCTACTCGCACCCTCCCGACGAGCTAGTCCAGAATGCGCAACCCGCGCTCGACCGTGTGCTCGAGGCGGCAAACATCAAGAAAGTTCCGCCCAAGGCCCGAGGCCGACGCGGTCGCAAAGAGGCGCCTAAGCCGCTTTCGGAGCTCGATATCGGTGCGCTGCTCGCGCAGGACCCGAAGCGCAAGCACAAGCGCATCGATCCGAGGAATGCCATTCCGGAATTTCGACAGCTGATCATACAGGCCGAGGAGGACTCCGCGGTACGGGATGCCTGCACGCAGCTGAAGAACATCGTATTTGACTGGATCCGGCATTCGGTCGGTAATTCGGGGTATGGGCGTGCGCTCGAGGCTATCCGGGTCATGCGAGAGGAGATGGTGGATATGGAGACGCCTGCCATTTACAATGAGATCATGCAGGAGCTCCGGACGAAGCTGTTGGCTGGTGATCTCGGTGAGGGGAGAGGTGAGATGCGGTATCATGTCGTCACGAAGAAGCTGGGCTTGATCAAGGCTTCGGACCTTCCGGGCGGTGCCTCGGATGATGAGGTCTCGAAGTGGAGGGCGGCGGGATAGGTTGGTTTCTTGGGTGGCGTTGTGATGATACCCCCGAAGTTCGACAAAGGAGGCCGGTGGGAGGCCGGTGTCTGGATATCCTTGTTTTGGCGCCATCTACCAGCGATAAAATGTGGCCAAATCAGGGACATGCTGAAAGCTGCGCCTCGCCAACACCTTGGATCGCGAATGGATTAGTCCCGACACTTTGCTCCGGATAACCCGCGAGCTCCTATTTCTACGAAGCGGCTTCAGCAGCACCAAGGCAAGCCTCGATTAGATTCCAGAGCGCTGGCGCATCGAGCCCCCGAGGAATGGTCACCCCAGGCTGCCCCGGAAGTAAACTTCGAACGACGGTGCGGCCGCACTGAGAAGGACCGCTGCGGATCTGGTCTGAATTGCCATGCTCTCCTTCGACGACCACATCAACCGTGAAGTGCTCATGCTCGGTCTGGCCTGGTTTGTTGTAGACAAATAGCTCGCGTCTAAACGCCGCCGCGACGGCTAGAGGGTCGTGTAGAGGTGGGCCCTCCTTTAGTCCAAAGACATCGGCGTATGTCTTGGCGAAGAAAGTCAGGATCTCAAAGAAGAGACGTCTGACGGGCGTCCCGCTCGCCATCGTCACCTCGCTCAGCCTAGACCGGGTGCTCCCGTACAAAAGACTCTTTTGCACCTCTGAGGTCGCCAAAAACTGATGTGTCAAGTCGAGCGGTGTCAGCGTCGTCTTTGCGGCCAATACGGGGTTCGAGAATATCGCTCGTGCGGCTTCGGGGTCGCAGTAGATATTGAACTCCGCATATGGCGTATGATTCCCAAATCGCTCCCCTTCACCCGCTACAGTGCCCATTGGAGCGTCCGTGAATCCACCCCCCACCGCACCGCCCATGATGCTAAGTCCGGCGATGTGGTCGACGAGACCAGGGTGCTTGATGAACAAAGCAGCGATATTCGTCAGGGCTCCGACGGCTACCAGCCACGCTGTCCCGGCTGGCTCGGCGTTGAGGCGCTCATACATCACCTGCACAGCATCCGTCGTCTGCGCAGGCATTGTCGGTTCCGGAAGGCAGTGAGTGCCGTCAAGCCCACTGGCGCCATGAATGTCCGGAGCATGAGCCGCTTCCCGAGTTGAAGGCTTCGATGCGCCGGGGTAGACTGGAACGTCTTCTCGGCCGATGGCTTTGAGTATGGCTCGGGTGTTGTATGTTGTGTTCTGTAACGGAGCGTTGCCGTACACGGTGCTGATCCCTAACAAATCGACATCGTCTGATCTGGCCGCCAGGAGGATTGCAAAGGCATCGTCGTGACCGGTGTCGCAGTCGAGCCAGATTGGTGTCAGGCGATGCTGAGGTTGCATTGTATTCATGACCGGCTTCCTCTCGTGAGCTTCTGCGAAACAAAGTGTCAATGGCTCGTGAATCTTTAGGAACGCGGCCCGGAACTCATGGTCTCGAATTTGCTCCCACATCGCCGTTATGGACGGATTGGAGTGCGATTGAGAGGTCCCATACCTACATCTAGTGGCAAGGGTGTGCGCAGCATACTTTACACAGCCAAAGATGGACCCAGGGATGGCAGACCGGCCAGAACGGTTCTACGTAGGTGAAGGAGGCGAACTAAGGCCTGCCAAGGCGTGATCAGCGCTGTGGAGCACACGATTGAACTGACTGGTACGTTGAGAGCAACTTGAGATGGTCGGTATAGTCGGCTAGAAGGCACCGCGGTTGCTAGGCCCGCCGGTAACGGGGACGGACAGTGATCAACCTTCTGAACGCGTTTCCGTTCTCTCTCAGGAAAACGTCTCACAAAGCGAGGGGGCTGTTTCTCTGGTCTCAATTTCACTGGCTCGATTGAAATGTGGTTTGATGAGGGTCACAGTACCTTACATTACATGTACATGCATGTAGGAGAGGAGATGTGAAGGGGTTCGAAGGGAACCCGACCGGCGACAGGTGAGGTTCGGTTGGGAGCCGCATAGGCGCGGGTGCTGCCGCTAGTACGAACACTGGTTAAGCCAATCGCCTGAACGGTAAAAGACTCCAAGTGCCTTCGATACAGGACTTTGTGTATTGCAAGGCTCGTATGTCCGCCAATAGAGCGCCGCAACTGATGTTCGAGGTGGATTGTAGACTTTGAGCTGATATTGACCCGTAAAGACAGACGTGCACCAAGGGAATAACATCCTCCACATCGACAGATTGCATTCGCCGCCGTTGATTTTCGCAGCTTGAACGGGATGCCAGCACTTTCGATCGAGACCTACTCGAACCAACCCGCCGCCGCCCGTCCACTAGCCATAGCAGATCCCAACAGCCCACCGCCGGCTCCGTACAATGCAGCAGCAATACTGGCATGCCGTTCCCTCGCTTCCATCATCTCGGCACCAACCACCCCCGCCTCCTCCGCACCAGGTCCAAACGGCATCTCATCAGCGGGACAAGTGGTATTGACCGGCGGCAACTCCCCAGTATGAAAGTACCTTCGTACATACTGGACGGTGCAATTGCTGTACGTGCTTATGGAGCAATGGCCCGAGGAGTCCTGGGTGAGAGCCACGGCTCCTGTGAAGCCTTTTGCCATGTTGATAGCGTGGGTCACCGGCGTGACGGGATCGGCTGTGTTGCCGATCAAGAGGAGTGGGTAGCTGGTATTGGCTATCCACGGACCTTCGAAGCGGTGGTGGGGTCGGATGGAGTAGTGTATGCAATTCATTCTGCTGACGAGACGAATTAGCGTGGGCACTCATTCGTCAGTCACCGGCAAGCTGCGGGCTTGGAGGTGCACTCCGAGTAGGCGCCGAATACGTCGGTATCGAATGCCTGAGCGAGCGGTCCATCACCACGTACCTGATAGCACTCCACATAGACCCCACACTAGGCGAAACCCTCGCCTGCTCCTTTGCGTACTTCTCGAAAGTCGTTCGATTGACCCAGCTCTGATCGTCGCCGTCCGAGCAAGCAATGGCCATCGTGGCGTCTATTGACATCGCTGCGGACCCTTCCGTTCGGTTGCGCAAAGGTATGGTTGAGATGCCAGCTTTATTCTGGGCTGGACATTGGAAGTCGTGGTCTTGGGTTGATTGGTGGGAGTGTCAGTCTATGTGTTGGACATTGCTATGAACCTGTCACCATTGATGTGACTTACATGCATGCAGCAAAGCGGCGAACCGAGTACCGTCGCCCTGCTCTACGTCCGAAAGCAGGTTCGCCATGTATGGGAAAGACTGGATGGGCGAGTAAAGACTGCAGGACCATTATATCAGTGGATCGCTTTGGACCAGACTCACGACTGAGCGTGGGTGAGGATGACGAGCACGAGTCGGCGAGAAGTGCAGGACGTACCCTGTACAGTCGTTAGCTTGCTACCGCTACATGATATGCTCAACCCGACTTACCAGCAAAGATAAGGTTTTTGACATCGCTATAAGTGATCACTTCCGGACTAGGAGAGATCACTGGCAACGGGTTGTGATATAAGCTGTACGTGATGTTTAGCACCCTATTTTCGACCCCTTTGGCCGTGGTAACGCTAGTCTTATTCGCCAAGGCGCAGGCAGGGTAGCCTGCTCGAGCACAGTGGTAGTAGAGGCCTTGCAGATCCTTTTCGGTGTCGAGGAGGTTGTCACTCCAGAGTGATTTCTTGTAGTCGTAGGCATCGACCTGATTGAAGCAGATATGGGTCAGTGCGCTCTCAAGGACGATGGGAGAGGCAACGGCTTACCACGCCATCTACGATTAGTCTGCCGACTCTGTCCGGAAACATTGCCGCGAACGTGTTGCCGAGATACGTGCCGTAGCTGAAGCCCCAGTACTGGATCTTCTCCTCCTCCGGTTTGTACAACAAGGTGGAAGGAACATTGGTGACACAGCCGAGCAAGCGCCGAGCTTCGGTCTCCCGCCACTCGCCATGCCGCTCAACAATCTCCAGCATATCGCGGGCCACAGAAGCCGTGGTAACATACTTTCGGATGTCAGGCTCGCCGTCGGGGAGAGGCAACGAACAGCTCTGGGAACGCGCGATTGACATGGCCCAGAGTCGGCCTATCGCTGCATCAGAGGCCTCGAAGATGCCTTCTTCCATCACGCGGAGCTGCCAAGCATGGTCGAGGGTAGGATTTTTGATACAATCGACCGCTGGAGTGGTTTCTCCGACGCCTGAACATTATGACTGAAGTCAGCCAGGCTATTACGGGTAGAATATCCGCTGGCCTCGTACCTCGTGGGTCGAAGCTGAGAAGATCGTAGTATTTGTGGTCTTTTACGTCGACGGTCTTACGGATCGCATCGCCGCCGCGCCGAAGGAAGCCTACGCCAGATCCACCCGGTCCTCCAGGATTGAGCACTTCTAGTAGTCAATACATGTGACGTTGCAAATGTCCGAGTAGACCTACAGATCACTCCGCCATAACGTGGGTCTGTAACGGGCACGACGGCGGGACTTCGAACGATCGCAAGACTGATCTTGGCATCTGTTGTTCCGTTCCAATAGTCCATGGGGAGCTCCAGTCGGGCGCACTGGAATGGTCCGCCGAGGGGGGATTGATCAAAACAAGGCGTATACTCCAATTTCGGCCTGATGGGCACGGTGTCCCAGAAGGTGTCCCAGTCGACCGCCACGCCATGAGTGCCTTCGTCGGCAGTAGTCCGAGTCGACGAGACACCGAGGAGGAACCAGCTACCGGTTTGCAACCGCGCTACGATAGCACCAGCACATATTGCGGCGAGCAAGAGCTTGACCAAGCCACTGCGGTTCTGTGGTAATTGATGGGAGGAGCGAGTTAAGCTGCGAGCCTGTGTCTTCTCCATGGCAGAGATCGTCGACAGTCTTGGTAACGTAATGTACCCGCGACAGGCAGTATCAATTCGGCGAAGGGCAACGGAGCTGAAGTATCTCACTTGACGTTATAACCAGTGATGCGATCAGAGGATGTCTCCGTGGCACCGGTGGAGGGAAAAGCAGACTGATATGAGAGAGGCGGACAGAAGTAGTATGTTGTACGGTTATCACGGTCGTTGCCTGACGAAAGGTGCTCCGCTTCTGCTGTTCTCAAAGAGGCAGCTCGTTGGTGGAATCCTTCCAGTCCCATGCGCCGAAGGCAAGTTCATCGGGCTGGCGCGAGATCGTACATGGACACACCCACTTGGCTCTGCTCAATGTCTACGTGCCTTCTCAAAGAGGTAGTGTGTTGAGTTGAATTGAGATTGTTCTCCTTGAAAGTTGACTGCTGTACATGAAGTTCTGGTTGTCGGCCTCAGGCAGCCCAAACCGGAAGCGGAGGATCCCATAGGCCGACAGCTGGAGCGCATCATACAAAGTTGCCAACCGCGTTTCGCCGCCACGAAATAGCTCACTCTCTCACAGTCATCCACTCTCTCCCACGCATCCTGTTCTTGACACCCCCTTCCTCTCCTCCGAAATCCGCCCCTACCCTCCGCCGCCATGGCCTCCCTCATCCGAGGTCCGCAACACATCTCCCGCTCTTCGCGCCAACTCGTAGAAGCGGCCCGTATATCACAGTGTCTTGCGCGGCGACCCGCAAGCCTCCCACGCCCACTCTACGCATACGCACGAAGTCGACAGTACGCCACACAGCCCGAGCAGAATGGCAAGGACACCAACAAGACGCCGGCAGGTTCCGCCAAGGGCATGGAGCACTTGTACAGCCAACAGTCCCCGATGTCAGGTCCGCCACAGCCGCCCGGGAAGAAGCCGGATGATGACTCGACTCTACCCGATCACGTCAAGCTTACGGCACAGGAAGAGAAGCAGCTCGAGGATGTCTTTGCGCTGGTGAAGAAGGGCATGCCGTCATCTATGGCGGCGGACGTCGACAAGGGACTGCAGCGGCTGAAGCGGGAAGGCATGCCACGGGAGCTGCGAGACACGATCAAGGAGTGCACGGAGGAGGGCATGTCGCCTGCGCGAGCGGCGAAGCTGTGGCGACTGGTGACGCAGATGGCGCGGCACACGGCCGAGGCCACGGTGAACGAGAAGATCAAAGAGACAGAGAGTGAGCAGCCAAAGCAGCAGTCTACAGCAGATCCTAGTCCAGGCAACGAGGGCAAGGGCAAGGACAGCAAGAAGAGCGCAAAGAAGGACGATCTCTTCTCCAACGTGACGGAGATCAAGTTTGATCTCTCCAACTTCCTCCTCACCGCGTTCGTCGCCTACCTGCTCTACCGGTTGGTCGTACCAACGGAGAACAGCCGAGAGATTACATGGCAAGAGTTTCGCAACACCTTCTTGGACAAGGGCTTGGTGGACAAGATGGTCGTCATCAATGCGAACCGCGTGCGAGTCTACCTCCACCGCGACAGCGTAGCCAGCATGTACCCGGACAGTCCAGCGTCACAGCCAGGCTTCTACTACTACTTCTCCATCGGCTCGGTTGAAGCTTTCGAGCGACGAGTTGAGGACGCACAAAACCAACTCGCTATTCCTACATCCGAGCGGATACCGATATCCTATCATGAGGAGGGCAGCTTGCTCAACACACTTTTCGCTTTCGGACCAACCATACTCTTCATCGGCGCCATCTTCTACCTGTCGCGACGTGCCGCGGGTGGAGCAAGTGGTGGTCAAGGAGGCATCTTCGGCATGGGCCGCAGCCGCGCCAAGAAATTCAACCACGAGACGGACATCAAAGTCAAGTTCGCGGATGTAGCTGGCATGGACGAGGCGAAGCTGGAGATCATGGAGTTTGTCTCTTTCCTCAAGAAGCCGGATATGTTCCAGAAACTTGGTGCAAAGATCCCTCGCGGTGCCATTCTTTCTGGACCTCCTGGTACCGGCAAGACGCTGCTCGCGAAGGCTACTGCTGGAGAGTCCGGTGTCCCATTCTTCTCCGTGTCAGGTTCCGAGTTTGTGGAAATGTTCGTGGGTGTTGGACCGAGCAGAGTCCGAGACTTGTTCGCCAATGCGAGAAAGAACACGCCCTGTATTATCTTCATCGACGAGATTGACGCCATCGGCAAAAGCCGAGCAAAGCAGTCGTTCGGTGGAGGCAATGATGAGAGAGAAAGCACGTTGAACCAGATCCTGACAGAGATGGACGGTTTCAACACTTCCGAGCAAGTCGTCGTCCTCGCTGGCACCAATCGCGCAGACGTCCTGGACAAGGCTCTTATGCGACCTGGACGTTTCGACCGACACATCAACATCGACCCGCCGACAATGGAAGGCCGAAAGCAGATCTTCGCTGTGCACCTGAAGAAGATCGTCACACACGAGAACCTCGAAAACCTCAAAGGCCGCGTAGCAGCGCTCACGCCCGGCTTCTCCGGCGCCGACATCGCCAACGTGGTCAACGAAGCCGCCCTCGTCGCGGCGCGCCACAACGCCGACTCGGTCAAACTAGCCGACTTCGAGAAAGCCATCGAGCGCGTCGTCGGTGGTCTCGAACGCCGGAGCCTTGTTCTCTCGCCAGAGGAGAAGAAGACCGTTGCCTACCACGAAGCCGGACACGCAATCTGTGGCTGGTACTTCCAGTGGGCCGACCCATTGCTCAAAGTCTCCATCATCCCGCGCGCCTCGGGCGCATTGGGATACGCGCAGTACCTCCCCTCGGGCGGCGGGGACATGGTGCTGATGAACATGCGGCAGATGATGGATCGCATGGCCATGACGCTCGGGGGCCGCGTGAGCGAGGAGCTGCATTTCGACACCGTCACCACGGGCGCGTCGGACGACTTCAACAAAGTGACGAGTATGGCGACGCGGATGGTGACTAAGTGGGGCATGAGCCAGAAGATTGGGTATGTGTATTATCCGAATAGTAGTGAGAGTTCGGATGCGCAGTTCCAGAAGCCGTTTTCGGAGCAGACGGCGCAGGCGATTGATGGCGAGGTGAGGAGGATTGTGGATGAGGCGTATACGCAGTGTAAGCAGTTGTTGATGGAGAAGAAGAAGGAGGTCGGGATCGTCGCCGAGGAGCTTTTGGCGCTCGAGGTGTTGGGGAGGGACGATATGATCAGGTTGTTGGGGCCGAGGCCGTTTGAGGATAGGAACGATTTCACTAAGATTTTTGGGACGGGGCAGGGCAGCGGAGCGGACGGGCCGATGGGTGGTGCGCCGAAGCCTACGACGCCGGGGCCGAATGGGCCGGAGCAGGGGGATGGCGGGGCTGGGGGTGCCACGTTGCCGCCGGGTCTTGGGAGGGGAGCGGAGGAGCCGGCGCCGACGATATACAAGGCGTTGGAGGATATGGCGAGGGAGTGGCGGAGA
>JAABUP010004667.1_pt1 | contig 22046 bp, 28 predicted proteins | sample 5559201 | NCBI WGS metagenome assembly JAABUP01 (sample SAMN10711887, study PRJNA513373) | rock metagenome | isolation source: Antarctica rocks | place: Antarctica | reverse complement strand
CGAGCCCCCCCTTCACGGCGAGGGCGGGGGACACGAGAATGTAGCCCGATAGGGCGGGGACGTGGGCGCGGCGCACCTCGCCGTCGAGCCACCCGAGGGTGCCGTCCGCGACCGCGCGCAGCTCCTGATCGTCGGTCGTGATCTGCGCGCCCACGGCGGCGATCACCGCGTCGGCTTCGGTAGGGGTACTCTCGATGAGGGCTTGCATCCCCTGCGCGTGGGCCAGGCCGTGCACGAGCACGCCGAACTCGCGGCAGACCCGCGCTTGGTCATGCGGGCCGAGGCTCCACAGGTTCAGAAAGGCGGCGATCTTCACATAGGCGGCGCAGGAACCGTCTGCGAAGACGAGCGTGCCGTCCGGCTCGACGGTGAAGCGGCCAGGCCCGGACGGCAGGGGCAGCGGCCCGACAACACGAGCGGCGCGCGGGGGCTTAGGGGCGGCGACGGCGCGCTCCGCGTGGGAGCGCCAGGCGGGTAAGCCACGGAGCGCGCCGCGCCATGGTGCGCCGCGGCGTGCGGGCCTCGGGGAAGGGGATGGGCTCATAGCCATGGGTTGGCTCCTTGCTGATGTAGCGGTGGCGGCGAAAGCTGAACAGGAGGTGCTGGCGGATGGTCGGCTCCCGGTTGGGGTCGGCCATCGAGTAGAACAGGAGCGCCAGGCCGCCGCCGGCGATGCTCGTCAGGAGGATGTGGCCGAACACGGCGAGCAGGCCCCCGTGGAGGACAAAGCCCGCGAGCCAGTAGACGCCGCCGGCGGCGAGGGTGGCGCATACGAGCGCGACCGTTTGCGCGATGGTCAGGTTGCCGGGCCCGCCCCGCCAGGGCTCATTGGGCACGCGGGGCGAGCGGCGGTTCGTCATCGAATTGGGGTGCATACTGGGCGCCTCTCCTCAGATAGAAAAGGCGGTGGACGCCGGCCACACCGGCCAGGCCCACCGCCATCCGCGCCGCGGCGGGACGTTACGGGTGCGCCGTGGGACCGGCGCCGGGTCCACCGGGGATCGTGACGCCGGCGTGGGCGGCGAGCGTGGCCGCGATCACGCGGATGAAGATGAGCAAGCCCATCCCGACGAGGGCGGTCCGGGTTACGTCCGCGCCGTGGCGGTAGCCCAGGACGCCGGCAAAGACGCCCATGAAGACGCCGACGATGCCCAGGCCGACAGCGGCGAGCACGATTTGCGTCCCAAAGGAGTTAATGAGGTCGAGCAGTGATTGCATGGTCTACGGTCCTTCCTGTCTCTCGTGCTGAACCGCCGACGCTGCCCCACGTCACCCCGCGTGTTACAGTGCAAAGCGAAGCAGCGGCACGGCCTGTTAGTGATAGCGGCGTCCATTGTTTCCACCGGGCCGGACTGTGTCATCAGTCGCGGCCCGTCATCGTGCCTCCGGTCTCCTCGTGTGCGTCGCCTCCCTCTCCACTTTCCCTACTCGCCGCGCGCCGGGCGCGACCGGAAACGGCTTTGATTCCTCGCGCGCCGGCGTTCGCTTATGCTATGGGTAGCAAAAGCGCGTAGGACAGTCCATAGCGAGTTAAAAATAACTCACTAGAACCCATTATAACGTATAATTGTGAGGAGGGTAGATGGCTAGACCGAAGGGAGAAAAGAGGATGACCTGGCGTGCAGCCGTCACGATGCCCCCCGAGGCCGGGGAAAAGTTGGAACAGATCGCCCAGGAAATGGGTGTCCAGCCGGCCGTCGCTATTCGCATTTTGCTACTGGAGAAGCTGCGCGAGCGTGCGGCGCAAGAGGGACACATCCGCAAGCCTATCGATTGGTCCGGGTCCCCGCCGGCCGCGACAGGAAACAAAGAGCGGTCGTAGGGCCAGTGGCTAGAGGGCCTATCGCGCGGGAGATGCGCGGACATAACAAAAGCCGGCACCCACGAGCTTAGTTTGCCGCTCCGATCGTGGATACCGGCCCTTGCAAGGACACAGCCTCATGTACGAGTATAGCCTACCGCAGGGCACCGACGGCGTTGGGCCGGACCCGGCCGAGCTCGCCCGCGTGCGCACCGAGAACACCCACCTCCGCGACCTCGTGGACACACAACGCCGGGTGATCGCGGACTTGAAGGCGGAGCGTGACGCCCACAGGGGGCTGCGCGACAACCCCCACGTCACCCCGCTGCGCAAAGACACGCTCGAAGTGGTCTACGAACTCATGGGCTGCCCGCTCGGGACGTCGCCGGCGACGCGTCCCTACCCGGACACGATCATCAGCCACGCGAAGGTCGCCGACAGGCTGGGCGTCAGCGCCAAGCAGATCGGCAAGCATCTGGCCGATATGGAGATGGATGGCTGGGTCAAGCGATCGCTGGCTACGGGCGTCAACCCCGAGAACGGTAAGCCTGTCAAGCACTACCATTACGCACCGGTCGAAGGACAGGCATTCCTCGCCAGCGTCGGCGCACCCGACAAACTCGTGGAACGGCGTGACCCCCACACGAGCGCCCTAAAGGTCGATGCGGACAAGGCCAGGGACAGGCGGCGATTGATCGAGGCGCGCTGCCCGGTATGCAAGACGACGGACTGCACGATCCATTGCAGCAAGGGCCATATCACCCACATGGATGACGTCGCGGACGCACAACCACGGCCCGCCCTATCCATCGTGCGCGACGTATCAGAAACGGACGAGGAGCGCGTGAGGGAAGATTCTTCCCTCACGCCAGGTTCATTTTGCGTGAGGGAAGAATCTTCCGATAGCTACCTCTCCGGTGAAGGTATGTATTCCACGGACGATCCGGCCCTCACCCTTGACGAGGAACCCGTGAAGGAAGATTCTTCCCTCACGCGCCAGGCGGCTATCGCGGCGCTGGCGCCGGCGACGACACACCATCCCGACGGGGTGCGCATGCGGGGAGGGAAGCCCAAGTACCTCTCGATCGGCCGGCCTCTCGCCGCGGCGGACATCGACGCGCACCTGTGCGGTGAGCAGACGTTCGGCGCGGGCCTGCTGGACGACACCGCCGATGGCCCGCGCACGCGCGCGCTCGTCTGGGATGAGGATGGGCGGTTCGACCGGTTGGAGCGGTCGGCCGGCCGCCTCGACCGGGCCGGCCTGCGCCCGGTGCTTGTGCGGAACCCGACGAACCCGACACGTGGCCACCTGTGGCTGCTGTTCGCGGCGGCGTGCGACCCGGCCTGGGCCATCGCGGCCGCCGAGCGCCTCGCGCCCGAGCTGCGCGCGGTCGAAGAGCGGTTCCCTGACCTGACAGAGAAGGGAGGCGCGCGCGTGCGGCTCCCCGGTGGCTCCTATGTCCTGCCTGATGGGTCGCGCCGGCCGGTGCGCGTCGCGGCGGGGATGGCGGACGGCCCCGGCGCCTGGCTCGACGGCACGACGCCCGCGGCGTGGGCGCTCATTGGCGCGGCCCTCTCGGACCCGGCCATCCTTGCCGCAACGTTCGTCCCGCGTGCTGATCGACCGAAGCCGCAACCAGCGCGGACACAGTGGCGGCCCAGGCCGGGGCTAACGATACGCGGGGGCCGCGGCAGTGGGCACGGTGGCGATGACATCTTCGCCCGTTTCAATGCGGAGCACTCCATCGAGGATATGGTCGACGTCGGGCGCGACCACACGTTCGTGGCCCCGTGGCGCCAGGAGAAGACGGCGAGCGTGCACGTCTACGACGACGGGCACTGGCATGACTTCGGGCCGGACAGGCGGCATGGACGAGACGCCTTCGACCTGTGGTGCGCGCTGAACGGGTATTGGGACGTCGCCACGAACAGGCCCGATCGACGCGCGGCGCTACGGGCACTGCGTACGCGGCGCGGGCCGGAGGCCAACGCGACGGTCACCCAGGGCGACACAGGAGGAGTCCGATGAGCACGCAGTTACACGTGTGTGAGCGCGACGGGCTAGTGTTCCGCTGGACCTGCGCCGACGGCGCGCGGTTCCACGCGCTCGTGGCCGATCTCAAGCGCGCCTTCCCGTGGGAGGCGGGCTTGCGCTTCGACGAGGACACGCGGGCCTGGCGGCTCCCCGCGTACCGGCGCAGCGCCTTCGCCGTGTGGGCCAACGCCCACTTCGCACCCGACGCCCAGGTATGGGAGCGCGCCTGGACCGGGAGCAGCGGCCGGGGGCGTGGAAGGACTGAGCGGGGGTGGGCGCGTGCGGAGACGGGTGCCGGGTCGCCCCTCGACGCGGCGTACGCCACGCTTCATCTGCGGCCTGGCGCGCCGTTGTGGGCCGCCGAGGCCATGTACAGGGCGGCGCAGAAACGAGCGCACCCCGACGCCGGCGGGAGCAATGACCAGGCCGTGGCTGTCAACCAGGCGATCGCGACGATTCGGGTGGCGTGCGCCGCGCGTACCGGCGTCGCTAGCTAGGACGGGGCGGTGGCGGTGGCGGTGGACGTGGAGTCTTCACGGCTCCCCCTGACCACGCACTGAGGACGTGCGACGAGGGGCTCCAGCGCAATCGCATGACCACTAGAGGTCCGTCAGATGGGACCTTTTCTGCTTGAAAAAAAGAAGGGGATGGCGCCGGCAGGAGTGGCCACCCTATCGCCGCCTTAAACGACCGAGCGGATGAAACGAACGGGGAGGAAAGAGAGGGACATGGGCGACAACGACGAGAAGCCACGGCAGAGGCAGAGAGAGCGGAGGCAGAATGCGTTCGGCGTGCCATACATGGAGCGAGACATGGACCGCATGGTCGAGCGTGCCATAGAGAGCCTCGTCGAGCGTGGCAAAATAACACCCGAGGAGGCGGTCGCGGCCAGAGAGAGAGCCGCGATCACGCCCAGGCCGCTCACCCTCATCGAGAACAAGGACGAGGAGGGCACGTGACGGCGGCCTCTTGGTGTCCTTCTTTTCCCCGCTCCCCCGAACCACGGCAAGGGCCGGCGCCCTGTGTGGCATCATGGAGGCGCGGACAGCTCGCGGTTTTGCTGAGGGGCTACCGTGCGCCGTCCGCCTGTCCTGGGCCTGGCGTTTACGGCGTGGGAGCCCTGTGCTCAGCCTCGACCCACCGCTGACACCGCGCCCGCCATCCGTTCTCCTCGGCGTGCGCGAGGTCGGCCGCTGAGAGGGCCGATGTCGCGGCGCACATCGACGCGCCTAACAAGCGATCGTAGACGTACCAGCTCCTCGTGACCGGATGGTAGTGGGACGTATAACGAGGAGGAGGCGACAGCGTGCAATTCCTCCTCCTCCGACCAGGGCTCCCCCAGCGCGCCCACACCTAGCGGCGCTCCCGGATCGCCCACAGCAGCTCCTCGCACGACCATCCGCGCTCCACACCGTAGACAAGAGCGCCCTCGAGCGCGGCGTCATCCAGCCGCCGCAGCACCATATCCAGGCCATCCACCCCGCTCGTCGACGACTCCGGGCTGTACTGTTGTAGTACAGGTAGCACATCTACCGAAGAGGCAGGCTGACCCTGGGCGCGTCCGAGGGCCGCATCGCCTGGCGAGGGTGACGGGGTCGATGCGGGCTCGGGCCGGGGAGAGCGCGGCCGGCGCGCACGCTCCTGTCGTTTCACGCCCCGGAGCGTCGCGACATCCGGCGTGTAATCCGAATCGGCCTGGACGCGCGTGATAATGTCCTCCCGTTGGGCTACGGGTAGTGTCCCGATTTCCACGGCGGTTGTCGCCTTTAGGCGGCCGCTCGCGACGGCCGCGGTCAGACGCTCGTCGAGCAGCAGGTCGAGTCGGCGCTGGACGTAGTTCGGGGCGCGCCCGATCAGGCCGGCCAGGTCGCGGATCGACAGCCCACGCAGGGCGCGCAGATCGCGCAGGGATTCCGCCTCTTCCACCGGGTTGAGGTCCTCGCGCTGCAAGTTCTCGATAAGCTGCACGACGCGGATCTCGTGCGCGTCCTGGTCGAGGGCGATGTCGCGCACAACGGCGGGCACGTCGGTCAGGCCGGCCGCCTGCGCACCCCGCCAGCGCCGCTCGCCGGCGATGATGATGTAGCGCGTGCGGCGATCCGCGAGGAGCCCATCCTCGCGCACGATGAGGGGCTGCAGGACGCCGTGCCGGGCGATGGAGTCGCGCAGCTCGCCCAGGGCCTCGTCATCGAACGTGCGCCGCGGTTGGGCGGGATCGGGCTCGACCTGGTCGATGGGCAGCAGGAGGGCGTTGTAAAACGCGCGCGGTCCGCGCGCCTGCGGGGGCGCGGCGTCGATGCCGGGCTTCTCCCGTTGCCGTCGCCCGAGTGTCGCCGCCGGCGGAGGCGCTTTAGGCATGGGACGCCTCCTCGGCCACGTTGCCGGCGAGGATACGGCTCGCTAGGGCGCGATAGGCCAGGGTCGCCGCGCCAGCCGGCTCGCGCAGCGCGACGGGTTGGCGCGCGGTCAGGGCGTACTTGATGCTGACCGCCAGCGGGATGGGCGCGGCCACGAGATCGCCGTAGGTCTCGCCCAAGACGGCAATATTGGCGCGGTCGCTGCCGTCCCCGCGATAGGCGTTGGGCGCCACGATGATGCGCTCGGCCGCGCCCAACTCGGCCAGGCGGTCGCACATATCGAGGGTGTCATCCAACGCGTCGAAGTCTTGTTGGGCCAGCATCGTCGGCAGGACGGCGATCGAGGCGGCAAGCAGCGCCGAGTTGAGGGCGAAGCCGAGCGCCGGCGGTGTGTCCAGCAAGACCACATCGTAGCCCGTGACACCCGCGAGCAGTTTGCGCAGGCGCAGCGGCCCCGTGGGGTCATCGGCCAGGCTGAACGCGGCGGTTTCGATCGTACGATCGCCCGACACGAGATCGACGCCCTCATAAACGGGGCGTGCGAGGCCATCCAGTCCGGCATGGCGCGTCAGGAGGCGCGCGCCGATGCCCTCCGGCGCGTCCTGGGCGTCATCGCCCAGGACGAGGCGGGTGAGTGACGCCTGGGGATCTAAGTCGACCAACAGGACACGTAACCCTCGCTCGGCGACGACGCCGGCGAGGTTAAGGGCCGTGGTCGTCTTGCCCGCGCCCCCTTTGCGACTCGCGATCGCGATGATGAGCGGCCGCGTATCCGCCGGCTTACCCGTGCTGTTCACTGCCCACCTTCTTTCCTGCCTGCTCCAGCGCCTCGGCCACGCGTTGCTGGACGGCCCGCCGCATCACGTTGCGCGGCCCCATGCCCACATGGATGAACCCGACGCCGACGTAGCCACGCCATACATCGTGACCCGGCGTCGTGGCGACATAGCCCACATACGCGTCGGTCCCGTGGGGCAGCGTCACACGCGCCTCGTGGAGGTCCGGTGAGCGCTCAATCCAGCGGGTAGCGAGGGCGGCGCTCATGCGTCTGCCCTCCATCCGTAGTCGGCATGCTGCGCGGCGTGCTGCTCTAACGCCGCTCTGGCCTCCTCGAACGACACGCGCGCGACGATGATTGTGTCGTCGTCGAGGCGCGTGGCCGTCACCGTCGCGTCCCAGGCGGCGTCGGAGCGCCCCGTGTCTCTGTACTGCACAACATACCCATACGGCCGCGCGGCGCCCTCGATGCGATAGGTCCACAACGTGTCGCTCTTGCGCTCCCACTTAGCCCTCATGCTGCTCCTCATCCTCGTCCCCTTCAAGGCGCAGCGGTCGGCAGTGCCCACAGAGCGGGCGCAAGGTGACACCCCACCCCTTGCCGCGCGCATTCGACCGGGCATGGCGCGAGAAGAGCTCGCCCGCGTCAATAACCCCTGCGCAGTGGGCACAGGCCAGCGCCTCTAGCGCCCGATACGCCGTCGTGCGCATACCATCGGGTTGCAAGGCTGCGCCCAGCACGAGGCTCTTCCCGCGTCCTGCAGGCATGTCTCTTTCCTCCTCCTTCTCGCCGGCAGTCGCCGATACACGCGCACGATAGGGTGCCTCCCCTGCATCCGCTCACCGCTCATGATGGTCCCCCTCCGTCGGCGCTGGCGCGTCAGTGGCCTCCTCCACGCGCAGGGGGCGACAGGTCGCACAGACCGGCGCCGTCGTTACCGCTCCCGTGGTACCAACGGGGACGCGCGGGGAGCGGCGCGAGAACACCTCGTCCGGGAGGATGGCGCTTCTGCACTGCATGCACACACAGGGCACAACAGCGCGGTAGGCCGTGGTGCGCGCGCCCTGCCCATCAGTCGCGGGTCCCACTACATGGCTCTTGACGTGTCCAGCCATCTACTCCTCCTCATCGTGCTCACCCTACGCGTCGAGGGAGACCGACTGGCCGATAGAGAGCACCGTATCGCCAGCCAGCACGCCGTCGATGGCGGCTGTGTTGGGCACAATGCGCCGCTCGGCGAGGGGCAGGGAGAGCAGCGTGCCTGGCTCCACGATGAGGATATGGGTCATGGCTAGCGTCCTTGGGCTTTCTCGCGCCGTTCCTTGGCGTACTGTTCCAAGATCCACGCGATCTCCGCAGACTTGCTCCTATGATCTTCCTCGGCAAACGTGGTTATAGCCGCCTCGACCTCTTGGGTGACGCGGAGAGAAAGCCACCGGGCTCGCTTGTCGTCATCTGTTGCCATAAGCCACCTCCTGCACCAATTGTAACACAACTAACACAGCGAGAGTAGTCATCATCACTTTTAGTGGTTAAATGTGTTGACTTTGCGGTAAATTAGAGATATAATAGAAGAGTGAGGAGCAGGTAGCTTCCACAAAGAAAGAGGCCGGCGCGTGCTCGTAACACGCGCCGGGCCGGTAGGTACGGAGGCCAGACCAATGAACACCGCACCCAGCACGAAGTCTACAGTGACGAGGCCGGCGCCGGCCAGGACGTATTGCCCCCGCGTCACGCTCACCCGCACCTACGGGGTGTACCGGGTCGAGAGCGAGAAGCAGCCGGGCGTGACTTATCGCACGGATGCCGTGCTCGGCGCCTGCGACTGCCCGGCCGGGCAATACAACAGGGCGTGCAAGCATGTCGCTCTCGCCGTGCGTGTGTGGGAGATGCACCACGCGCTCCGCCTTGCGGCGCGGCAGCAGAGCGCGGCGGCAACGGCCCACGTCGAGGCTACTCTTACTGCTGGTCTCGACGCCCACCTGGCCGCGGCCGAGCGCCGGCTGGCCAGCGCGCGCCGGGCGCTCCTGGACACCGATGAGCGGAGCGACGAGTACGCCGTGCTGCTGCGCCAGCTCGCCGCCGCCGAGCGCGCCTACGCCGCCCTCGACAGCTGCGCCATGCGGGCGGCCTAACGATGAGCGATCTATCAGCCACACCCCTCACCCCCGCGTACGCCGCTGGCGCACAGCAGCCCACCCTCGCCGTGATCGACGCGGCGATCATGCAGGCGGTCGCCGCCGGCGACATCGCGCGCCGCGATGCCCTCGTGGCCACCCGCGCGGCCATCGCGATCGGGGAGATCCTCGGCGCGCTCACGGACGCGACGCCTGCTACCGTCGCGCTATCCCCCACCCCCGGCCCCACCCCCGGCCCCACCCCCGGCCCCACCCCCGGCCCCACCCCGGCGCGCGCCCTGGCGTTTTTCTGTTGCGCCCACTGCCACACGCCCGGCACGACCGTCTGCGGCGCGCTCTGGCGGGTCTCGCTGAAGCCAGGGCGCGGCGACTTGTACTACCTCCATGGCCACTGCCTCGATCCCTACAAGGTCGCGCGCGGCCTGCGCAGCGTCGAGGGCCGGCTGCCGCTCACGGACACGCGGGCGCGGCGGGTGAGGTGCGCCCGCCGGTTCACCCCGACCGCTCCAGCCGCCCGGATCGCCGACAGGAGCATCGCCCCATGACCGCACAGGCCCCCCCGCTGCCAGCCACGCCCTACGTGCCCGCCTGGGCGCTCTACGTGTACGACGGGCGCGCCTTCCTGACCTTCGACGTCCGCCTCCAGGCGACGGCGACGTGCCGCACCGCCGGCCAGCTAGCGCGCCTGGTGGCGCTCCAGGATCGACTCAACGACCGCCGCGCACGCCGCGCGGACGCGGACGCGCGGGCGACGTGCCTGGCCATCGACAGAAGACCGTAGAAGACGATGTGATCAGGGCCGCGCCACCGTGGCGTGGCGCGGCCCACAGGCTCGACCTCGACCACCACGCCCTTACCGACCGAACCCGATCAACAGGAGATAGCCCTCATGGCCCAGGAACCAACACCGTCTAACGACATAACCCAGGATGCCCCGCACGACGGCTCCCTCGACGACGGCCCCCTCGACCTCGACACACTGAGCAGGTCCGACACCCTCACCGACGCGCGCGCCGTCGACCTGCTGCGCCGCTGGGCTGAGCAAGCCGAGGCGGACCCCGCCGCGCATAGCTACTTCCCGCCGCTCGCGCGCATGTTCTTTCGCATGCTTGCCCACGAGGCTGAACGGGTAAAGGACCGCACGGCCCGGGACACGGATCGCGGCGCGACGTCGCACGTCCAGCCCGTGGGCATCCCCAGCGCAGCCCCCGTCACGCTCGCAGGCGAGGAGGTGTACGACGTGTTTCACGCGGTCCTCGACGCCGTTCAGGCGTGGACAACTGACGACCACGTACTCCCTAACGACGAGGCGCACCACCGGCTCCTGCGCCACCTTGACGCCCTGCGCATCATGACGAACGCGGTGATCGCCGCCGACGCCCCGCTCGTGCGGGCGCACCTCGATGACGCCAGGGCCGCCGAGGACTGGCGACACGATCGCTGGATGGCGCGCGGCCGGCGCGACCGAGAGGGCGGCGCAGCGCGTACGGCGGCCACGATGGCCCAGGAGCGTCAAAGAGGCGACCACGAGGGACAGGGCGATGCGCCGGGCGCGCCACCTGCGTCTGGTGCCCCCCGTGCTCCTCATACCCCCGACGCCACCGCCCGGGGAGCCTGAGCCTGAGCCTGAGCCTGACAGCGGTCCCGCTCTGTAGCGCGCCCACGCGCGCCCAACTGTCATCATGGAGGCGAGCGGCGCACCAGACGCGCCGCTCGTTTACACCGAGGAGGAGGACACGCAAGATGATCATCGCCGAACACCGCCCACGTGCACCACGGCGGCGTGAGCCAGTGGAACCACAACCTCCCCCACAGCACACCATGACCGCGGATAATCACGGTCACCAGGGGCGCACCGCTCTCTACGTCCGGGTCTCGACGGAGGAGCAGGCCGTCGAGGGCTACAGCCTGGCCGAGCAGGAGCGCGCGGGCCGCCTCTACGTCGCGGCCCGCGCCGCTATTGGAGACAGCGGCTGGAGTGAGGTGCGCGACGAGGACGTGTACCGCGACCCCGGCGTGTCGGGCACGCTGCGCGACCGCCCCCTCGGACTCAATCCCTTGCTCGCCGCCTGCGCGGCGGGCCAGTACGCGCGCGTGGTCTGCACGAAGCTCGACCGCATCGGCCGCACCGCCGCCCTGATCCTGGCCGTCGACGACGATCTCGGCCGCAACGGCGTGGAGCGCGTCTATATCAAGGATGGTATCGACACCTCGACGGCCACGGGCCGGCTCCTGAGAACGGTCCTGGCGGCCGTGGCCGAACTCGAGCGCGACATGATCCTGGAGCGCACGCGCACGGGCTACGAGGCCAAGGCGCGCGGCGGCGACGTGTTCCGCTCGCGTCACGTCTACGGTTATCGCTACATCCCCAGCGACAAGCGCGCCGGCGTCCTGGGACGCCTGGAGGTGCACGAGCCGGAGGCTGCGGTCGTGCGGCGCATCTTCCGCGACCTGGCGCGCGGCGTATCCATGACCCAGCTCTGCGTCGACCTCAACACCGAGCGCGTGCCGACGATGCGCGGGGGGCGCTGGTCGCACTCGACGACGCGTTACATCCTGAACAATCCCGTCTACCTCGGCCGCGCCGCCTTTGGGCGGACGGCCATGGTGGTGCGTCAGGGACAGCGCGTGCGCCGCGCTAATCCCGACCCGGCCGCGGTCCACACGATCGCGGGGGAGACGATTCCCGCGCTCGTCGACGAGCCGCTCGCCCAGGCCGCGCGCGCGGCCGTCGCCGGCAACCGGCGCTTCGCCGCGCGTAACGCGCGGGCCGTGTACATGCTCCGGGGCGTGATCCGCTGCGCCACTTGCGGCACGACCATGCAGGGCGCGACGCGCGCGTACAAGTGCCACCACACGACGCCGGAGGGCAAGCCTATACCGCACCGGGTGGGCCAGCGTGCGATCGAGGAGGCCGTCAAGGGCTACCTGCGCCGGCTCGTGCTCGCGGACGGGGCCACCCTGCGCGCACAGGAGGAGGTCAACGTTCAGGCGGAACGGGCGCGGGCGGGCGCCGTCCGCGATCTGGGACGGCTCGAGGCCGACGTCGCTCGCGCCACCGAACGGCGTCAGCGCGCCCTCGATCTCTACCTCGACGGGGGTATAGACAGGGCGGCGTGGGCCGCACAGGATGCCAGGCTGGGCGCTGATCTCGCCGCCACACGGGAGCGCGTGGCCGCGCTGGAGGCGGCGCGGGACGCCGCCGTCGCCCGTCTGGCTCCGACGGACGCGATCCGCGACCTGTGTCGGGAGATCGCCGGCCACCTCGACGCGTTCGACGACGAGGCATGGCAGCGCCTGACACGCTACTTCGTGCGCGAGATCCTGGTAGACCCGGAGGCCGGGCACGCCGACGTGCGCGGCGTGCTGCAGGTGTGGGACGCCAGCGGCCGCGGAAGAGAGAGATGGAGCATCATGACGCCTGGTTATATCCCGAGCCCTGAGGAGGAAGAGGAGGCCATCCAGATCATCCTCCAGGTCCACGCGTGGATGCTCGGCTTGCCTGACCCACGCGAGCGCATCTCGCTCGCCGACGTTCAGCCCCAGCCCGAGCCCCAGCCCGAGCCCCAGCCTCAAGCAGAGACACCCTCCGCGCCGGAGCCAGGGCCAGCAGCCACACGCACGCCGACGGCGCGACCGCGGCGACCGCGAACGGTGGCCTGATCTGCGTCGATCACCTGGACCCGGTCCGCGCCTACGGGCCGCCATGGTAAGATGTGCCCACGCGCCACTTATAAAAAACGAGAGGCCGGAGACGTTCACCGCGCCCCCGGCCACACCATCCTTGCGGACATCATGCACGATCAGTTTACTATGCCCGCGCCGGCGCGGGTAGCCACGCGTCCACCACACGACCGCGTCGACGTGGTTGACCCGGCGGCCCTCGCCGCCGGCGACGCGCTCTTAACCGCGTTCCTCGCTGGCCGGAGCCCGCTGACGCTGCGCGCCTACCGCCGCGACCTGGAGGACGTCCGCCGCTTCCTGGGCGTCCCAACGGTGGCCCACGCCGCGGCGCTGCTGCTCGCCCATGGCCACGGCCCCGCCAACCGCCTGGCGCTGGCTTACCGCGCCGACCTCGTCGGCCGCGAGCTCGCAGCCGCCACCATCAACCGCCGCCTGGCCGCGCTGCGCTCCCTCGTCAAGATCGCGCGCACGCTCGGCCTCGTGCCCTGGGCGCTCGAGGTGGCCAACGTCAAGAGCCAGGGCTACCGCGACACGCGCGGCCCGGGCGACGCGGGCTACCGCCGGCTCCTGGGCGTCCTCGATCGCCGGCGCGGGCCGGCTGTCCACCGCGATCGCGCCGCCGTGCGCCTGCTCTTCGACCTGGCGCTGCGCCGCGCCGAGGTGGTCTCGCTCGATGTCGCGCACGTCGACCTCGCCGCCGGTGTCGTGCGCGTCCTCGGAAAGGGCCAGACGGAGCGCGTCCCGCTGACGTTGCCGGAGCCGACGCGCGCGGTGCTGGCCGCCTGGCTCACCGTCCGGGGTCCGTCGCCAGGGCCGTTATTCGTCAACTTCGACCGCGCGCGCAAGGGGATGGGCCGACGGCTCACCGGCCGGTCGCTGCACCGCATCGTCCGCGCGCTGGGCGCGGAGGCGGGGCTAAAAGAGGTGCGGCCGCACGGGCTGCGCCACGCGGCAATCACGGCCGCGCTCGACCGGACCGGTGGGGACATCAGGGCCGTACAGCGCTTTAGCAGGCACCGCGACGTGCGCGTGCTGGCGGTCTACGACGACAACAGGGAGGACCTCGGGGGCCGGGTGGCTCGGCTCGTGGCCCGAGACAACGACGAGGGGGAGTGAGCGATGCGTTTTCAGGACACAGAAGAAATCATCTTCCGAGGGATGCTGCTCCCGGAGCTGCGCCGCCGCATCGAGGAGGACGTCCGTAGCGACGAGGTGTACCCGGACACCGTGTCGGAGATCTTTCGCTCCAGCGTGTCCAGAGTGTCCGAGTGGACCGCCCTCCCGACCGCCGATCGAGACCGCGTCGCCGACGACATACGGCTGGCCATCGACCAGGCGTATGGCTCCCTCGACGGCCTATTGGCCTATCAGTGGTACGATCGTGCGCGCCTCCTCCGCGCAATCGACGCGGTCTTCGAAGCCGGAGGGGACGCTTAAGCCGGTCGCTCGCCCTCGCCGACGAGATCGCCGGGCCGCGACTCGTGATGTGTCCCTAAATCGGCGTTCTCGGACACATAATAAGCCCACACAAAGAGCCAGCGTGGAGGGTGCGGCAGTCGTTATATGCAGTAAGGCGCGGGTATCTCCACGCTGTGGTTCCTGGCCGGCCACAGCAACGTCACCACCACCCAACGCTATGACCGCCGTGGTGAGGCGACGAAAGCGAAGGCGGCCGGGCTGCTGCATGTGCCTTACGCGGGGGGCAGCGATAACGATCGCCGCGGCGGCCAGGGAGCGGTACGCCCCCCCCGGTATGTGCAGTAGGGGTCATGTGGTCGCATGAGGACCCGCGACGATCCCACGTTCACGGAAGACCCGGCGTACGGTGTTGCGCGCCACCCCCGTTCGATCCACGATGACCCTGATACGTCGCTCGCCACTCTCGATATACGGCTCAATCAAGAGCTCGGCCTTCGAGGGTTGACGATGCGGGTTCGGGTGATCCTTCTCTGCCTCGTGATAACAGGACAGACTACAGTACACATTAGACTGGCCGCGGCGTAAGATAGGCCCGTTACAACGAGCGCACAAGCGTTGCAGGGCCCGACGATGTTGTGACCGACAGACTTCTGTACAAAAGCGCGGGATGGTCGGACCGGCGATACGGACACGGCGCGGGAAGGACACGCTGCAGCCTGATCGGCTGCAGACGAAGTCGCGCGTCTCTGTTTTCCACGGCCGACATCTCTCGCAGAGATAGGTCGCTGTCGTTTCATCAAACGTTCGCGGCTCCTTACCTCGGGAGACCCGGCGCTCATGGTCACACACGCGACACCGCGCGCGTACAGTGCGTGGCTGCGCCCTGCTCTTCTTCGGACGCGCATAGCCATGCGCGGGGCAGCAGTAGAAGAGACCCGTCGCAGACCTTCTCACCTGACTGGGTCGCACATACACAGGCGTTGTACAGCCCTCAAGGTCACAGACGCGCCACTCACCGCGACGAGGGGACGCCCGGCCCAGGCCCTGGCGCGTACAATCGGTGCAATACTCCTGATCAAGTCGGTTGGGCGGAAGATAGCCCATCGAGCGCCTACAGCCTTTGCAATCCCGCTCATCGCCCTTACGCGCGGCCCCACGTAACTTCCAATCCTCCCGCGCAGCCACCCTGCACTCAGGGTGTCGGCATTTCGAGGGGTGTTGCGCCTCACTCCGCCGCAGTGAGATCACATCATGCCGCCGCGGGCACTTAGCATAGGTACATACCACGTCAACGCGGCTTTCCCGCCTCTGCCGCTCTGCGTTGGCTTGTGCATGAGCCATCATATTCAGACCATGGCCGAGTTCGCGACATTCCGCTGAGCAGTACTTCTTTTGCCCCGCCCCATACCCTCTAGCGGGGAAGTCCTTGCGACACCACGCGCATGCCCGCGTCCGCGCCTTTTGCACGCAGTCGTCGCTGCAGTACCACAAATGACGCGGGGTCACCGGAAATAGCTGTTTGCACTGGCGACACTGGTGGCGCGGGCGTGTCATGGCGTTGTCCCTCACGCGCTCGACGGGTCAAAATCTACTCGACGGGTCAAAATCTACTCGCACCCTAGTCTAGCACGCCGCCGTCCCGTATAGTGGGCGTAGGCGCGCCGGCAACGGCGCCAACACCACGGCGACGGGCAAAGCGAGCATGGCGTGGAGCGGCTCTCTACGGAAGGTAGCGGCATGCAGCAACACCCAACGGCTAGCTTTGACACGACGCCTCTTGGTTGCACAGACAAGGGCTTGCCAAGATGCAACATACTTTGTTAGAATTGAGCCACGATCCGGCCGGCACGCACACGCGCTATTCAGGTCGGGCGATGGAGGGCATCATGCCACTTGAGCGCTTCGAGGGGCCCGTGCGGCTACAGCCGTCGGGTTTGAGTGTGACCTTGCAACCAAGCAGCAAGGTCACACTGAGCGAGCAGGCCGCGGGCGACGTGGCGCGGCCGGCGGGCCGGGCGATACCCGAAGCGGTCGAACTGTACTTCGACCGCGAGGAGCGCGTCGTCGGCATACGCGCGGTCCCACGTGGCACACCCCACAGCTTCGCGGCCCGCAAGCAAAGGCATGGGGCAACGGTCGTCTTTACAGCCCTGTCTTTTTTCAACCACTACGCCATCGATCTCGGCGGCGTGTCCCGGCGGTTTCCCGCCTCCATGAAGGGCGACATCCTCTGCCTAAACTTGAACGGCGAGTCGGAGGTTATCACAGGTCCGCGCACGATGCAGCGCGCCACGCGCGCTCCAGCCGCCAACGAGGGTGACCAGGCCGGCGGCCACGCCGGTGATGAACGGTCTCACAAGCCGGCGCGCGCGGCGGTCGGGTAAGAGGTGATCGTCGTGGCCATGAAAGCACCTGCCCCGCGTGCGCGATCAGTCACCGTGGGCGAACGGATTCGGATGTACCGCACCCGGCGGGGGTGGTCGCAGGAAAGGTTGGCCAACGAAGTCGCCACCGAGGTTGCGATGAGTGTCCGTCACCTGCGTCGCATTGAGGTCGGCGAGATCGACAACCCAGGAATCAAAACGCTGGGGGTCATCGCGCGGAAGCTCGACATCTCACCAGTCGCACTTGCATTTGGAGAAGACGGAGAACACGTGATGTAGAAGCGGAGGAAAAAGCAACAGAGGCGCGGTCTCGACCCCGCGCCCCTGAGCATGCCCAGCACAGCCGGACAGGTGGTCTTGGAAGCCTACCTGTTGATAGAGTAGCACGTCGTGGCCGATTTCGGCCATATCGTGCCGTTTTCGGCCATATATGGCCGGTTCCGGTTGAGCTGGGCGCCTCCGCTACAGGTAGGGAGGACCCTCGCATGCCCAGCCCAGTTCCAGGCAATCTCGCGCCCCCCCGCTACCTTTACCGTAGCATAGGCCGTTATGGTCAAGTGGGCGCGTGTTCTATCCCGATGAGAGGGGGCGTGCGATGAGCGCCCTCCCCCACGGTGACGCCGGCGCGATGGGCGGCCGCGCCGCATTCCACCGCTTCACCACGCGCGAACGCTGCCCGCACTGCGACCACGACACGCCGTGCGTCTACTTCGACAATGGCGACATTCTCTGTCACCGCGTTGGCAACGCCAATCACTGGACAGACGCTTTCATCGGCGGCTACTGGCACCGCGCAGGCGTCATCGCCGGCGACCAAGCGCCGCTGGCGTCACCACGACACGTGCCCGCGCCCTCATCACCAGCGCCTCATACCGCCAGCGCGGACACGCGGGATCGTGTCAATCAGCGGTTGCTGGAGATCTGTCCCCTGTCTACCGCCAATCATGCCTACGTCGCCGACCTCCACGCGCACGCCGACCACGCCGACCACGCCAACCTGAACACGCTCTATGGAACCCTCCCTTCCGCGCAAGCCCAGGGCCCTCTCATCGCGGCGCTCGTCGAAGAGTTCGGCCACGACACGCTGATGACGGTCCCTGGGTTCGTCGTCAGGGACGGACGCCTGCGCCTCAATGGCGCTGGTCTGCTCGTCGCCATTGTCGACGTCGCGGGCCACCTCGTCGGCTTCCAGGTGCGCTACGGTCCCGGCGACTATCGCTGGCTCTCCAGCACCAACGGGCCGAGTACGGGAGCACCCTACCATCTAGCCCGGCCGCGCGTGCTCCGCGACCATCGCATCTACGTCGTCGAGTCGCCCAAGACGGCCAACATCCTGGCCGACCTCCTCGGCGCCGTCGTGATCGCCACGGCGGGCCACAGCAATTGGAAGGTCGCGCGGGAGCCGCTCGAGCACCTGATCGCGCACGAGGGCGCCGAGGTGGTTGTCATCGGCCTGGACGCCGATGACCCCGACGCAAAGGCGGCAACGGTCGCGCAGGTGGAGCACAGCCGGCAACAGCTCGTTACCGCAGCGCATCGGCTCGGCTTTTGTGTCAAGGTCGCGCGCTGGGCGCACGCCGACGGCAAGGGTCCGGACGATCTATTGGGAGCCGGCCACACCTGGGATCTCACCGTACACCGGCCAGCCGCCACGTCAGCCGAAATGTCGACCACACCGCTGATCGACCCGCGCGGCCCCACGGGCGACGGGTCGATGGTGAGCGTCGAACCCTACTTCCTGGCCTGGTTGATCCAGCAAACGGCCGCGACGGTTGAACTGCGGGCGCGCTACCACTACGTCCTGGCCGTCGCGCGTGACCCCGCGCTGAACGACGGCCAAAAGCTAACCGAGATCGTGCTCTTCAGCCATCTCCCGCTCCCTGTCGGCCCGTCCGCTACCCCGCCGGAGCCCGTCACGGTCGCCGCGTCGACGATCGCGCGCGAGCTGGGGAGCAAGGTGACAAAGCAGAAAGATGGCTCGTTCCGGCCGACCAAGCTGGGCACCGTCACGAAGAACCTCGGCGATCTCATCAACCTGGGCGTGCGGACACGCGACGAGGTGGTCACGGAAAAGATCATCACGATCCCAAACAAACGCGACAAGGACGCACCTCCCGCCGAGAAGGCCATTACAATCACGAGCTATGCCTACCGTGGAAGCGGGTCATTGCCAGGGCAACGCATGGACAGGGAGGAGGCGCGCGTGGCCGCCACTGGCGCCAAGGCCGACCGCGAACGCCCGCGCTGCCCCCGCTGCTACAGCAGCAACTTGAAGCCGAGCGCCCATGTGTGCCAGAAGTGCGGCAAAGTGTCGAGTGACGTAAACGCGACGCGGGCCGGCCGAGAGATCATCGACGTGGGCGATGGCCGGTTTAGACACCGCGACACGGGCGAGATCATCGTGCCTGGCGTTGCGGTGGAGGAGGTTGAGGCCCAATACCGGATTCCGGTATTGGCTCAGGGTGAGGCCGGAATGGAAGAGACGGCGGGCACAGCGGGCGATGAGCATCCGGAGGGCCTGAACAACACCCGATACCGGAATCCGGTCACTAAAGAACCGTCTAAGAGGAGTGACTGGAATCCGGTATTGGCTCCAATGCTCTTCCCACCCGAGCCGTCGAGCGTCGAAGACGAGGGGCCGGCTGCCTCAATAAACTCGGCTGTAACGCCCCCGGCAGCAGCGTGGGCGGCGACGTCGCCCATGCAGGGAGGCGACGTCGCGCGTGAGCGTGAGGAGGAGCATGGAGACCAAGACGCGGACTTCATCTAGTTCAACCGCCGCGACGCTCGTCGCCGATCTACGGGCGCGGGGCCTGGTGATCGAGGCGGTCGGTGACCGCTTGAAGATCACGCCTCCCGGTGTCCTGACCGAGGCCGATCGCGCCGCGTTGCGTGCGCACAAGGCGGCGCTGCTGGCGCTGCTTCGCGCGCCCGGTGCGCCGGATCGGTTGCTGGAGCAACGCGGGCAGTTTCGGCATACATGCCCGCCGACGGGGGCGTGCGGCTACTGCGGTGGCTACCAGTGGCGGCTCTGGAACACCCCGAAGAGTGGTGGGGCCTGGCTGTTCGCCTGCGCCGATTGCGCCGACCGGTTGGGCGTGCGGGCTCCGGGCGCCGCGGCGGATCGGCCAGCGTCGCTGGCGCACCTCTTACTGACCGCGGAAGCGGAGGCGTGAGTGAGTGGTCTGTGTCCCGACCACTCCCACTCACCACACCAACGGCCCAGTCGCTCAACTGCATATAACGACCGCCGTACCATGTCCCACGGTCGCGTCCTGTGGACCTATCGCTAACCAAGGAGGCACCTTTATGACGTTCACTGATACGCCGGCGGCGCCGGCGACGACAGTCGTCCTAACGATCGGCCGCCACGTCGTGATCGAGCCGGGCTACCCCGCGGAGCTGCGCCGCGTCGTCCGCGATCGCTTCACGCTCCCGAATCCAGCCTACCAGGAGGCCCTGCGCTTCGACCGCGACACACGCGACCTCCCCGAGCGCCTGCTGTACTACGACGTGCGTCCCGACGGCGCGCTGGTCGTGCCGCGCGGTGCGTTAGAGCTCGTCTACCGCGACGTGCGCGCCCTAGGCCTGGCTCCGCGCTGGACCGATGAGACACACGTCGCCGCTCCCGTCGCCTTCGACGAGATGGTCACCCTATCGCCTGCCCAGGAGCGTGCGGTCGATGCCGCCCTCGGCCGGCGCATGGGTCTCGTCTGTGCGCCGGCCGGCAGCGGCAAGACCTGCATGGGCCTCGTCGCCGTGGCGCGTCGCCAGCAGCCGGCGCTGTGGCTCACACACACCGTCGAGCTCGCGCGCCAGGCCGTGGCCCGGGCGACCACGGTGTTAGGGCTGGCGCCCGACGAAATTGGCTTCATCGGCGATGGTGAGTGCCGCGTCGGTGAGCGGCTCACGATTGCCCTCGTGCAGACGCTGGCCAGGGGCATCCCGCCGGCGCTCCTCGACGTGGGCCACCTCGTGGTCGACGAGGCGCATCACATCGCGGCCGAGCAGATGGCCGACGTCGTGTCCCAGTTCCCCGCGCGCTACGTGACCGGGCTGACGGCCACACCCTTTAGGAGGGATAAGCTCGACCAGGTTATCTTCTGGCACCTCGGGCCGATCGTGGCGACGATTGACAAGGAGGACCTGGCCGATCGGCTTCTCTCGCCGCACATCATCAAGCGTGACACGGGCCTGCGTGTCGCCGGCGACAGCTTCACGGAGCTGGTGAGCGCGCTTGTCGGCGACGTGGAACGCAACCGCCTGATCGTGGCTGACGTCGTGACCGCCGTGGTGGCTGGCCGGCGCTGCCTGGTGCTCTCCGAGCGTGTGGGGCACGTCGAGCAGCTCACGGCGATGCTGCAGGCCGCCGGCGTCGTCGCGGCGGCCTTGCACGGCCAGCTCCCGAAGCGTGAGCGGACCGCCGTGGTGGATGCGATGAACGCGGGCGACCTGGCCGTCGCGGTGGCCACGGGCAGCCTCGTCGGCGAGGGCTTCGACGTGCCGCGCACCGACTGGCTCGCGCTTGCCACGCCGCTCTCGTTTGGTGGCCGGGTGACCCAGTACATCGGTCGTGTGAGCAGGACCGCTCCCGGCAAAGTTGACGCCATCGTGGTTGACTACTGTGACGATCATCGGATGCTTTGGGCCACCTGGCGCAACCGCCGGATCGTCTACGAGCGGCAGGGCTGCCCGATCGCGACGTCGCCCGCGTCGCCGGCGCTGGCCATCCGGCCCCGCAGGAGTGCGTAGGATGAATCGCGAGCGGGAGAGGGAGAACCCGTTGCCGCCCGACGCGTGGGTGAAACTGGTCGGGCAGTTCGACGACAGCGACGACGCGCGCGGCCGCTACCTGGCGGCGCGCCGGCGGCCCTACGATGCGGTCGAAAACGAGATCGCGCCCGTGCGGCCGGCGTTCCCCTCGTCGCCGGGCGAGGCCTTCACGGAGTACCTCGACCGTGTGCTCCGGCTGTCCCAGGGCGCGCCGCTCCCCGCGCAGCGCCCTGCGCAACCCACGTCGCCGATGGCGCCGGTCATGGGACCGCGCCGGCCGGCCGCTGGCCCTGTCCTCACGCTCGTCGAGGCGTGCCGGAAGCTTGCCGCCGAGGAGCCTGCGCTCTTCGCCTGCGTGCTGTTGTGTTGCCTGAAGGGGCGGTCCGAGCGCGACGCCGCGGCCGGGCTCGGCATCGCTAACGGCCTCGTGAACAAGCGGAAGTGGGCGGGGGTAGCCCAACTCGTCGTGTGGTCCAGTCGGCCGGAAGGGGAGGTGGTGGCGTGGCTCAGCGGCTTGCGGCGGCTGTGGAAAGCGCGAGAGGCGGACGCGGTGGACCTGCTCACGGACAGGTAACGTTTTTGGGAAGATATTCCTCCACACAGCATGCGCATTTCGACACGGGCGCGCTTCAATAAAGACAAAATGCCTTTGCCATATACGCTTGATATAGACGACG
>JAABUP010004666.1_pt1 | contig 22047 bp, 23 predicted proteins | sample 5559201 | NCBI WGS metagenome assembly JAABUP01 (sample SAMN10711887, study PRJNA513373) | rock metagenome | isolation source: Antarctica rocks | place: Antarctica | reverse complement strand
CTCATTATTTGGCCCAAACTACCAACAACGGGACCTTAGGCTCTTTTTCGAGCAGAATTCCCACCAGCTTGGTTTTGTTGCACACCACATACACCTGTGCTTTCAAGCCAGGATGTCTGATGAGTCAAAACTGGCTCCACACCCCAGACTGTAAGGTGCTAAATGAAAATGATTAGATGATTGTAACCGTTGATAGCAGAGCACTAAAATCGGTACTAGCATGTACAGGAGACTGCTGTACACCTTCAGCTTTGTGACGGCCTCAGACCATCTCATGGACAGACTTGAAAGGCCATGCACAGAACTACTGTAGTTCAAATACATGGAGGTGTCGCTGGAGATATCGTTAACTTCCAGGCCTAACTACAACAGCTGAGCGAGGGGCATTGTCATGCAGCAGTGGCGTCAGCAACAAGTCTGTCCAAAGCTTGCCGCTCCTTTGCCCTCTGCTTGGTCAGTCCTTCTTGAAGAGTCCACACCTGCACATCAACCGGCCAGACCGTTTCATCTGGACAGCTAGCACTCAAAACAGCATACAGTTACAAAGCCAAGCCAAGCTTTGTGCACTTGATTAGATAGCAGGTCCCACAATCAGAGCAAAAGACAGTGCTTGGCAGGCTTGAATCTGTATGAGCAAGTGGTTTTACTGACATTTCATGACATGCACAGAGATGCACGGCACAGTTGCAGAGACAAATGCTGCATGTCAATGTAATGTAAGCAACAAGGTCAGCAAAGTTTGCATTGGTGTTTTACCTTGACAGACTGTTGATCAATCGTTGCAAACAGCTCTGGAGCTTGGACATTGAAAGCCAAGCCGTAAACAGGCTTGGCAGATCCACAGACATCAAGAATTTTGACAGGACGCTCAGGATTATCCATGAGGTCATATAGGAACACCCTGCCATCACCTGCAGCCATATCAAGGCTGTACTCGACAGTGTCAAAACTGTACAGCAAGGGATGCTCACACTCAAGAAATGACTTGTACTCTGTCTGGAAGAATGTGATGTATAGTGCAAAGGCTGTCTGTAGCAGCAGTTCCTTTGTTTGAACGCTGCTGGCATGACATACATGCAGACCATTGGTACACAGCAGCTCAGTGTAACGTCAATGCAACAGCTGTGACTCAAAAGCGAATAACAATCTCAGTCTTACTGCCAAAAAAAGACAAATCATCAGGCCTCAAACCTGCCTGGGCCAATCTTGTTGCAGCTGTTGTAAAAGACCCAGCAGGGCTGCCTTTCAGTAAATGCTTGTGTGTGTATGCCCCTTGGCTGTTTCAGGTGATTGTCTATGCCACATCATTTGAGCATACATTGTTATAGAACTTCTCGCTGTCAACCAATTTCACAGCTATGAGCATAGGCCTTATGTGAGACCACTGGACAGCAATCAGGTGTACCAAGTGATGCTGCTCCAGCAGGTGGCCATTCAGGCTACTGCAGATCCTGTCTTAGCCAGTCAGCCCACAACAAAACACACAATACAGGCAAAGCACTGTGATCTGTGTCTGACCTGCTCCTATGGCAATCAGCATGGGCCTAGTAGGGGACCACTGAGCAGCAAAAAGGTAGCTGTCTGATGGTGCCAGCTCCAGCAAAGGTTGCCTAATCAGGCTGCTGCAGATCCTGACTTGGCCATCTAAGCCACATGACAGAGCCAGGTTAGGGTCAAAGGGTGAGGCACTCAGGGAATGGACTGGGCCGGCATGCTGACACACTAGGGACTTGATAGCGCCGCTCACTAGGCCTTTTTGTTGTGCGCCAACAGCCTGTAGATACAACACAGAGATCTGTCAAGTATGAGTGAGTGGGTGTTGTATCAAGAGGTCAGGCATTGACATGGGTTTTCAAAGAGAACAGGCATGCGTCAGTGTTTGGATGAGAGGCTAGGCATGAGTCAGTAAATTGTTGAGAGCTTTGGCATGAAGATTTTGGTGAGAGTTTGAGCATCAGTGTTTTATTGCAACGATGCCAGCATCTGCTGCCAGGATCTGGAAGTCAAGCTGCGGTAATATTGTGCTGAGGTGTTGAAGGCTGGTGAACAGCAGATACAGGCTGATGGACACCAGACACATATGCCATGCTGGGACTGTTGTATGGGCAGGTGCACGCATGCGCTCCATGCAAGCCTTCATTCCTCAAAAAAGCTTGTGACAGGTCTGATGCAACACCACAAGACTTTGGATGTGCACTGCACTGATGAGCAATATGTTGATGACCTGAGCAAAAGCCTGGCGAGCTGCGGCATTGCTGTCCAGGCTGCACCTGAAGACGGCACCCCCCTCTGACCCCACCAGGCAGCCCCCCGGCTGTTGCTGGAAGCTCTGCTGGGGCAGTGCCATACAAGTGCCTCCCCAAAGCACCATCTTGCGGGTGTCAGGATGCTGCCACATCAGCTCAAACCTGCAGGCTGCCACACGTCTGACTCTCAAAGGTCATATCTAATGGCACACCACTTTTAACTTGGGAGGTCGATCACAATCAGCTGATTTGTTCATGAGGCTGTCAGGGGTGTAATGCTTTCTGTCATCTTGCAAGCTGGTGCATAGGTTTGGGAATGTTCTGCTTTTTCAAAGTCATAACGATCGCTTCGATGCTTTTCCTTCTAGACAGCGAGATCAGCAAAAGCACAGTTGCTTGAAAGGTGACATGCAATCAGGGCAGCCCAGCACAGGACAGAAAAGCATAGCTCCTAAGCAAGTCATTGCCTTGTCCAAGTTGCTGCATTCACTCAGCAGTCAATCCCTTGAAACAACAGCTTGCAGAGTGACCAAAAGACTGTAGGGAACTGAATGTAGCAGCATCACATTGAAACCTCGTGCCTTAACAGTCTTGGACACACCACATATAGTGACAGAACTACTGGTGCCGTATATGCCACAAAAGGCTTAAACAAGGAATATCACCCATACAGCAGCTCTGCAGTCTGCCAGCGCCAAATAAGCAGCCTGCCATCTGAGCCCAAGCTGATCAGCACGTCTGCATCTTCACCACTGTTGTGCAGTGAGTCATCTGCACTGCTGCTATGCCAGCTCACAGCTGTCACTGGCTCCCTACACAAACAATCCCTGCCCTTGGAGTAAGCTGACCAGGACAAAGCTAGTCACAAATCTTGATGCACAAGTTTGTCTCTTGTGCAAAGTACACTATGGAGTGTGCTGCAGTCACTGCTTTTGTTGATACACTGTGCATACATAGCCGGTTTTGCTTGATCAGGGCGAGCCTTTGCTGCAAGGGAACGCTGACCCCTGCAAGATGGTGAAGACAAGAGTACCGGTCTCCAAGCAGCTCTGTCCCATCATGTGTAGCTGATACCTCTGCCAAAGGCACTTTGCATCAGCGTGCGTCATACTCTTTCCCTTGGCAGAGGCTTCAGCTACACATTATGGAAGAAGGCTGCTTGGAGACAGGTCATCCTGTCTGTCTGTGCCATGTGTGTCTGTCACCAGACCGTGCAGTCTCACCAGAAAAGTACGATGATGATCAACATGATGACTAGCCTGGGTCCCGACAGGCATGCAGCAGCGTGCAGATGTGGAAAAATATGCTGCAGGCAGCTGCAGCAGGACTTACTGATGGGTGGAAGCGCTTAAAGTGGACTTGAAGACCTGAAAGTCTCCCTCCTGTGACAGGTCCCACACATATACATCCCCAGTGTATGTACCGCCAGCTATCAGTCCCTGCATGACATTTTGGTCATTAGACATCTGGTCAGCAGAAGTTCATGTCATTGCTTAGTCATGAGGAGCCTTTGTCCTTGCTAGTGAAAGTCTTATATGATTGCCACAGAAACTGGCATCTACGATGCTATGCCGGCTGCAGTTGTATAATGTCTCTCAAACAATTATGTTATACCCAATCCATGCAAGCAGACATGAGCAAATGAAGCTCAGCGTTTTTGTTCCAGCTCTGGAAGTCATGCATCCCGTGTTGTCAGACAGACAGACAGATGCTGTGCCCAACACTCATGTTACTTACAATCGTGCATAACAACAATATGGCATTTGCAAAGACAAGCAGGCGTGACCATACTGCTTGTTGTGGGTGGTATGCACAGCATTGCAAGCAGCTGTCCACTTCCACCATTATTTCAGGCTTGTTTGGATCAAATCCAGTGCGTGCCAAATTCCAGGTGCATAGTTTGCCTGGTTGCAAGCACCATCCTTCTACATCAAACCGACCATACGAGACAGCAATGCCTTGACCTACAAATAAGCATTGCGTCAGTCAAAACTCTGCACCAACTTTTTATCATTGACATCAGCATATGGCAAGGGATGTACCCACCCAGGATTGGGCAATAGATATTTGGCATGCGACAGTAGGATTTGTCTCACCTGTTGAGCTCCAAGATACTGATGTACAACATGTTCGCTCAGAGCCTGGAGAGGTTGCAGTGTCAGGTGCACGCAATGTATGGCTGAGGGTGGCATCAGTTGGTGCTTCCTGCGCCCAATCTACTTCTGTCTGGGTGTAGAGGGCATTCTCGGCAATAGCAACTTCTATCAAAGGGACCACCCTGCAAGCAGGTCGCAGCACCCAGTAAGCATGACAATTGCCAGCAGTGATAAAATTGTTTGTACGGACGAAGTGCGTATCTTACTTGTTCAGAAATGCGACGACCGCTGCAAGGCCTGGTCCGCCCCTGACTGCGTCTGAATACTTCTTAAACAACCGGTCGGTCTGAGTGCTTTTGCTGTTGTGCTCGCCGGACTGGCAGGCTTGATCCTGCTGGTGAACGCGCAAAGTCTGCAGGGCCTTTTCTTGCAGCTGTGGCCGCTTAAACTGCCAGGTGCTCTGGATGCTCACCTGTGATCAGATCACGAAAAAGACATAGCGCGCTGCCAGGTGCTCTGGATGCTCACCTTTGATCAGTTCACGAACAAGACATAGCGCGCAGTGCGACCAAGCCAAGGACTTATTGACAGGCACTGGCATACCTGCAGTGTATCACCATCTTCAAGGCTTGGGTCCGTTGCGACCATCGGACATCAAGCGAAGCAAACGTTGACTTGACCTATGCTACCCATCAGCACCTTTGAAAGGGAATCGAGCCAAATTTGGGACGGGTCCCCAGTTGCAATGCATGTCAACAATGAGTGAGAAGCATTCAGTGAATGGTTGAAAGCGGCTGCAGGTGCTCGCAGAGGTTCAAATACTTTTGTGTTGCGCAAAACAGCTGCTGCTGTGTACTGTGAACCAATTGTGATCCCAACTTGATTCCACAACATACCAGTTTATAAATCCACGTAGTCCGAGGTAATTTAAGGGTTGCAGAAGAGCTATGCCATAGGTTTGCACAATTATGCATTTGCAAGCTTCCAAGCTCCAGGCAGTTGAGGACTGCAAACTGCTGCAGGCTGCAGGCAAATTATGGTACCTACATATATGCACATAAGACTGTACTATGCAATCACTAGTGCAATATCATCTAGCGTCTACTGCTGACTCCTGCTGGTGATGTTCTGCACATCATCCTTTCTCTTTGCATCTGCCATCTGTACAGTGTTCAGCCCACACTATCCTGCACTCAATAACAGCTCTGTTTCTAGATGACCTCCCTGACCCCACTGCTGCCTTGCACATTGCTGATAGCCTCAGGAATGACAGTGGGCACCTTGACAGCATGCTTCTTGACAAGCTGCTGCTCTGCAGTCTCCTTCGCATTTTCTGCCCTTGCCAATTTGCCCCCAGGTGCAAATGTTTCTGGGGAACAACCGATGTCAAATAGTGACAGCTGTTATGGGAGTGACATTATGATGTCATCTGTCTTTGTGAATGTGCAAGCTCAGTGACACTCAAAAGCCATGCAGGCAGATGCTCGTTCATGCTACGCACTGCTTTGCTGGCTGTTGAGACAAGCTCTGACTGCAGTTTGTGTGTTTGCGAAGAAGCACCAGGCATAGCATGCTGAACTTGATTTTCATCAGACCAGGTTGGGACAAACTCGTGACACTAAGCCAAGGTGAAAACCGAGATGAAGAGGAGGCATATAAGTGAAATGGAAAGCCACCTCCCCCTATCCTCATTGAGGGTCAGGAAGAGTTAGCGGTTCACATGATCCTAGATTACAGAGATTGCCGTGTCCGCAAGGGACATAAGCGTGGGAACCTTGTGTGTTGACTTGGCTATGGGCAAGAGCATAACACTTGGGAACCTGAGGACAACTTGCAGGCTCTGGCTGGGAGCATGTGGTGATGGCTTCTTGCTTTTGGAAGTGTGGCTCCTGTCTAGGCTGATGTCTGTTTGAGACCGACATAACAATTGAAGACGACTTGTTTTGCCGAGATGGCTTCTCAGCCTGGTGATCACTGCGATGGCATCACTCAAGCAGGCCACCTACACTGACTGAGGCAGGTGTGCATCAACACAGTTGTTGTTGCCCACACATACGCATTGCATATAAAGCACCATATCATATGCTTGTCTGCTTACGTACTAGTCAAGCACGACCAAGGACTCAGGACTGTTGACGTGCCGATTTGTTTGAGAGTTGCTACCAAGTCATACACACTTGTAGCACCCTGCTCTGGGAACACTTGAGCACACAGAGTGCCAGGTCCAGTGCGTCACGAGTGCACCTGAGAAAACACACGCATCAGATTGTGCGTCATTGCACGAAGTTTGCACGGAGTGACACGGGCGTCGTCGATAGGTTGAATGAAATGCATGCTGTGCTAAACCTCATGCAGCGCAATCAACAGACAATCTGCCGCGGACTTGGCAGCCTTGGTTGATGCAGCATACCTGTTTGCAAAGGAAGCTCAGCCAATTAGGCGTATACGGTGGAAACTGATCACCTAGTACACTCCGGCAGCTTTGCTGCTAGGAGAAACCACAAAGGCCCGTGATGTGTCACTCAAGCTCGGATGGATGCGCAAAGTCATCATGTTCACATCCAGGACAAGTGTGTCTAGACCAGCAGCAGTCTCACGCCGCTGCGGCTACCTAGTTTGCTTTCGCAAACATGCACGTCAGCGTTCGCACACTCGAGTCGCAAGCCGTCCTGACGGTGTCAGTGGAACCTCTGGAGACACTTGGGGCCTTCAAGAAGCGAGCAGCCGCGACCCTTCCATATAACGGGGTCTGCAAGTTCATGCTGAGAGTGCGCATGGCTTAAAGCTTCTACGGTGCACCTTGTCAAGATTGAGACTTTGACACGCTGACTCTGCGTTATTCAGGGTCAATACCTTGCAAAGCACACGACCTTCGAGTCTCTTGAATTGCTCCCCTACGAGTTCCTAGTGAGTCAACTGCCAAGGCACAAGCCTATGGATTGATCCCTACCTCTGTTGTTCAATTTGGGGCCAACTGCTGACTATGTTTCCATGCTCAGGTTGCATTCCCATTGGCTGGCAAGCAATTCACACTGCCAGCTGCTGCTCCTGTCAGCAGTAGTGCATGCAATGACACTGCTACAGTCTGTACCCGAGGCTTGAAAGGTCCCTCCAGTTCTCAGCCAGCATCACAGCAAATGGACATAGATCAGCTTTCCACGGTTGCTGTTACATTACCTCCGGCACCATACACCCTTCTCCCAGGCTATGTGTCCAGGCCACAGGTACATCATGTCTTTTCAGGCATCATAGTATCTAAGACCATTGTCAAAAGGCCTGGTCCAGATCGGACTGCTATTCACATGTTTGTTGCCAGAATGCTTTGCTGACTTGGATAGTTCAGACGATCATTCATCCAAGCTCAACTCTTGTTGCTTGCATCACGGAACAGACACTGCGTCACATGCTTGATGACTGCACAGACTATCCCAGGTGCCAGCCTTAGTGCAGGCAATGCACCCCCTGCCATCGGAGCCCATCAGAGGTGCAGCCCCCCTTCATAGTACAGGGCCCAGCCTGGGTGCCTGGGCACCCCAAGGCTTTCAACAACAGATACCTGCTCCTGTGATGGCAGCAGCAGCAACAACAGTAACAACATCATCACCTGCTTTGCAGACAGCTGGTCCTAGCCTAGCACCACATGCCCCCCTGGATACAACACGCCAGAGTCAGCGGAAACAACCAGCGCAGACCAGACAACCATCTCAGAACACACCAGCAGCTGATGTGGATCCTTCCCAGTCAGCTCTGTGGGCAGATCTAGCAGCAGAGCTCAGATCTGCGCCTATCTCAGCTCCTGTGGGCTATCACGCTGAGGCTGCTGACCAGTTGAGGTCTGCAGCTGCATCAGACCTGCCTGCTTCAGCCTCTGGCAGTCACCAAGCAGCCAATTGGGATCAACCAGCCAAGGGTGACATTAGTGCAGGACAAGCTGCTGCTGCTGCTGGAGAGAGGGTGAAGGCAGTTGGCAAAGATGAGGCACCTGCTGCAAAGCCCAAGCCGCCTAGGCTAACCCGACGCAAGCTCATCAGTGGTGAAGCTGCATCTCAAGCCACAGACTCAGCCAATGATAGCAACCCTGCTGGTGCAAAGCAGAAGAAACCTCAGGTCAAGAAGGTTGCCAGGGCACCAAAACCCAGGAGCAGGTCCAAAGCAGCAGAATCTGCCCTGGCATCAGCAGAACAAAACCCTTCCACAGCAGAAGAGTCTGAAGCAGAGGATGCAGGACAGGGAGATCCCAGCAGGCAAGCCAAGAATGCTGCCTTTAAAGGCTCAGGAGCACTGGGCCTCTCCAGAAGGCTCAGTTCCAGGCTGCTCACACCACAGGAGGTCAACATCATGGCTAAGCTGCCGCTGCCGCCTGTGCTAGAGAGGCTAGACAAAGTCCTGTTCCCTCCTGTGAATGGGATGTATGGGTTTCTGCTGCGCCAGCACATACAGGTGAGCTGGCATCTTTACACACTGTGCTGCGTAGTGCTAGAGCCTGCATATGTCAACCTGATTGTAACTAGGTGCAAGGAGGGTCTGTTCCCTGCAGAAACACAAGTTGACATGGTTCCAGCTGTCCATACAGGCTCAACATCCGTGCAGGCAATGGCATGGCCTGTATGCAAAGTGATGAGATTTGGTTGCAGAAAAACATCTTGTTTGTCCTCTGATGACAAGCATGCATGTAGCCCTGCTGCACCGGTGTACAAACGTGATTTCACATGCAGATATTGTTGTGGTGCCTGGTCGCTCTGCCTGCCTCAGGAGTGCTGTTAACAACTGGCTTGTTATCCAAAAACTCTGCCCTGTAGTTCAAAAACTCCTGATACTAGTCTCCAGGCATGAATTCAGAATTAGAATCTGGAGATTAAGTATTTGTGTCAAGCCAAAGAATTGTGATGTGCCTACATTTTCAAGAGCCATGAGCCTTCATCATTGTTATTCAGTCTGATTTAAGGCACCTCAAAACACACTTTATTGTTACGCACCTGCCAAAACAGGACCTTGTACAGAGAGTTACTCAGGACTGTACGTACATGACCCTAGGGAAGAGACGTGTGTAATGAATGTACAAATGAATGTGTGTGGTCACAGCACGCTGCATGCCTCTGCAGCCCACTTGGAGAGCGATCAAATCTGCAGCAGCAAAAGTGCCTGGAGGTGAAGAAGTACAGGTGGAGGATGTACAGACCATGGCAGATCTGTGCCCAGATGTGGTCATCCTCAGGGATCCTCAACAGTGCGCTTCTTCTTTGACCGTGTGCTGACAAGGGCGGCTGTTGTCATCTTTGCTGTGATATTTTGCTTGTGGGTAGGCTGAGCAGTCTTTGTGTAAGCAGTGGCCATGTGCATACGCCATTTTGTATGTGCTGGCATACTTCAGCCTGCATCAGGGTGTACTTCTGCCTGCATTGTTTTGCAATGGCCTCAGTGTCTATGCTGTTAAAGCATGCGCCCCAGTTTGCGTGTGCAATTGCGTGTCTTTGCGTTCTCCACGGGTCCAACTACAGGCCAGATGCTGTATCGGCAGCTGTCAGCTCAGTCCTGTAGCTTACATCTGACTGTTGCAAACATCCAAATATACATGTATATAAAATAAAAGGGGTCAAAGTTCTGCAAGGAACACCTCTGATGGCATCATGCATGATGGGCAGCTGGCATGGAGCTAGGCAAGGTTTGATTTAGCAGGCAATCTTTTGATTCAGCATTCTTATCAGTCAGCTGTGCACGCCCAGAATGTGCATCACAGAGTGCTTGTGCATGTGCAGGATTCAGTCTCCTAATAAGTCCATCAGGCAGTGGAGGAAGTCCATACAAGCTGAGCCGGCAGTGCCTAGTTTGGTAAACCCCATAGATGCAGAGGACGCCATGCTTGCAAGGCAGACGTCAGGTCAGCTCCATGCTGTCTCACATTCCCAGACACACGCCGCGACGCACAAGCCGTGAAAACATGTGTGAGCCTGTGTGTGCTGTGCTCAGTTAGCTGAGAGAAATTCCACATCTGGCTTGGCATGTTTAAGTTTTGTTGCTTGTGAGCTGAAGCATGGGACTGCCAGTTGGAATCAGGGTTTGCTTCTTGACATGCCTGCATCCAAAAAATTGCAGAGATATTGCAATTTGCATTCTTTTGTCCAAAAATGTACATTTATGACCGTGTGCTGACACCATGCCAGTTGGGAGAGTGTGTCAGGCAACTTCGCTGAACTTCTTTGTCCTTGTGCTGTTGTATTGTCATGTCAAACACAGTACGCATGTGCACTGAGATAACAGGGCTTTCAATGTGCTTGCGAAGTTATGCTGCACCCAGACCTCACACTTCGACCCAAAAACAAAACCTCAGTGCAAAGGTCAGGCAGGATGCAGATCTGTGGGCCCGTGCACAGATTGAAGCCCAACCACACGATTGGGGATAAAAGTATCCCACTGCCTATTCATACTGGGATCATCCAATCAACCAATCACATGCGATGAAGATGCTGCTCAGTGGGCAATACTTGCGTCTCAGGTATCACAGTTCAAGTGTAGTGAAACCATGTCTTATGCTCATTACACACTATCTTCAGATGAAGCCACTCTGCCAGTGTGCAAAGCGCATCCCATGGAGATAACCACAGATGGCAGCGGCACAGTGTTTGTGGGTCAGACTAGGAGGGAGCGCCTGATTGTTGAGATCATGGACCCTGGCAGGAAGACCATAGGCTCCACGTCCCTTGCTGAGATGGGCGTGGATGAAGATGCTGCTGTACAAGAGGTAGGCACCGTTTTGCTCATGGTACTTGTTTGTGCTGGTTTCTAGATCTTCTCTTTCTTCCTCTGCCTCTTCCTCCTCTTCTTCTTCTGCTGCTGCTTCTTCTTCTTCTTCTTCTTCTCCTTCTGATATGTTCCCTCGCAGAAATGGGCTGGGATGGAGGTGCTGCCATACTAGGGGCACCAGAAGGTTGTTTTGACATGTAAAAGACTATTCTAGACCTCAATGTTCAGGTGGGCATGGACGCGCGCTCATTGGCTGCAAGGCTGCCTTCCAGGGGCCCAGCCGGGTCAGAGGGCAGGAAGGGCCAGACAGATAAGGGTGCCAAGAATGCACAGCAGCGGCGCTTGAGAGCGTTTAGGCAGGCTCTCATCAGAGCTGTTGAGCCTTCCCACCAGGCCTTCCTGCGGGAGCTACAGCAGCAGCAAATCTTGCAGCAGCAGCAAATCTTGCAGCAGCAGCCTCAGCAGCAGCAGCAGCCACAACAGCAGCAGCAGCAGCAACAGCAGCCTAGGCAGTCCTCGCAACAACAGCAGCAGCAGCCACAACGGCAGCAGCAGCAGCAGCGGCCAGGTGAAGTCTCCACAAGTGAGTACACAGATGAAATGTGCAACACTTTGCCTGACTAGTCGATTGCTGAAGCACAGCAAAAGAGAAAACTGAAAGAAATGGTGGCATGCATCCTCAGCTATGTGACTCACCAGCCAGCTGGCCAATGGGCGTGATGTGCATGCGCGCTTCTTGACGCATGTACAGTGCCAAGCTGCATTGACAAGAAGCACTCCATTGCATGCAGCACTTCCTGTATGCATGGTTTTCCCATGATGTGTCATGCAGCATCCAACAGCTGAATTTGAATGCAACCACCCTCGTATTGCAAATTCCCACACAGCACATGACAAGATATTGTCACCCCTGTGATGCATAGCATGTTGCTTCGCCCGACCTCACCTCCACATATGGTCTGTCAAGACCCTGATGGTGTCTGAGATCAACAGATTTAGGTCTTTGTTTGCACTATTGCAGGTCCTCAGCCAGCTGCTGATGTCACTGCTGTGCGGCGCTCTCCAAGGAAAGCCAGACAAGTCAATGCAGGCTCAGCCTCAGCATTGAACATGGCTTCCCAGGGAAACGAATCCAATCAGTCGCAGGCAAAGGCAGCTGCATCAGGAGGACTCCAGTCAACAGATGAGACACCAAAAGGGGGCCCGTGTAATGCTTCAGGGGGTGAAGCTGATGCTGCAGGCGCCTCAGTGGCAGCTGCTCCAATGGCGTCTGCAGCTGAGCAGCACCCAACAGGCTCAGAGTGGAACGTCATGGAGGTAGGCTTCTGTTGTAAGGTTTGACACCCTTTGCTGTGACAGTCCAGTGTCATTGTGGGTTGTTTACTGGCTATGAGGGCAGTGCCCTTCCCCTTTCAGCCACTGCCCTTCTTCCCAGTGCCTGGAAAGGCAAGTCAGAACACAAATGGTGACCAATGAGGAAGCCGTCAGCTGTGAGTTGGGCATTGGCACTTGTGACTGAGGCTGTACTTGAGCTGTTGCATTCTGCACCTGTCATGCTTTTTGTGTCAGCATATTAGCATGCTAGCTCTAGACATGTCATCAGGAACGGCTGCGCTTTGACAAACAAATGTCAGACTATGTGGTGCAATGTTGTGCACAAGGACACAGGTGCAAGAATGTCTCAAAATGACACAAATTGCTGTAGAGCAGCGCATCACTGACAGAGCGCATCCTGCAGAGGAAAGCATGGCATCCGCTGTTCAACTTGGAGGACCTGTCTCTGGATACCATCAAGCGCAACTTAGATGCAGCTCGTGCGGCAGAGGCAGCAAAAGAGCTCAATGAAACAGGAATTGCTGCTGGTAAGCAGCACCTGATGCTTCTCTGGTGTCTTTTTGTCATTTACCAGATGTTGGCTGCCATGCTAGCAACATCAACATCAGGCGTGACTCTCTTAGAGCTGTGGACTGGATTGTTTGCCTGACTTTTTGCTGATTCCCTCTGATTTCTTTGGTACTGTCAGACCTGATTGACCAAGCTGCGGCTTGGAACACAACCAACACCAACCAAAGCCGTCAGTGTTTGAGAGCTTCCCCTGTCTGTGTGTGCAGATGAAGCCAGGGGTAAGAAACCCCCTCCCCGGCCCCCTCAGGTGGCCCGCAAGCATGAGCCCTGCCTGGATACAACCCACATGTGCACTAACCAGTTCTTGAAGCACATCCAGCAACTGGGCTGGTATGCTGACCAGGTCAGAGCTTACTGTGCAAAGCCAGAAACACATATGCCCAAGCTGAAATGAGCAGAGAAGTCCCATGTGCAACTCTCGTGCACTACTGTCATTGTCATGCTTCTTTGCTGCACAGAAGCTCTATGGTGCACTGCTGTTGATTCCAGCTGCATGGCACATATGCACAGCTGACTCATGCTGCATGCCAACAAGTCGAAGCGTGCGAGACGTTCTTGGAAGGCAGCTCTATTATGCACCCTTACGCACTGTTTCAGCACCTGTGCAAGCCGTGAATGTGCATGGAAGTATATGAACAACTTCACACACATATGCCCCGCAGATTGTCCACATGGAAGACATCCCTGCAAGGCAACCCCAGTATGCGTTACCCACCACCCCACTGTCAGAGCCAGTACAAGCCGCCATCAAAGCACGCAACATCACCCAGATGTTCACCCACCAGGCAAAGGCCATCGTCACCGTTTTAGCTGGCAGAAATGTTGTGGTGTCTACATCCACAGCCAGTGGCAAGTCTTTGTGCTACAACATTCCTATCTTGGAGGCCCTGGTACAGGATAGGAGAGCGTGTGCTCTTTACATGTTCCCAACCAAGGTACCCACATGCTTCTCACCTGCAAACAACCAGACTGGAGTCACTGCATCAAAACACGCATGCACGAAGAAGCACACGCCAGCACTCCTGCATCCCATGCTGAGCGTGAATGGGATGGTTCCTTTGCACAAACTTGTTTCCCTGAGCCTCCTCATGGTTCATGGCAACCATATGTACAAGTTGAAATCTCTTTTGTACCTGTCTGTCTATGACTCTCATATTCAGTCTCAGAGTATAGCAACATATACACAAGGTCATGCACTATCCACTCATGGTGCTTGGACACATTGCTGTTGCTAGTGCGGCGCACCTCTTGATAAACAGTATTCAAGGTCCAAGTGTCACTTGGATGCGGCTCAATGCTTAGTATCAGTGTGTTAAGAAAAAGCTCGTACTTTCCACACTGAATTGTCCAGAAAGCAGAACTGACTGCAGGCATTAGCACAGGACCAGTTGCGTGCCCTGCGCCAGATGTGCTCTGCCGCATTTGGCGACGATGCTCCTCATGTAGAGGTGTATGACGGCGACACAAGCAAAGTGAGCTTTCCAGACTGTCACAACACAACAAAGCATGCTGGCAAGGCGCCTGGTGGTACTGCACCTTGTGCACTCATATCCAAAACGCAACCAAAGCACTGTGTCTTTCAAAACATGTAGGACAATCATAAAGCTGCAATCTGTTGACTGCACATGCAAGTGCCTGACTGCTCCACTTGGAGATGGGTCCAAGGTTTACCTTGGGTTGCATGCAGGCCGACAGAGGTGAGACCAGGGACAGAGCTCAGTTGCTGATCACCAATCCAGACATGCTGCACAGAAGCATACTGCCTGTGCACTCGCAGTTCTCACGCATTCTGGCCCACCTCAAGTACGTCGTGGTGGATGAAGGCCATGCATACAAGTAAGTTGCAACGTTGACATGTCTGTCTGTCTGTCTGTGTGTCTGTCTGTCTGCCCGCCTGCCTGTCTGCCTGCCTGCCTGCCTGTCTGCCTGCCTGTCTGTGTTTCTGTTAGTCCGCGTTACTGCCTGTTGACCTGCTGTCCGCATGTTTAGTCTGCAAGCCACACCTGCCATTCATTTCATCAGTCGAGGGCTGTTTCCCACACAGCCCACATGCAGCACACCCCTTGGGGTCCAAGCCCTGTGTCACCTCGTTACTTCTTGCCTGACAGCATGATGGCCGCTGTGCAGGGGAGTGTTTGGATGTCACACTGCCTTTGTCTTGAGGAGGCTTCGCAGGCTGTGTGAGCGCTGCTACAACTCTCACCCTAGCTTTGTGGTGACCAGCGCCACTGTCGCCAATCCCAAGGAGCATGTGCAAGAACTGCTTGGTAGGCCAGCCACCTTCAGCATGCTTACTCTTGCCCTTCATATACATGCACTTGCCTTTCAGCATGCTGTCCACAATGCATATTCAGCATGCCTGTTCAGCATGTCTGTGTAGCGTGTACGTTCTTGCCACTTGGAAGGTATGTCAGTGACAGCCTCTGTGCTGCAATGCAAGGGATGGCTCCAGGTGAGATTGGTCCATCTGATCCTGACAAACGCCTTGAGCAGAGAAACACCTCAGTGTTGCTGTTCCAGAAAGTGCTGGACAAAGCACGCATGTGGTTAGTGAAGACATCACGTGTAACATGGAAGTCTGATCAGGCAAGCTTGCCATGTGCTGTGGCAAGAGTGGAACAGCTAGAGGTTGTCCTTGCAGATGGCTTACCTTGTGGCTTCAAGGGCTTTGCGCTGAATAGCCCTGCCCTGAGGGGGTTCCAGCAGGTGCTGATGCATCAAATTGGCACACAGACCACACAGTTGACGCATCTGACATGAGAAAAGGTCACCGACTTAGCTTGGTCTTGCTGTGACAGGAGTGGAGCAAGTGGAGGTGATTTCAGAGGATGGCTCGCCCCACGGGCCCAAGTGCTTTGTGCTTTGGAATCCCCCCTTGACGGTGTCTCAGCAGGCGCTCAACAAGGGGTCCAAGATGAAGATGTCCAGGACCGAAGGCCGTGCACGCCTCACAAAGGGTGGCATCAGCAAGTGAGCTGTTGCTGTTCGTTCGTTCGATCGGTCGTTCGTTCGTTCGTTCGTTCGTTCGTTCGTTCGTTCGTTCGTTCGTTCGTTTGTCCATCCATCCATCCATCCATTCGTCTGTTTGTTGCTTCATTCATTTGTTCGTTCGTTCATTCGTTCGTTCATTTGTTTGTTTGTTTGTTCGTTCGTTCTTTCATTCATAAGTATGTGCCTTCCCTTAGGGTCAAGGACGTACAGTCCTGAGTAGCTCTCAGTATGATGTCCTGTTTTTGCAGTCAGCGTACTAACAATAGCGTGTTGCTGTCTCCATGCTGAACTGAATCTGGCATGCGTGTGAGTGTAGTATCTGACATGATGAGGTCCTGCTGCATGGTCTCGGCACTGTAATTGTAACAGGACCTCAGAAAGGAAGCTACTCAGGACTGCACTTTACTGAAATCCAGGGCAAACCATGTGCCTGACGAATGAGTAAGTTGGTGAATGCTGTATGATGCAGTGTAACACAAACAGCCCGTCATTCAGGGAGCTGCTCAGGATTTAACAATGCTTGACCCTAGAGAAGAACAATTTTGTAGTCAATGGATGAGTGTATAAACACTGTATGATGCTTCAACACTGTCAAAGGCTCACGTTCTGCAAGACCAGGCTGTGTCTTACAGTAGGATCTGCTGCTGTGGCCTGATGCTATTGTGTGGTCAGCCTGCCTCGGTCATAAGCAATGCTTGGTGCTTCAAGCCCTGTTGATCCAGCTTCCATCTTTACTAAAGCTGGATCAGGGCAACAGCTGTGTTGGTCAGGCGCACTCTGTGCAAGAGCAATTTGTACAATGGGGTGAATCTAGACTATTGATGTGGACAAGATATGATGCCCCAGCTACCTGATTTTTATTGCAAAGATGGATGTGATCATGCAGACGGGCTAAGCAGGAGTATGTGAGGGAGGAAATGAGAGATGCCAACCAAGCTAGGGGTAGGGGGAGCCAGATGGGGGGTCCTGAAGGGGGCCTGGCCAGTGTGAATGACACGGAGTGGCTGTCTGAGGTTCGTGCTGGCAGGAAGAAAGCTGCTGTGCTGAGAGATGCTGAAGTGCTCTTCAAGGTGATGGTGTGAACCTTGAGTGCCTGTATCAGCAACATGTCTGTGCCTAACTGCTGTGCTCAGGCCTGCTGGAGAGCGTTCTGGTTTTGATATCCTAATTTCATGGCCTCAAACATCCTTGGTATTCAGGTCCTGATTTTATGGCCTCAAACATCCTTGGGATTGTGTTTTATAATAACACTATCACAGGGCAATTCTTGCTATTGATGTAGTGTCATGGACATCATATTGACCGGGCTGTCTGTATGAACAGAGCACTCAGAGTGGAGTGTTCCTTACGTTTGGCAGCAAGTCCAATAACAGGTTGAGTTTGGCCAACAAGCATCACATAAGTTGCACTGTTCATCATGTCACTTTCAGCCTGGTCAGCCCTTCATGGGCATCTGCCAGACTGGCGTTGCCACAGCTTTTGCGCCTGCTGCCACCGCTGCTGTGCCTGCTGCATCAGGCATAGGAAAACTGGCTCCTGTTTAGTGGTCCAGAGCAACACCTGCTATGTGACTTGTGCTGTGTGAGCTTTCCTGTTGCTTTGCCATGTGGGCACCGGCCATGTGACACCAGTCATGTCAACATACGATATGATGGCCACAGGAGGTAGAGGGCGGCAAATCAGTTCCATTGCATCCCGCCAGATCTCCCCCCACAGCTGCAGGGGTACCGATGGGCATTGCCAATGAATCCTCTGCCAATGAGGGCAGCAGGAGCTGTTTTGATGGGGCCAATTGGAGCAGTGCTAATGAGAACAAAGGGAGCAGTGCTGATGGGAACAATGGGAGCAGTGTTGATGGGTGCAAGGAGACAGCAGCCAATAGGAAAGGGAGCAGCAGTGATACAGACAATGGGACCAGAGCTCAGAGCCAGAATAGCAGTGACTCACCTCATCCCGCTTCAACAATCATTGTTGGCAATTGTGTCCCTACTGCAGTAGTTGCTACTGACACAGCAAAGCAGGCAAAGCATGCGGTGAAGTGGGAATCTGGAGGAGGTGAACCGTCCAGCGCAAAAAGACAGAAGGTGCTGAGTGCGGAGTCTCAAGCCGCCATGGCTGCAATTGCTGCCACTGCTAGGCTGCCTACTCAGGTGAAACATCCATCGGAAGCTTGAATAGGTGTGACGGGCAAGCATTGTCACTGTGCTGCAATGTCTGCAATGTTACGTGCAGTATCTTGCATGGCTGTAGTACATTCTACAGCACCGTAGCTGGTAGCTTGGACATACAATATGTGATACTCAGCAACATTGACCAGCTGCTTTTGGACAAGTAAGGTTGGTCCACGATTCTTCTATGAAACTGTCAGTATTAATGAGAGGCCCACATTCTCCAAACTGCTGCAGAAAACCCGAGCCACTCAAAGTGCGGGTCGTGTTGCATTCAAACACCTTTGCTAGCTCCACCGCAACATCAAGTTCCTGCACGTGTTGTTGCTCACGCAACAACCCTTCAAGTCAGCAATTTTATCTACACAAAGCTTGCTGAAAGCTGTCTTGTCCTGTTCAAATACTGTCCCTGGATCCCATCGCTTATAGAACTTTCACTCGGTTGTTGTTGTCTATGGATGAGTCCCTTTAGACAGCCTCATCATCTACACAAGGCTGGCTGATTGCTGTTCATCTCTATCTCCCAGCAACATAAAGTACCTGCATGTATTGTCGCTCACAGAAGCATCCTCTTTGGCAGCAGTGTTATCTCTATCTTGTCCTGTTTAGGCACCGTCCCTGGCTCCCAGCAACATCAAGTACCTGCACTCCGAGCAGCCTCAGAACCGGCCAGTCATCCGGCGCCAGCTGCCAAGCCTGACAGCCATACCTGAGAACATCTTCCGCCCTGGAACCACTGCTGGCAGCAACCCCCATATGTCTGGCCTGGCCCAAGGAGCATTTGGCGGCAGCAAAAGGTCTGGCACACCTGACATACACGATTTGTCAAGGCATCGTAATGTCAGTGTCATACAGGACCTTGCCAATGTTTTTTTGCAATTATGTGTACTTTGATTGAAAATCCAACATTTTTCAGAGCCTAAACTGTACAGCCTGGCCTGGCTGAGTGCATGTCATGGCTTCAAACTGCGTGCAGAAAATTCTGGTCATTGGTCTGTTGACCTTCAGGAAGTTGTCTGACAGCAGATGATTGGTCATGCCATCATGCACAGACTGGATGATCTTCTGCAGAATCAAGTTGGTATGACGGGGCCTGTCATCTAGCTTCAAGGCAGTATGCAAGAACTTGTTTTGAGCAAACGTAGGACACTCAGATTGTCACGGTCAAGGTTTGTACTGACACGTGTTGATGCTGACCACAGGCGGCAAAGGGAAGCTGATGCGCTAGTTGATGAGGCTGAGGGCAGCTCCCAACTGCCCTTGTCCTCAGATGGCCTGCAGCTCACCAGAGTCTCTCAAGCAGATGCTCCAGACACAGCTCAGAATGTAAATAATCAGGTACCAAATGTCTTTGTATAAACGGCACACTACAGCTGCATTATACACATGACACGTGTTTGCACATACAGTAGGCCAGTCCCCTTGCAACATGCTACAGCTGAAACAAACGTGCACGGCGTGGCGATTGCCGCTGATGACACGGAGGTGAGCAGCATGCTGTGACTACCTTCAATATAAGGCAAGAGTAATCTAACAGGAATAGAATATGTACAAATAATACAGTTGTTGTCCAAAGGATATATGACAAGAATCATCTGTGAATTTACACTTAAGTGACTATGCAGGGTACTGAGGAAGAAGTGAGGGAGCAGATCCAGGGCAGACTACCGGGGGCGGAGTGGAAGGCCCTCATCGGGGCGGCAGGTACCCCCATGGAGCAACAGCGGGTCAGCCCCATTGTGGAGCTCAGCATGCTGCTGGTATGCTATGCCACATCAGCCCTGTTTGAACCAGTCCAGCTGCTGTGTGTGCTGTGCTCAGCATGCTGCTGATGCGCTATGCCACATCAGCATTGAATGAGTGTGCCGTTACTGCTGTGCGCATAGTGGCCTCCAACAGAAACTGTTGGTGCTCTGCAAGCTGTGAGAAGGCGTGACACCTACAGTTGGTCAACCTGTGCAGACCAGGTAGAAAGGTTTCAAAGGTGTTAAGCTGCCGAAGCATTGAGTAGGTGCTGAGCTATGTGAATGAATGACTCAATGGATTATTCCTGTTTGATGTATGCAGGCTGGGTGTTCTGTGCTTCTGCAATCTGGCAGCTTGGGCATTCTGCAAGCCATTGCTGACAAGCTGTGACCACATTTGCACGGCAGACATATCTTCAAACGTTGTCCATCATGAGCTGGAAAGTGTCAAATCATTCTTATTATTACTACATGTCTTCGATTGTGTCCTTTTGACTTGTGGTGGAGGCTACACACAATTATGGTTAGATAGTACCTATAGGGAACAACTGGCATCTGCAAACAAATGTACTTGTTAGTGGGTCAAGCCAGACTTCTGTCTGCAGGCAGAGTGCATACAGCATGGATTACGCACGCTGGCGTTCTGCAAGACACGCAAGCTGTGTGAGTTGGTGACAGCGTACACACGCGAGACCCTGAAGAACACTGCTCCCCACTTGGCCAAGTCTATCTCAGTCTATCGTGCAGGCTATAGTCCACAGGTCAGGCATCCCTGCAATGCCTGCTGTGCCAAGAAGCCATCATGAAGCGTCAAAAAACAGTTGTGTTTTCCTCCATGTATGATATGTTACTAGTGTTTGAAAGCCATCCCATATCATATGGAAGGGGTAAAAAATCGTGCTGCTGCACACAGAGTGTAGCAATTTGGGCAAGCACCTAAAAATGATTTGCTACGCTGTCTCACTGATATATATATAGCACATTGTTACAGCAATGCTAGTACGTGGACCGTATGCCAATGTGACGCTACTGCGTCACACAGAGCCCAGTAGTGCTCTATGTCTGTAGTTCAAGTCTTTTTGCATGGTGGACAGTCAACACGCTGGTCAACTGCATCTGCATCGACATCCAGGCTACAATTGGTTGATGAGTGTACGGCAGTCTCATACAAATGCAGCCTGCCATACTGTATGTCAGGTGTGGCAGCAAAACCCTGCTAGTGATAGAGGAACATGTAGTGTACGCACATGCTGGTCATCACACACTGCATGTGAAGTCTCTTGACTGTCTCTCAATGCGTTTGCATGCTGGTCAGTAGGCAGTGTTTATCTACTGGCTCTCAATCTGCCTGCAACGTGGAGATGTAGCATGTCAAAAGCAATGCAGGAAAAGAGGTAGATAGAAGCTGCATTGCATGACGGTGACTTGTGGCCTTCATCTACTGGCTCTCAATCTACCTGCAACCTGAAGACACAGCATGTTACAAATGTGAATCATGTGTGCAGGAAAGTAGGGAGACAGAAGCTGCATTGCATGACGGTCACTTGTGGGCTTCATCTTCTGGCTCTCAACCTACCTTCAACCTGAAGACACAGCATTTCACAAACATGAATTATGTGTGCAGGAAAGAGGGAGACAGAAGCTCATTGCATGACGGTCACTGGTGGGCTTCATCTACCGGCTCTCAATGTGTGCCTTTGACTTGGAGATACAGCATGTCAAAGACGTAGGTTACATGTGCAGGAAAGGAGGGAGATAGAAGCTGCATTGCATGATGGTGATCTGTGGGCTGTGGCTGCTACCAACGCCCTAGAGCTGGGGGTGGATGTTGGCAGCCTTGACGTCACCCTCCACTTGGGCTTCCCTGGTATGCTTCTTGCCTTTCCTTCCTACTGCCCTGCTGCCTTTGCTGCCTACTATTCTGCCGCCTTTCTTGCCTTGACGTCACCCTCCACTTGGGCTTCCCTGGTGTGCTTATTGCCCTTCCCTGGTGTGCTTACTGCAATATCATCAACAATGTTTGCATGCAGGATCTGTGGCGTCTCTGTGGCAGCAAGCCGGCAGGGCAGGGCGCAGGGAACAGCCCTCCACCTCCATCTACATTGCGTTTGACGGCCCACTTGACCAGTACTTCATGAAGCAGCCTGACAAGCTC
>JAABUP010004664.1_pt1 | contig 22056 bp, 17 predicted proteins | sample 5559201 | NCBI WGS metagenome assembly JAABUP01 (sample SAMN10711887, study PRJNA513373) | rock metagenome | isolation source: Antarctica rocks | place: Antarctica | reverse complement strand
CGCATCGTCAGATCCGTCCGGCTCATCTCCAGCGAGAAGAACACCGACGTCAGTTTGTGCTTGATCGCCGCGCTGCGGGCGATGTCCATCGCGACGGTCGACTTACCCGTTCCCGGCCGCCCGGCGACGATCACCATCTGACCCGGGTGCAACCCGTTCGTCAGCGCATCCAGATCCGAATAGCCGGTCGGCACGCCGGAGGCCATTCCGCCGTTGTTGGCGATCGCATCGATCTCGTCCAGCGTCGGCTGCAGCAGATCGTCCAGGATCACGTAGTCCTCGGAGATGCGACGTTCGGTGACGTCGTACAGCTCTGCCTGCGCCCGGTCCACGATCTGGTCCACCTCACCGCCGCCCAGATCGCCGGCCGCCCCCCCGTAGCCCAGTTGCACGATGCTGGTACCGGCCTCCACCAACCTGCGCAGGATGGCCTTCTCGGCAACGATTTCGGCGTAGAAGCTGGCATTCGCCGCCGTCGGCACCGTCGACGTCAGGTGATGTAGGTACGCGGCGCCGCCGATCCTGGCCAGCTGGCCTGTCCGGTCCAGGTCGGCGGACACCGTGATCGGATCCGCGGGCTCGCCCTTGGCATACAGGTCCAGGATCGCGTCGAAGATCAACGAGTGCGCCGGCTTGTAGAAGTCGGCGACCCGCAGCGTCTCGACGACGTCGGCGATCGCGTCCTTGCTGAGCAGCATCCCGCCGAGCACCGACTGCTCGGCGGCCAGATCCTGCGGTGGCTGGCGGTCGTACCGGGGCTGCTGCTGCACATCAGGAGCGAACCGCTCGCCCGGCAACGTCGTGCCAGCTGTCATCTGCGCTGCGACCTCCCTGCCCGTCACCGGGTCTACCCACTGGGCCGGAACCAGTACCGAACGCACCCCACGTACCATGCGAACACATGTACGGCAAGGGTCCGACAGCCGCCGGACGCCGGACGGCAGGAGCGACCGTAGAACGCCCCGCGGCGCTGGGACAACACCGGTTGTGCACCGGCCTGTTGACGCGCTGTTGACCGACCGCGATCGGCGCAGGTGACGAATTCCGATGCGTGTGGACAACGTGGGGAAATCTTTTCGGCGCAGGTCCATCGGCCCAGGTCAGACCGGGCGACCAGGTGCACAACCGGTGTGGACAACCCGATCCGGCTGGCTACGGCGCGGCGCTCCGGCGTGTCGTCAATTCCGCGCCAGGCTCGTCGTGGGAGCCGGGATGACGGTGGGCCGCCGCGAGCTAACGGCTCCCGGCCACCACCGTGACGGTGAGCTGCGCGGTCACGTCCGGGTGCAGCTTGACCGAGATGGCGTGCTGGCCGACGGACTTGATGTGTCCGTCGGTGACGATGCTGCGCTTGTCCAGCGTGGGGCCGCCGGCGGCCTTGACGGCGGCCGCGACGTCGACGTGGGTGATCGAACCGAACAGCTTTCTGCCGTCACCGGTGGTGCGCGCCGTGATGGTGACCGGCAGTTTCTCCAACGCCTGCTTGATCTCGTTGGCATGCTCCGCGCCTCGGATCTCGCGGGACTGCTGGGCACGCCTGATCGTCTGGACCTGTTTCTCGGCGCCCTTGGTAGCCACCACGGCTTTGCCCTGCGGCAGCAGGAAGTTCCGGCCGTAGCCGTCCTTCACTTCGATGATGTCGCCGGGTGCGCCGAGGTTCTCGACGTCGGCGGTCAGGATGAGCTTCATGGATCTGTCCTTCCCGGTCCGGGTCAGCGCGCGGTGGAGGTGTATGGCAGCAGGGCGACCTCGCGGGCGTTCTTGACGGCCGTGGCGATGTCCCGCTGATGCTGCGTGCAGTTCCCGGTGACCCGGCGGGCTCGGATCTTGCCGCGGTCGGAGATGAACCGGCGCAACAGGGTGGTGTCCTTGAAGTCGATGGACGGTGCCGTCTCCTTGCAGAAGGCGCACACCTTCTTCTTCGGCTTGCGGACGGGGGGCTTGACCATAGTCAGAAACTCTCCTGGGAGTTGATGCGGCGCAGCGGCAGTCGCGCTGCGCCGGCGATGCTGTCAAGAGGGACGGTGCTGTCCAAAGTGCGGTGCTGTCCAGAGTGCGGTGCTGTCAATGGAAGTCTGGGTACTGCAACAGGTTCAGAAGGGTGGCTCGTCGGAGTAGCCGCCGCCACCGGCCGGAGGCGCGGAGGCCCATGGATCATCTGCCGGTGCTCCGCCACGGTTGCCAGAACCGGAGGCGCCGCCGGAGGAACCGAAGCCGCCGCCGGAACCCTCGGACCGGGCGACCTTGTTCACCTTGGCGGTCGCGTACCGCAGCGACGGGCCGATCTCGTCGACTTCCAGCTCGATGACGGTGCGTTTCTCGCCTTCCTTGGTCTCGAAGCTGCGCTGCTTGAGCCGGCCGGTGACCACGACGCGGGAGCCGCGGGTGAGCGACTCGGCGACATTCTCGGCGGCCTGGCGCCATATATTGCAGCGCAGGAACAGTGCCTCGCCGTCCTTCCACTCACCGCTCCCGCGGTCGAAGGTCCGAGGCGTCGACGCGACCGTGAAGTTCGCGACGGCTGCCCCGGATGCAGTGAAGCGCAGTTCCGGGTCGGCGGTCAGGTTGCCGACCACGGTGATGATGGTGTCGCCTGCCATGGCTTCCTCAGCTTCCTCGGTCGCTGCTACTTCTTGGCCGGCTTGGCCGGCTTGGCGGCCACCGGGCGGGTGATCTTGGTGCGCAGCACCGACTCGTTGAGGTTCAGCTGGCGGTCCAGTTCGGTCACCACGTCGGCGGTGCAGGTGACGTCGATGACGGCGTAGATGCCTTCCGGCTGCTTGCGGATCTCGTATGCGAGCCGTCGCTTGCCCCAGATGTCGACCTTCTCGACGGACCCCTTGCCCTGGCGCACCACGTTCAGGAAGGTGTCGATCGACGGGGCGACGGTGCGCTCATCGAGGTTGGGATCGAGAATGAGCAGAAGCTCGTAGTGACGCGGCGCGGTTGAAACGCTCACGTTCACCTCCTGTGGACTCATCGGCCGCGGTCGATCCGCGGCAGGAGGATGCTGCTCCGACGGACCCGTCGGGCGACCGCCGAACAGCATGCTGCCCGCCGCTGTCGGACGTCAGCCGGCGGGCATCAACGAGTCTATCAGCGCCGATGGCCGCCATCTGACCCGTCGTCCCTGACCGCCGCCAGTGCCGGACGACGCTGCTGCGCACCATCCACGTCGTCCCACTCGTCATCCGATGGTTCGGCGGTGCTGCGCGTGCGGCGCAACAGAGCCGGCAGCGACGGGATCGTGAATCGGTCGGGCAGGTCCTCCAGTACGCCGCCTGTCGGGTCGTCATCGCCCGTCATCCGCACGGGATCCCGGGAGGGCCTGACGATGTCGCGGATCACCGTGACCACCAACATGATCAGCATGCCGCCGCGGATGACGGCGGCGCCGACGAACGGCTCCACCGACAAGCCCTTGTGGTCGACGCCGGCGAACTGGAACATCAGCAGCATCCAGACCACCACCTCGGAGATCTGCCACGCCAGTACGGGACGCCAGCGGGGCAGCGCCAGCGGCACCAGTGGCACGAGCCAGATCGAGTACTGCGGGGACCAGACCTTGTTGGTCAGCAGGAAGGCGGTGACCACCAGGAACGCCAACTGGGCGAATCGCGGGCGGCGCTCGGCCGACAGCGCCAGCCAGCCGATCGCGGCGCAGCTGAGCAGGAACAGCATCAGCGACAAGTTGTTCAGCAGAGTCGGTGAGTCGGCGCCTGGCGCCTTGTCCCACAGCGTGGAACCGGTGATGTTCGCGAACAGGAAGTACCAGGAGTCCCATTCCGGCGGCCGCTCGGAATTGAGCCGGACGAACTCGAACCATGCGTGCGGGTACATCAGGATCACCGGAACGTTGACCACCAGCCAGGCGATCACCGCGCCCACCAGGGTCCGGGTCCAGGCGGCCATCCGGCCAGCGCGCAGACACAGCACCAGCAGCGGGCCGAGCAGCAGGATCGGATAGAGCTTGGCGGCCATGCCGAGCCCGAGCAACACCCCCGACAGCACCGGACGGCCGCGAGCCCAGCCCCACATGCCGCCCGCACAGAGCCCGACCGCAAGCAGATCCCAGTTGGTGAAGGCGTGGACGATCAACAGCGGTGACAGGCACATCAGTGCGGTGTCCCAGATGCGCTTGCGGGACATCCGCGCTGTGCAGGCCACCGTCCACAGATAGAACAGCGCCAGGAAGAACGCCCCGATGGTGAAGTAGGCGGCCACGTCCAACGGGACCGGGAGGGCGCCGGTGCTCTTCGCGATATGCAGATATCCCTGGGTGGCCCAGCTGACTCCCCATTGGAAGAGCCCGGTGAGCACCGGGTACTCGAGGTACCTCACCTGCCCGAGCGCATCGATGTCGCTCACCGGCTGCAACTTGCCGTCGATGACCTGCTGATAGCCGGTGTCGGCGTCTCCGACGATGTCCTTGTCGGACAGCTGAACCGTTCCGCTGGAGGTGACCGATTCGATGCCGGCGGCCGTGTTGCGGATGCTGTCGGCGGGATAGATGCGCCGGTCACCGACGCCGTTGAGCTCGATAAACGCGTTCTGGTAAGGGAAATCCTTCGGTCGATCGAAGCCGCGGCTGCCGTAGAGCGGGACCACATCGTTATAACAACCGGTGAGCCACGGCCGTTCGCCGGACTGATCCAGCGTCGGGCGCTGCGGATCGCCGCCCTGCTGGATGCACGGGGACTTGAAGATCCAGCCGACGGCAAGGACTGCGATCGCCATCAGCAGGCAGACCCGCATCGGCGTGAGAATTCTGTTCCGGCCCACCTGCGCGTGCCGGCCGAGCGGACCCCCGATCAGATCGGATGCGCGACGGACTGTCGGGTCGGTCCACGACGGGATCACCCGCTCGCTGGGCGACAGAGTCGCCGACGGGTGAAGGGTGGCAGGCGGGTTAACGGTGGCCCCGCGGCCGGGTTCCGACAGTTCCCCCGCGATCAGCTCGTCGCTCTGGTCCGGACCGCTCACCCGGGCGAGCCTACTGGCGCGGAAGACTCCGATCGGTCACGAGGTGGCGCTGAGGCCGGCACCGCACCTGCCACTGACCCCGGGGGCCGACTGGTCAGGACCGACTTGGCGACGCCCGAATCGCCCGCCAGGGTGGGTGAACCGACGCTACGACTCTGCTCCACCAGCCGGAGCAGATGCCCACCCTTGCTCCACCGGCCGGAGCAGATGCCCACCCTTGCTCCACCGGCCGGAGCAGAGACCCACCATTGCTCCACCGGCCGGAGCAGAGTGTTAGCTCGGAGCGGGGTAGTGGCAGACCCCGGGCGGATGTCGCCTACCGGCTCACTTCGCAGCGCCGCGGCGGCGCCGCACCGGCACTTCTTCTTGACCGTCGCTGCCCATCACGAACGAGGCCACCAGGTGGTTCCAGGAGCACGTGCGGCACACCTCCACCTGATAGACGCTGAACTCGCCGACGCTTCCGGCGAGCCGCTCCAGCTCTTGTGGGCTGCGGGCAGAACCGGCCAAATGCTTGATCTGATCGCCGTAGATCCAGTAGACGTTGGTCAGCGGTTCCTTGCGGCACACCGGGCAGGGCTGGTCGGTGGGCACACCATGGAACTTCGCCGCCCTGATCAGGTAGGGCGACGCATCGCACACGTCACCGACGCCGGTCCGGCCGGACGTCACCCCCGCCAGCACGGCACGGCGCTGCAAGGCGTAGTCGACCAGCCCCCGCTGCGTATGCACCCAGACAGATTACGCGCGGCCGGTAGCCCTGACGCTGTTGTCCCCTACTCGTTCTCGGGGCACACCAGTCGTCACCGCCGATGTATCGTGCCGATACAGTCCTCCCCAGATCCGGGCACCGCGGAAGGTCCGCCGCCACTAATGGTCAAGGGAGTCATCATCGGAACCCCGGGCTCCACCGTCCTGGAACTGGCCGTTCTCGGGCTGCTCTCCGATGCCCCGATGCACGGCTATGAACTGCGGATTCGGCTCAGAAGCACGCTCGGTACCTTCCGGGCGTTCTCCTTCGGCTCCCTGTACCCCTCGCTCAAGCGCTCGTTGGCTGCGGGCCACATCGCCGAGGAGTCCCGGCCGGCCGACGCGGACGAAGTGCCCATCACGTCGCGGCGCTCCAGGGTCGTGTACAAGATCACCGCCGATGGCAAGGAACGGCTGGCCGAACTGCTGACCGATGCCGGACCACAGACTTGGTCGGACGACGGGTTCGGCGTCCGGCTCGCCTTCTTCGGCCGCACGGACTCCGAGATCCGGATGCGCATCTTGGAGGGGCGGCGGCGCCGGGTGGAGGAACGGCGGGAGAGGCAGCGTTCGGCAATGTCCCGAGCGGCCGACCGGATGGATCGGTACACCGCCGAGCTGCACCAGCTCGGACTGGACGCCTGCGAACGGGAAGTCCGATGGCTGAACGAGTTGATCGCCGACGAACACCAGATCCAGGACGGTCTCCACGTGCGGAAACCACCCGTGCCAGCCCTTCCCACCCCTGCCCGCAATCGGCACTCAGGAACAGGACTGATATGAGCCCTCATCCCATTCGCGTCGCGATCGTCGGCGTCGGAAACTGCGCGTCATCCCTTGTTCAGGGAGTCCATTACTACCGGGATGCCGTTGCCGGCACCCGGGTACCAGGACTGATGCACGTGCAGTTCGGCGATTATCACGTCGGCGACCTGCAATTCGTCGCCGCCTTCGACGTCGATGCCAAGAAAGTCGGCTTCGACCTGAGCGAGGCCATATTCGCCGGCGAGAACAACACGATCAAGATCGCCGATGTGCCGCCGACCGGTATCACCGTTCACCGTGGCAGCACCCTGGACGGCCTGGGCAAGTATTACCAGCAGACCATCATCGAGTCGGATGCCGATCCGGTCGATGTCGTTGCAACACTTCGGGATGCGCGCGCCGACGTGCTGGTGTGCTACTTGCCGGTGGGCAGCGAGACTGCCGCCAAGTACTACGCGCAGTGCGCCATCGACGCCGGTGTGGCCTTCGTCAACGCACTTCCGGTGTTCATCGCCGGCACGCCCGAATGGGCCGAGAAGTTCCGGGCGGCCGGCGTTCCGATCATCGGTGACGACATCAAGAGCCAGGTCGGCGCGACCATCACGCACCGGGTCCTCGCCAAACTGTTCGAGGACCGCGGGGTGATCCTGGACCGCACCATGCAGCTGAACGTCGGCGGAAACATGGACTTCATGAACATGCTGGAGCGGGAACGTCTGGAGTCGAAGAAGATCTCCAAGACCCAGGCCGTCACCTCCCAGCTGCAGCACGACATCGGCGCCGGCAACGTGCACATCGGGCCCAGCGATTACGTGTCCTGGCTCGACGACCGCAAATGGGCCTACGTGCGGCTCGAGGGTCGGGCCTTCGGTGACGTGCCCCTCAACCTGGAATACAAGCTCGAGGTCTGGGACTCGCCGAACTCGGCGGGCGTCATCATCGATGCGGTGCGGGCTGCCAAGATCGCCCTGGACCGCGGTCTGGGCGGGCCGATCCTCTCAGCCTCGTCCTACTTCATGAAGTCGCCGCCGGAGCAGTACGGCGACGACGTGGCCCGGGACAAGGTCGAAGCGTTCATTTCCGGAGACGCAGCCGAGTGAGCATCGCAGCGACGAGTGAGCATCGCAGGGAACTAATGGGCAGTCCGGCGCGCTGATCAGATGTGCGCGGCGGTCGGGCATGGGATGAGAGCGAATGGGGACAATCGTGATCGGCATCATCGCCTTCCTCGTCACCCTGGCCGGGTTGCTGGCCACCCTGGGGTACACCGGCTTTCTCTGGCAGTTGGATCGGGTAGCGCAGCGACGCGCCGGCGGGGATGCCACTCGAGTCCTGGTCAAGAAGCGGATGCCGGTTGCCGCCGGCGCCGCCGGTGTCGGAGCGCTGGGTTTCCTGATCGCGCTCGGAAGCGGTTTCGGGGCGGATGTCATCGGCATCCTGCTGGCCGGCGGGGCCGGGCTCTTCGCCGCCGGTCAGCTGGGCAAGGCCAACAAACAATTGTGAGGCGGGTGCTCGGCTGGGTCGAGCTACTCGGGTAGCGGGGCAACCTCGGTGTCCCCGGTGACCTTGGCGATGGCCCGCATCTTGTTGGCCGCATCCAGGGCCGCCACCTTGTAGGACTCAGCCAGGGTGGGGTAGTTGAAGACCGCATCGACCAGGTAGTCGACGGTGCCGCCGAGTCCCATCACAGTCTGTCCGATGTGCACCAGCTCGGTGGCGTTGGTGCCGAAGACGTGCACGCCCAGCAGCCGCCGGTTCTCGGCATGGACCAGCAGTTTCAGCATGCCGTAGGAGTCGCCCAGGATCGCGCCGCGGGCCAGCTCGCGGTAGCGGGCGACGCCGACCTCGAACGGCACATTCGCCGACGTCAGAGCGTCCTCGCTGCGCCCGACATAGCTGATCTCGGGGATGGTGTAGATCCCGATCGGCTGCATGTCGTCGTCGGTGGCACCCACCGGCTCGCCGAAGGCGTGGTAGGCGGCGCGCCGGCCCTGCTCCATCGACGTTGCGGCGAGCGCCGGGAATCCGATCACGTCACCTACCGCGTAGATGTGATCCGCTGCCGTGCAGTAGTTATCGTCCACCTCGATGCGTCCTCGGTCGGTGGCCGATATCCCGGTGGCGGCCAGGTCCAGAGCGTCGGTAACCCCCTGCCGGCCGGCGGAGTACAGCACCGTGTCAGACGGAATCTTCTTGCCGGATTCCAGCACTGTCAGGGTTCCGGCCTGGTGTTTCTCCACCGTCTTGACACTCTCGCCGAAGCGGAAGGTGACCGCCTGATCGCGCAGCTGGTACTGCAGCGCTTCGACGATCTCCCGATCGCAGAAATCCAACATGGCGGCCCGCTTCTCGACCACCGTCACCTTGGTCCCCAGCGCCGCGAACATGGAGGCGTACTCGATGCCGATCACCCCGGCGCCGACCACCACCATCGACTTCGGAACCCTGTCCATGTTCAGGATCTGGTCGGAATCGACGATCGTCATCCCGTCGAAGTCCACACTCGCCGGACGGGCCGGACAGGTGCCCACCGCGATGACGATCTTGTCGGCCGTGACCTCTCGGTCGACGCCGGTGCCGTCGTCGATGACGATCCCGTTCGGCGAAGTGAATCTGGCCATGCCCGGAAGCAGGGCAACCTTGTTGCGGGACAACTGATTGCGGATGACATCGATCTCGCGGTTGATGACGTGCTGGGTGCGCGCCGACAAATCGCCGACCGTGATATCGCTTTTCAGCCGGTACGACTGGCCGTACAACTCGCGCTGGTTGAGCCCAGTAAGGTACAGCACCGCCTCCCTGAGTGTCTTGGACGGGATGGTGCCGGTGTTGATGCACACCCCGCCGACCATGTCGCGGCGCTCCACCACAGCGGCCCGCCGGCCCAGCTTGGCGGCGGCTATCGCGGCCTTCTGGCCGGCCGGACCGGACCCGATGACCAGCATGTCGTAGTGCTCCATGCAGCCAGTGTGCGCGATCGACCGCCGCAAGGGCACATCGACGACTTCTACGAACGCATCTTTTCTGCCGACCCCGGACCCGCTCACGCCCAGCACCTATCTGGTCCAGGCGACCCGCGAGGGCGGGAATGCCGTCGTGGTCCGGGCACAGCGGGACGTTCGGTACGCCGGACGGCGAAAGACTGCATTCTGCCGCCCAGAGCGTCTGTCGGCGTTCCACACGTCCCGGGGCTTATCAGGAATCGAGTCAGCGACCGGGCGAACCCCGACGACGGGCGCCTGTGGCCAGTCTCTTCGCGCTGAAGAAGTTGACCGCCGCGAGAAAAGGATCGGAGCCCTCGCGAAGAAGGCGGTGAGTTGAGCGTTCGAGGGCTTCTGGCCACCGAACGGTGTTGCAGGACACCCGCTCAGCGGGCCCGGCGCACCCGGGTCTCCTCCCACACCGGCTCGTCGGACTCGAAGACGTTCCCGTCCGCGCCGAAGACCAGGTGACGATCGAAAACGCGGGCGAACCAGCGGTCGTGGGTGACGGCCAGCACGGTGCCGCTGAAGACTGCCAACGCACGTTCCAGGGCCTCGGCCGAATGCAGGTCGAGGTTGTCGGTGGGCTCGTCCAGCAGCAACAGGGTGGCGCCGGACAGTTCCAGCAACAGGATCTGGAAGCGGGCCTGCTGCCCACCGGACAGCGAGTCGAAGACCTGCTCGCTCGCCCCTGCCAGCTCATATCGGTCCAGCGCCCTGGACGCCTCTTCCTGCGGCATGCCGCGTCGGTGCTGGTCGCCGCGGTGCAGAACCTCCAGCAGCGTCCTGCCGAACAGACTCGGATGCTGGTGCGTCTGGGCGAACCAACCCGGCCGCACCCGGGAACCGAGCCGGGCAATCCCGCCATACCGGACCGGCGCAGGGTGGATGTCGCCGACCGGTTCATGTTCCGGCTCCGGCGTCGAACCGCCGGCGGCCAGCAGTCGCAGGAAGTGCGACTTGCCGGAGCCGTTACTGCCCAGCACCGTGACCCGTTCGCCGAAGAAGACCTCAACGTCGAACGGGTGCATCAGCCCGGTCAGTTCCAGTTGGTCGCACACCACGGCCCGTTTCGCGGTCCGTCCGCCGGCCAACCGCATCTGGACCTTCTGCAGGACGGGGCGTTGCTCGGGCAGCCCGGCCTGCTCGAACCTCGCCAACCTGGTCTGGGCGGCGTGGTATCGCGAGGCCATATCCGAGTTTGTAGGCGGCCTTCTGCCGAAGCATCACCACCAGCGTCTTGATCTTGGCGTGCTCCTCGTCCCACCGCCTGCGCATCTCGTCGAGCTTGGCGAACCGGTCTGCGCGGGCCTGGTGGTAGGTCGAGAACCTGCCGGGGTAGACCCACAGTGTGCTGCCGGCAGCAACGGGTTCCAGGGTGGCGATCCTGGTCGCCACCCGGTCCAGCAGCTCGCGGTCGTGGCTGATGAACAGAATCGTCTTGGGAGAGCCGACCAGCGCCGTCTCCAACTCCCGCTTGGCCGGCACGTCCAGATAGTTGTCGGGCTCGTCCAGCAGCAGCACCTCGTCAGGCCCGCGCAGCAGCGCCTGCAGTACCAGCCGCTTCTGCTCACCGCCGGACAGCGAGTTGACGCTGCGGAACTGTGCACGGTCGAACGGAATACCGATCGCGGCCACCGTGCAGACGTCCCAGAGGATCTCGAAGTCGTAGCCGCCCGCGTCCGCCCAGTCGGCGAGCGCCTGCGCGTACGCCAGCTGGATGGCCTCGTCGTCGCCTTCCATCATCAGCAGTTCGGTGCGGTCGATCTCGGCGGCGGCACCCTTGATCGCCGGGGGCGCAACGGAGATGAGCAGCTCTCGGACGGTGGAGTCGTCCCGGACCGAGCCGATGAACTGCGGCATGACGCCCAGCCCGCCCGACCGGGTGATGGCACCGTCAGCAGCTGGGATCTCACCGGCAACGATCCGCGCCAAGGTTGTCTTGCCGGTGCCGTTGGCGCCGATCAGCGCGATCTTGGCGCCCTCGCCCACCCGCAGGCTCACGTCGTTGAGCAACGGCCGGCCATCGGGTAGGTCGAAGCTGACGGAGTTGATGTCGAGATGGCCCGCAACAGCGAGCCTGTCACCGATCCAGCGGCCTTGTCACCCGGGTATCCGCCTCTGCGGCCAGCGTTCGATCACCGCGGAAGAGCGGCACACGGGAGACCGCCGGAGTCAGGAAGCGGGGCGGGGATCGATGCAGAAACGGGTGCGTTCGCCGCTGGGCAGCACGGCCCGGACCTCGGCGATCCGGTCGTCATCCACGTCGACCATACCCAGCGCGGGTGCGGCGGTACCGAGATCGAGCAGCGGCAGACCGAACGGATCGAACGCGGCGGAACGCCCGATGCCCTTGCGTCCGGCCTGGTCGGCGGCGACGAGGTAAGCGGTGTTCTCGATCGCCCTGGCCCGCAGCAGGGTCAGCCAGTGCTCCTCCTTCCCCGGACCGACCACCCAGGCCGATGCCAACGCCATCACGTCGGCGCCGGCCGCCCGCAGCACCCGGAACAGCTCGGGGAAGCGCAGGTCGTAGCAGGTCGCGAAGCCGACAGCAGTTCCGTCGAAGTCCAGCACCGGCGGGGCGTCGGCGCCGGCGGCGACCGCGTCCGACTCGACGTAGGAGAACGCGTCGTAGAGGTGGATCTTGCGGTAGGCGGCGCGCAGTTCGCCGCCGTCGGCGACCACCAGCGTGTTGTGCACCTTGCCGGAGGCGGAATCCGGGACGAAAGTGCCTGCGGCCACGGCCATGTCATGCTGCGCCGACACCTGCAGCAGGGCGGTGACGAAAGGCCCGTCGAGCGGTTCGGCGGCGCGGCTGGCGGCGCTCGGGTCGGTGAGGAAGTCGGTGATGGACCCCTCGGGCGCCAGCATCAACCGGGCACCGGCGTCGGCGGCGCGGCCGGCCAGGCCGGCCAACGTCGCAGCGTTGCCGGTGGCGTCTTCGGACGGGGTGAACTGGGCCAGGGCGATCAGCATGGCGCTTCCGGACCCAGATGGTTGCCGAGGAACGCTTCGATCCGCCGCCAGGCGTCGACCGATGCCACTGGATCCGGCTTGATCCCCATCACCCTCGGCAGCGGGCGAAGCGGTTTCGGGCCGACGCCTTGCTCGTTCAGGAACGCGTGCCCGGCCGTCGGATACTCCTTCACGTCGTGCTCGATGTGCGCGGCCGTCAGCGCGGTTTCCAGCTTGCCGGCGGCGCCGCGCAGTGAGGAGTCCCGTCTGCCGTAGCTGGCCACCATCGGGCAGGTTCCGGCCACTGCCCGGTCCAGGTCCTTCGGCAGGAACCCGTAGTTCACCGCGCTGGCCCGGTAGTCGGGGGCGGCGATCAGCGCGAAGCCGCCGCCCATGCAGAAGCCGATGACGCCGATCCTTCCGGGGCGGCGATCGGATGCCTCCAACCACTGCCTGGCCACCTCGATGTCGGTGAAGGCCCGGCCATGGCCGCGGGTCATGTCGCGCATCGTCGACACCAGGCACTTGCGAGCGCCGCCGGCGCTGAACAGGTCAACGGCCACCGTCAGGTACCCCATCCGGGCGAGTCGGTCGGTGTGCTTGCGGGTCTGCTCATCGACTCCGAAGATCTCGTGCACCACCACCATGCCGGGCCACGGTCCGGAACCTTCCGGTTCCGCGAGATAGGCGCGCAGCGGCTGCGATCCGCCCCGTTCCGCACTACGGGCGGTCAGGTCGAGTTCTACCATGATCAGACAGTAGTCGCCGCCCGGTCAGGGAACGATGGACACCATCCGGCCGGGCACCACGACGACCTTGCGGGGTGTCGAAACACCCAGCGCGGCCAGCGATTGCACCACCTTGTCGTCGGCCAGCGCTGCCGTCTCCACTGCGCCGGCATCGGCGGTTGCCGCGACCGTGATCCGGGACCGGACCTTCCCCTTGATCTGGATGGGGTACTCGACGCTGTCCTCGACCAGGTAGGCCGGGTCGGCCTCCGGTAGTGGCCCGTACGCCAGCGACTCCTTGTGCCCCAGCCGGTTCCACAGCTCCTCGCCGATGTGCGGAGCCAGCGGTGCCGTCATCAGCACCAGCGCCTCGGCCACCGGACGGGACGGCGCAGCACCGGTCCTGGTGATGTGGTTGGTCAGCACTATCAGCTTCGCGATCGCCGTGTTGAAGCCCAGATTCTGGTAGTCCTCGCGGACCCCGGCGATGGTGCGGTGCAGCAGCCGCAGGGTCTGAACGTCTTCCTCGACCGGCGCGGTGGCCCTGACCTCGCCCGTGTGCTCGTCGATCACCGCACGCCACAATCGCTGCAGGAAGCGCTGCGAGCCCACCACATCCCTGGTCTGCCAGGGCCGGGAGATGTCCAGCGGGCCCATCCCCATCTCGTACATCCGGAACACGTCGGCGCCGTACGAATCACAGATCTCATCCGGGGTGACCACGTTGTTCAACGACTTGCCCATCTTGCCGTACTCCCGGGTCACCGGCTCGCCGTTGAACCGGAACTGTCCGGGGGCGGCCTCGGTCACCTTCTCCGCGGGCACGTACGCACCGCGGCTGTCGGAGTAGGCGAAGGCCTGGATGTAGCCCTGGTTGAACAGCCGGCGGAACGGCTCCTCGCTGGAAACGTGGCCCAGATCGAACAGCACCTTGTGCCAGAACCTCGAGTACAGCAGGTGCAGCACCGCGTGTTCGACCCCGCCGACGTACAGGTCGACGCCGCCGGTGTCGTCGGGGCGGGCCGGATCCTTGCCCATCCAGTACTTCTCGATCTGCGGATCGCAGAACGTCTTGGTGTTGGTGGGATCCAGGTATCGCAGCTCGTACCAGCAGGAGCCTGCCCACTGCGGCATCACGTTCAGCTCGCGGGTATATGTCTGCTCTCCGTCACCCAGATCCAGGGTGACGGTGTGCCAGTCGGTCGCCGTGCCCAGCGGCGGGACCGGCTCGGAGTTCGGGTCGTCCGGGTCCAGCTGGGCCGGCGAGAAGTCGTCGATCTCGGGCAGCAGCAGTGGCAGTGCCGAGTCGGGCAGCGAGCGGGAGATGCCGTCGGCGTCGTAGACGATGGGAAACGGCTCGCCCCAGTACCGCTGCCGGGAGAACAGCCAATCGCGCAGCTTGTACTGCTTGTGCGCCCGGCCGAACCGCTTGTCCTGCAACCATTGGGTGATCGCGGTCTTCGCCTCCGCTATTTCCAGCCCGTTCAGCGAGATGTCGTCGTTGGCGCTGTTGATCGCCGGTCCGTCGCCGGTGTACGCCTGGTCGGCGGGGAAACCGTCCGGCGGCTCGACGGTCCGGATCACCGGCAGCCGGAAGGCGTGGGCGAACTCGATGTCGCGGGTGTCCTGCGCCGGCACCGCCATGATCGCGCCGGTGCCGTATCCCATCAGCACGTAATCGGCGATGAAGATCGGCAGATCGCCGCCGGTCGCCGGGTTGACGGCGTACGCGCCGGTGAACACGCCGGTCTTCTCCCTGTTCTCCTGCCGGTCCAGCTCCGATTTCCGGGAGGCGGCCAGCCGATAGCCGGTGACGGCCTGCGACGGCGAATCGGCGCCGCCGGTCCAGATCTCCGGGATGTCGCAGGGCCACGCTGACGCGGTGATCTGGTCCACCAGCGGATGTTCCGGCGCCAGTACCAGGTAGGTGGCGCCGAACAGCGTGTCCGGGCGCGTGGTGTAGACCGGGATGGTGGGGACGGGGATTTCGCCGGAGCCGTCTGGGTAATGGGCGCCGGCCGCCGCGGATCCTGCACCCCCGGCGTGGTTCTGGCGGATGCGGAATGTGATCTCGGCTCCGTAGGATCTGCCGATCCAGTTGCGCTGCATGGCTTTCACCGACTCCGGCCAGTCCAGTCTGGCCAGGTCGTCGATCAACCGGTCGGCGTATGCGGTGATCCGCATCATCCACTGCCGCATGCTGCGGCGGAACACCGGGAAGTTGCCGATCTCGCTGCGGCCGTCGGCGGTGACCTCCTCGTTCGACAGCACGGTACCCAGGCCCGGACACCAGTTGACAGGTGCCTCGGCGATGTAGGCCAACCGGAATCCGTCGATGATTCCGGCCCGCTCCACGGCACTCAGCGCGGACCAGTCCCGGCCGCCGGGAATCTCCCGGGCCCCGGCGGAGAATTCGGCAACCAGGTCCCCGATCGGCCGGGCCCGGCCCACACCGTCATCGGCCCGCTCGTCGAACCAGGACTCGAACAGCTGGGTGAAGATCCACTGGGTCCAGCGGACGAACTCCGGATCGGTGGTGGACACGCCTCGACGATGATCATGGGCGAACCCCAACTGGCGTAGCTGGGCGCGGTAGCGCTGGATGCTCTGCTCGGTGGTGATCCGCGGGTGGGTTCCGGTCCGGATCGCGTACTGCTCGGCGGGCAGGCCGAATGAGTCGAACCCGATGGTGTGCAACACGTTCCGACCGGTCATTCGGGCGAACCGGCCCCATACATCGGTGCCGATGTAGCCCAGCGGATGGCCGACGTGCAAGCCCTTGCCGGACGGGTAGGGCAGCATGTCCAGCACATAGATCTGGTCGGTGGGCACCGGCGAGCCGTCCGCTGGTGCCAGGTCGCCTACCGGGTTCGGCGTATGGAAGGTGCCGTTGGCCTCCCAGTAGCCCTGCCACTTGGCCTCGATCCGGTTCGCCAGCGGGGCGGTGTAGCGGTGAGGGGGGATGTCCGCTTGGCTTCCGACGGGATACGACACGGCAGCGGCCGCCGTGGTCGGCTGGCGGTTGTCGATGTTCATCGGAGCTCTCCTCGTGGACTTCCCAGCTGGTGGGCGACGCCGGTCCGAACAGCAGAAATCCCTCCGAACCGCCGTCAAGGCGTGGAGGGATCGCCGCGCTGCAAGATCTCGCCGGTATCGGCGGTCTCGATCAGCGCGGCCCGGGAAGAAGCAGAGTCCGTGCCATCGCCACAGTCTAGACCCCGGGCAACTGGTCGACCGACGATTATCCGGCCGCGGCTTTGGTCGCGCCGGGCCGCTCATGCCACTGCGTCGAGATGACAGGCCGTCACGAATGGCGCAGTCGGTCGGCCGGAACATATGACGATCCGCCCGTTGCCGCTATCATTACGTCAAGTCGTCCGTCGTTTGCTGCAGGTGTGACGTGCTTTGGAATCACGCTCCGAGCAATCTCGTCGCTGGCGCGCAACGAGTCAGTGGGTCCGGGGCAGCGCCGCCCCGTGCCCTGTCTGCCACCGGCTTGCGAAGTTCTGTGCGAGAGGCAGGAACCGTGACCGCTACGGAGGAGCTGCGGATGGCTCAACCGAGCGCTGGTGTTGCTGTCAACGTTCCTGCGCTTGATCGATACGGAATCATCGACACCGCCCCCGAGGCGGTCTTCGACGACCTGGTGGCGATGGTCGCTCGACGGTTCGGCTCGGCCCACGCCCAGCTGAGCCTGGTGACCCCCGACCGGGTCTGGCTCAAGGCGGCCATCGGTAATCAGCCGCGGGACCGGACACCGGAGGACACCTTCTGCGCTGTGGTCGCCGCCGACCAGCGCACGTTGGTGGTTCCGGACGCACGGAAATCCGCCAGGTTCGCCCAGCACCCCCGGGTCAACAGGACGGGCGGCCTCCGCTTCTATGCCGGGGTCCCGCTGATCGCCCCTGATGGCGTCGTCCTGGGCGCCTTGTGCGCCTGGGACGTAAGGCCGCACTCCCCCACTGACGAGGACATCGCGGACCTGGAGCAACTGGGCCGGCATGTGATGGCGCTGCTGGAACTGCGCCGGAGCAGACTGCGGCTGGAGAGCCGGGACGCCGTGCTGGCGGCGAACACCACCCTGTTGGAAATGATCGTCGAGGGCGCACCGCTGCCGCTGATCCTGGACACCCTGGTGCGCGCCGTCGAGGAATCCACACCGTCGACGCGGTCCTCCATCCTGCTGCTGGACGGAACGGTGCTCCACCATGGAGCGGCGCCGAGCCTGCCGCAGGCATACTGCGATGCCATCGACGGCCGCGAGATCGGTCCGGTCACCGGATCATGCGGTACAGCCGCGTACACCGGCAAGACGGTTGTCGTCGCCGATATCGCCGCCGACTGGCGGTGGGCCGACTTTCGCGAGCTTGCGCTGCCGTTCGGATTGCGAGCCTGCTGGTCGGTCCCGATCGTGGGCAGGGACAACCAGGTGCTGGGCACGTTCGCGTTGTACTACGACGATGTCCGCACCCCCAGCCCGGACGATCTGCGTCAGATGTCGAGGTGGGTGAACCTGGCCGAGGTGGCCATCAGTCGTGCCGGGGATGTGGCGGCGCTCCGGGACGCCGCGACCTCCGATGCCCTCACCGGGCTGATGAACCGGTCCGAGGCGCTCCGTGTCCTCGGCGAACTGACCGCTGCCCCCGATGAGACGCTGGCACTACTGTTCGTCGATCTGGACCAGTTCAAGTTCATCAACGACACCCTTGGCCATGCGGCCGGCGACGAGTTCCTGAAAGTGGTCGGGGACCGATTGGGCGAATGCACGGGACCAGGTGACATGGTCGCCCGCTTCGGCGGTGACGAATTCTTGGTGTTGTGCCCATCGATCAGCACCTTCGAGGAGGCGGAACAGCTGGGACACCGCATCGTCGCAGGCTTGCAGCGCCCGCTGAGCTTCCACGGACGGTCCGTGTCGCTGTCGGTGAGCGTCGGTATCGCCATGCACCCTTCGGCGGCCGGCTTGGGTTCCACGGATCTGGTGGCCGACGCCGACCTGGCGATGTATGCCGCCAAACGTTCCGGTCGCAGCTCTGTCGCGGTGTTCAACGAAGATCTTCGGCTGCAGGCAGCCGGCAGGCTCACCCTGGAAGGCGAACTGAACGAGGCGCTGAGCAACGGAGAAATGGATTGCGCCTATCAGCCGGTCGTCGACGTTCAGAGCGGACGGGTAGTGGCGGTGGAAGCCTTGTTGCGGTGGAACTCTCCCAGTCGAGGGGAGGTGCCGCCGATGACGTTCATTCCCACCGCCGAGGAGAGTGGCCAGATAATTGCGCTGGGTGAGTTCGTCCTGTATCGCGCCTGTGCTCAGCTCGTCGCCTGGCGGAACGACGCCGCCGCCTGGCGCCACGTGGTGCTCGGCATCAACGTGTCGCCCCGGCAGCTGAGGGATCCGGCGTTCCCGGATCTGGTCGAGCAGGCGCTGGCCGACACCGGCCTACCTCCGACCAATCTGGCGCTGGAGGTCACCGAGAGCACCTTTATCGCGGACGCCGGCGTTGCCCGCACCACTCTGACCCGGCTACGAGCGATCGGCGTCCGGGTTGCCATCGACGACTTCGGCACCGGCTACTCCTCCCTCGCCAAGCTCAAGGACCTCCCAGTCGACGTGCTCAAGATCGACCGGCAGTTCGTCACCGACATCAACTCTGACACCGCCGCGGCGGGCATCGTCGAAACCATCATCATCTTGGCCCGAACGCTCGGCCTGCAGGTCGTCGCCGAGGGCATCGAAACCAGCGCCCAACGCCGGAAGCTGCTCGAGCTCGGCTGCCGATACGGCCAGGGCTACCTCTGGTCGCAGCCGGTGAAGGCCGACCGGCTCACCGACCTGCTCCGCCCTGCCGGCCGTCCCGACGATCGGGTGAAACGTTTCGTACTGTCGGAACGTCCGGCTGCCGAATCGGCCGCATCGGCGCGGCCTTGAGCGACATTCGCGGGGGCGTCTGCGGACTGCTCACCCGATTTCGGTAGCGGTGTCGCGAAGCCATTCCAAGGCTCCGGGCGCTGCGCTCAGGACGGACAGGTGCCCGTCATCCGGGCGCGGCCAGAGCGACGCCGTCGAGCAGTGGCGGGCCAGCCACTCGCCGTGTGCACACGGCACCACGCGGCCCGTCCGCCGTGCAGGATCACTGTCGGCGCCCACACCCGTGCCAGATCGAATCCCCACGGCCCCACGGTAGCCAGATCGTCGTCGATCAGTCCTCCCGGCCCGGCCGCCACGGCAGGCCCGACCACCTTCATGAACCACGACCATTCGCCGCGGAGCGCCGCGATGTCTTCCGGAGTGAATCCAGGATCGTCCTCTGCGGCGGTCGCCTCATAGGCGTGTTTGGCCGCACGGCCCTGGACAGCGGCCATCATGGATGCAACGCCGGCCGGTGCCATCCCCGCGAACCAGTCAAGGCCTTGAGCGCCATATGGCGCCGGCCCGGCGACGACGACGGCGGCCGCCACCCGGTCGGAGAGCAGCGCCGCGCAGGCCAGGGCGTGTGGACCGCCGCCGGAGTGGCTCATCACGGCGAAACGCTGGATTCCCAGGGCATCCGCGACCGCGGCGGCATCCCCGGCTGACGTCGCGGCGTCACGGCCGGGGTGCGGCGAAGACCCGCCGTAGCCGGGCCGGTCGTAACCCACCCAGCGGATTCCGAGCCGGTCGGCATCCGCGAACAGCGGCTCCGGCGGAGCGCCGATGTTCGGCGTTCCGTGATGCCAGAACACCACCGTCCCCGTGTTGCGGGCGCCGCTAACGCCGCTGTCGTATGCGTGCAGCGTGCGGCCGTCGGGCACTCTGATGTCGATCTCGTTCACACAGCTCCCTGAACACCACAGCTCAGTGAAATTACCGTCCGACACCCGGCCGGTACCTCGGAACTCGCGGCGGTGTCTCGACAAGGTAGTCCCCGCCGCGCGGCACAGCGGACGGGATGTACCACCGACGGGTGCCAGGGAGTCAGACCTGTCGGTGCACCACCAACGGCAGCACCACGGTCGCGCCGCTGCGACGCAGGAGGGCGGCGGCCACCGTGACCGGCCACAGCGAGGCCGTGGCATCGACCACCAGTAACACCGCCTTCCCGCTGACGGCAGCCGGGTCCGGCAGGGCCAATGCCTCCAGCCAGGCAGCTGCTTCCTCGGCGGACGACACCTCCCCGCCGACCGTTCCCCGCATGTGCAGAGCCGCGGTCCGCAGTCGCCCGATCTCGGCGATCCGGTCGACCAGCGCCGCCGTCATCAGCCGGAAACCAGCCGCCGGCAGGCCGATGACCACCTCGGGTCTTGCCTCCCACTCCCGGCGCCAGCTTCCCAGCAGGGCGACCAACGCGTCCACCAGCTCCGCAGGCGGCTCGGCGGAATCCGCACCGAACACCGTCTGCACCAGATCCCGCCACTCCGGAGCGTCGGCGTGGATCAGCGCGCGCCCGGGCGCGGCCAGTTCGGAGGCTGGGATCCTGCTGGCCTTCCCGCGACCGCCGGCCGCGCCGCCCGGCCACATCTTTCGCGGTTCCACCGGATGCGACTGGGTTCGCAACACCCCGGCGACCGCCCTGGTGATCTCGACGGACGGTCGCTCGGGCAGCCCGTCCGGCAGTTCACCGGTGCACACGCTGCACCGGCCGCACGCCGCCGCGGTGGGGTCGTCGAGCGACTCCTGCAGCAGTTGCATCAGACACCGCTTGCCGCTGGAGTAGTCGCGCATGATGTCGGCCTCACGCTGGCGCACGGCGACCACCCCCGCGTAGTGCTCCTTGTCGTACCGCCACGGCTTGCCGGTGCGCACCCAACCGCTCTCGGTGCGCTCAACCACGTCGTCGACCGCCAGCTGCTTGAGCATCAACTCCACCTTGGTGCGGCGAAGGCCGGACTCCGCCTCCAGCGCCGGAACGCTGGCCGGCTCGGCCGGGCGCAGCGGTGTGACGTCCAGTAGTCGTTGCATCGCAACAGGTTCCGGGATCGAGGCGGTCGCGAAGTAGTCCCAGACACCGGCGTCGGCCGTCGAGGTGAGCAGCACCACCACGGCATGGTCGATGCCGCGCCCGGCCCGGCCGACCTGCTGGTAGTAGGACACCGGGGACGGCGGTGCGCCGACGTGCACGCAGAACCCCAGATCCGGCTTGTCGTAACCCATGCCGAGCGCCGAGGTGGCGACCAGCGCCTTCAACTCGTTGCGCCGCAGCGCTTCTTCCAGCTGCTCGCGCTCCGCGCCGTCCAGCTGACCGGTGTAGGCGGCCACCGCGGTGCCGTCGCCGAGCTCCCGGCTGTGCTGCTGGATCGCCTCGGTGAGCCGCTGCGCATCCGCCACCGTGAGCGTGTAGACGATGCCGGAGCCCGGTAGCCTGGCCAGGTTCTCCACCACCCAGGCGTACCGCTGCAGCGGCGTGAGCGAATCGAGCACCGCAAGTTGCAAACTGTTGCGCGCCAACGGCCCCCGCAGGACCAGCGTCTGCTCGCCCAGTTGAGCGGCGACGTCGTCGGTGACCCGCTGGTTGGCTGTGGCGGTGGTGGCCAGTACCGGAGTCCGCGGGTTCAGGGTGCGAACGGTGTCGGCGACCCGCCGATAGTCCGGGCGGAAGTCGTGACCCCAGTCGGAGACCGCGTGCGCCTCGTCGATCACCAGCATGCCGAGGTGACCGGTGAGCGCGTCCAGCACTCGACGTCCGAAGCCGGGGTTGGCCAGTCGCTCCGGAGAGACCAGTAGCACGTCGACGGCGCCGCTCGCCAGGTCTGCCTCGATGGATGACCAGTCGGAGATGTTGGACGAGTTCAGGGTGGCCGCCCGCAATCCGGCCTTGGCGGCGGCTCCTACCTGATCACGCATCAGACTGAGCAGCGGCGAGACCACCAATGTCGGTCCCGCACCCTCGAAACGCCGGATCGCGGTCGCCACCCAATAG
>JAABUP010004663.1_pt1 | contig 22056 bp, 20 predicted proteins | sample 5559201 | NCBI WGS metagenome assembly JAABUP01 (sample SAMN10711887, study PRJNA513373) | rock metagenome | isolation source: Antarctica rocks | place: Antarctica | reverse complement strand
GAGACTATTAAGAATGAGATAGTCAGAATGAATTGACCTGAAGAGCTTCAGAATATGATCAATATCTTCATCAACATCAACAGTTGTCAATGAAAACAACAAATGAAGTGTACAGAACACTACACATTAAAGGTGTGAAGAAGACATTATACTCTCAGAAGAGGTGACCCTATGAATCTTGACGCAATTGAGAAGCACTGTGAGCAGCAATCACAAGTGAAGCAAGAACAGTGCATAAGCAAGCTCTATAAGCCTCAATCTTGATGAGCAAAGACTCACAAATGTTACAACTGTGAAAAACTCAAACATCTTGCAAGAACCTGCAAGAAACCTCAACAAGAGAGAAAAGAAGTTGCAACAACAAATACACACATAGTGCACAACACTCTGAGCTGAACAGTCTGCTACAACAACATGTGCTGAACACATATGAGCAGCAAAGATGAAGCTGAATGATACTCACAGAAACTCAAGAAGAAACAAAACAGTTACAACACAACAGATTGATCAAAGAAATTAGCTATTTTAAAGAAAGTCAAGATTGAAGAAATCAATACTCACAGAACTCAGATAGAAGAAGATTACAGTGATAGCATCTGAATAGCCCTGAATTTGAACATGAATTCAAAAGATGTCAACAACTGAGAAGTCAACATGAGACTCAAAACAAGATATGAGCACTCTGAGAATCAGCACTGAGAGATGTGTCAACAACTGTTAAAAAAACAGCAGAAAGAGCTTAAGAAGAGAGTCAATGACCTTAAAAAGCAACAAAAAGAAATGAAAGAAGCAAGAACATGCTTAAAACTTGATAAGTTGATGAAAGACATACAAACAGCAACCAACTCAGTATCAAAACAACTTGTGTGAAAAACTAAGAGTCACAAAATCAAAATCTGTTTACTCACAGAGTACTCAACATCAGGTGATGATTGTTGAACCTTTTCAGAAGGCTACATGTCACCTAAGTTTCTGAATAGAGTGAAAGCACTTTGAAACCAAGTTCAGTGAGAATATAATCAGTACAAACTGCACCTACACTCAGAACAGTATATTGAGAAAGGCAGCAAGAAATACATACAACTGATTGTATGAGAAATAGAGCCTGAATGATTTCAAAACCTCTGAAGAAGAGCAAGCAATGCAGTACAGTCAAAAAACTGCAAGCTTTCTCAAAGAGACTAGAGAACAAGAAGCTTTTAATGTCTCAGAAGAACAACAAAGACCATAAGATATGAGTTGACATTCAGGTTGAATGAAATAGAATTCTTCAAGCAATGATAGACTCAGAAGCAACCAACAACTATATTTTGCAGCAAGTGATAAGAGTGCTAAAACTAACACTGCAGCAGACACTGAAGTTTATGCAAATATATATGGTCAATGAAGAATCTGAATGAATAACAGACCAGGTTCACATTGAAGTCACTATACTAGAAGATTCACAAGAGTTGACATTTGATGTTCTCAATTCAATCAAGTATGATGTCATACTAAGAATGCTCTGATTATGTGAAAAGAACTCAAGAATTGATTGAATCAGCAAAGAATTATACATCATGATGAATGTGTATGAGATCCTCAAACAATCAGAAATGAGCTTATCAGAGCATAAGTCATGAGATCACAAAATATCGCTATTGAATGACAAGCAGTCAAAGTGAATGTCACTATACTCAATGAGTGAAGATCAACTCAAGAAAGTTAGAATTTACCTTGATGAGAATCTCAAAAGAGAATTCATCAGATCATCAAAGTCATTGACAGAATACTCAATTCTGTTTGTATCAAAACAGAATGACACAAAGCAACTATGTGTCAACTACAGACAACTCAACAAGATAACTAAACAAGACAGTTATTTCTTACTGTTAATCAAAGAGTTGCAAGACCAATTAGGCAGAGTCAAGTGATTTACAAGTCTAGACTTGAAAGAAGCCTACTATCAAGTATAAATGAAGAAAGACAAGAAATGAAAAACAGTGTTCTGAACAAGATACAGACACTATAAATACACTGTTATGCTGTTTGAGCTCAAGAACACCCCTGTCACCTTTCAAAGATTAATCAATGACACATTGAGAGAATATCTTGATGATTTTGCAATCACATATCTCAATAACATTCTGATATATTCAGATGACCTTAAGATGCACTGCAGCCATGTGCACAAGGTACTGAGAAAGCTCAGTGAAAGGGTTTTGTATGTGAAGAAGTCAAAAAGCAAGTTTGAAGCAAAGGAAATCAAATTCCTTAATTATGTTATTCAACCTGAGCAAATCAAGAAAGACTCAAAGAAAACAGACGCAGTCAGGAACTGGCCTTTGTCAAAATGAGTCAAGAAAGTACAAGCCTTTCTGAGATTGATGAACTACTATCAAAAATTTGTACTTAATTATGCAAAGATTGCAGAACCCCTCACACAACTAACACACAAGAACAAAAGATGACATTGAGATAGAGAACAGAAGAATGCGTTTCACACATTAAAGAAAAGTCTTAATGAAATGACACACCTGAGAATACTCAATCTGACATGTGAGAAGATACTGAAAACCAACACATCAAATTTCACAGTAGGTGCATGCTTATATCAGATTGAAGATGAGCAACAGAGATTCATAGTCTATTGATTTAGAAAACTGTCAGAATCTGAGAAAAGATATGAGATTCACAACAAAGAACTTCTTATGATAGTGAAAGCACTGCAAGATTGAAGATCTTATTTTGCAAATACTGAGAAGTCTATTTAGATCTACACAGATCACAAGAATTTGAGAAACTTTGCAATAACAAAACAGCTGAATCAATGACAAGTTTGCTGAGCTGAACAGTTAGTCAATTACAAATTTCAAATCCATTACAAGAAAAATAATGAGAACAGTGAAGCAGACACTTTGAGTAGACAACCTGATCATGAAGAAGTGAAAAAGATTCACACTGAAATTCTGAGTGAAGATGAAAAGAAAATCCTCACAAAAGGCTTAACAGCAACATACAAGGTGAAGCAAACTCTCTTAACAAACAAAGAACTTATACAAGTATGTCATGACAGCAGAGTCAATGAACACCTTAAGATCAAAAGAACTGAGAATCTTGTATGAAGAAGACACAATGTCAGTGACCTTAAGAATCAAATCACTGAGTACATTGTCAGATGCAATTCATGTTGCAGAAATAAGATTCAGAGAGATAAAAGATATGATGAGATAACACAACTAAACACATTAAATGTGTCATGAGAGTCAGTTACTATGAACTTCATAACAAAGTTATCAATGTTAAAGAATCTGGCATGAGGAGTGAAGTTCAACAGTATATTGACTATAGTTAATAGACTGATCAAGTACACCATGTTCATTTCATTCAAGAAAACTGCAACAGCATCAGTATTGACATACATCATACTGCAAGAATTGATTAACAATCACAAGCTATCAAAGAAATTTATAACTGACAGAGACAAGCTGTTCACAAGCAAGTTTTGAGAAACACTTACAGCAGAACTTAGAATAAATCATAAAGTGTTGACAACATATCACTCACAGACAGATAAACAGAGCAAATGAATGAATCAGATGGTTGAAATGTACTTGAGACACTATGTCAATAGAAACCAGAACAACTGAGTACAACTGTTGTCAACAGCACAGTTTGTGTACAATAACACACAAAATGAAACCACAGAAGAAACACCATTTTAAGCAAATTATGAATATAACCTGAAGGTATGACAAGAACTGCAAGCACACAGATCACAAAGTCAAAAGACAATATTAAATATTGCAAAGATCAAGAAGTTGCACAAAGATCTGACAAACAGAATTTAGCAACAAAAGAAACAAACAACAGAGGTAAAATCTTTCATGATTGAAAAGAAAGTTTATTTAAGAACAGACAACATTCATATAAAACAAAGAAGCAAGAAGTTGAACAACAAAAGCATAAAATCATTCAAAATCAAAAGAAACATCAAGAAGTTAAGCTATAAGCTAGACTTACTCAAGAAAATGCAAATACACTCAGTATTTCATGTGTTCATGCTTCAGTGTTGCAATCAGTTCATACCACTTCAGATCATTGAAATGTTTGTTGAACTCAACAAAGAATATTAAGTTGAGAACATTCTAAAGAAACAAATAATTAGCAGAAAAACCCACTACCTTGTCAAATGAAAGAAATATAACACCTCTGAAAACACATGAGAACTCACAGAAAACCTCAAGGGTTGCATGAGAACACTTCAACACTTTGAGAAGAAAAGGTGACAAGATTAAACTGTCAAAAGTTGTTTGACATGTTATCAAAAAGCTGAGACAAGATCTCAGACTGAGGGGTTTTCTCATCATCATCATTATTGTCACTTATTTTCTTTAACAGACAAAGAGTTTTCTGTTTAACACAATCTTGAGTTTGATGCAACATTTTGCATAATCAAGAAAGCTTTGCAAAGAGACAGGCTTGTTCTTTCTCAGTTTGAAGAATTTCTGACTTCAGCTTGTCATGAACACAGTTCAATGATTCTTACATCACATTCACACATGAATGATCTCAATGAGTACACTCAGCACATTTAAAATGTGACTTCATCATCACACAAAAGATAGAGTGATTGAAACAGTAAACACAGACAATGTTCAAGAAACTGTCAGATATAGTAATCTCTTTTGTGACACAAAGGCAATTGTCATACTCATGAGTGAGAGAAAGCTTCTGAGGCATGGTTGATGTTGAAAAGTTTCATTTATACCCTCACTTAAATAGAATTCTAAGAACAGGGATCATAGAGAGAGAAGATAGTGTTACAATCATGCTCAATTAAAATTAACAGAATGAGTCAAACATAAGAACTGTGTAGTCTCTGACATGAGACAACAAGTTGAGTGTCAACTTGACCATGAAAGTGTCAAGTTGACCCTTAGCAGGTTGAGTCAATTCTTTAAGGGTCAACCCTCTTTCTATATAGAAAGAATTGTTTCCCTTATGGAAACAATCGTGTTCAACTCAATACAAGTTACCAACTACTGGTTTACCCTACACTGCGCACTGAGACCCTTATATCAACAAGCACAAACCTCTAGCTCTTATATTTGAGGCATCTCAGATCAGGACGTAACATTATTAAGAAGGTTGAGTATGTTACTTGACTAATCTATGCTAAATGCTAATGTGGGTCATGTGACGGATGTCAGGGCCTATGTGAGTGTCAATTTCAACATTAACATGTTCTAGAGCATCACTGAGTCAGGGGTAAGGCTAACTCAGTCCCGGCTCCCCAAGACCGGCTCAAGGTATGTGAGATCGATGGGTCAGCTGTGATAATAATATAATGGCCATCTCTGCTGGAATCCCGTCTTTGGTATTCATGCAGTAGCTCACGGCACATACTACAGCGGCATCTACCGTACCTACAGGGTCGTGACTGACAGGGAGCTCTCTCGTTTGCAGCGTTGGGCCAGTCGACCTGAGAGGCGGAGAGTCATCTGAAAGTTGAGATGATACGGAATTCGGCGCCCTATGTACTCGTACAGTGCCAATCAAATTGTAGAGAGACCCTCTATAGTTTCAAGATTATCGTAAATACTATACCCGAATATTGAATATGGGCAAGCTAATGATGGTATACGCTGAATCGCTACAAACCAGATAAAACATGTTCAAACCACCAGGACTAAGAAATGAATAGATAACAGGATTCTAGATCAAGGTATATGCTCAACTATATGCAGAGAAAAGAGTTAGATTCGAATACCAAGTAGATATTGCGAAAAGGCTCATTGAAGCGCATCTTCGTCAACCTCTCCATTCAAGACTCTCCTGGCAGCATCCAGTCTTCTTCGCCACACCCTTCCCTCGTATTTGCCTCCTCCGTCGCCATTGGTATGGAGATGGATGCACACTTTGCCTAAGCTCTCCACCAACTTCTCCACCAGGTCTCGATCGTCTTTGCCCAGTTGCACGGCCGGCGTTGTCGTACCGTCTTCCGATCGCGCCGGCGCCATGAGTGCCGAGACAAGCACGGATGAAGGTTGAGGAGAAGGTGAAGGAGTGAGATGCTTTGATTTGTTGACCAGTGGGAATGATCGTGTCGTGGAAGGGGTAGAAGAGCGAGTTGGCGAGCTAGGGGTGAGGCGTCCGTTGATCCTGATAGCGGAGTCTGATCGTGTAGGCGTGTGCGATCCATTCGACCATATCTCTGGCACACTTCGTTCCGGATCGATAGCAGCCGCATTTCGCCGAGTGAAATAATCCTGGTGCCACGTTCCTGCCATTGGATATTTGTCTTGTTGGTGCTCCCATTCCTCCTCGTCTTCATCTGACCCTTTGTCCGACCCTCTTCCTTCTGTCGCTGTTGCAAAGGTTAAAAAAGTCGAAACGGAATCCACACTGTCACTCCGATGGTGTCCCTTTTGCCGCGAATAGTCTATATCGCTCTGTAGGCTGGCCTTTTGGGGCTGCACCTCGGTCGGCCGCTCACTGGATACATCGGCCAATGTTGCTGGTCCTTTGGTGGTCTCAGCAGAGTCTGTAGAGTTGTAGCTGTTCCTCCGTCCAAGGTCTGTGCGACTATAGTTTCCCATGCCACTATGTAAGAAAAAGTGCTCGTAGTCGAAAGCGTCCTCCCGATCTTCGTGCCGCTCACCCATAGGTGAAGGCGATGACTCGTAGAATTCCTGGTCGCCCAAGATGCTATCCTCTTCGGGTTCGCGGCCCGCATCAATGGAGCCCTGGTGAAGTCTATCAGGCTCGCCTCCGGGAAAGGCGTCGTCACGAAACGGCTCGTTATCTTCCTTCCCGGCATCTTCTTCAGCGTCTTCGTACTGGCTCTGCGCTATCGAGACTTCGTACTCTGTGCCCTGCTTCATCCCAACCATTGCCTCATCTCGTCCTATACTATGCACAAAACCGTCGCTTTCTTCAGGTCTCCTCTCTTCTTCTGCCTTGAACCGCTCCATCGGTGAGTGCGGCTCATTCAACCCGTACCCAACTTCCGCAGCCAGGCTTCCGTTCTGGTACGCGTCAGCTCCAGTGTCCCAGTGTTCAGCTGCACTGAACGGACTTGGCGTTTTCAGGCTCTGTAAGCTTCGTCTTCGCAAGTTGTCTTTCCGTGCGCGCTCTTTGAGTGTTGATATCTTGCCCTTGAGGTCCTGCATTTGCTCACGGAGATCACGCATCTGTATTGATGACCGCGACCGGGTAAGAACTGTCTTAGTGGGGAATGGGGAACTAAAGACCGCTATATTCGACACATCTTGACTTGAACTCTGCGTAGGGATTGCATGGGTGGTATCCGCAGGCTGAAAAGACGCCGGAGCCGACTCTTCTTCATCTAGAGGCTGTAAAGTGGTGTTGTGGCGATTGGAGAGACTCGCGCTACGGGGGAGAGTATCACCGCGGCTCCTCTCCATTGCATTCAATGACTTGGGTGCATACTGATCTCTGAGACTCGGTGTCATGCCAACTGAACCCATGGCGCTCGATGCACGTGACTTATCAGATTCAGGCCTCAGAGACTGTGGCGAAGTGTGTAACGATGAAGGGACTGAGGTCTCGCTGAAGATCCTTGAGTGTCCTGGACTACTTGCTGACGATGACAGTGGCGAATGCAGTTGACGATGTTTGGTGGGGGAAATGCCCCATCCGTTGATTTTCGAGGACAATGGAGGGCTCCTTGGAGTGGCGTCAGGACTCTTGCTTGATATCGATGACATGGACGATGATGGCGTTATCGCGAGAGAGTGGCGAGCACGGCTTAGATTTCCTTCCATGTTCTGGATCACCAATATATGAGCAGGGCTTCAACAGAACTGTGCCAATGCGGACTTACTGTAAGCCTTTTCTTAGCATTAGCCAAGATTCTCTCTGCTCTCTTGCTAAGCGCAGCGTGAGAGAATGGGTCCTCGTTGTCAGCCTCGGACACGGAATCCTTGTGTTGTATTCCATTGCTGAGCTCCACATTTCTATAGTCCGCCTGCGCAGTCACAGGGCTGCTGTCCTCCTCCTCGTCTTGGAAGACGCTTTCGCCGTCGACACTGGCCACACCGTCGAATCCTTCCCAACGCCCGAAGTCAAAGTCTTCACTTGCTCCCGAACTTGAACCGTGGCTCAACCTCTTCGAATACGGCTCGACATGAGTTTGTCCCTCCCCTCGTGTGCTCGCCAACCGCGGCGGCCAAACCAAAGGCGGACTTCGACTTCCGGAACTACTTCGCCTTGATCGCCCTCCCTTTGGAGTTGTCTCCACCTCTTCAATGTCTGGCAGCATTGTCCCCGAGCCATACGATCCCAGCGGCGGTGTGTTTCTTGGTGTAACACTCCTCCTATTTGGCGTTGCTTCTTCCGGATTTCGGGTTTGGAGTTGCAAGCTGAGTTCTCCACCAATTGCTTCAGGTGGAGAGCAGGGCCGTATTGCTTGTAATGGAGGAGATGGTGTCGGATTGGGCGGGTACACAGTATAGGGTAGGATCATGTCAGGATTCGTGAGAGTTGGAGACGGTGGGCCTGGTGGATGCTTCAGTGAAGATCGTAACTCCATTATGAAACAAGATTTTGTGGCTTGTCACTGCGGTGAGCTATCGGAGAGCTGCATGTAGGTACTGCGGGTCGCGAAAGATCAGTCGCGCCGTGCGCCGGTCATCTTGTGGCCGTGCTTGGGCTCTGCAGCACGGGAAGAGGCATAAGAGGTAAATGGGCGCTTGAACAGGATAGATCTGCAAAATAATCGGATGTTCACAAATACAGCGCAGGCAAAAAAGAATGACTGTAGGAAAATTATTGGTGTTAAGAGAGGTTGTAATAATGTACTGGCGAGGCCCCCTGTAAATTGAGTTTGATGAACTCGAACAGGAGGGCCCTAAAGCTCTGTTAGGATTACGCGAAAGAGCCTGACCAAGGTACGAGTACGAGGTACCTGATGTGTTGTAGGTACTACAGCTTCAATTCCAGACATCCCAATCCTGAGCCTTACCAGGCTCCTATCAGGCATCATTGTCTCGATTTTACATGCTAATATGTATCCTTTGACGTCCTTGTGGTTGCAACTGCACGATGATTATGTACTTCGTCCCTTACTGTCGGAACTGGCCCCGCATGTTTGACCAGTCTGACAGCTCAGGGTCCTTCATCATAGACGGGCTGACGACTCATTGCTGTGCTACGCCGAGCATAATCAGCGATTGACATACAAGGGCCCATAGTCATAAATTTAGCTTACTTCTTGTGAAAGACGCATTTCCACAGCTCATAGTTTGATATTGACAAGTAGGAATAACTACTTCGAAAATAAGATCCAACAATTTTCAGCCCCAGAACAGCATCCGAGATGCCTTTGGAGCTTTCCCCAGCGACCCAATCTGACTGCGAAGCCCTGATACGGCTCCAATTCGAAGCCTATGACCAAGACCCTGTTCAACACGTCCTTTTCCCAAATGGTGCCACACAAATCACCGTCTCCCTTTTTGCGGAGCACGACCGAAAGTCAATGGCAGAAGACCCCTACGTACGTTACATGAAAGTCACCGATACAGAAACTGGACAAATTATCAGCTTCGCTCAATGGTTCATCTATCCGGAAAGATTGGAGGAGGAGTGGAATCAGCTGAAACCCTTTCCGTTCCCAAGCGATGCCAACGCTGAAGCCGGCAATGCCCTAATTACAGTCAGCATCAGAGCGAAGAACGAGATCATGAAAGGCCAGGCATATGCTTGTAAGTGGCCATTCCCTACACAACGCTTTCCCGGGATTTCAGCATTGGTCTCTTCACTGTCGACGACCCTGTAATGTATATTTTCTTTGCCTCCGGTCGAGCTAGTTCAGGGCATGCATGATAGTATATCTGTCGAACATCTCAGTGTCACCAGACAATGAGAATCTCTCAGGAGGGCTTCGGGACACTCAAATTTTGGTTTTGATTGTCTCTCCATCACTGAGCAACGATGGGCTTCTGAGATGTTCAATGGACATCTGGGCAAAACCCCTCATCTGTTAAACTCTCTTCATCATTGAGCAATGGTGAATCTTGAGACGTTCAACGGATATCTTGACAGATTCTTCTGTCTGTTGAACGTCTATCCATACTTCATCGCACCATGATGGATTTCTAAGACGTTCAACGGACATCTTGACAAAACCTCAAACATCTCTCCATCATCAAGCAACGGTGGACTCTTGAGACGTTCAACAAACATCTTGACAAAACCTCAAACATCTCTCCATCATCAAGCAACGGTGGACTCTTGAGACGTTCAACAAACATCTTGACAAAACCTCAAACATCTCTCCATCATCAAGCAACAGTGAACCTTTAAGACATCCAACAGACATCTTAGCAATACTGTCTCTTAATGGACATCTTGCCATCATCAAGCAATGATGAGTTATTGAGACGTCCAACGAACATCTTAGCAATACTGTCTCTTAATGGACATCTTGCCACCATCAAGCAATGATGAGTTGTTGAGATGTTCAATGGGCATCTTGACAAAACCTTCTGTCTGTTGAACGTCTATCCCTTCTTCATCGCACCATGGTGGATTTCTGAGACGTTCAATGAACACCTTAGCAAAACGTCTATCTGTCGAACGTCTCTCCATCATGAGGCAGCGATGAGTTTCTGAGACGGTCAACGCAGATTCAGGGGATGCTAGAGGAACGTCTACATGCAGGAGACGTTCAACGAGAGAGAAAGTCAAGACCTTGCGATTCCATCGCGCAAATCTCTCGGCCCAGCTCAGCCGCACATGACCAATATACTCATCACGTTATCTTCGCAGTTCATCGTCGTATTCAGTTCAGACATTCATTTGTAGTGGAGCAACCAACGCTGATACAACCCATCAGACCTCATGACCCTAGTCAGTTCCCCTTCCCACCGCCGCCGAGGCGCCGCTTCTCAACTCCTCCAATGGGGCATCTCGCAAGCGAACACCTTAAACATCCCCGCCTACCTCGAAGCCTCTCCCAGCGGCCTCCGGCTCTACGAAAAGCATGGATTCAATCAAGTCCACGAAATCAACATCGACTCCTCGCCCTGGGGCAACCCCGTCGCCCGCAAAAACATCTGCATGCTCAAACCCGCCGCTGCAATATCCACAAACTCCTCAACGAACATCGCCATCCTCCCCGTATCCTCCCAAGCCGACTTCCTCCCCATGGCCGAGATCGAAAACCTCGCCTTCGACGCCTCCCCCTTAATAACGCTCATGTCCGGCCCCAACGTTCAAACCTGCCACGAATCCCGCGCAAACCAGCACATCAAGTCCTTCACCACCGACCCTTCCGCCCGCTACGTCAAAGCCGTCGACACATCCACCGGCGCGATCGTCGCGTGGGCGAAGTGGACATTCTTCGTAGACCCGGATGAACCTCCCAAGCCGTGGCCGGAGGAGTGGCTGGACGGCGCGAACGTGGAACTGTGCACGTTGTTTTCCAGATCGATTAGGCAGAAGCGCGAGACGGCGATGAAGGGGAAGCCGTATGTTTTGATGGGGATCTTGGTGACGCAGCCGGCGTATCGGGGGAGAGGGATCGGGTCGATGTTGTTGAGGTGGGGGTTGGAACAGACGGCTGAGAAGGGGTTGGAGTGTTGGATTGATGCGAGTCCGATGGGGTCAGGCTTGTATAAGAGGTTTGGGTGGGTGGCGGTTGATCGGTTGGATTTTGAGTTGTCGAAGTATGGGGGTAAGGAGGGTGAGGTTGATGGGGTGGTTTGTATGGTTAGGCAGCCGGTCAAGAAGGCTGCAGGATAGTGGAGATAGATTTTATAGGGTTGGAAACGCAGCGATAAACGTCCACTGCTCTAGCAATTATATGCTTCAATTGGTTATCGAGAGATTACTGCGTCCGTAAGGCCTTGCTGCTGGCACGCTATCCTAGCTTCTGCAATAGCAGCTTTGTACCCTTGTTCCCCCCATCTCCACCGTGGCTCTTGCTTTTTCTCTCTTTGCTCTCGGCAATTCGACCATTATCCGCTGCGCTCAAAGCTTCCTGCGCTTTAGTCTTCCGTGTCGCTGCTTGCTCCAAAACCTCCTTATTCTTTCTCAGATTCTTGACTAAGGCCTCCTTGTGCGAGAGTCCTTCTGCCTCCAAGAGCCCCACAACGACGAAAGAATTGGCACCAATAGCCCAGTGAACGACCTCTGGCTCGATCTGGGCATAAAGCATATCATGAAAGTGCAAAGGTGGATCGACAGGATCGATAGCTTTCGTCTTCGCATTGAACCGCCCGCCAAGCACCAGTGTCTTGAGCATCCTGCCCGCAGCGGGTGACTCGAAGGCCTCCACGTTACTTTTCGCCAGGCCCGCAATTGCGTCCAACGCTTCCTTCTTCTCCCCCTCTGCGTCCAGTAATACTTCGCCAATGAATTGGCAGCCAAAACTCGTCTGCACCAAAGTCTCCGCCTGTGCCGCAATCGCCGCCAACAAGGGTGCCGAGAGCGCTCTCACGAGCTCTTTTCTCCTGGTCTCCGGTTCTTTCTTGGATGTTGTCCTTCTGATAGCATGTAATTCGTCCAGTAATTCCCTGTCGTCGTGCGGCAGTAGCCACTTTACTTTCCCCGCGAAGAGATAGAGCAATGGTATACGACCATTCAGATGCATTGCGTAGGCAAGGATATTCTCCTGCAATGCCTCACGTGTAGCATCCTTCCCAACGAGCTCGGGAAAGATAGCTTTCGATGTTAACACTGTGTCATCGATGACATCGTACGCTGCTAATAGAACTTGATGCCCATGCGCATCGTAGGCTAAGGTCTGAATCGTGTCCTTGTACGTCTTCAGGATATGTTTCCGATCCTTTGCATTGCCGTACGCAAGGGCAAGACAGACTAGGCGAGCTCCCGACTTGGTAAAGGCAAGGTTCTTGAGGAGGTCGCCTTCTTCATCACCCTTCAACAGCTCAATGAAGTCTGTGGCTTCTTCGCTGCCTGACTTCGAGGTCAGGAAATACTGCAGCATTGCATCATGGAGCATCGTAAATCCGGTTGTCTTCTTCTGCACCAATTGGTTGATCAGGTCATGTAAGGAGCGCATAATGGGCGTCCTTTTCTCCGGATTTTGAGCAAGCATATCGGCAAGACCTGAGGTAGTCTGGGCTTTATTGTCGGTCTTGAAGATAGCAAATTCGGCACCATACCATTCGCGGAGCATGATCGCTTTCTGCTGGGATGTCGCGATGCCACGATAAACATCGTCCAAAATCCAGGAGGCTTCTGGATGCTTGATCATCCGCCGAACGTGACCGTAGAATTCGGGAACGATCATATCTCTGATCTCCGCATCTCCATGGACCAGCATTTTTCCTATTAGAAACTTGGCATATCTGCTCTCCGCGAGACCTCTATATTCCCCCTTCAACTCTCTAGCAATCATCTTCCGCTGGTCTAAATTTGCGTACTTGAGTGCCGTTTGAATAACTCGGACCGAATCATGCTTGAATACGAAGTCCTTAACTCGGCCAGTGATAATATCAAACAGCTCTACCACAAGCTCTTTGCGTTCCGTAAGAGGTACATGAGACTTGCGCCGCAGACGCTCCCAAATCTTCTTGGTTCTGGCAATGAAGTCCGCATTGGGTTTGGAGGCTTTGCGCTCTTGGGCAAGGACCTTTTGCTTGGCGTGAGCTTCTTTGGATGAGGTCGCTACACCAAAGGTTAGTCAACGTAAACCCTTGCGTGGTATGAGATTAATTTCATACAGTTGCTGGCGCCGTGGGTGGCAATCGTTGGCTCTGCCGTCTTTGTTGCTCCGTTCGCGGGCTTCAGATCGGTAACCTTTGCACCAATGTTCTTCCCTTCTACCTCCTCCACACTACTGGTTCCTGTCTGATCGTCTTCCGAAAATCCGCTGAAGCCATTGCTCTCCGTGGTCTCCGATTCCTCTGCGTCATCCGATTTCGCTGCTGGTTGAATATTCAAAGGTTTCTGTGGCGATTTCTTCCCCGACGGAACCTCGATCTTCGGCTTTTTCGCTTGAACATTACTGCTTGGCCTATGACTTCTTGGGGCCTCTTTCCGTTTCGTTCCTGCCATTATTCGTTGTCTTGGTATCGCTGAGGGGTTAGTGTTGAAAGCTTGGTCGCCCACTATAAAATTTGGCGTAGTGCCGTTTTTGTGTTTGCTCAGTTTGCATTGTGACGATGCAAGGCTCATGATTTCCCTCGTTCCATCTGGCTTAGTAGAACGCAACATTAGCACAAATTATGTTTCCTGAAGACAGTTGAGACTTTTAATTATGTAAGCAGCGTTGCGTCTACTTAAGTTATACGTTTTAGATTTGGAAGCACTCGGCTTCCCATGGCAAGTTCTTGAATTAGTTATTTCATACTGACTGTCCATGACCAGTTGGACATATGAACATTACGAGGCCTCGCAGCCATGTATGTAGCGATAGTAATGGCACCGAATGACGCCGATCAGTCAACCATGTGCTACCTTAACGCCCAGGGGTTCTCCGCTACCCAACCCGGCAGTGAACCTCCTATTAATGCCGTAGCTCTTGCAATGAAGACCATCCAAACCAGGCTCGGAGCCAGTCCACGCTTATCTGATTACACCATCATCACCTCCCTTCGTTGTCGGCTTGTCGATATCCCCCAGCTCAGCACCTTGCCCACTCTGCGCCCTCTTCCTCCCCGGTATGTGGAACCCATAGTGACTCGAACTTGGCCTACTAACATCGGCCGATGCTGGACTTTCAGGGGTGTCGTTACTAAAGCGCGAAAACAAGCCCTTCTTCTTCGGCTTACTTTCGTCATTTAGTCCAACGTCCTCGAAGCCCTCCTCGTCTGTTGGTTGTGGTCTCTCAAATCGGCCGGACCCGTTGATAGCTGAGCGTGGAAGGCGAGAGGTACGTGAATCAAGACTTTGTCGTGACGGCGCGATTTCGGATTGAACGATCGGCGAGCGCGCCGAGATGTCCTGCAGTATCATGTCAGCGACTGATATTGCCAGACATTTAGCGTTTGGCCTACAAAAGACCGTCGGTAAGAATCAAAGGATTCCCGAGATATCGAGAACGGCTCATTTTCACTAAGGACGCTTCGATTCTTGGAGCTCGTTGTTGTGGAACTCGGGGTTCTGTGCCAGAAACTCTTTTTCTCTGGTGGTGAAGGCTGGTGGCTTCTTCAGTAAATATATTTCCAGAGAGTATGCACTATCTCGTGTACCGGAAGGTAGACACCGCTGTCATTCACCACTGCACAAGACAGTGTCAGCATTTGATTGTCTATGCGGGTGCGCGCTGGTGGGCACACAGTCACGGCACAGGACATACCGCTTAACTTATACTCATTCAGCTCATCTTTGTTTCTTTTGATGCTCAAAGCCGATGAAGGCTTCGTTCCTACAACGTCTGATTGCTGAAACTCTTTCTCAGCCGCATTGCGAGATGTTGGGCGGGCATTCTCATCTTGGAAGGTCTCCGGGCCGTTGGTAACGCCAGTTTTCCGAGAGAAATAATTGCGGAATGGTGGCATTATGACGAAAGATGCAACAAAACAATGGCAGTAACGTCTAATCAATGATCTGATGCATCGTGATTATTGGAGTAGTCGCTCATTGGCGTTTATCGATGATGACCCGGCTCTCGGTAGTGCATCTCCAGCGACGGCTGAGTAAGCGGATGCTGGCCCCAAAATCCAGGGCAACGATGACTTTTAGTTACATGTATTAGTTCAAGGGCCAGCACTATGTCATTCTCCGGAGAGCCCTTCGGTCGACTGAGGTATGGACAGTTTGGTTTCCTATTTCACGCATCTCGAGTGTCGAGTGGCGATGTGTAATGGGTCCCTAAGCTGCCACACTCTCGAGAGGCGGTCAAACACAACGCACTCATGGCTCTTCACCGGGTTCATGATGCCATCAGCAACGAAGCCATCATACAGACATGAGGAAGTTTTGCCTTGGCTTGAAACTCCACGTTTATGGAGGCTTTTCGAGGATGATCATCAGCTTAACCAACCTATCAGCCTTATGAAATCCGCGCAATACATCTTCAAGCCTCGAAAATCCTTCATCCTTCTAGAGATCATGTGCACACTTTCATAGTCTCCGATCCACTGCCTCTGCGTTGCCGGTCAAACAATGCATCATAGTCTAAACATTGATTTTACTGGTGGAAATGTCATCAACAGAAGTAGGCTCAGTCTGAGCCAACGGTAAGGTTTAGCTGTCCGTGTTTCAACTTTGCCCCGCGTTTGATTGGCTCCTTGATAGATGTGTCCTTTGGAACGCATCACAGATATCGTGAGTCTTTTAGCCCATTGATCACTACATGCATATGTTAGGGGAGATTTGTCACCCTCATCAAAATGAAATGGTTTTTCTACTGTGGATGTTTTCTTCCTTCGATCGGGTCGCGTTAATCCGAACCCTTCCCGCGCCAATCTATATTTTTGCTTGGTTCGCCCTAGCCAGGTTCTCCGGTCGTTGCGCATACAGGCCGCACCAATCAGAACTCGGTAAGCACTTGTTGATCTACATGATCTGAGGCGCCACAGCCGGGTGCTGGAACACCGACGTTGTCGCAAGGATACTGTATTGCAACAATACGAGCGACTTTGCCGCTACAGTACATGTAGTTGTACTATACATGCACATATCGGAGCAATCTCTTGGCTCTGTTGCATTTGATGTTCGTGCCACGTGTATCATGCCGTCTTAGCGACGACGCTCGCAGGTTTGGGAGTTCAAGGATGTGCAGTAGAGAGCCGAACCAAGTTCTTGCAAAGTTCACCATGCCCTAGACCATAAGGCGGACTCTCTCGGACCCGCCGAGGCGGAGTGGCATATACAGGTACGTTGCAGGAACCAAATCGAGGTCGTCAGGTTGCACAACATCAGTCAACTTCCCTGGATATTGAAAGACTCAATGGGGTAGAGTGTTGCGCGTATCGTTAACAGAGGTTGTGGCAGCTCGATGGGACCGTGGCGGAGTCGAGAACAGAGGCTTTCGGCCCATTGTGGCATACACAAGTACAAGTACAATGTATAAGAATGAGACGTTGACCATGATGGTGCGGACTGACTCCTGGATGGTGCTGTGAATGCCTCCGAATGACGGGAAATGGTATTCCACTGAAGTTAGCAGGCGGCAGCGACATCTCAAACTTATAGGAGCGCATGGTCCGGTACATCCTGGCTGCGCATGCTGTTCTAGGTCAGATGTGGCTTGCTTCAGAACATTCATTCCGTCTCACTCAGCAAACGACAGGTAGAACTTTACATGCATCATATGGTAGCTTTCCGATTCTCGTTAAGGCCGCTGCTCGTCACCATTCGGAAAGGTGCATGCAGACCCTGACCAAGTAAAAGCACAGATCTGCACACAGTTTCAAATGACCGACATCCAACATTGCCGCGCCGTAGCGACTTATTCCACTTCATCACTTTGTCATCAGACCAGTGCATCTGGGCGAGAGCATCCATCTAGCCTGTGGTTTTGTATCTCAAGGTAGAGATGGTGATCAAAGCTTTTAGGTTTGCTCTACCTAGGTAACGCTCAAGCCACCCACTAGGGGTCAACCTAAATCCGAGAAGCACCGGGAACAAGGGCCTTGCGCATGTGTTATTGAAGCCCACACTAAGGTTTCCGGAGAGGGAAGTCGATAAGAAGCGGGTGTTTGAGAATCGAGGCTTGGTCCTCGTATTCACGCAATTCCTAGGAAGTTTACCTCTATTTTCCTTACTCTGACTTCATCTCTTCAATTCGACATACGCTCCTCTGATCGCCAACACTACCATGCTTTGGACGACCTCTCGATATCAACATTGAAGTCGACCAGTCCTTGACGAAACCACCAACAAAATGGGCAATGCATTCTGGACTCCATGGCCTTTATGGGAGAAATTGTGCTTTGTAAGTAGCGAACCTAGTTCTGTGATCTGGAAACTTACTAATACCCATTCCCAAATATATAGGTCCTTGCCAGTGCTATTGTACGCTCTCTCAGTTTCGATCCACACGCATTCCTACCTAACTGACTTTTATAGGTGGTGACAGTTTTGCTCGGCTGCATGAAACTTGTCTACACCCGCTACAGACTTCGCAAGTATATCGCTATTGCCAGCAAAAAGCAAGCAGAGCAGCTGGAGCTGAAGCAGGGTGGCGAAGTTACGCAGCGGAGAGGCAACGATGTGCCGTTTGGTGTTCGCGCTATCGAGAGTGGGATCGAAGTGGACGGTGTCTGGATCTCCAGCTCGAATACGCCCGTTCCCAGCAGTCCAAGCAGTTTTGCAGCTCCATCGATAGATTTACCTAGCCTATCGAGTGATACTGGTCCGTCAGACAGGATGTCTTCTGCTTCCAACATCTCCCGTCTTGAAATGCCGCAGCCACTGCGCCTGTATCCAGGAGCTAGCCCTGGTCGACCCAATACTTCATCGCGAGCTCAGAGCTCCCGAGTTGAGCGAGGAGTGTCTGTTGAGAGCGTGCCAAGTAGATCTGATTCTCCAATCACCGTGTCTAGTCTTGGAGGGCGTCATACGTACCAGCCTCGTCACTCGTCACAATTAAGATACAGCAATCCAAGTATCTTGCGAGACTCTACCACGCTGGACGCTTTGGAGGGCCATAGACGAAATGCTAGCGGATCAGGGAGAACCTCAGAAGGTACGTTTTGCTCACATACGCTCGAATGATTTCGTGAACCAGTTCTGCCATATCAGCCATATTAGCCATTTAATCTACCACTATTTCGTCGATGCTAACGAAGCAATCTCTGACAACAGGCTCTGAAGAGATTCGTACGACGGATCAAAGCTCGGGCTCATCCGACCAATCCGGAAGCAGTCAAGGCCATTATGTGCCAAAACGTCCAGCCCAAGACAGATTCCAATCATCGATGGCTAGTCCGTCAGAGGCCGTCCATCTTACCCCAATCGACTCGCTTCCGTTCACCGATTGCCGCCGTGGTAATCTGGATTCCCTTGCAAGCCATCGACTCTCCCACGCGGCGGAGACAGGTCAGCTCCTACCTCGTGTTCGTCGTAGTGGATTGAGTGGAGACTGGACGGGCTCGAGTCATATTCCTAGTCGGCTTTCCGATATAGGGGACTACTACACTCCTTATCGGCCCTCTACTGCAAACAACTCACAGAATCCATTCGCCACACCTTATCCCTCCCGAGCCTCGAAGGCGATCATCCCCGAAACACCATCATTCCAGAGTTTTGTCGACAACCATCCTGTCACAGCGCAGCAGTCCGATCCACTGCTGCATGCTGCGGAGGGAGGTTCTCGTCATGATCCCACCCACGTGCTCCAGTCCGCCGATGCAAACCAACGACTACGCCGATCGACAAACGTTCGCAGAGTGAACTCTGGATTTGAAATATTACCAGCTGGTACGCTTGACTTGCAGCGACAGAGTACGGGGCAATCCGAAGAGTGGAACCAAGACCCCGAACTGGGAGACAGGAGGCACTCCAAGAAGCTGCAGAAAAAGAGACCAGAATCAGTGCAAAGAAGGGAATCGAGTTTTACGGAGCAGATATAGGATGATCTTTCAGTATGAGCTAGGACGCTGGCGTTCTTCTGAAATTGTCTCGCAAGGATTACTTCTGGGCGAAGTTGGCTGAAGCTGATCGTCTTCGCAACCAAGGCTTTGGAGGGGCTGCTCATCACTCCCGTTCGCGTGGCGATTACGCCGTCGCCGAAACTACCCGGTTATCATGCTGATTTTGCGATCATTGGCAGGCGTTACTTAGGAGCACTTGCGTACTGATCATGCCGCGACTGCACTCTGACCAGGATTTCCACGGTCCTGGGCGGTTCTTAAAAGTGGGATTTTAGCGTTGGGTATTGGCAATACGGCCGTCCTGTTCAGGAGAAAAGCGGTGGTCAACATCGTCATTCGGAGTTCTGCATAGCGGCGCGAAAGAATAATGTTGCTAGCTTGTCTTGGCTGGTGAACGGCGTTTGCAGCCTACGAGGTACTTAGTGAAGATCTGGGCTGCATTGCGTGAGCATATGTAGTTCTCGAAGATTTAATATATGTAATGTTCGTCGGATGAGGGAATGTTCTGCTGCTCTCGCATTATGCAAAACAGCAGCTCCTGTTACAAGTGCCTCCACTAGCATCACCATCCGTTATCTGCTCGCTTTCCATATGTAAGTCGGTCGCGGTGCTCAGCGAAAGAGTGCTTGAGAGACCGAGAAAGAATAGATACTGTTGCCGCTTCTGTGGCTCAGGGGTGTGCCAATGAGGTCGAAGATTATTGAACAGACGCCGTCAGTTGACTATAGGTGCTGTCGGGTATGAGTAGATTGAGGATATCTACGCCCGAGGGCGCTCAATAGTAAACTTACATGTAACAATATCTTTAATGGACCAGTCATAAGAGGAAGCATTTCTGTAGTCAGGTCTAGGACAATCACGTGAGACCGTGTTGAGGCAGCGTCGCGAAAACACGTCCTCTTCAGATCCTTGAACATCATTATTGACAGCTCGCCATCCGAACCTCTTGCTCAACATTCCATCGCTGAACTCTGGAAACACTCACCGAGTTCCAAAAAGTCTCAACAGTAGTCTCCATGAGTGCCGAGGACGCGGAGCGCTCCCAATCGGGGCACGACGGTGGCGGGTCGGGAGGTCCTGGAGCACCAACGCCACTTTCAGCGCTTGAGGTATGGTTATCATAATAGGACTGATTCTAGAAGGTCCTGATGAGGGATATAGGGTGTTGCAGGTCTCTCAGCAAGGGACATCAAGCTCATTGTGGATGGAGGCTTCAATACCGTCGAGTCGGTGGCTTATACGTAGGCGTATTTGCAAATCCTGCGTGACCTGTTAGACTGCCACTGACGACGACACAGGCCGAGACGAGTGCTGGAGCAAATCAAGGGGATATCGGAGCAGAAGGCGACCAAGATATTAGCGGAAGGCATGTGCTGCGATAATAACTTAGGCGTGTAACGCTGACCCCAGCCGTAGCAACCAAATTGGTACCCATGGGCTTCACAACAGCGACTGAGATGCACCAACGTCGGAGTGAGCTGATCTCGATAACTACCGGATCAAAACAACTCGACACGTTACTAGCAGGAGGAGTTGAGACGGGTTCAATCACAGAGATATTTGGAGAATTCAGAACAGGGAAGAGTCAGATATGTCACACGCTAGCTGTAACATGCCAATTGCCGTTCGACATGGGTGGTGGGGAGGGCAAGTGCTTGTACATCGATACGGAGGGAACCTTCAGACCAGTTCGCCTTTTGGCAGTGGCAAATCGCTACGGTCTATCCGGCGAAGAAGTCCTCGATAACGTCGCTTACGCTCGCGCCTACAACTCCGATCACCAGCTTCAATTACTCAATCAGGCCTCGCAGATGATGTGCGAGACGCGATTCTCTCTCTTAATCGTGGACTCCGCCACCTCTCTCTACCGCACGGACTTCATAGGACGAGGAGAGCTCTCTTCACGGCAGACACATCTGGCGAAGTTCATGCGAACGCTGCAGCGACTGGCTGATGAGTTCGGCATAGCTGTGGTCATCACCAACCAGGTCGTTGCCCAAGTTGATGGAGGGCCGAGTGCGATGTTCAATCCAGATCCGAAGAAGCCGATAGGAGGTAACATCATCGCGCATGCCAGCACGACGAGGCTGAGCTTGAAGAAGGGGAGGGGTGAAACGAGGATATGCAAGATATATGATAGTCCTTGCTTGCCAGAGAGTGATTGTCTGTTCGCAATCAATGAAGATGGTATAGGTGATCCGAGTCCGAAAGACTTGGAAAAGGATTAAAAGTACCATGTCCTAATGTATAGCTTATTTCGCTACGGAATTTGAGAGCTCAGGCTGAGAGCACGTAGTAATTGTTGGACGGAGGGCATGATCGGACATTAAAGAGCATTGGCGTCTAGGAGCTTCGGCGAAGACATTGTATATCTAGCATAGAGCATGAAATTATCTCCCGTGCGGACTTTTCCCTTAATCAAAAAATGTGAAAGTTGCATACAGTGCTATTGGAAAATGTATGCCAGAATCGTAGCGAGCACACACCCCACGAAAAAATATAGGGGTGCCATAAAAAATCAGATAGACGTACCTACCACCCA
>JAABUP010004661.1_pt1 | contig 22057 bp, 30 predicted proteins | sample 5559201 | NCBI WGS metagenome assembly JAABUP01 (sample SAMN10711887, study PRJNA513373) | rock metagenome | isolation source: Antarctica rocks | place: Antarctica | reverse complement strand
GAGGCAGCAGATATCCTCAATGCTATCATGGGGCTGTCTAGCTTCCCGCAGGAGCAAGCACCGCCGAGGAAGCGAGCAAAATCTTTGGGAGTGGTACGCCCGGCTGCGGCTTTCGCTCCATTGCATTTAGGCCATCGTGACGACGCAAACATTTACGGCTTATTCTGCAACGTGTCGCAGGATTCCGAGACAGCAAGTCAAGCCTCCGACCGTATACGGGTTCCAGACAACATCTTCACACTCAACTGCGAACTGTGCAAAGGAGGCCACCATGAAGAGAAAATCATTTTGTGTGACCGCTGTGATAGAGGATGTCACCTCTTCTGCCTGTCCCCGCCTTTGGAACAGGTTCCAGAGGGTGAGTGGCTCTGCCCAATGTGCAAGGCAGAGGACGCGCACGGTTTCATTGAAGGACAGCAGTACAGCCTGGATGAGTTTGAGAAGACGGCTGCAACCTTCAAGAAAAACTTCTTTGGGGGTCAAGCTGCTGCCAAGAAGGTATGCACTGGCAGTACATAGAATGCCGTCATTGCATCTAGCTGTGCAGTGCGGCAGTAGTGATCCAACACATACAGCCTGGCATGGTATGCTGCACATGCACTTGAGCCGACACATCGCTCACATGGGCCTTAAGAAAGCCATGCTTGCCTGCCCAGGCAGACATTCTCAATAGCTTGCCTGACCTTGCATGATGGAGGAGACAGTTGTCTTACAATACATGCTTTAGTTTCCAAGGCTGAACACTCAGTCAGTGTCTGCACCATGCCCACTTTGCTACAGGCTAGTCTGGAAGCCATCGAGGCTGAGTTCTGGAAGGTAGTGGAGGAGGCTGAGGACCCAGTAGAAGTGCTGTATGGTGCTGACATTGACACAACCATCACAGGCAGCGGTTTCCCACAAAAAGTATGGCCCTGTCTTGTAGGGTTTCCTGCAGAAGGTCTTGAGTATGGCCCTGTGTTGCATATTGCCCCTGATGCAGATGCTAGGAGACTGTCCTGCAAGTTGCAGGACAGCATCGCCTATGCCATATGACACTCCAGTTTGGTACTGTATTCATACGCAGCAGCCTCTTCAACAGAGCTTGTGTGTCTCCAGTGGACCATTGCAACTCTGCAAATGTCATGCTAACACGACAAGATTACCTCCAATTTCAATCATCACACAGCTCATATCAACCTACTTGCCTTGCTTGCAATGTGATTCACATAACCTTTGGCAGTACTGAGTTTCACGGTGTCATGACGTGATGAGCCAACACACTCCAGGCAAGTCATAACAGCAGCCAAATCCCCTCTGAGCAGCCCATCTGAGCATCACTTTTGTTGCTGCCTGCAAACAGAAGCTGTGCAACTGTTCACCTAAAACAGGCTTAGCTCGTCAGTGTCATCAGGCTGCACAGCCCCAAAGCATCTGTACTTCATTGCAACATTCATGCTAGCTATGCTAGCATTCATGCTGTGATGTACACAGCACATTACAGCTGTCACTGCACTGTGGCCTGCATGTCAGACCAACAACCAACCAATGACCTTTTGCAGGGCTCAAGCGACAGCCCTTATGCTGAGCACGGTTGGAATCTGAACAATTTGCCAAAGCTGGACGGCACATATGGCTCCATGCTTCGCCACATTGAGGAGATTATCCCCGGTGTGGTGGTGCCCTGGATGTACATTGGCATGATGTTCTCCAGCTTCTGCTGGCACATCGAGGATCACATGTTCTACTCCATCAACTATCACCACTGGGGTGATGCCAAGAAGTGGTATGGTGTGCCTGGATCAGCAGGGCACCTCTTTGAGGAGGCCTTCAGAAAGGCCCTGCCAGGCCACTTTGAAAGGCAACCAGATCTGCTGTTTCATCTCACTACGCTCCTATCACCCAGGATCCTGCACCAGTACGACGTCCCTGTGTACAGCGCCACTCAGCATGAGGGGGAGTTTGTGATCACGTTCCCCAATGCATACCATGGGGGCTTCAACATGGGCTTCAATTGTGCAGAGGCTGTCAACTTTGCGCCAGCTGACTGGTTTAGGTTTGGGAGTGCTGGTACAGAACGGTTTCGAACTTTCAGGAAGCCTTCTGTTGTGTCTCATGAGGGGCTGCTCCTCAAGGTGGGACGCGTGCTGTGCTGTCCTCTGCTGTGCTGTGCTGTGCTGTGCTGTGCTGTGCTGTGCTGTGCTGTGCTGTGCTGTGCTGTGCAACTTTCTAGCAACATACATCAATGAACAGTGCACAATGCTCCTGCTTTAGAGCCTGGGTTTGTCAAGACGTCAGCCCTCATGCAGCTTTGTGCAGGCAGAATGCACACCAACACCCATTTGCTGTGGTTGTTCAGGTTGCCAAGACTGATGACAGCCCTGAGACATGCTTCTGGGCAAAGCAGGACTTGCAGCGTGTCATTGCCGAGGAGAGGCAGTGGCGCTGCAAGCTTTGGTCTACTGGTTGGTTGCCTCTGCACGGCTTCATTGTGCATATGAGACACCACACTGCAATTGCAGAAGTTTGTTGCTCTTCGACGTCATTATGAACCAGCTCAATACATGCATGCCTGACTATTCTGATAACTCATCAGCCGTTTATACACGCACACATATGTCGTCGATCAGTGTCCAGAGCTACTTGAAAGGCACCTCCTGCTGGTCAGGACTAGCCTTTCTTCTGATGGCGAGACTGACCAAAAGCTGGACTTCTGGTTGTGCATTCACAGGTGTCAAGCGCTCCAGGCGCACTGATGCCCTGAAGGGCTTCCACAAAGATGATAAGGATGAAGCAGAGTGTGCCATCTGCCACCTGTACCTGCATGTCAGTGGGCTGGAGTGTGACTGCTGTCCGGGCAGACGTGTGTGCCTGCATCATGCAGACAACCTGTGTGAGTGTGACCCTACCAGGTGGCGCCTCGTCTACAGATACTCCCTGGAAGATCTGGACCGTGTTTTGCAGCAAGTCTGCTCCCACGTCCCAGGTGAAGGTAGGCGGTCATTTCTGAGCTGAGATGGTCTCCTTTACAAAGTTTCTCACTGCATTTTGCAGCAAATCTATTTGTACCATGTAGTAGTGATGTCTTTCGTCAACAGTCTGCATTCTGTTTTGAGCGTTGCTGTTACAAGGTGGACTGATCTGCACCTGTGTCTGTTGCCTTTGTGTGCTCTCAAGCTTTCAATGAGTTTGCAGATAGATGAGTTATTTACTGTCCGAACAGCATGCATGCAGCAATAATGTACCTCTCCACTGCCAATATACAGAGCTCACTGTCATCTCTGCAGGTTCAGACATTCACTGCACCAGCAGCTACCTAGGCGTGACGCCTGTTGCCCTGACTAACGCTGATGCAACAGCCAGTGAGGCCACTCAGGGCGCCCCTATCACAGGCCCTGGCCTTGCTGGGCCCTCCCCCCCTTGCACCCACATACCTCCAGCGCCTGCTCCTAGCCTCAAGTCAGAGGCTGCCCAAGCACCTGAGCAGGTCGGCTGCTCAAGAGAGCCCAATTCTCTCACTTTCGTGTTTGCTTCATAGACATGCGCCAAGCATTCATGACTTCGGCCAGGCATCAATATCATAAATGCATTTTGCGCATGTGTCGTTTTAGCCAGGGTCAGCCCCACTGGAAGGGCATCATGTACCAGCAGTGGGAATACTGGCTGCATATCACCCAGGCTGAAAGCCTCTTGGTACCTACCACTTGTTTCACCACAAATGTTGGCCCAATGGCAGTCATCTTGAGATTTCAGTGTTATGTTTTCCCAGGTTTTTGACAATCTGTCACTGTGATTCAAAGAGTCAGCTTTGTTGTCAACATGCTTTACCACCTGTAAAACAACATACATGGCAGGCACAGAATCTGCTGTTGACTGTAGTCATGTTTTTGCCAGTCTGCCAGGTGTAAAGGCGTAAAGCCTCTTTGTGCATTTTGTGCGTTGCCTTTAAAATGCTCACTCTCAGCACGCATGTCAGGTCACCAGCTTTGCCAGCAGCAGCGCACAGCAGAGTGACAGTCTGGCCAATGGCATTGTGAAAACGGAAGAGGCTGATCGTGCGTCCGTGAGTGGTGACGAGTCAGAGCAGACTGGCCGGGGGCGCAAGAGGCGGCGTAGGGGTAAAGACAAGAAGGCAGTACAGCCTGTTAGGAGCTACCCTACTCGGGAGCGTGCTAAGGCAGAAGCTGAGGTGGAAGCTGAGGTGACATCCACCTTCAATTTGATCTGATCTGATGTATTTGACAACTATTTTTGTTGTTCTGTTGTGCGTTTTTAGCACACTGCCAGTGTCACACCATTGACAACTTTGCCTCATGCTCATCAGGCACTGCCCATGCACACCTGACGTTCAACGTCAGGGTGCAGTCCATAACAAGTCCACTTTTGTCAGTAGACATTCCCTGGCAGATGACACAGTCTGACATATGCAGCCTCTGTTGCACTCAGCCAGCCATGTCTCTGATACCTTCCATCTCAAGCCTTTGCACAGGGCAGGGACTGTCAGGCTTTGCTCGCTAAGGTTTTGCCTCTCTGAGCTCGTAATCAAGTGCTGCATGACATTCACCGCGCAAAGACAAAGACATGGGAAAGTATGTGCAGGCAGAGGTGTTGGATGCTTTCAGTGCTCTGGCAGAGCTGGCTGATCTGGCAGAAGCCCACCCTGAGCAGTCAGAGCAGTCAAACGACCCAGAGCCCAGCAAGAAACGGCACAAGTCCAGCAGCATTGCAGACGCCTCTGAAGCCCCATCAACCTGCGACCACCACTCTGCTGACAAAGCTGACGGCCCTGGCACCTCAGCTTCCCACATGGCTTCACTCATGAGTGAGAGCCAGAGCTTAAGTGACGAGCTGGAACGCCAATGCCAGCAGTGGTCACAGCAGCTGCAGCAGCAGCAGGCGTCCTGGTCTCTGCGCTGTGACAACATCCTGAAGCAAGGTGGTGTCAAGGTGTCTGAGCTCGACTCTGCAACGGCTGAGTCTGAGCAGTATCTGTGGGGAGACAACAACACAGCCTCAGTCAAAGCCATAGCTGCCCAGCTGCTGGACGCCAAGGCCTGGGTTGCAAGGGTGTACGCCTTCACCAAGAACAAGCCCACCTTGGAAGCACTGAAACCCATCAGTCAGCGTGAGCCAGCGCCCTGCAGCATGCCAGCCTTCACCAAGCTCAGGGAGGCCTTCCAGCAGGCAGAAGCCTGGCTGGTGCGGGCCGCAGAACCCCTGGCTGACAAACCGACGGAGCTGAAAGTGCTGGAGACGCTGTGCAGCGAGGCTTCTAGGTCGGACTTGTGACCTTAGTCAGAGGCAGCTGTATACAATTTGCCTGGCTCATGTAGCTTTCGTTTGTTCACTGTCTCACACACATTGTGTGCCCCTTCCCTCCCTCCCTCCCTCCTTCCTTCCTTCCTTCCTTCCTTCCTTCCTTCCTTCCTTTCTTATCTTCATGCATTCTTCCATACATGCATGCATGCATTCATTCATTCAGTCACCTATGCAGGTATTCACTGTTTCATGCATCCATGCAGGATACCTATAAATCTCCCTGAGGCAAAGGGTCTCAGAGAGACCATGAGTGGCGCAAGGAAGCTGGCAGAGAGCCTGAGGAACCTGCTGCCCACCAATAGGGAAGCTGGCAGAGTGCGGCGTAAGGGTGAGGAGCCTGTGGATATTGAGCTGCTGCGTGCAATGAAGGTGAGTGTCTTTGCGGTCGATGAATACTGTTTGCGCAAATGTCATTGCAACGCTGAGCTACAAGACAGGAAGAAGGCAGCAGGACACCAAGATGGCAATGGCAGTTGTGTCACCAAGCAGAAAGCTTGGGTTTTGCACCTGGACCATTGCATGTCAGCAAGATCTGCTGTGCCTGTGTTGCTTGTCGGATACAACTATGGATTATGTGGATGTTGGCGCACAACAGCCAAAATGTCTGTATATGCCGTGTCACAGTGCTGCACATGTGCATACGCAGTGGTTGATGTCCCCTGGTTGAACAGCATCAGCAGCCCAGATGCTGCTTGACTAGTATGCACAGACTGCTAGCAAGGAGAAGGATTTGTTGTTGTCACTCCCGTGTTGTGAAATTGGATTCATGCGGGCATGTGCTTGCAGGCACAAGTTCTTGCGCTGCATGTGACCATGCCTGAGCTGACCACTCTGGTGACAGCCCTGGATCGGCTGGAGGACTACCAGCAGCGTGCCAAAGAGTGCCTCAGGTGATGACTCAGACCTCATTGTCTCTGTGCATGCATGGTTACAGTTGATGGCACAGGTGTGACATATCATACAAAATCTGGTCTGGCCTACATACCTTTGTGTACTTATTGTGAAGTTGTTCATCATTGACTGCGCTTCTTGTTTCCTACACCGTTAACTCTGCTCCACCCTCCCGCCTTCCCAATAGGAAGGCGGGAGGGTGCATTGTTGCTTTGCCTCTTTGGACATGTTGTCCGCTTTTACACCTCAGTGCAGCTTTCCTGTTTGCAAAGTGGTGTTTGCTGCAGGAGCAGGGTCAAAGTTAGTCTAACTTTGACCCTGTCGTGGCCTTCATAGTTGCTTTGCCTGTTACTCAGGACGCGGCCAGCGTTGTTAACCCTGGAAGCAATGGAGAAGGAAGCCGCTTCCCTGCCAGCAGGAGTGCCAGAGACAGAGGGCCTGACAGCCCTCATTCAGAAGGCAGAGGAGTGGAAGGCCAAGGCAGCCGCCTTGGCTGCCCAGAAGGCGCCTCTGAAGAAGATGCGAGAGGTGCTGCACTTGGGCCTGCGCATGCCTGTGGAGGTTCCCCAAGTTGAGAGCCTCAGAGCAGAGATCAGGCGGCGAGAATGGGAAGAGACTGCTAAGAAGGTAGGGCTTGCCATTGCAAACATCATGCTTGAGGAGGCTCAATGCCAGGCACTTGCTTTATCCCTCAGATGATGTGCCATTTGCATGGTAGTGTGACTTGAGCATGGTCATCTGGTTGCCTGCCCTGAGATCTGCATGGTGAGCTGCACCAGCCACAGTTGCAGACACAGCATTGTGGATTGCTAATGGAAGCATTTCACTGCCTTGCAAGAGACAATCTGTTCACTGCTGCCTGTTCACTGCAGCCTGTTTGACGACAGACTGTAACATCAGCCTTTGCACCACTTCTGCTGTTGTCCGGGCTGGCCTTTCATAGCCCTTTGGCTGTTGGACCAGAGATGGTGACAGGAGTGTGTGCTTGACAGGCTGTGACTGGTCGCACAACACTGTCATCACTGCTGGAGATGCTGGCAGATGCTGCTGCCATGGGGGCTGGCAAGAGCGACCTCGTGGACAAGCTGCAGTCGCGAGCAGACGCTGCGCGTGCTTTTGAAGCCAAAGCCGCTCCCTGCCTTGCCACTGTTGAGGCATCCACAGCAGCAACATCTACTCAGTCTGCAGACACAGACATTGAAATGTCTGCTGGTGAAGTAGACAAAGAGCCTGCAGCCTCCACAAGTGCAGTGGACACAGCGTCTGGACCTCCCAAGAAGGTGTCTCTGGCGGAGCTTGAGGCTCTGGTTCAGGAAGGCCAGGGCATTGGAATCAAGCTTGACAGCTTGACAGACCTCACTCGCCTGCTCAACACTGCTCGTGCCTGGACGCAGCAAGCGGAGTTCTGCCTGACAGGCAAAGAGCCCCAGACCGCAAAGAACAGGAAGCACCACCAGAGGCCATCTCTTGGGAAAGCTACCAGCTTAGTAGACGAGCTGCAGAGCATGGCAGTCATACTGCCTCATGCTGAGGAGCTGTGTAACAAGCAGCAGCAGGCATTGAAGTGGGCCAACAAGGCCAGGCAGGTGGTGGAGCAGGGCAACTTGGGCCAGCGCTTGACTGACGTCCAAGCTGTGGTGGGCGAGGGAACTGCCTTTGGGCTGGAGATGCCTGAGCTGACTCAGCTTGATGCCCTTGTCAAGGCCATCCAATGGAACAGCAAGGTCAGAGCAGCGCTGCGCCTGAAGCCTGATGACACAGCCCAAATGGCAACGTTTGCTAGCTCTCACCAAGCAGGTGACGCACAGCATCCAGCTACAATCAGAGGCAGCCCAGCACCAGCTGAGGCTCCTCTGGACCCCCCAACCATGTCCTCCATCACCACGGCCACAGCCCCTTCATCCAATGACCTGCCATATGCCCCTGGGCTTCAGACAGGCTCTGGTGACAGTCCTACAGCCTCACAGCAGGCTGGAGCAGATTCAGTGGCACAGCCAGGCAACAGTGGCCAGCTAGGTGGCCCAGTGCAGGCTCTGTCTACGGGTGGTTCTGGGGTGATACCACTGGCAGAGAGGTTGAGTCTAGCAGAGGCAGAGGAGCTGTTTGAGCAAGGCAGCGAGCTGCCTGTGGAGGTATTTCTGCTGCAGCGCCTGCAGACGCTCATGGAGACTGGTCAGCAGTGGGAGGCACAGGTCAGCTGTCACAGGCTTGGTCAGCAGCATTCGCTGCTTCAAGTTGTATGCCGTGTCTGTGCCATCATTGCTTGTGGTTACCTGCAATTGAGATGCTTTGCTTTGTGGCCTGTGAAGCATGAGATGTTGTGCTTGCCCGGAACTGGTGCTCACACCTATTGCATTGCTCTGCAACCGCACAAGCAGACCTTGAGCCCTTGTCAATGCATCCAGCATTTGGTGTTTTCAAAACTCCTTCTGACCTGCACTTCAGGCAGGGACGCAGGCCGCCCAGTGCTAGGCAGTCGAGCATGCACAAATGCATGAAGGCATCCCAGCGAGCAAATGAGCAAGATGCTGAACTGCATTGTTGCACAGGTTGCAGACTTGCTGCCTGGTGAGGCTGAGGCATCGGATGAGGCCGGCAACAGCAGCAGCGGCGTCAGCGTTGCTGGGCTGCAGCACCTGCTTGCCACGGGGTTGACCATCGAGTTGCGGCTGGAGAGCCTGGAGAGACTGCAAACCATTCTGCAGGAGCACAGCGCCTGGGAGCTGCACATGAAACAGGTCCTGGAAGGTAAACGACTCCCACAGGCATGTGTTTATATTGCATGCAGATGTTGTTTTTGCTAGATCACTGATTAGAAGACCCAGTGGGTGGGGGGTTGCTGAATTTTGGGCAGGGGGGAAGATACCTGTCCACAGGAGATCAAATGCTGTGGCGGTGGGGTGTGCTGCTTGAATTGCTCAGCTGGCCCAGTCATACATATGAAATGTCGAATCACTGCATTCAAGTGTTCAGCCTTTTGCATCATGTTGTCGTCAGATCATCACATCATCAAGTCAATTTTGGTTGCACATGAGTGTACAGGTAACAAGCTTTGCATGGTGTAATATTGTAACCACAACCACCTTGGGTTGAAGTAATTTAGGGCATGTCTGCTATTTGCAGTACGTCTCCCCTTCCTGAGATTGCCCTTGAAATCAGAGAGGCAAATTCCTGCTCCTGTTGTGCTCACTCCTTGCTCACATTTTCAACCTGCAGTCATGAACTGCTGCAGGCACACCATGACCCTTTGATGTGTTACATACGACTCGAAGACTATGGTCAAAGACGACAAGCAAAAGCCATAAACGCTAAATTCAAGATTTTTTTTGGGGTGATCTTTGGCCTGTTGTGCAGGCGGCGGCAAGCCCACATACAGTGAGCTGGTGGAGCTGCAGTCCCAAGGGCGGGCCAGCCCAATCAGATCCTCCCTGGTGCATGAGCTGGACTCGGTGCTGAGTGTCACCCAGCACTGGCTGCACCGCTGCACTGCTGCTGTGGCGCGCCGCTCTGCTCAGAGCCTAAAGGCCTGCCTGGAGGCCATGGCTGCTAGCGTGCAGAGGGCGCAGGAGCAGATGGAGGCACAGCTGCGCAAGCTACAGGTCAGGGGGCAACTTGCATATGTTGCATTGCTGCTGGATGTAACTGAGCTGCAGCCATTGCATACATAGCTACAAGTCAGGGGCAACTTGCATATGTTGCATTGCTGATGGGCGTGACTGAACTGCAGCCATTGCATAGATAGCTGCAAACCTCTTGATGACATGTAACAGTAACAGCTGGATGACTGTGTCAGCCACCGTATGTCTTGGGTTGGGGTCATCAGCTTTGTTTGGCACCAGAGATAATGACCCCCGACCTGAGCGTGTTATAACAGTCATGACACTTATGACATTCATGACACACAATCTCACAAAACATATGCTGTGCAGGAGGAGAGGTCACAGGGTCAGAAGGGTCAGCAGGCAGACCCCAATGCAGCGGGGGCCCGGGGCAGCAACTATGAGGAGAATGAGCAGGAGCTGCTGTGTGTGTGTCAGCAGCCCTACAATGTGGACACAGCCATGATCAGCTGTGACGTGTGTGAGGACTGGTACCACCTGCGCTGTGTGGGCATGACTCAGACTGCTGCCAAGAGCATGAAGAAGTATACCTGCCCCGTCTGCGTGGCTCTCAAGGGCAATGCTGAACCGCTGGATGCAGCCTTGGCCAAGGTTTGCCTTCTGTTCCTTGCTGATTCACAGGCTTGTTCACTGTATGCTGGAAAAGTCTGCGTCAAGACCCTGCATTTGTTTTGCGGCATGTCTGCCTGTGCACATGCCCAAAGCAAGCTGATGCCTGCGTGCCTCCTGACATCGAGGAATGGTACCCCAGGTGCTTGCTGCAGATGCAATGCACGCTTGCATAGCTGTGGAGCCCACATCTGCATTTGCCTTTGTGTGCTAGCCCTGCAGCAGGTCGAGCTATTTCTGCATGCAGCAAACAGCTACATTGTCACCATGTTGATATATTCCCTATTTGCATGCTTTGCAAATCCCTGTCAGTCCTCTGCGTAGCCTCTCGACAAAGCTTGTGCTAGTGCTGCTGTGTATACTAAGTACTCTCTTGTGTACTGTTTACACCTGGACTTGACTTGTATGCTAAGTATTCTCTTATGTACTGTATACTACCGTCTGCTGAAGTACTCTCTTGTGTACTGTATACTAATGTGTACTACTGTCCGCTAAAGTACTCTCTTGTGTATTGTATACTACTGTACACTAAGTACTCTCTTATGGCGGTATGTGCAGAACTGGAAGACGCTGCGCCCTGGCAGAAATGACGTGGCACAGCTCTTGGTGGAGGCATCAACACTGCCTTGTGTTCTGGAAGAGCAGCATCAGATTGTGTGCCTACTGGCTGCATATGACCGCTGGCTGGTGAGCACCATGCAAACCTAAACATCTTGCATGAGCACAGTGAAGAGCACATAACAGTCAGGGAAGGAGCAATTGCGGCTATGCAAGGCGTACTTGCAGATGCTGTTTTGTCAAAGGCAACATCTTGACCATTACACATCCTTGCTACAGTTCACGTCATGTTGGCTTGTAAGACTTGTGTTCATGAGGTGGTCCAGTGCAGCAGACCAGCACTGGACCACTTTGTTAAACTATCAATTTGCTCAGTTAGATACTACTCACATGTAGTCCTGAGCCCATTCTTGTTAAGCTGGGCGTGTCCTCTCTTGGCCATGCTTGCGTCTGTGCTTGTGTCTGTGCTTGTGTCTGCCTGCCAATGCATCACACTCTGCTTTGCACTTCTGCAGGGCTCTGTGGAAACCATAGCTCGGGGGCATGAAGCATCAGTGCGCATCGCCATGCAAGGCCACCATGCAGCAGCAGCTGCAGCGCGCCTGCCGGTGGCTACCCTCAGTCAGATGCTCAAGTCTGCGCTGTCTGTGGAGTTAGACACCCGGCAAGTGAGCCAGCGGCTGATACGCCTGATCAAGGCTGACAGGTGGCACATGAAAGCTGAGCAGATCCTGAGGTCACATGCCAAACCTACTGGTGGGTTTGTGTCTCATTTCACTGAGTGTCATGGCTGCAAATGCATTGCTGCATGAGACCTGCTTGCAACAAAGCATTTCAGTGAGCTAGCATATGGACAAGCCCCATTTTTAGTAGTTTCTGAGCCCTTGGGTGCACACTCACTCTGTGTATGTGGTGCTCGGCATCCTGCAAGTCGTCGCCTTTCCAAAGCGTGCTATGTCCTGCCTGTCTGCTGCTAGTCTGCTGCAACAAAGCAATGAGACAGAGTGTGAATGACTGTGGTGAATGTGCAGTGGACACACTGGTAAAGGTGCTGACAGAGGCAGAGACAGCTGAGCTGGTGGTGGAGCAGGACCCCATTGGCGCCATCCTGTCCCAGCGCGCTGCTGCTGGCAAACGCTGGCAGGACCAAGCGCGCACCCTCATGGCTAACCTCAAGGTCAGCCTTTCATGTCAAATGTGTGCCGATTGCAAAGTACACATAAGGGCAACATGTGCCGTCTGAATAGGTGCATGTGCAAATAATACAGATTGCAGATGGTTGATCTGCTGCCAGATAGCTGCACCAACTTGCGCCAGCATCAGCCTGCTCTGTTGCCCCATGTACATCTCAGCCCAGACATGTGCGCTGCACATACATGCTTCAACTCTGTCGGAAATGCTGGTTCAGGGTGCAGATTGATATTCCAGTTGGTTGTAGGTTGTAGCTTGATTAACACTATTCCTGACCATATCTTGATGGTGCACAGGAGCATGCAGAGCGGCCTGAGGTGGTGCAGCAGCTGATAGCAGATGCCCAGGTGCTGGTGCAGCAAGCACAGCAGCTGGAAGTCCGCCTGGACAAAGATGTCATCAAGCTCCAGGTACTTTACACGCACCTTTGTTTGACCGAGACAGCTGTCCCTGCATGTGAGAAATTGATCTCAGGGAAGGCCACAGCCTGCTCTAGAGATGTCCCTGCTTGTGGTTGTTGCCATTTGTGGTATGAAGGTTGTTCAATGCGTGACTGATTCCAACACTGAGAGCTGTGATCATATCTTTTGCATGTTAGCAGAGGAATGCTTGCTGATGAAGAGTCTTCAGTACCGCCTGATTTAATGACCTGCTGCTTATCAAGGTGCAACCTGCCTGCAAACGATACTTAGACGAGCTGCCATGCTTATGCAGGAATCTGCAAAGATCTACTGCCTATGTCGGCAGCCGTATGACGAGCTGCGGCCCATGCTGTCATGTGACCACTGTAATGACTGGTTCCACTATGACTGCATCGGTCTCCAGCCCCCTGGGGACAATGAGGATGATGACGAGGTGGCCCCAGCCGAGTACCGCTGTCCCAAGTGCTGCATACAGGTTGGTTATGCTGCTGGCATTTTCAGTCAACACCACATCAGCAACTTGCTTGCATTGCCAGAGAAACACTCAAGTTGTTCCCTGTTGGCAGATAGGCTGCTTTCAGCATCCTTGGAATGGATGTATCACACCTTGAAGGTCACTCATAAGACATGTTGACTCAAAGATGTGTGGCCTGCTGTGCAGGCAGGCATGCAGTACGCATTGATGCACAAGCTGCCCGGCAAGTCGCTGCACCACTTACATCAGCTGACAGCGCCTGCATCCCTTCACGCCCACCCCTACCAGCAACAGTACCCTCACCATGCCATTCAGCATCTAGCCCCACACTCACAAGCAGCAGCGTCAGCCTCCCATCAAGCGCACCAGTACCCTGCTGACGTCCTGGGTCTTGCCAAAGCCCACAGCAGCCACACTCAAAATCTGCAGGGCTTACGCCACGCTGCTGCGCATGCTCAGCAGCAAATGCACCTGCAACAGCAGCCAGGTCATGTGCAGCACTATGGGGCTGGACAGTACCCGCCTGCCTCAGCGCCACTGCCAGACAACACACAGGCTGAGCCGCAGGGAGGTGCAGCAGAGGAGGCAGCTGTGCGCCAGGACTCTATTGAGCCTGGTGACGACTGGATTGAACAGGTATTGCCCTATGGATGCCTTCCCGCTAGATATACACCTGGTTGCTTGGCCTCTGTGTAACAGACAGAGGCAGGTCTTTGAAGCTGTGCAATAGCGGCACCTCATTTGTCAGCTTCTGTCTGATCAGCAGCATGCCTGACATCCTCTTGTGCTTTGCTACGCAGGCTTTTGCAGAGCCGTCACATCAGGCAGGTAGCACTGTTGCAGCACCCAATGATCAGGAAGCTGCATTTCTGCTGTCAGCTTCTGCTGCTCAGCAGCAACATGCTGATGGGTCAGCTGTTGCTGTAGCCCAGCAAGCGCCTGCCAGCAGAGAAGATGGGCAAGAATTGGCTGCAAGTCAGCATGCTGGTAGCATGGCTGATGTGACAGACCACGACGCTGAGGAGTCAAATGCACAGCAAGCTGTTGGCCAGAAGGTAGATGCTGCTCCACAGGGAGGTGGTGAGCATTTCCATGTGTCTAGTCCTCAGTATGATGACGACCCGGCAAATCCAGATGGCAAGCTGATGTCCCTGCTGATGGGATAGTTGACAGATTCACAATCATTTGTGTTGCAGACAGCATTGAGTCAAACCACAACTGGTTTACAGTTGTACACTATCACCATGCAGCTTGCATTGTTTGAATCAGTGTGATTGTACTGGGCAGAAAGGAGTGCCACCCCAGTTCTGCAAATGGTTTTGCTATTGTAAATTTGTGGCTGTGTACTGTGTGAAAACTCCAGCTCAAACTGTGCTGCAACACCATCTTTTACGAGCTGAACATACAAAAAAAAGGACAGTAGTATACACAGTTCTTGACCTACTGCCAAACTGGTGGGCGCTGTGAACAGCTCAAGCGAGCGCTTCTGTGGCAAAGCTTGACAGAGCCATCAGCTCCTGGGTTGAGGATGTGGCAAAGGCAACAGCCCTAAAAGGTGCCAGCACAATAGGTATGTCGACACATGTTTGTTTCTGTCATGTCAGCTGTCATCAGCATCAGGCTCCTCCATCCAACTTGTTTCAACAACCTCTTTCACTCTTCTGTTGTATTCCCTCCTGAACACATATTGGAGGTGCGCTTGAGATGCCATGCAAGGCATCCAAACGCCTCTATGCAGCCATATAACAGACAAACAACACTAGTTCAGGAAGGCTCACCTGTTTTCACTGTAAAGTTTTGCAGCCTCGGAATTGGCTGGAGAGTTGGGATTTGGATCACACAGGAGCGACTGCAGACATCAAAGTGACTATGGACCACATCTTGAAATTGGGTTGGCACGTTACCGCATACCAAGAGCAGACTTAAGCCCTTTATCACATCAGCATGGTAAAAGAAAGTTACCTGGATGGATGTTAGGATGGCAGAGACATCATAGATTGGACTCCACTGATTTTGCAGAATGTCTAAGCAGATGCCACCATCAGCATAGACTGCGATAAGCACAACAGGGTCTGCAATCAGATGCCTTGCACCACCGGTGGAAAGTCAACAAGCAGAGAAAGCACTCACTGTTAGGGTGGAACATGGTGCTCTTGAATTTGACAACAGGAGCTTTGTTTGGGTACTCTTCAGAGAACTCCAGGGTCAATTTGAAAGTGCCTGCGGTGCATAAGAGCCGGGGAGCCTGAGAGCCTTGTGAGTTTAGGTCATGCTAGAAATAACATCACTGTATCACCGACATATGCGATCAAGCAACGTAGAACTCTTGGCATAAATGTATGGCAAGATGCCAGCTTTAAATGAAAGGATACAACAGTATTACCTCCGTCCCATGGAGTGTCATCAGGACCAAATATGACAGCATTCCAAAGCATTATGCTGTCGCTCTTGGGAGATCCATTCACACCTTGTGGAGGATCATTCTGCAGCCGCTTGAAGTCTCTCATGAGTCTCTGTAGGCACACCACAAAGCTTCGGGCTTTACTGCTTAGCAAAGTATAAACTGCAGAATGAGCCTTGCATCACCTTTCGAGCAGGGGTGGACATGTTGAACCACTGCCCAAGCCCCTGCTATGTCGAGCTCAATCCGAGGCAAAGGTGTAACAACGTCAGAAAGTTGGTCTTTTGCGTCTCAGAAGGCCGTGTTTCCTGACAGGACAGAGCTGTTTGACAGAGGTGTGTTCGAATCGCTCCTTTGAGTTCAGATACTAGAGACTGAGAATTTTCGAGCTATGACACCAAAGTGGGGATCTTGATCAAAGTCAAGCAGCTCAGTTATCTAACAGCAACAGATGTAGCAAAGAGGGGCAAGCCTGTTCGCGCAGTCCACACCGCAGTGAGACAGTTCTCCGAAGCTATAACCTTTCGGTTAACCCTAAGGCCGTGCTCCATGTCGGAAGTTTGGCTTGCTTGTGAAGACCCACAATTGGCAGGTAGCAGCAAGATGGTATTGCAAGGCGATGGTGAAAGTCTCGCATCTCTGCAGATCAAGATCACGAGCAAGATCGCCGCCGTAGACTTGCAGTCGCTGCCTAAGCATTCGCAGGTACATGTCGATCGTTGACTTACACGCACCGCATTTACAGCCGTGAGTTGTATATGATAAAACATGGTCTTGCAGGCACCGGTTGTTGTCACGCCTTCAGGGCGGCATCTCGATAGTGGGGCAGCTATCTGCCGATACGGTAAGCTTCGTTTATGCAAGCTCGACCAGACTGATGTAGCCGCGTCCATCGAACTTAGCGCTTTGCAGTGGCGGCGATCAGCCACACAAACGTAGCTTACTCAAGCACGGACTCAATTGTCATGGTAAGCTACATCCTTCCGCACAATCATTTTACAGCTGCAAAAGCAAACACAAGCTCGAAGCCTTGGCTCTGCCTGCAGAGTCGAATAGACAGCTGGGTAGACTTTGCCCGCCTGTTGGAAGCTCCATTGGCAAGCTGGCTTCAGCCTGGCTCAGCTCAAGCTCAGCAGTACTCACAGGTGAGCCAGCCTGCTCAAGTCACTCATTTGCAATGAGTCATTAGCAGCTGGTGCCAGTGTGAACACACCTCTGATGTCAGACAATTCATGGTGTGCAGGCAGCAGCAAAGGCAAGAGTAATCAGTGACTTGAAAGTATTGGAGCAACATCTGTCAATGGCAACCTTTTTGGTAAGACAAGTTTTTGACATTTTGCCAGCTTCTGGCATGTACCTGACTTATTGACATTAGTGGCTCATCACTCCTTGTACTGACATGGCAGAAGCTTGCAACAAGCTTGCAACTGGGTGTGCAACGCACTTTGCTGTGCAGTGCATTCTGCCTGTGTGACATTAACTTTGCATGGAGAGTCTGAACTTGTTGTACATGGCAGGTTGGGGACAGCATGACAATGGCTGACAGCCAGCTGGCCACAACACTGGCAAGCCCACTGATGCATTTGATTGGTCGCAAGCAGCAAGAGCAGCTGCCAAGTGTGATACGCTGGTTCACCACATGCACACGCCACCCTGCACTTGCGCCATTTGTAGGTATGCCTACACACAAACCTTGTTGGACAAGTCAAAATTGATTCCTGTTTGGCACGTGCTGCGATGCTGTTGCAAGATGTCTGGCAGTGTAGACAGATTGTGCGTGCACCCTGCCATGACCCTCTGGTGCCCTCATCACAGTCAGCGCCATGATGTCAAGCCCTGCGCCTTGTTGCTGATCCTTATTTGCCAGTGCTGTACCAGGAGGCCGTGACAATACTGTACCACGAAGCAGTAAAATGCACCCTCTGCTATGTCTTGTACTCGGGATTTCAAAGTGGCAGGTCTGCAACCAATTCCCAGTACAAGTCATAGCAGAGGGTGCACGTCACCGCCCCATGGCACAGTGTTGTGACCACTGTAAATTTGTCTTTGTCATGGATTCAAACATCGTGTCTAGAAGACCCGTCTGCAAGTCTGGTATCCAGCTGGGTGCATGACATGTGGTCTTTCTGCTGTGAGTGTGAACACAAACTGCAGCAACCATGTTCCAGCAATTGTCAGCACATGTCAGAACTGATTAGGGAGTGCCCAAAAGCACCTTGTGAACAAGCTAATCAGGTCTCGGTCTCATGCTAGCAAGTGGCTTGACTATGTGCCAGGTGGGTTCACTATCAGTCTCATGACTACCTGCAGGTGGCTTCACAATGTGCCAGGACTTAATAGGCTGGAAGGCTCCAGTGAGGTCTCAGCATCCCTCCACACCACCCAAGCAGCAGCGCCCAGCAGACTTATCCATGCAACAGGACCAACAGATGCAGCCTCCAGATGCTGATGGTGACGTGGACAGTCCAACTGCCTCTGCCAATGGGCCAGCTGTCCAGCCAGTCAGTGCAGAAAAGGCAAAGAAGGCCAGCAAGGCTGAGGCGAAGCAGGCAGCAGTTGCATCTGATGGGGACCGAGCAGGAGCTACAGGTCCAGAAGACCCTGAGAAGAAGGCCAAGAAGGTGACAGCATGCAAAACAGCAAGCTGCATGCATCATCTCTACCTCTACCCCTGCTTTGCTCATGCATGAACAGCCCGGCAGCAGGGTTTTGGCATCACTTTGGCACACAAGCGTTGGGCACACGTACATGCGTTTTGTTGCCCGGTTCACTGAGTTTAGCTGATGGAGTTTGGCAACCAGTCCGACAACGATGCGTTTGGACTTTGGCTGTCACTTCTGATTGTTGAGTTCGATGTGCATGACCTGACCAACCTCGTCAAGTTGTTTGTGTACTCATTTGACTAGCCCCCCCCACAGCTGACAATGCCTATGACAAGCTCCCGTGTGACACTTCCTTTCAAGATGCAGAGTGGGCTTGCCAAGATGTTGGACTGTACCCAACAGTGCAGTTTGCGAAATGATGTTAGATCTACACCTGTGAGATACCCAAGACAAGCATGCAATGGCAACGTGTACCTCATACAGCAAATTTACTCAGAACTGTGTGTGTGTGAGCCTTCGGTAACGTATGTGTTTGCTGAAGAGATGATTGATTCACTGGTCTGCAGGATGCAAAAGCTGCAGAGAAGGCAAAGGCGGCGGCCAAGGAAGCTGAGAGGAAAGCCCAAAAGGATGCTGGCCCCAGTGAAAAGAAATTGAAGGCCAAAGACGAAGCAGATGCCAAAAAGGTCTCTGTGTTTGGCATGCCTTGCTTTGTTATCTTGGCTACAATTTTACCCTGTACAAATCACTCCACTGTAATGCAATGTACCTCTGCTCCGTCTCCTGCAATTTGCCATTTCTCCTTTCTGCGCATACATTCATGTACTGCATATCATTCAACCAGTAGCTGCACATGTACATGCAGCTTTTGCGTGTCTCCTACTTGCCATGCAGTGTGACAGAATGCAAAGTGCAACCTTCATCCTTTTGGCATAGTGCACTCACATCCAGGCTTGCAGTGCCAAACTCAGGTAGCATGAGTGCCAATCAAGCCCGACGCCAGCCTTCTTGTGGCTCAGTCTTGCTGTTTGCCAACAGGCCAAGGATGCTGCTGATGTGAAGGAGCTGATCGACAGGGCCAGAGCCACTCCCAAAGGGCAAAAGAAGGACATCAGCAGTGACATGTTCAAGGGCTATTGCCCACCTGCAGTGGAGGCAGCCTGGTAGGTGTCAACACCTACTTGTCAGAATATTTTGTTTCGCTGCCGTGCTTTCATGCCTCACAAGCTGATCTAGAAGGCCTGCTGTACAGCTTTGTATCAACAAATGCACTTGACATGCAGAAAATCAGGCCCTGGCAGCTGGTAATAGCCAAAGCCTTTTCAGAAAAGGCTGTTTGTTGCCTTCCCAATTCCTTCCGCCCTGTTTCTGTCATGGTCATACGTTAACTGACGTCATGACACATCAGCATCAGAGGCCTGAGGCATTTGTAACGACGCAGAGCTAGCCAGACTCCTGGCGTCCTCATCACCATTCATGCCTCTCAGTCTGTGAAGCTTTCACACACATCTCATCATCGACACAAACAGCAGAACACACTGCGCCTCCAGCTTCTTCCCATTACACGCAAGACATCCCCGCAATATAGAATTGCATTTCAACTGTTTCCAGGAATTGTTTAGTTTAGAGTCACACTGTCTCCATGGGACGTCGTTCACAAACAGTGATGTCGCTGTTTGTGGATCTTTGTGGAGCTTGCAGGTATGACTGGTGGGAGAAGTCGGGCTTCTTCAAACCGGAGTTAGACAGCGACAAGCCACCTTTCGTCATTGTAATCCCACCCCCCAACGTAACAGGCTCCCTGCATCTGGGCCATGCCCTCACCAACTCCATCCAGGACACCGTTGTGCGGTGGAGGCGCATGAGTGGCTACAATGTGCTGTGGCTGCCAGGCACAGACCACGCTGGCATCGCCACCCAGACTGTGGTCGAGAAAGACTTGGCCAAGAGGAAGGGCTTGACGCGGCATGACCTTGGTGGGTTCTGCTGCAGAGGCTCCATGTTGCAAACAAGCTCCTCTGCATGCGTCTTGTTGCAAGTGACTCTGATGTTGAGCAAGCTGACCCCTGCAGAGCAATGGTGACGATCACCACGCAAGCTTGCAAAGTGTAGATCAGCTGCTCCCATGCAAATTCCATGCAGCATGCCCAAAGATCATTGATTGTTGTCTGTATCTCCCTCGCTCATCTAAGCCAGTTACTGTCTTTCAGCATTGTCAAGTGAGCAACGCTTTATTTGACAAAAAGTGTCGGGTTGTTCAGGAGCTTAACTGCAAAGGTTTTTGCAAAAGTAATACTGTTAAAACATGGTGCGAAATCAAGAAACGATACTTGTGCAACAGAAGAGCACCATTTGAGTTATGCTGCTGTGCCTGATGTTGTGAAATGGCCATGGTGCACTTGCAGGGAGGGATGCATTCTTGGAACAGGTCTTCGCCTGGGTGAAGACGTACGGTGGCAAGATCTTTGGCCAGATGCGGCGCATGGGCATCAGCGTGGACTGGGATCGCCTGGCTTTCACCATGGATGACAACCTGGTTGCAGCTGTGCAAGAAGCTTTTGTGAGGCTGTTTGAGGAGGGTCTGATCTACAGAGAGAACAGACTGGTCAACTGGTGCTGCACCCTGCATACGGCAGTCAGTGATATTGAGGTATCTGGGTTTTTTTTTTCGAATGTCAAACAAGACTATACTGCCCTCTTCAGGGATTTTTGCTAAAGGGTGCTGTGCAGCACCTGTCAGGGAATTTCCCTTTCGAAATTCGGCAGCCTGAACAAAAATCTTGATCAGCTAGCTTATCTTAGCGCGTTTGGTTCCTGCGTACTGCAAACCGGGCACAGCAGCATGGAGACCTGCCATACTTTGTAATTGTACCACAGGCTGCACAGGTCTTTCATTGCCAAATCACAGACCGTCTGATTTATTGGTCAAACTTCTCTATTCACGAGCCGTTTGTGTACTCAATGTTGCCTGCTAGTCTCTTCTTACTGGCTTGATCCGGATGATGCAGGTAGATCATCTAGAGGTGAAGGGACGGACTCTGGTGTCAGTCCCTGGCTACAGCGAACAGGTGGAAGTGGGAGTGCTGACCTCTTTTGCATACCCACTGGAAGATGGCAGTGGAGAGATTGTGGTGGCCACCACCAGGCCTGAGACTATGCTGGGAGACACAGCTGTGGCAGTTCACCCTGATGACGACAGGTGCATGCATCCAGGCTCATGCCTTGTTCAGCCATCGCTTGCTGTAGCCACCCCACCTCAGCAGCTGTCACGATTGCTGCTTTTCAAGGTGTTGCAGCTGGATCAAGTATTGCATGCTGTGTGTGTGTTGTTGCCCGCGATACTTCACATCCCGCTTTCCATTGAGGACATGCCATGTTAATTGTAGCCCAACCTCTTTGCTGCCTCAACCCCTATGAAACCCCACCCCCCCCCCCCCCCGCGCCTCCACCTCCCCAAAAATCACCAGACTAGACCCTTCACATCACTTTGAAAGTTGGGAAAATGATATTCACACGTGCATGTCGACATGCACACAGGTACAAGCACCTGCATGGCAAGTTTGTGGTGCATCCGATGGACGGGCGCAAGGTTCCCATCATTCAGGACGCCGAGCTGGTGGACATGAACTTTGGTACTGGGGCTGTGAAGATCACCCCTGCCCACGACCCCAATGACTACGCCACCGGCAAGCGCCACAACCTGCAGTGCATCAACATCCTGGATGATGATGGCAGGATGAACGCTAACGGAGGCCAGTTTGCAGGCCAGCCTCGATTCACCGTAAGCAGCCTAAACCCTGGCGTCACGTGCTGCGCAACTTGTTTCTTTCCATCAATGATGTTGGACCGTTTGAGAACTGACAATGCCCTTGCCGTCTCAATGTCGCAACATTCAGCCCATTCCCTGAGTCAACAGACAATGACTGGAGAATCAAACGGTGTTGGGCACCTGCTGTTGCAAGTGATGTCAGCAGCCGTGTTAGTTTGAGCAG
>JAABUP010004657.1_pt1 | contig 22074 bp, 20 predicted proteins | sample 5559201 | NCBI WGS metagenome assembly JAABUP01 (sample SAMN10711887, study PRJNA513373) | rock metagenome | isolation source: Antarctica rocks | place: Antarctica | reverse complement strand
GATCATTTTGGCGAGGAGAGGGAGGGTGACGGTTATGGTTTTTGGGGTGGTGGTGGTGGTGGTGGTGGTGGTGGAGGAGGCCATGGTTGGGGATGCAGGCTATGGAGGGAAGGAGGAGGAGGAGGGAGAGGATGAGAAGGTTGTAGGGCAGAGTGGAGCGGAGATGCTCCAAGGTACTTCTAACTGGTATTTTTGGTTATGTGGGGTTTAGCCTAAAAGCTTTAAACAGGTAGGTAGGTTTGCCGAGACACCTACCTTTTCCTTACATAGCATTGATCAGGTTGACCGGGAATAACCCTTATGCGATGATAGGTTAATCCCATTCCCGAAGACCATCGATGCAGACACGCTGTTTGAATATTATTCTCAGAGCATACTCATGAAATTCGTTGGTTTCATATCACAAAGGTTAGTTTATTGGTTAGGATTAGTGATTAGGGGGTTAGGATGGGTAGGTTGATTAGGGATAGCAATAATATATATATATGTTAGGGTTGATTAGTATTTCGAAAGTATTCTGAGAATGCTCTATACTCAAATCTCAGAGAGTATTCCGAGTATATGAACTAAAATTCATGGATGACCATTGCTAATGTATTCAAGGTACAACATCACCGCATGCCACCGAGTGATACCAGCTCATCAATACGCGGCGACAATCCAAAGAGTGTCAGCCCAAATCTATTCCTTCGCCCGTGTCTAACCCCAGGAAGTCGTCTCCACCCAACATCTCATCTCCAGCAGCCTCCAAAACATCATCTATAGTTCCGGTCGCGCCCAAATCCATTTGCACCCCTCCAGTGGCCGTAGCAGCGGCGACGGCAGCGGCTTCCGCATCCATGTTCATACCCGGCATCATATCCGGTATCACTTGGGGGGCTCCAGTCAGTTGCGCTTCGACCCTACGGTGTAACCTTACGATCGTCTCGGCGGTTCCACGATCAAAGTCCTTCGTCATCGTGTGATGGTCGCCGCCGCCGATCCGACCTAGTGTATCATCCAGCTCCAACGTCAGGGCATCAACCAGACTCAGCCTCGCCTTTGGCGCAGGAATAGGTACTCCGTTTCCGTCCAGTAGTGCCGGTAACGTTGTGGGATCCGCCGTAGTCGGTGCGCAAATCATTGCTGTCGCAATCTCCAGAGCTAAGTCTCCGCTGTTGTGCTCCGTCTGGAGCTTGACCTCTTCAACAAGGCCATGAATTATGCGTTGGGCTCCAAGTATTCTCACTCCGGCTAGTAGCTGTCGGTGAGCATAGGTCGGCGTCGTCATGTTCATCTCAGGTGCAGTGGCCCACAAGATAAGGGATTGGAAAATATTGCGGATACTCGCCGTTAGACCCCCTGGAGCCGAGGTCCAAGTCTCCAGCTCAGTGTGATAGCTTGCGGCATTGCGCTTGAAGGGTAGATGAGGCTTCAAAGCGTCGATGATAGGATCAATATCAGACCTCGATGGTTCGAAACGGCGAAGCTCTCGAAGTGCGTGCTCGAGAGATTCCGCAACAATGGACAGAACGGTACTATGCATCGCTTGAGCTTCGCCGGAGATGGAATTGGGCTTGACCAGGGTTCGGAGTATTTCCATTAAAATGGTAGTATCGCCCTGAGCTTCCCAGAGATGCGTCGTCAGCCAAGTAAGACCACTGACCAGCGATGGTAGGAGGAAAGGTTCGAGAAGGTCTGCCAAATCTCAGTATTCGTTTACGGCCTTCCGTATCATCATGACCTACACTCGAAGCCTCCTCTTAACGTGTTTAAGTCAATCACCCCGTTCTGGCAAGCGAGTAAGCTCTGGCTGAAAATTGTAGGAACCAAGAGGTAGAAGCCTTGGGGACTACAGGATGACATTGCCTCATCACTAATTCCTTCGGTCTCATATAGACTACTAATCCATCCGTTGAAATGCTGATTTTCGAGTTCAGACATGTTCTCTGGGGGTTTGGGAATCCAGCCCCTTTCGACGAGGCGAGTGATGAATGATTCGCCATCCGTGATGCCAAGATCGTAGGGTTCTAGGTCATAGCGACTTTTGAGAGTAAGAATAAACAGCAGGATGCTGCCAAACTCGTCATAAACAGGCTGGCACTCGCCTTGTCAAGATATGAGCATAAGTCCAGCATGGATGTTGATGAATCATACCTTGATCTGCATCGTATCTCCAATTATCCAAAAGCTGACACAGAGGTTGAAGGATGCTGAAGGTCGTATGAAAGAGCAACAAAACATCAAGAGCCTGATGTCTTCGAGACAAAGCGCTGGAGAGGGCCTTCAAAGACATGGTCTCTTTCGTTGCGCAAAGAGACTGGATGATCTGCCGTAAAATCAATACCTGACGTTCCTTCTTGGCACCAGTCGTCATACCTCTACTACTGCGCCTGCTATGGCACCAGAATTTCCTTCCAGACGTTCAAGTTCTCCGACAAGCTCCTCTACTCTTTCGGGGTTCACGGTACATTGATTGACCAAATCCTCCTTGCTATAACGTCCCCCAGCCGGTAAGGTCTGCATCGGTGTCTCCCCTAGTAGGTGCCCGATGCTCTCTTCTGCTATCAAGTCATGCAGAGCGCAGGCAAAGAGAAACTCCTGACGGACATCTGAGAGCAGCCCGCTGCCACTCAGAGGACCAAACATTTGGGACAAAGATGGAAAGGCCTGTGGGTCTACATGACCAAGAGCTTCAGTGATACACCATTGGATCGTGAAGGGCGGAAACATCGAAGCCGAGAATATTGTAACGAGGAGTGGTAGCTTGTTGACCAGGTATGAGCGGAAAAGAAACATGGTCTGACTCGGCTCATTGCGGTACATAGCGCTAGATAGCACATCGAATGATGCAGTGATTAGATCGATGACAAGATTCGCAACATCACCCTGAATCGAGTTAAGTCATGAACAAAGACTTCGCACTGCGAACGACTTACTTTGTACCGCGCATGAAGATAGTTAATGAACATAGTATCGTCGCCTAGCGGCCGTCCAACAAGCTAGACGGATTAATACATTCTTTATCCGTAGTCTCAGGGGAACCTACCAGGGCATTGAGGTATATGTAGAGACCAGCTCTAGAAGTAAGCGTAGGACCATCCAAAATGCTGTTCTGCAATTGTAAACCAGCAATGTCAACGCCTTGCATCAAAGTCTCTTCGAGCGCCCTCGTAATTTCGCCGTCGAAGATGTCATACTGCTTCTGGAAACTTTCAAGCTCAGCTGCGAGCGAGGGCGAAACTTGTGAGAGCACGGGAATGAATAGAGATAATGATCGCCCAAGGGTTTTGCGAATGTCTGGACACTATTGTGTGAGCAAAGCCTTGTTCCAGACAAGTCTCGCTGGAGTGCACTATGAAAAGGATTATGGAGAGAGTTTGATAATGTGGCATCTCACAACGACGGGGAGACCGCCAAGCACAACGTAATGGGTCTGGCACGACGGTGACTACCTTCACCAACCAATGAAACCAAATAAGGTACCTTCTGGAAATGACGTTGCCAAAGCATGGCTTACACCCTCACAGCCAGCAAGCACTGAGAAGATTGTACCGACAGCTACTTGAATATTACCGTCGTCGTAGTGAGAAGCTACAGTGTGAGTTGCAATGCTTGCCATCCATTGCGAGATTGCTCTGATCGTGTTCCACAATCGAGCATTCTGTAGCCCCTGTCCGTCAGCGGAAAGCCTCGCAATCCGATGTAAGATATCCAATTGAAGATCCTTCGAAGTTTCCGCGGAACCTGTAGTATCTGGTTGATCGAGTTGATTATCCGACGCTCTGGTACCTCTACTTGATCTTTCGGTGTCGGAGGCATAGGAGGAATACTCCAGTAAGGTCAGCAACACATCATGGATTTCAAGGCGATTCAATCGGACGAGTCGTTCGATATAGCGTGGGACCAGTGGGTGTACGAATGGCGACGACCGGGAACGTGGTTCCAGAACCACTTGAGCCAAACCCGACGAAGTAATTGGAGTTATCCTGGAATGAAAATTGGCCAAGGACTCAAAGTCCTCGACCGATTTGCGCTTGAGCACGCATTGTTCGATGAACCTCGACCATGCCTCTGCTTCGGCACCCATGAAGCTCAATTGATCATAGTCGGTTTTTGCGGTGACACACCAGCGTCTGCACACAGATCTCCAAGCTAATGTCAGGGTTCAATTGTTCGAATCCAAGGGGAATTCTGAGGTTCGATGACAAGCGAGGCTCTGCGGGAGCTCTCTCAAAGCTTTCCTCTTTTGAGACGCTTGCATATTAAAGATCCCACGATATTGATCCCTGACGAGTGGCCATTCCGCGCAAATTTCTAAATGACATGTTTGGAGATGCTAGCTAGAATACAGTGAAGAGTTGGATGAATGCCCAGACGGGCGCTTCTCAATTTTCGAGAAGTGATCGCAGGTTGTTACTGAACTTACTGTACAGTACAAATCACAGCAAGACCAACCCTCACGGACCAAGATATGTTGTATGAGACCGGCTCTGGACGCGACATCATCCCTTCGCAAGTTTGATGCCTTCAGTCAAACATGTCTGCACCAGCTCAAGACATTCGGAAGTGTATGTGTCCCCAATGTCCATAGTATGTTCGTGGTAAGCCACGAGTGTATATCAGAAGAGGATAGTTGGAACCACTGGTTAACTTTGACAATCCTCCGTAGACCTTTACCAGATAGTGCTCCTCTTCCTACACATTAGCCTTGCGTTCAGCGCGCCGCTCGATTCCCTCCCTGAAAGATATCGCGAATTGAGTCGGGAGCTCTTGATCCGACCATCCAATCCTCCATAGCCAACCACTCACTCCAAGTCTTGTCTGCAGCATCAATTTCCGCGTCTAGAGGCCCTTGCAATGGACGCAAGAATGGCACAGTCTCAAGCGGAAGCATGTCGTAGTCCTTCTTGACAGAAGCCCAACCACCGCTCTTCGCTGCAAAAAGATAGTTACGTCTCTCTTGCTCGTGAAGGGATCCCACTCCTGTAGCCCAGTCATCACCAAAAAATCCATGCAGCACGCCTGGGAAATCGAGACCTGTGACGACTAGCCTCCGAAGGTAGGGGACGAGAGAGATATGGTACGTTGGTAACGCATTTAGTGATGACGCTGTCGTACCTTGCCGTAAATGCGGATTCCTAGAGCCTGAGATTCCGGCTAGTCCTGGTAAGTGGCCGAGCGAGGAGCTGTCCGTTGGGTTTGGCGTTCTCTGAAATGGAAGATGTATATTAATGAATGCAGCAACCGCTTGGACTGGGCCATTATGCTGTGCGTGGTCTAGGAAGTACCGTTGACAACTCTGGTATTTGGGGTACCATTCGAAAATGTCGAATTGTGGATCGTCGGCTCTCTGTGCATTACTGGCCCTTTCGGGAGTGCTCAATCCTGGAAAAGCTGCATGCTGGAATCGCTGCTCAGCACCGTTGGCTGAGTTGTGGAAATCCATCAATAGTGCACTATCCAAGAGTTAAAGATTTAAAACTTAATAGAATGCTTGTTAGGTCTTACGCTGAGTGATGAGGATAATGTGCGATTAAGTCTCGTTGGTAACCTCTTTGTACCGACGCCGGCTGCAGTTGAGTCTTCTCCTTGAAATCTCATATGAGAAGGCTGAGATTCAGATAGGCTTGCTTTTGATTTGATGGCTATATATAATTAGGTATCTTCCAGTCCAGGCAACCATCAAATCCTGGACAGCGTGTGTCGTTGAACGGCTTTAAATGCCTATGTGTCCAGAGCATGGGACGTTTGGTAGAGAAAAGCGAGGATACACTACATGGAGATACACCATGGCATCAAGGCTGGTTTCAGACGATTTTCAAGAGGCTTGACAATACATCATGCTGAACTCATGATAGTGAAGCTGAAGGGGGTCGCCACAAAGCCACCATCGACACCATTCCGTGGACCCTGAGACTAACCTTCGTGTAAGTTAGAGCATTTTACTGAGCAGTAGACATGTCTGAGGGCATGATGCTGTGAGATGAAAGGAGAAATGTACTAGAGACAGGTCGACGTCGATTTCGCCAATCGCGGCCTGGTATGTAGCAGATCTTCACTCCTCTAGGCAAGATGAACACAGCCTCACCGAATCTAAGCGGCAAATGCAGCCCTCCAAACCAGGTACGTTTTCATGCACTAGAGACTTCAGGTGTTGAGTCACAATTAGATCAATATTCCAAATCACATGTAGAGTACATGTACTCTCACCCTGGCTTGAGGGCAAATATCACGCCACAAGTGTGAACGAAGCACAACTTAATTTAGACCAATGGAAGGCTACATTATTGTTCACTATCTACCTGGTATCCATGTAGAATGAGGCTTGACCCCTGGCCGGTGGACCGTCTTGCCACGGTGCCGGGATGAAAGATACCTGGTCGCAGTTCGGTGGCTTCACAACGATTCGGACCATGCTTTGCATAGTATGGAAGCGAGTGTACTTTCTTTCCAGAACCGGTGGATAGTCCGAAGCAGTCGTCACGCTGCTAACTACCTGGTAGGTAAGTCGGTAATGCAAGTACTCCTTGTTAACCCACAGCGTCTTGAGAACCATGCATTACGTTGCTCTCAACGCAATCATTTGGTCATCGATAGCAACAAGAAAGTCTTCAAACACAGTTGTAACGTTGTGTGAAGATGTTGGTCCCGTCTAAGTGACTACATCAGTATGTCGAGCCATGTTGCTACCAGGCCTCGCGCGCGCCTTCTTGCTCATCTGCAATCGTACACACCTTCTTGAGACACCTATCCCCATAGTTAAAGATACAAGCGATGTCCCCAACCTGTTGTTGGCTTGATACGCTTCCGGAAACGCCTAGTAATGTACATGTGCTTCTTCTCTGATCAACCTTCTAGACCTCTACTAGCATTCTCGATATAACGATCGACCAAGTCCCGCACCTGGTTCGAAGTCCCCTGCTGGAGCACGTAGTCCAGTATGAAGTTCCTCGTTGCACGCCGTTGGAGCTGGAGAACCCGTCGGGCATACTCAGTAAGAGGCCCTGCATCCACCTCATCCCAGTTACCCTCGTCTACGCCATTCGCCGCAACGAAATCGCGCAGTTGCATGAGACCCCGACCAGCAAGCCACCTCTGGTTCCTCTCGTCATCATACTCCTCTTCTCCCTGCGCTGCCGCATCATGTTGATGCCGGGGTGCTTCATTTCCCCGCTCTGATGCAAGTTGTTGGAGATAAGCAGCTCTAATGACCTCTAGAGGAATATCACGATCTTCTCCGCCCTGCAGACGCTCTTGTAGTTCGACCATACGTGCACGTCTCTCCTCAATAATTTCTGGAGAAACACCTGATTCGGCGACGGCGCGGTCAATGTCTTCGACTGTGTGCTCAGCGTCTACCTCAGAGAGGCTACGTGCACGGAGCCAGGATACGATGCGCGAAAAAAAAGCTTGTAGGCCTCTTAACTCCGATGCCTCGTCAAGCGGGAGGTCTCCCATCTGATGTGGCGGTACAGCAATGTGCAGATTGCCTCTGCTACTTGAAAACGGTTCACTAGACGACCATGTGGAATAAGATGGTAGGTTGTCCGGTGGTGGCAGCGGATCCGAGCTGGAAGTCTCCATTGTGGTATATTTGCGTGGTATGAGACTGATGAGAGCGGGTGTATCGGACAGGAGTACATGGCGGGCTTCATCCAGGGTTATATCCCGGGTAACGATGCCCATACAAGTTTTGATCTCCAAAGAACTAGATTCGGCTACCTCGACCAGTAAGGATATGGCCTCAGGAGTGTTCCAGAGGTCTTTAGCACGCCTGACATAGAGTTCAGACCAAAGTTTGTCCATATCAGTCATTGCTTGTATACCCCAAATAAGTTTGGGTATATGGCTAATGTTCAACTCCTGAAACAGGCGCTCGAAGACCCAGGGAAATGTCTGAATAGCATGGCGTAAAGAAGAGCGGCATTCCTTCGCACGACCAAGTTTGTACTCCGCCAAGGCGGTAGAGATCTCAATGTTTGGTGTGCATTGCCACGTCTCTTTTAAGACTGGATGTATAGTCAGATTCAGGAAGTGCTCAGCTTGGCGGGCTCGAAGTGCAAATTGATCAATGACAAGTCCTATCCGGTATGGATCGCCTTCGGGGTCGAGACTCAAGAGAAGCTTGGCCCACTCATATGCGGTTCGCCAGGTCCCGCGCATGCTGAGGTTGGTGGAATATCGCCATGCCGCAAGCCAAAACTCCCGATTCTCGGGGCGCCGGAAGTCAAGACAAGCTCTGCCCTCCGCAATAGATGTAGCAAAGCTTGAATGCACGGATCGACCAAAGGAGAACAAAGCACGTTCAAGGAGATCTCCCGATACGGAGTGGTCTCCCTGTTGCTTAGCAATTTCTGAAACTTGTAACAGCGTCGAGATATGATAAGCTATGATTAGTAGTTAGTGAAGGTTAAGAGAAAAAACTTGAGGACATTCGTACGATTGAATTGCAAGAGCTGGATCATCCTCTCTGGTTCCATACTCTCTACGCATGCCTCAAATTGCCTCTGCACATCTTGGTATGCCCTGTTGTGTAGAAACCTATACTCGACAGTACCATCGTTGTGCTTCTCCACGACTTCCATGCCCAATCCGCCACCCGTAGCCCGGGGCCATTCTTCCTTGCCTTGCATGAAGACATTTCTTCGTAGAGCTAGCCCGGCAAGACCTTGGCCTCGACTTCCTGGCGCATTCCGACCTGCTAAAGCTCCTCCCAAGTCTAATTGCTGTGGTCCTCTTCCACGGCGTCTTCCGGCCTCGGCAGCAGCACCACCATGATCATCAGCTTCAAGCACGACGTTGCCGAAGAGTCTCTTCATCTCATTAAGAGCATTCAGGTTTTTCGTATCAACTGCTAAAAGACTGTGCAGGGTCTGCATGCTGTCATTCGCTGCGCTGTCTGCGTGTGCACCACTGGAAGGTCTTGTGTTCATCGATAATGACTTGAGTGCAAGATCTATGTCGTCAGAACCACGTGCGCTGGCTTTGGCGGCTTCTCCGTTTGTCTTCTCGAGAGAAGTCCGAGAAGCTTGTGCTCTGCCCCTTTTTTTCCTTTTTTTCTTTGTTGACGGTTGTGGTTTGAGGTTCTCCCGGCTCACCGTCATCTCGCCTGTTGCTTCTTCACTCGCTGTATCGGATCCATTATCCTCCTGAGATTGATCATCTCCATTTAAAATGTTGAATAGGTTTTGTTTTGTGGTTATTGGGGGCTCGTCCTCCTCTTCCTCCTCTTCCTCCTCCACTTTCTCTTCTCGTTTGCATGACTGGTTCTCTGGACTCTGCCCATGCTGTAGCTGTTCTTGCTGTTCTTGCTCGCGCTGAAGTTTTCGCAGAGCACGTGACGACATTTTGATGTCTCGGTGAAGCTAAAGACATCAACAATCAGAGCTGGCCTGGGGAAAGTGTTGTTGAGGCCGAGCGACTAATAAAGTGTCTTGAAGATATTGCCGTTCAGGTGACGGATAGTGAATCGATATGTATGCTACGGTGACCGTAATTAACCAATTTGTTCACGCGAGGAGTCCCCAACTTCACCAGCCTTATCCAGTCCCCTGTACGGAGTACTCCATGTTTCTTCAGCGCCGATAGCATCGCGTTGCTCCTTTCGCCTCATTCAATGCGTCGTGCGGCTGTTCAAGCTTTTCGTACTGCTCGACGTGCCCCAGTGCGAAAGCTTCTCGGGAACAGGAGCTCGCCTGCCGGTTCAACAAGCTGTGCAATTGGCCTGCGATCAGCATCATCGTCATCAGGAGGAGATCATGGTGGACCGCCCAAGTCGCCAACGTCTATGTACCTTCGCAACTTTTCATTAGCATTGGTTTCGACATTAGTGGCATCAGGAGCATGGTATGCGTATAAAGGTAGTCCCTTGTCGAAAACAAGAGGCCTAGTGCAAAGCACAAGTACTACGGATAGTGGATCTCTTTCCGGCCGAATTCAGCAGACCCGGGGCTTAACATCTACAACAAGCTCTTCAGAGTCTCCGCAAGCGAGTCCGAACAGCGTAGCAGTTGAAGAGGCAGCAGAGTCAACCCGCCGAGCGTTGGTCGTAGAAAACGACCAGTTCTATACTGGAGACATCATTGGTGACGCACCGCTTTCAAAGGATACAGACGATGCAGGCCGGAAGGTGCTGGAAATGTTGACCCCGGATCAGGCGACACAGAAGCTCAGAAGGAATGAAGAGTCGTATCTTGTGGGTCGAGGACGGGGCGTGGTCCGCTACGATGTTGTGCAAATACCGAGCAATGATCCCATTGAAGACGATCACGCAGAAAAGATCGTTGAGGTTCCGCAAAGTGTAGCAGCAACAGAGGACGGAACATCAAGCAGTGATTGGATGTTCTGGGGTGTCTTCGACGGTCACAGGCACGTTTAGCTCTGCTCCATACTTCTCCTAACTCCATACTAACTGGAGCAACAGTGGCTGGACTACATCTGCGAAATTGCGACAGGTACTTATCTCTTTCGTGGCTCGCGAGCTCAACGGGACCTATAAGTCTGCGCTTACCGATCCTTCTCTGACCTTTCCCACCCCCGATTCCATCGACTCGGCCATTAAGAAAGGCTTCCTTCGCTTAGACCATGAGATTGTCCATGAAAGCGTTGAGAAGGTCATGAAAGCAAACTCTAAGCGTGTTGCTGCAGAGCTTCTGGCACCAGCCTTATCCGGCTCCTGCGCCTTACTTTCCTTCTATGACAGCAAGTCAAAGTTGCTAAGGGTAGCTTGTACAGGTGACTCCCGCGCTGTGCTTGGTAGAAGAGGCCCGAGCGGGAAATGGATAGCAACGCCGTTATCTGAGGATCAAACCGGTGGGACTCCCTCGGAAATGGCACGCCTGCGCAAAGAGCACCCAGGAGAGGTGAACGTAGTCCGGAACGGGCGTATCTTTGGCGGTTTGGAACCCAGTAGAGCATTCGGAGACTCGTTCTACAAATGGACGAGAGAGACGCAGGAACGCATCAAAATGGACTTTTTCGGGAAATCACCATCCCAGCATCTACGAACACCGCCGTACGTTACTGCTGAGCCGATAGTCACAACAACCAAGGTCGAGCCGGAGAAGGGCGATTTTGTTGTCATGGCTACAGATGGCTTGTGGGAAATGCTCACTAATGAGGAAGTTGTAGGCCTCGTCGGCCAGTGGCTGGAATCACAAGCACGCGGCCCCACAGGGAATGGCAGCAACAGCAGCTCGTGGCTTAAGAGCTGGTTCAGCAACGCGGATACAAGTTTGCCCGTTGAGAAGAGCAGTCTGGCAAACAGTAAAGAGAAGAGCGGGCAGAAAGCACCAGTTCGGCAAGTACAGTGGGCAGTAGATTCCTCGGAGAACCGTTACGTGGTCGAGGATAAAAACGCGGCGACGCATCTTGTACGGAACGCTTTGGGAGGGCGAGATCGGGAAATGGTGTGTGCGCTTCTGACGCTCCCGAGTCCACAGGCGAGGCGGTATCGGTAGGCTCTTATGATTCGAGTACACCGTTATGGGCAAGTCACTGATGAATCTGATAGTGACGATCTCACCGTGGAAGTCATATTCTTCGGCGAAGGCGATAAGAGTGGCAATGTTGTGCTGAATTCTGAAGCCAGCGCCTCGAACGGACACGTCAAAGCTAAGCTTTGATCCAAGCAGCTCATATTACCTGAGACATCTCTGGTGTTATCGTCTTCTGCGGTCCAGTCGCGGACTCGCGATTCCCAAAGCGTGTCTTCCTAGTCATCTTACAAGCATATTGAGCTCCTTTCAGCGTTATGATAACTCGATTCGCATGGTTTGAGCATAGATTACACTTTAGAAACCATGGCGTTTCGGGAAGATCAAGCTGGGCCGGAACAGTGATGGGACTAGCTGTGCCGCGTGTCCATCTAGCATATGCACTATTCTTACAGGATTGACCAGTTGACAATGTAGTCCACCAAAACTGAAAGCCCACAGGGTATATGAATGCAACAAGTACTTCTATCATTCCGTTGTTATGTTTTTGCTCTGTTTCTTTATCAATTTCTCCATCTGCATAACCCACCGTTTCGCAAAAGCTTCTTCCGTGAACCGCGTTGCGGAAGCTCTGGCTCGCCGTCTCATTGCCACAGTCTCCTCTGGCGGCAACGTCAAGGCTTTGGTAAACGCTTGGGCATATTCAGCCACCGTTGTTGCATGGAATCCTGTACTCCTCGATTAGTTACTGCAGAGCCATGACAGCTTCGCAAGACAGACCTGTAGGTCCTCCGGCGTAATCAATCACAATATCTTCCTTCGGCCCGCCACTATCGTTGACGACACTCACTAGGCCAGCAGCTTGATATTCCACAACACCTATCCCAAAATGCTCATTCCACATACCATTCACGCCAACCCAGCTCTTTCGTAGCCAGTTTAGTATCTCCGGCCACGAGGCATCGCAGACAAACTCCACATTATCTTTGACCTTCAGCTCGTGGGCTAGCAATCTGAGATCGTACACCCTTGTTGCGTCATCGCTATGTCTGACCGATCCAACGAGCGCCAGCTTGCTGCCCTTGAGCCCATCAGTCGTTTCTCCGCCATCTGCAGGATGGAGCAGCTCAGAGAAAGCTCGCAGGATGAGAGCGTGGTTCTTCTCTGGCCGAAATTGTGCAATGTAAAGCAGAATCTTTTGTCTCTTCGTCTCACTAGCCGGACTGACGTCGATTCCGTGTGTGAGCTCTTCGACCGCAACAGGCGGGAAGACGACTTCCACATTTGAGGGCTTTGCCCGCTGTGCTCGACTTGGGCCCCACAGTGACCGTATATGTGCTTGCGTCCAGGACGAGTTTGTCATGACGACATCTACATCACCTCCTACCCAACAGTACAGTCGAGCGAAGAGGCGCCAATATCTCGTCTTCGCCCAGCCTTTCCAGCCCTTGCCCGTGCCCGCGTTGACGCCCTGCCCTGGCCCCTCATCAAGCGAGCCGAGCATATCCGTCGAAATGGTAGGATAGTGTACGTATGCGCCGGTGGGCACAGTGGGGAAGAGGAACTTCGACAAGGCGAGAGTGAAGGCATAGCCCATGGTATCTATGAAAATGTCTGGCACGAGAAGGGAAAAGGCATCGTAGGCGAGGATGAGGGAGCCTAGGGATTGGGCAAGAAGTGTGAAGTGTGGCCAAGTGCTACTGAGGACCCAGTGGCGGGTTTGAAGGTAAAGAAAGATGAGGGTAGGAGCGTGGAGGTGGATGTTGAAGCGATTCTGTAGTTCACCGATCAGCAGGCGCTCCATGATGCTGGACTATAAGGTGAAACCATTCCGCACGTACCTCTACTCGCTCAAGTATAGCAGCTTTGTCGACTTCATGGTCCCCGGTATACACCACACAGATAGCTTTAGGCCACCGCTTTTGTGTCGCTCGAATCGCTGCCCAAAGTACTCGCTCTCCTCCACCACCAGCATTACTGTAACCGTAGATTAGGCTAGCCACTTTAGCATGCTCCCGAATGTGCAGTTGCTTACCAAAAAGGATGGAAGAACCCTACCATTCCTTCCCAGTCGTCATTTGCCTTCTCGCCGTTCTTTGCAATACCAGCAGTATAGCTCTCTACCCTTTCCCAGTCTTCATCCTCGTACTTTGGCGACCTTCTCTTCTTTGACTTGTAGTCATCTTCTTCAACCTTGACGCGTGCAAAGATAAGGTCTCTCCGGGCCGATGTTCTGCGGCGCAGGTACCATCCAATGGTCTGGCCAATGTAGTGGACTATGAAGGGTGCTGCGATAGTACTGGAGACGAGCAAAACCAGGACGGCTAGGAGAAGAGGTATCCAGATCCACATATTCAGTGATGGTGTCGTTGGTCATCAACTGTATTCATCATCGCCCGTTGTTGCTTGTTGCTGCTATGTATGACGTTGCATAAAGATCTGGTTTCGGCGCGTGAAACCGACGCGATGGTGGAAAATAGAAAGGCCGATATCCGATACTTGAAGACCTCACCTCCGCGATTCTAAAGACATTCTTCTCTCCGGCTTTGCAATGTCAATGTTAGCTGTTCAATGGCAAAAGAAAAAGCGAACCACTAACCAGTAATGCTAGTGCCACTAAACAAACTGTGGTATCTTGCGTTTGTGGTGTCAACCCAAGCTCCGCTGTAAGAAAATGGTCATCCTCCGCCGGCTGCATCAATTCCCTCTGCTTTACCATCAATCATCTCAGTCTTTGAGACATCTTCCTAAGTCTCTGCGCAGCATCCGCAGCTTCCACAACACACAATCCAATCGTTTCATCGAGCCCGCCCTGGGTCAAATCCACAATGTCCTTACTGGTCTTCATGCCTTCACGGGTCTTCCTTGGGTAGCAACCCTCCCTCTCACGGCCTTTCTCGTCCGAACTATCATTGTAGGACCTTTACAATATCGAAGTCATCAAGCACATCAACGGCAGCTCGATCTACAGCCATTGATGAATGCGTGGCAACATGCTTTTCGACGCAAGGTGATTCGGGAAATGGGTTCACTGGGCCCAGAGGAGTGCGATAGGGTAGCCAAGCGAGCATTGAAAGAGAAAAGAAAGGAGATGTACAAGAGATGGGGTTGTGAACGTTGGATGAACTTCCTGCCTATTGCTCAGTTTCCGTTGTGGCTGTTGCTTATCGAGACGATCAGGAAGATGTGTGGCACCCACCAGGGGCTCTTGGGGTTGGTGACTAGCCGATTCAGGGGTACGAGCGTTGAAACGGATCGAGAGGCTACTCTTGAGGCTCTAAATGCAACGTCCTTGTCAGTTGAGGAGTCCTTTGCTGAAGAAGGCGCCCTGTGGTTTCAGAACCTACTCGCACCAGATCCGTTGCTTGTCCTACCGTACGTCCTCTCAGGCGCGCTGTTTACAAACATCTACCTTGGCAGCCGGTCCGTATATCGGCAAGGCAGAGAGCCCTCAAGGTTTCAGCGCAGGGCTGCAAACGCCCTCAAAATCTTAGCACTAGCAGTGGCACCAATGACGCTTCAGGTCCCTAGTGCCATGTTGGTCTATTGGATCTCGAGTTCAGCATTAGCGATAGGACAAAACCTACTGCTGGACTGGTTCATGCCTTACACACCACCAGTAAAGCCTTGCAAGCCGAAAAAGTCTGTAATGGGCGCAGAATTGATGAAGAATTGACGACCGACAGAAGAAGGGAATTCCCAAAGCACAGGCAGAGACAATTTGGACGTCTGAACGTCGCTGTAGTCTCCAATGTACTCCCTGGACTCTGTCCTCCCGACCACCAACTGCATCTTGGGGCTATGAGGGTGACTTTACCAAGACCAGCAACGAACAATGCAACCAGAGATCTTACTACCAACGAAGCTGATGGGTCCGGATATACCTGTGGTCTTGTAGATTCAGCTTAGGAGGATAAGCAATGAGGAGGAGCGGTTCGCGTCGATCATCGCTGGGCTGTCAGCAATACCCATACGAAGAGCAGACTCCTTCGAAGCAGTGCGGAGTCTCCCATCCATTCAAAACACAGTTGCCGCTACGTGACCTAACATGGCACTCATTGCTCCAACAAGCTCCCAAAGAAGATCCATAAGCGAAGTCTACACAAACCCAACCTCGACCTACCCAGAGGCCCATTGTCAGCCCTCACAGATTCCGATCGATACTTCCGGCGGTTGCGCGTAGTCCGAAACGATAAATAAAGTAGTCTCCTCTCGACCGTCGACCTCGCCAGTTCCGTGCTCCGTGTCTTGACCAGATCAGTGCCAGATCTTCCCTGTGGCCCCTTTCAAGAATATCATATGCCAGCACAAGGCCACCGAAAGCCACTCAGCTCGCTCTAGTCACTCTCCAACCGCGCTCTGGTCCTTGCGACCCTCCACTCTCCCTAGCAAGTCATCGCGACCGAAACTCCAAATGCTCCATCCCGCTCCCACCAAGAGGCCCCGACACCCAAGCTTCCATGCCAAGCCGAACGAAAGGATCCATCATCCCGACTACCCTTCCACCTAGAACCAGCAACTCCACCAAATCAAGTACCCGGTCAGTCTACATATCGGCCGTCCCGAGCTAAACGCTTCTATCACTCGCAGTATCCGAATGCCTTCCACATCGATCGGAGCAAGCTCTCATCAAGAAACACCCACCACGGAGGTATAGCCCGACACAACACGGGGACACACCACGAGGGACAAGACAAACACAGTTTTCAGCGTAGAGATAGATCTATCGCACATCTCAAACATCTCTCGCAAATAAAACCAATCGAAACCCCCCTTTTCCGCTTTGTGAACGTGAAGTACCAATCACCGGGTCCCAAAGTCATGTCACGTAGCCTGGTTCACTAATCGTATTGTATTGTATCGTACCACATGCGCTACGCTACGGCGCCCAGGGAGGCAGACAGAGTCAACGGCACAAGAATCAAGATACTAGCTGTATTGTATATCATTCATGTCCCATCAAACCGCATCATCCCATCATATCGCTCTACCAATCCGTCGTAGCTATCGTAAACAACAAAAACACCTTGCCTGCCAAAATGGGAAGATAAGATTGAAGAAAGTGGTATCTAGTAACATAACATGCCGTGGTCTAAAAACGAAAAAACGAAACCGTAAAGGATTGAGGATTATACGTCATATAGCAAAAGAGGGGATAAAGACGAAAACGCAGCGCTCGTCAGAGCAAATAGCAGAGCTGGTAGCAACCTAACCCCTTTCCGCGCTTCGATCCAACCACAGAACTCCCCCGACGGAGCATTACCGCCCCTCATAATCACTCGCCCAATCCGGCCCACCCCAACCGACCTGCTGCGCACCATACCCCGTCCCCGGCCCACTCACATACCCACTCCCCTCCTCATCGTCGAAGTAATCACCCCCACTACCCGCATCGAAGCTGCCCCTTCCACTCAACTCCGCCTCATCGCCCGGCCCAGGCGCACCAAGCTGATCCCACTGCAGGCCCTGCAGGGCCGGATACTGAGCCAGCAACGCGGCCGGGAGCGTGAAGGCGCCATTGTTGACACCACTGCCGGACATGTCCATCGGGCCTGGCATGCCCGAAAGGCCGTGCTGCTGGTGGTGGTGCGCGCCGAGCATCTGTTCGTTGTAGACTCTTTGCCTCTCGAGCGCTTCTTCGTCCAGGAGAGGCTTGATGCAGACTCGGCCGGCTTCGCTGCGGAAATGTCGACCCAGTGCGTCTGCCCTGGCGAATCGTCTTCCGCATCCCCAGCTCCCGCCGCTGGCTAGCTCGCCTCGGCATACGAACTTCTTTTCCCCCGAATGCAGACCCTCGTGACGTTTGCGGTCGTGCTGGCGAGCGAAGGCCTTGCCACAGACGGTGCACACGAAGGGCCTCTCGTCGGTATGGGTCCTTAGATGACTCCGCAGGTTGTAGGCCCGTGTGAACTTTTTCGGGCATAGGGTACATTGAAAGGTAGCGGGGTGTTTTTGGATGCGTCTAGTGTCTGTGGCAGAAGCGCCGGGGCGTTGAGGATCGGCGAGATCGAGGATGTAATCACGATTGGGAATGGATGAGGTGGAGGAGCGACGGGAAGATTTGGAGTTTGGAGAGGTATCCCGAGAGCCGGATGGGTCGTCGGCGAAGTCGAATGGGGAGAGTGAGCGGTTGCGGCTGTCAGAATCCCCATGACCATTGTTGGGCGAAGTGGAGTTATGCGTCAAGGGCCGGGACATCGGTATGCCGTATGGGTCGGATTTCGCCCTTGTACGTCCTCTACGGCCTGATCGCTATGTTAGAGGACATTCACTTGACCGGGACAATGTAGCTCACCTCGCTCAGGCGGACTTAGGGCATCTAGATCATTGCTTGCTTTGGTTGGCTCAAAGCTCGGTTGTCTTGACGGCGGCGCAAATTCCACATTGATCTCTGGCGGTGCCATTTGTGCAGCTTGTCCCAGGTCTGCAGATCCATTCCTGATTTGGAAAATTGGGAATGACTCGTTTGGTTGTTGCGTATAGATATCTGGTCCAGGACCGCCACCGAACTGGTTGCTGGTGTTTTGTGATAGCATGAAAGGGGTTTCCTGACTAATGCCAAGACCACGCTGTGGTGAAATTCGGGGAGATACATAGGGGCTATGACCTGGACTTATTCCAACACGTTGGTGGTGCTGCGGTTCGGAGAGACTAAACTGCTCTATGCCTAATGCATCTTGATACATGCTTTGATCTTGTTGAGCATTGAGAAGAGGAGAGTGATTTTGCTCTATTGCCTCGAAACTATCCTGCTGTGGGAGAAACGGTGATGGCGCAACCGAGGACGATACATCCGAGTGTTCAGATGGTGCTCTTCGGTGACCTTGGAAAGCAGCAGCTCCTAGCATACCTGACCAGTCTGTTGGTGGCTGGCCTAGGGGAAATGCAGTACTCGAAGGGTCTAACGAAACATGGCGCGAATGGTTTGGAGTGAAGAAGGGACCTTGGTTGGAGGATGGTGAGGTTCTTTGTCCGGGCGAAGAGTGTGAATCAGGCTGTAGTAGACTCGGAGGTGTTGATGTATGGTGATGTGGAGAGGACATATTGCTCATCAGCTCAGCGGGATTTATGGACGGGGTTTGTGGTTGATTCGTCCTCTGTAATTCTGCGTCCAACATGAATGATGGATCAATCGTCTGCTCCTGACCACCCGAATTATCCTGGTACAATGGAAAGTCGTTGAAATTGCTATTCGTGTTGGAATCAAGGAAGTTAGGAGGGTACTGGATGCTCGAGTTCCGTTGACCAAATTGGGGCGACGGAGATTGATGGTTTTGGAAATGGTGCCCTTGCTTGTAGGACTGGCCCAGGCCTCGATCTTGTAGGAACGTATTGTCCGATACGCCGCGCTGAGGGTATTTCTGAGCTTGGGTGGAAGAGTCTAGGAAAGGGGTCGAGATATTGAAGGGTGCTCCACCGTTGTTCGGGGACGATGTTGAGCTGTTGAATGCGCCAGTGGTGAATGTCGAGGTACTTATAGATGGGTCCAAATCAAAGCCCGTGGAGCTATCATGGTATTGGTGAGGTGACCGTGACTGGCTTATATTGTGATTCCTTCTTCCTGCAGACAACGACCTTCCACGATTTTGTTGCGCGTCCATGATGTATGCACTGTCGATCGAGTTTCTTTTCTTAGATCGATTAAGGTAGAGCTTGGACCAGGAAGACCGGCCTGAACGAGGCGGAGGGCAAAAGCGGAAGCCCTCAAAGGGCAACGGAATAACTCAAGGGGACTAGGGAATATCGGGTGCCGCAACCAATCGACTTTTCAGAAGCCGAGGATACTGCCGGTGGTGACTTCTTCTGCAGATGCCCTGGATAGTGGGCGTGCGCCCATCAGCAGTCTGCCCGGGTCGCAGGCGGGAAGTCGCTGGTGTATCCGGTTGGAGACTGACAGGTTGCGCAGAACCTCACACTAGAGAAGTTTCACCCTCTTGTGGCAATGTATATCCAACTTCCTCCACACGCTCGCCAGCGCTTATAACCAACACTTCCAAGACGTCAATCTCAGTCTCAGTCTCAGTCTCAAACGGGATATCGGGAGTTTTGTCGGCGCGCTACCGAGGATCTGCTTCTGGGTTGATAACAGATTAGAAATCTTGGCGATTGATGTACTTCAAGATCGAAGACTTCATTTACCAAAACAGAATGTAACGACTTCGAAGGTCGTTGATACAGCTAGGCAGCAGCTGTCAATAGCCTGCTGAGGCCAGGTAAGACTGACGGTGACGAAGGGCGAGTGACAGCGCACTATTGACAATTCGAGCAATCAATCATCAACACACGACCGTTTCGAAACTTAGGGCCAGGTCTAAGCCATGTTGTGGCTGCGCAACAGGACTATGTGAAGGGAGGGCTTGAAGGTACCTTCGTGGTAGAGCGCAACGGCTAGATATTTTCGTGCCCTTTAGGTTGCGCAGGGCTTCCGTAGAATACGAGCGTTGAGCGTTGACGAGGAGAGTTATGATGATGCTGTTTCAATGCTGCGTGTGTCAGTTCTTTATGGAGTAATAGAATAGAAGATGATTACTGAAGCGCGCCTGTCGTGGAGTAATTTTGAAACCAAAGATAGATCATGGTACGTTACCTTGTAGTGCGCCCCACAGCGTATCGGCGTTTACTTTGACAGACGCTGAACCCGGATTGATGATTACTACTGGCTGCGATTCTGTCACTACTGAGACATGAAGTATGTATCAAGCACAGCCGCGTCTGGGGTTCTGCAAGTTTCAGGTTAAGCCTCGGGTGCGTTTGCACTGCCACTATCTACAAATCAAGGTAAGGCATCCAGCAAGGCATACTCTAAGTTGCTCTACATGTACTTCCTTAGACTGCACTCACCGACTAAAGTACATGTATGAGTACATGTACCTTTGAAAGGCTGTCACTGCGTCATTCCATGGTCCGAACCACGATACTATGACTGCTATGAAATGTGAGCAACTTCGATGATGGACGGCATGCTACGGTGACCGAGATTGTCGATATCGTCCTGGTCAACGGCATGTTATGCGTGCTGGGCCGTCTCAACGTCCAACCCACCTCAGTTCACTGACTGCCCGTCTCATGATGTAACACTTTGAAAGTTAGGATCGGCAGTGCTTCACATAAACGTTCAGGCTTGGTGCACTTATTCTGGTGTGGTCCCAGAAGTAGACTGCATCCCGTACGATCGTCATCTCTTCAGCATGATCGTGGCCATCGCATCTTGACGGCTTCCAAAATTGCTCTCTGGATCTCTTCCATCGACCACGATTTGCCCTGAAACGGCCCGACTGCGATGTGCTGTGGGGAATCATTCCGAAACACGGCAAAAGCACCGTCATATCTCCAATTGGACTTCTCCTCTCACTAGATTCCGAATCCCGTGATTCCAAATCCCGTGTTACTTCATCCCTCAGCCTCTCTACGTGTCTATGCTCTAGCGACAGCCCCATGTCGCCGCTTAACTTGTGCGTTTTCTTCTATCATCTGTCATCAATGTATTTTCTTGCCATAACTACTTGAAAAAGACAAATCATGGGCCAAGACCCCGTCCCGCACAAGCTGTCTTCAACGACTGGCGGCGCTTCTTCAAGCTGTTCGTCTCCTGCCGGAGGAATGTTGCTTGCCAACTTTTCAATTGCTGCCCGCTATATGCATTCTGACATCTACATACTTGTCATGACACCAATCATGTCAATCATTTCCATTTGTCAGGTCGATTAGCAGTCCTGAGATGAGACCGACTATGATCTCCTGTAACAACTTCCAATAACTCCTCCAACCATGCATGTAAGCTCGTTACAAGATGGAACTCTCTTTTCTGAGCGTTTCAGCGCCTCCGTCTCCGTCTCACTGCTTTTAAGTTCGTCTGGACAAGAGGGATAAGCCTGCCGCAGTCCTCATACTTCGCCGTTTTTCTGATCTTGTCGCCAGCCTCCCAACGAGTTCAAGCTTGCAAGTACTTTGCTCATAAGTTTGCTCTCCTGGCCTCCAAGATTCAAAATACTATCACGGGCTGCAAATATCAGGACACATGGAAAGTTTGGTTATTGGGACTGATGGAGGAGAAGCCGGAGTTAGCATCAACACTGTTCGAACAAGCCTTTCAACGATGACCAGGGCTTGCCATCTACTCTAAAGTGTACTGAGACCATGGACAGTCTCAAAAGATAACAATACGCCGGACCTGAAGAACCCCGCTCACCATCGAAAAGTTCCATTCAGCACATGGCACATGGTTTCATAACGCGCTATTGCTGTTTGGAGGCTGGCAGACAACTTTTCAGAACTATTAGAAAAGGAAGTGGCAATCTATACTAAGATTTACCAAGTCACAAAGAAGCATTCAAGGTACTCGTACATGGTATCCCCCAGGCAATATCATCAGCCATACCCACGCTTCACCCGTCGCCCTCGAATTAGGCTAAGCAGCAGTGGTTCTCGAGCTTAGCATCGATCAACGCTACACAAGCACACCACAAACCCGTTGTCAGTCCCTGGCTCTACTCCGACCCCTTTCACCGACCTCTTCCCAGCAATCTTCCTCACCACCACCGCCACCACCACCCTCAACCCTCATCTCTCCCATCCTCTCGACCAAACCCCCCCCCCCCCCCCCCCCCGCCCCCCCCCCCCCGGCCGCCCCCCCCCGCCCCGCCGCCCCCCCGCGCGC
>JAABUP010004656.1_pt1 | contig 22077 bp, 23 predicted proteins | sample 5559201 | NCBI WGS metagenome assembly JAABUP01 (sample SAMN10711887, study PRJNA513373) | rock metagenome | isolation source: Antarctica rocks | place: Antarctica | reverse complement strand
GGGACCTAGGGTGAGGGCGCCCCGGCCCAGCGGGAGAGTCATGGTTCGCATCCCCAGGGCCAGAAGGCGGGCCTGTTGCAGAGCCTGCATTTCTGGGTCCCCAACCTCGGGAGCATTGGCAATGCGCACAGTTGTCGGCTCAGCAGAGGAGAGCAGCCGCCTCACCTGCACGTTGACAACAGCATGAGATTGCAGCTGTGTAAGGACTGCCTGACACACCATACTCATACTAGTGTTCCTTGATATTACAAAGAATTTTTCTGCGGCCAAGCTGACATAGTAGCATCACATTAAACGTTATCCTCTTCCTTGTCCATAAGAACTTTTCAAAGTTTTCTCAGAAGACCAGGATTTTGAGCGAAAGCTTGCTCATGCTTGTGATCAAGCTCAAAGCACCTTGCAATGGCGAGCCTGCACTTGTAAACGTCATTGAATCAAGCACTAGGATTCAATTGTCACTGTACACTACCTAGAGCCCTTGCAATGCACTTCAAGGTGCAAACCGGCCTGGCAGTTTCATGGTCTTCAATCTTGCCTTGGCAATTGAGCCTGCCTTGGCACGACATGCTATTGATATGTCATGACTCTGACAGTTGCAGTGCTGTTGTTTTGAAGTTGTAAGACTGCTCGATCATCCTTAGATTCGTTGGAAGTATTTGCCAGCTGTCTGAGGTGCGTTGAATTAAGAAATAGTGGAGCGAGGATCTATTCAATTAGATTTGATTGTGGATGAGGTGGAGAAATATTAGTGCGTGAGGATCAGCAATGCAAGTATGGTAGTGTCAGCGGGTGAGTTGAAAGGAAAAATAAGAAGTGAAAGTAAATGAAGTGAAGTGAAATAGAGTACAATAAAGTAAAAGAAAGTTAAGCAGACTAAAGCAGAGTAAAGTAGAGTAATATAAAGTAACATAAAGGAAAGTCAAGTCAAGTACACAGATGAGTTACCTCTAACAGGCGAAGGTCCCGGCCAAATCGCAGCTTGGCTGCCTTGGTGTTCAGGCCCTCCATGCCATCATACACTGCTGTCTGTTCAGCTTCCTTGCCTTGCTCTGTCCGTTGCTCTTCCTCCCCACCCAAACCTGCAGCAGCATGCTGTCAAGCTGCGAGCTGAATTTCAGCGCCTGCCCAAGACCATGCGCCTCGAGAAACATGTACAGACTCCACGCAGTATGAAAGTTACCAAGGCCTGTTTCTGCCACGACAATATTTTTCCTATCGGGAGTATAAGATTGGAAATTTCTGCCCTTGCTGGTGTGTTTTTGCTGTCTAGAATGCGTCAGCCGGAGACATGAGCCTTGAGTGTGAATGTTGTTCAGAGATGAAGGAAGAATGGAGGGCAGGACAACACACCTGGACTTTGCAGCCTCTGAGTGTATGGAACAGTCAAGCCTTTGCGAGCTACTGATGGCCTGTCATCAGAGCCCTGGGGCAAGGCTGCGAGCTGCAGCCCTGCCCTACTAGAAGGTACGGGAGGTGGCGGCAAGGGAGGTGTGGGGGGTGCAGGGTGGAATGGGCGATGCCCCAGGGTGGGGTCTGGGGGGGTGCCTATCACCCTGGCCCCTATGCTCAGGCGGCTGCGCTGGCGGCCCACAGCTGTTGCTCCTGCATGATGAAGATACAATCCTGTTGCTGCTCATTACATGCACAGCTTGATGTTTCTGCTCTCAGTCTTCTGCTCTCAGCTTTTCTGCTCTCAGCTTTAAGCTTTGCAACCAGTATTCATCTTTGTCATAAGGATATGCATAAAAAACAGAACTTGCACAGCTATGGCTTCTGCCATTTCAGCAGTACTCTGCAATGTCAGAAGCTGCAGCTGCAACCGGCAAACAGATGACATGAACAGTTAGCACAAAAGCATTGTGATGCGTCCCACCTTGTAGGGTACCAAGTTGGGGTTGCCTGATTGGGGTCCGGCCAAGGGAGGGCCTTTTGGGGGATGCCCCACCCCCAGCGCCATGGTGCAGGGGGGTGGCAAGGGCCAGGGAGGATACTGGACTGGCAAGGGGCACTGAAGACTGGGGGGTTGCCCCCTCAGGAGGCAGGGCCACTGAGGCCTGAACTGTGGCTGCTATATCATCTCTGCCAATCAAGACGTAAGCTGCCAAGGGCCAGCCTGTACAGCCACAAGCTATTAGACACATCTGGCAGCCACTGTGTTGCAAATTGCCTGATTGCCCAAGCATAGGTCAGGGCATAAACACTGCTTCTGTGCCGTCAAAGAGACCATGTGTGCTGCATGTGATGCCCAGACAGCACCCTCCGTCATCACGTCATCACTGCTGCTATTCCGTGGGCGTCGTGTTATTGAACGTCTGTGAACATCTAGTGCATAGTGTAAGCTGACTTACCAGTCATTGTCTGTTGACTCCCCTGATGAGTCCAACAGACAGGGAATGTAACCTGACTTACTGATTGAGATGAAGTGGAGCATCACCTGAAGGAGCCTTAGCTCTGCAGCGCTGCAGGGCCTCCCTGAGGGGCAGGGCCACACCCAGCGGCAGCGTGTCCAGATCAGGCAACGTCCACTCCTACAGTCACCGCACACACAGTTTGCAGCAGTTTGGCATGATGAGAGCTAGGGCACAGGTCATCCTTGTTGCACATTGCAGGCATGAGGCACTTTCATGGTGATAGTTGGGTTGATCATGAAGCTGAGGCATAACTTGCGTTACCTGTTGAGCAGCAATCTATAGCAATCAGCCACAGCAGTAGATGCCTGCTGTGGGTCGAACTTGTCTTGCATGGTATCAACAGCTTGCAGTGCATTTGATAATAGTGTGAGCCCACAATTGGTCCGACTGGTAGCTAAACATGTTGCATGAATGCGATATGCCCGCCGGGGAGCTATGGGTATACTCCTGATCCAGCAGCGTAACAGCGTATCAGGCTTCCTCAAGTGACTGGAGTCAGTGTGAAGCTCACCCTGTCAACCATTGCCAGCACCAGCTTCTGGGCACCTTCCTGGATTGCAGTCCTTGCCAGCTCAGCATGAGCAGGTGCCAGAGCTGATTTGGCACCTTCTGTGCTTGCTGAGTCAGCAGCTGACGCCAAGCTGGACTGTGCAAGCATGCGACTGCATGCTGCATTGCTTTCGCTGAGCAGAGTGTACAGCTCCAGAGTGTCGCATGTGCGCTGAACACAGGGCGCTTGCTTGTTGGCCAGCAGGGGCAGCAGGGCAGGCTGGGGCTGGCCCTGAAGTAGGTTGTGGAGCGCCCTTTGGATGTTGGCAGGAGGCAGCACATTCTCTCGGACGTAGCTGCCATTACTGCCTGCCACGCATGACATGACTCAAAACAAAACTGACCGAAGAGAGTTTGCATCAATTCTCAATGCAAGCCTCTGTTCAGCAGAAGCAAGTTGTCTCATGTGGCTTCTTTGTGTGTGAACACAGTAGCTGTCATTGCAGAGCTCCAGGAAAGATAGTGTGACGGCAAGCGACTTCTCAGTCCATGGAGCTGTTAAGCATGATGGAAACTCAAGCAAAGCCTCTGATGACAAACCATTACTCATCCCAAGTAATGAAGGATGCATGGCAAAGGAAACCAGCAGAAGGGAAGGCTGGCCTACCCTGACTGGAAGCTTGAAGGGCAGTGGGTCCCAGGTCTCTTCTATAGTGCTCCTTATAGTCAGGCGCAGACAGCATCTGAGCCAAGCTGAACAGCAGCTTTCCCAGAGATGGCAGCAGATGCCATCTCACCACATTCAGCTTGAAGTCCTGCATCCACAAAGGAACAGTGGCGTCACTGGTCCATGCACAACCTCTACCGTCAGCGGATGACAAGCAGAAAGCAGGGAGTGTATGCTTGCAATATGCAGATCACACAGTATATCAAGTTCTGTGATGCTGCTGTACAAGCGTGGAGTCAGTGTTGCGTGTACAACACATAGTCACATGAACTTGAGAGAAGGACACAAGTATTGACAATGTCATAGCATGAATCAGGGAGCAATCAGTCCATTACAGCTGGCAAATCTGCAGCCCATGAGTGGCATGTTCAATCAGCATTGCAAAGCTTGTTTGATATGTTGTTGTTGTGCAATGCTGTGTGCCCATGAATGACACAAGGGAGTTGTCTTACCTCTGATGCCATGTGCAGAAGCCAGCTCATCTGCCAACAAAGCACAGCAGCTGCCTACTTAGTATGCTGCTGCCACATGAAGAGATATTCATACTCACAACAGGTGTGCTAGCTGTTCTTGCTAGGTACGTACTGGGTGTGTCTCCAAGAGATGAGACAGAAAAGATGAGACAAAGAAATCAAGAAGCGTCACCTCATACAAGGAATGCAGAGCATAGAGGGCCTGCCAGACTTCCTCCCTGTCTGCTTGAGGGCAATGCCCCAGGGGCTGGTGCCCTTCAGAGCTCTGCCCTGCCCTTGTGCTGGTGGCAGCCCAGGCATAGTCCTTCTGAGACATGAAATCTCTGCACGTCAGCCATCCAAGTACTAAGCATGTGCACTTGCTCTTACAGGCCTGATTTCCTGCAAGCGGCCTTTCAGCCTGTTTGCATGCTCCCCTTCTGAAATGGGTCTGTCCCCATGACCGGAGGCAAGATGTGATCAAGGCAAACATGACCTGCTAGTAGACATCACAGCATATCCTCAGGCCTCTGCATAACAACTGCATCAAGGCTATGCTTTGCCCTCCTCTTGGACCAAAAGGTGTTCAGAAACATGCAGCACTACTGGTGACATTGGTATCCATTACAGGCTGGCAAGAGACATGACTGATGGCGGTCAGACTGCAGAAGCTGCTGACTCAGCACTGACCTTCTGTCAGCAGACAGCTTTTTTATTTGCTCGTGATGTAAGAATGTCAAACCACACACATGCAATTTCACATTAAAGCGATTCATCAGTTGTCAAACAGACCTGTGATAGTCAGAGTTGATTAGGTTCTCCCAGGCAGCGTCTGAAGAAGAAGAGTAGATGGGGGCACCAGGGGTTGGGGGCTCCCCCTCCCCTGAAAGGGTCTTGAAGAGGCCAGGGGTGTCAAACCCAGGGGCGGTGACCGTGGCGGGGTCCAAAGCCCAGCCTAGAATCAGATCAGCCAGTTGAGCCCATTCTTCTTCAACATGACCACTGGCGCCACCTGCAGTACATGTCACTCCTCTTTTCCTGTTTTGTTTCACCTATCAATTGTAGTTGATACTGACTGCATGTCAGCACTGCCAGCCACCATTGCAGTATTCATGCAACGGAGATGTCAACAATTCTGCCAACATGGTCTGAGGGTTGCATGCTCATGACAAGGCTGCATGCCGAACAGCTTGCTCTCAAATGCTTGTAGGTGCCTTCATGCAAGGAAGCGTATGCACATGCAAACACATGCTCGCAATGTAAGGCAGGGAAGCATTTGTAAGCCTGGCCATCAGCGTTTCAACATTGCTATATTACAACATCACCATCATATCAATGCAAGAAACAGCTTGCAACACAATGTCCATCTAGAGACGACCGGTGAAAATTTGAAACAGACACGAAATCCATCTACAGATGATCAATGAAATGTTAAACAACCCTTGCAACACCATGTAGATATGATCACCAAAAAGCACAAGGGAAGTACCAAAAACCGCAGACAAGTTGTCTTGTTGCATTACCTGGTGACAACAGGTGTTTGGTCGCAAGCGAATGGAACAGCCCTGTTGGCAGCACCTGATGGAGGGCATCCAGGGCCAGTTTTGGCAATGGCCCTGCAGGGGCAAAGGGCAGAGCCACCCTCACAGCCTCACCGCTTTGCAGCACCACTGTTACTCTGTCCTCTACCGCATCCTGCAGACATGCTGTGGTTACAACATGGACGTGCCTCAACATAACATACCGCAACATAAGAATCCCCTTGATGCATCGAGCAGACCTTCCAGACCTTACCCCCCAATCGCAATACCATATGCAGCAGCCCTGAAACCTAAGCTTGGTGCATGGAACATACAGGCTGGTTGATATCATCATCATTCTGTCACTCAGTCAGAGACTGAGCTCATGAATCATGCTGCATGTACACAATTTGCCGCATGCCCTCATTTATGCAGAGCCATGTTTGTCTGGACATTGGATGGAAACAGCAAACGCAAATTTGCCTGCCATTCTGGCTGCTTTTTCAAACTGCTGAATCACTCCCAGCAAGGCCATGACAGCAATGGTAGACTCACACCGCTGTGGTAGACGGTGTCTTTCAGCAGCAGCGGCCAACAGTAGCAGCAATGGCATCAACAATACAGCGACCAACAATAACAGCAACGGCCACCAACAGTAAAAGCGACAGCAGCCAACAGCAGCATTCAGAGATCATGCTCATGCCCAGGGAGGTGAACTCGACGTGTGCAGGTGTCCTTGTCATAGCCACCTTGAGGGAGGCCATGTCTGGTGGGGGCTCAAGGGCATCTGCAAGTGCCCTGACATCAGGCATGCCCCTGGTGGGAGGGGAGTCCACCATGTCATCCTCGTTCAGCCCCATGCTGACATCTGAAATGGACCTGGGGATGGCTGCCACCTTGAAAGGCGTCACTGACACCACCTCTGCAGCACACCAAAACAGACTTTTGGATATGCGTAACTATGAAAGACGCGACTGCCATTGGCTCCTACAGCACAAAAACACAAATGCAGAGCCGCGTGCTGGCGTCTGAAATGGACCTAGTGAGGGTGTCACTGACATCACCTCTGCAGCACAACAAAACATACTTTTGGATGGGCATCACTTCGAATGGCGCAACTGGCTCTGGCTCTGCAGTACCAGTAACCAAACACAGAGTCACATGCTGGCATCTGAAATGAACCTTGGTATAAATGTCACCTTGGATGGTATCAGTGACATAGGCTGTGCAACATAAAGGCATGTGCTTCTTACTGGCACTTGCTGTGCACCCTGGAATTGGTGTGTCAATTGACATGGGCTCTGCAGCATGAAAGCAGGCGTCATTACCAACAATTTGATCAACATGGGCTCTGCATAACTGTATGCATGCAATTCAATCAGCTGATGCACTCATGCACAGCTATGAGGGACCAAAGCAGGATCTGCTGGCCTTCCGATTGTACCACAGTCTGCCCCTGTATTGAGTCAGGCTGCAGCAGGCATGAGCAGTGTCAGCCTGATGTTACACAGATCTTGCACCTGTGCTGCCAATCATGTCCTCAACTGACACAGACCTGGCTGCAAACAGCTTACTTGAGGTGGTTCTCTGTTGGAGCAAATTGCAAAGTCTGACAGGCGTGGGTTTACTGATGATGACAAGGTTGTCTTTGAGCCATACGCTCTGTGCTCCACAACATACTTCTCCCTGAGTAGGCTACACTTGCCAAGCTGACAAGACAACTACGCACATGACTATGTGAGAATGGTCTTGATGACCGGACACAGCAATAGTTTCAGTTAGGCAACAGCCTTATGCACAGCTCGACCCATTACATTTATGTAAGGGACCATCACAGGACACTTGTGTGTCAGTCATTGTTCATTCATTCACTGAACACATGTTTTCCCCTAGTGTCAGTCAGTATAGTCCTGAGTAGCTCCCTGAATGAGCTCCAGGTGTACAATCAGCGTACCAACATTTGTGTAAAGAGCCAGGCTGTCATTACTTCCAGACATTTTGACCCAGAGGTGTACACCAATGCTTTGACTTATCTTGTAGTGTACAAGACTTTGGTGCAGATCACGCTAATGCAGGTTTTGGGGTGTAAGGTTGAGAGTTTAGGACTTGCAATACGCGCCAACATCACCTCAAAGCACAGCTCACCTGCCTCTGTCTCTGTATGCGCTGTAGGGTTGCGTCTCATGAAGCCTTTGTAGGGAGACAAACCATCAGTGAGCCCGGGGACTTTGAGCTGAACGTCACACACATGCCGGGAGCCCACGTACAGGGACAGCTTGGCTGGTGAATGGAGCAGCAGCAAGTCGGTTGGCAGGATTGGTGCATCACTGGAGGCCTCTGGGCGTCTTGTGGCAGTGACTGCCGCCATTGACAATGCATCCCGTTCAAAGGCAACCTACAAGCAGGTTGGACACCTCAACGACTGCATCAGATGCACTTGAAACAAGCAAGAGCGCCGCTGTTTTTTAAACTCTGAAAGCATGAATATGCTGTGGCATAGTGGCTCATGGGTGTAGACTGAACAAGAAGACAAGCCGCTGTATGGACTTCAGAGACAGCTAATCAAGCAGCTGTCTCTTCAGGAGACTGTGTCTGAACTTCTGGAGTGGCATCGACGGTGGAAAACCACAGTGTATAGCCGGCCGGTGAGTTGTGTGGGTGGAACAATAGGCTGTCATCTCACCTGTGACCGTCATCTTACCAGTAATCATCATCCAGAAGCATGTATGAACACATAGATACCTCCATCAATCAACACAGTTGAGATCATGACCCAGTTGATTATGGTAAACTGGGGTGAGGTGACTGTACCTGAATCTTTGGGCCAACATCATCAAGCAGGAGTCGCAGTGCAGTTGTACGGCCAGCCTGTGAGCTGTGAAGGCACAGCAGCAGGCTGTCATTGTCATCTGTGACCAAGCATGCTGAATCTGGACAGGATCCTGCATCAGCAGAGGCTGTCTTGGGTTGCAGACCTGCTGTTGCAAGCAGCTGGCTGTGAGAAATTGTATGCAGTGGAGCTACAGACTCCGCACACACTCAGGAGGCTGTTTTAGCAGTGCAGCAGAGGAATTAGTGGCCAGGATGCAGTGAGGAGACTACTGTATCTCAGGCTACGTCTTGCTTGAAGAGCGAGTTGCAGTGCAGCTCAACCACCTGGTTCAGCACATGATGAATCAGTAATGTGCTGGTGCTCAATCTTGTGTTTGCACGCATGACAAGAAGCATGAACGAGTCAGAATCCTCAGCAGGCCATGCAGGCTTGTCAGGAGCATGAGCATTGGTGCTATTGGCAAAGTTAACAAGTCAACAATGACTCAAAGTAGTCGTTGCTGAAGTTACCGGAGGCAACGTCTTGCTCCCATAGGAGATCAAAGTGCAGTCGAGGCTCCTTGCTGGGGAGGAGCAGGGCAGACCCAACTGGCACCTGAAGGGCAGCTTTAGCAGCAGACCTGGGGATGGGGGAAAAGGCGGCCGGAGAGAGGTTACCATTGGGAAGCCTGATGCTGCCTCTGCAAGAAGCAAAATATTGCACATTGGATGAGATTGGGTCTGGGTGCTGTGTGCCAGTCTTCAGAGTGTGTGTATGCTATTAAAGCCGTCGGTACATGCAAGATACTGATACTTATGCAATGCCAAAATGCATGCGCATAAACCATAATGACAGGACTGAGCATGCCTGCAGCACCAATTTCACCATCATATTGGCAGCATTGTGGTTGCATTGCATGCATTGGCAGTTAAGGAATCGACCACAGCCTTGTTTTTTTTCGATTTGAACATCTGAACACCTCACATTTGACCTTGCAAATTCGCCGAGCGAAATGGCTATTTTTTGAAACCTAAACTTTCTTTGATACTCGATTTTGTCATCAGCACCGTCAGCATCACAGTGCGCGGACGCGTGAAAGCTCTGCGACAATATCCAAACGCAAGGCAACATGACCGTGCTCGAGGAACGCTTCAAAAAAGCTGTGTGGTTGATCCGCAACGGACCACCACAGAAGGACACCAGCAACGCTACGAAGCTAAAGTTCTACCAGTACTACAAGCAGGCAACCGAGGGAGACGTGAAAGGCGGTCAGCCTTGGGCGGTGCAAGTTGAGGCACGGGCAAAATGGGATGCATGGAACTCAGTAAAGGGTATGTCAAAGGAGGATGCCATGCATCGCTATATTGACCTGCTGACACAAGATGACCCGGAGTGGGAGCAGCACTCAGCGCTAGCGAACTTCAGTCAATCGTGAAAAGCAGTTGTGAGCCCCATGAAGTAACATATGGCATGCACGAGGTACCCCTAGGAGGGCTGATCCAGCGTTGACCTCTGTAGAACAAACTTACTTTTTCACAGAGCCAGGAATGGATCCGGGTGTGTCAGGTGGCTTGACTCCTCCTGGAGGTGTTTGGGCTGGCTTGCCGAAGTTTGTTTGTGTTGGCTGGACTGCAGCTGGTCCCTCTGCAATTTGCCAAATTGCCAGATTTGTAGCCTGCAGCAAATAAAATTCGACTTCTAAGTCAAAGCAGCATAGTGTGTTATACACGTCTTTTTTCTGATTTGAACTCCTACTTGTCGCTTGCTGATGCACAATTTGAACACAGGGCTATGCTTCATGATGATCCAGCACAAACAGGGCATATTGACTACTTGAAGAACCTGATATGGTGTAATTATTGCACTTTGTGCACAAAAGGGGACGGCTTGCCTGGCCTGAACCATGTTGAGCAGGGTGCCACGTCACCATGTATGGTGTCTCTGTGCTTGTCCATAACACATTCTCATGGTTATGCCTTGAAGTTGGGCTCTGGATGGAAACTGGCTGCAGGCTCTCTAGAGGGTGTGTCAGCAAGCATGGCCCACACTGCAATGAATCCTGCAGGCAATCATGTCATTGAAAATCATTGATCACCAAATTGTATGATGCAAGTGGCATCAGGTGTCAGCTGTCTGTGACACAAGATGTAGAATGTATCTTCTTTGAGCTGGATCCAAATGTCCAGCACATCAACACAGTTTAGTTCTATGTTTTAAGCTCAAAACATATGAAAGCACCATGCAAGTTTGCCGGGCATACACAACAAGCCAAGTTACTTGCAATAGGAAACAACATCAAAATGACTTTAGCAGTGCTGCATGCCTTACCGCAAGAAGCAGGCCTCTGGGTAATGGCCAGACTTCAGTGAAGTTGTAAGCCAGAGGTACACTGTGCACTTCCCCTTCCAGTGTGTAAATGGTCAGCAAGGTGGACTGGAGTAAGCACAGGAGTGGATGAGAGCCTGTCTCAGTAAAATGAACCCATCTGGCCTGAAGAATAAAGCAATGACCGACTCAAGAACTGCATGATGCACTGACTGGCAAGCAAAGAGACATGGTGCCAAAGGCTGTGTCTGCTCTCCAAAGGCAGTGTCTTACATTTCCAGGCCAGCCTTGAATGATGGCCATGATTGGCATGCATACATAACGCTGAACAGAGGTCTGAGAAGAAGCTGACTATACAATGGGTTTGTGGTTTTGTGGTTTTGTGGTGATTTTGATGGGACAAGCAGGCAGCCTGCATATAAGGAAGCTGCAGCTTGTACTTGTGCTGCTGTTTGTACTGACCTGTATAATTTTTTGTGGAGTCGTGAACTGCTTTCTGACCACCCCACTGCAGCTCCAGACCAACCTAGCACCAGTCAGTGTTCTCATACTAAACAAGGACTGAGGTTGATTTTGGGTGAGCTGTGAGAGCACACAAGCAATTGCAGGAGAGTGCTAAAAGTTGTTGTCTGGACTGACACAAAGTAGAATTCACCTGTTGTCTTGGATGTGCATCTCTTCATCAGCGCTGTCATGCTTGGATGAGCTGGAGTGACCACGAAACAGCCAGTTTGTCTCTTGAGCTGGCTTCAGCTGGTGCCCCTGTACAGACAGGAAGCTTCCACCTGTTTCTACCAAGACACATGCCTGATTACACTGCACTGATTGGTTCAGGGTAAGCAGCAATATAGCAGCACTCAAATTGGAATAGCACCTCTGTAAGGACCCTGCTATGCTGCACAACAGCTCGCCCGTGGGGTGTCACTGGAGCCAGACCAAAGGCAGACTTCATTCCTGATCACAGCGCGAGATACGCGACTTGCGTGACTTTCTTTGTCTACTGCCTGTCGTGCTAGTCTGCGTCAGCGCTGTCACGTTCTTGTGATCAACACAAGATCGAGCGTGCGCCAAGTTTGTGGCAGAAGCGCCTTTTGTCGATGGCACCAGACGTCCGCGCTGAGTCCGGTGTGCTACATATGTTGCCATTCGTAGTCAACACACCACATGCCCTTTTAGCGTCTCGCTTCTGCAGGTCAAAGGGCGTTGGTTAGGTCACAGCAGGGCCGAAGCCCTGCACCATAACGCACACACTGCGTTTTGAGTCTGACTAGACTTACCTTACTTCCGGCACAGCCAAAAGGCACGTAGAGTAAACTTTTCCGAGCACTCCGTTGAATTTATCGCTATCTTGTAACTACTCACGGCACTCCAGAGGTTTGTCCGGTCTAGCGCTGTGACCTATCGGCACTGTGGTTTTGGCGTTACGTGCGTACTTCCAGTTGGACTCCGTCCAACTCGGATCCTGCCTATTGAAGCTTGAACTTCCTGAGGGTCGTTGGTAAGCGCGTGTAACGCAGTTGCATGGAACACCGTGCCTTCCTTGAGAACACTTGCTCAAGGTTGCCTGTCATCACACAGGCTTGGAGTGCCATTTTCGCCCTCTGATTCCTGGTTTTTTGCTTTTTCTTCAACAGATGAGAATCAATTGCACGACACTGTACGAGCGTCTATATCAGTATTTACCATGTCAGACCTGGCTGTGGCCTGTGAGTTTAGAAGATCTTGAAGAGCCAATACTTCAGCCACCAGTACAGCAGCTTTCAGATTCCTGGGTGCCCCCAAGATTAGCCCCATTCGAATCCAGCAACAAAAGCCAAGAATGGCCACCTCGCCACCTACGCACTACAGGTAGCCCCTGTTGGCATATTCACGCGCCCTGCGCCTGTATGATTTGGAGAATATCTATGGAATAATATGTTGTATACACTGAATTGCAACCTACTGCCTATCTGACATATTCCCCTAACAGAAATGTGTTGATGAGTAAAGTCTTGGTTTGGCTAATGATAGTCTTACACTGATCAGCTAGAAGTCCTGAGCTCAGACGTTAGGTTCAGAAGATCCGTTTCTGCAACAGTTTCCAGACAAGTTTTTCAGCACATGTGTTCATTTGCAGGAAGCAGCACTGGCTCTTGGGATATTGATGCAGCACATCCTGATGGGTCTAGCTCTCCAACATCTCAAATGGCAGCAACACACATATCCAGTAGACAACAAAGTGTAACTACAACAGGCAGTCATGATGTACAGGATGCTTCTGAGGTGAGGCAGGTGCTGTTTCAGATTGCATAAGCATCTGTGAAAAGCGTTTCAAAGCATATATAGACTGTTGTTATGTACAGCTGGCTTTCTGCAAACAACATGTGTACACTTCTCACTTCAATAAACGAAGAAAGTGATCATATCACTCATACATAGAGCACATAGGTCTTCCCGTTATGCACCCCTTTGATGCTGATGCTATTCGCTGCAGCTTGGCAGTATCTGGCGCCGCTCTCCTACAATGACATGAAGCATCTATAATAACACCCTGGCCGCATGGACAGACACGTGTGTCTACTCTGGCATGACAGTAACAGCCTACAGCTTGTTCTCAATATGCTTTGCAGGGTATTGAGTTACGGCCAGCAAAGGCCAATGTGCTATTGGGTCAATATCACATGGAAAGATCGGGTCAGTTTGTCAGCGCCAAGCCTGGGCGCAATCTGAGCCCAGGTAGGCAACATAGGAGCATGGGAGATGTGTGGCATTTGGAAGACAGAGGTCCAGCACAATACAATATGAACATTCAGCACATAATGGGTCTGAGTTCTCAAGCTAGGTATGGACAGTGAAGATACCGTTCATATGCAGGAGTTGATCATTGCGTAGCTTGCTTTGTTGGCAATGCTACCTTGAAAGCTATGTTGGACAGCGTGACAAAGTTGCATAGGAAGACCACCACAATAGCTGCTATCTTAGTCGAAGATATTGGTCACATGTAAAAAGTTTTGTTGTCTGTCTGTTAGTGCGCCTACCTTGTCGAGCCTCAGTAAGGTTTTTTCTTTCCGTCGCTCTGAGGCTAAATGCAGAGCTAGCAGCATGCCGTTAACCTGTGTGGATGTTGATGTTGATGGACAGTCTATAGTCAGACTGCACACAACTGGAAACCACGCATAATGACTGCCAACCAATATTTGAATGACACATGGTGCAGTCATCAGTTAGTCACACAGTACATCCAGTGCTGCGTTATGACAACCTTGTTGCTTGTTTAACGTTACAACATCTTTCAGGATGAGCAAGCTCGATCGAGAAGCCATTGCAATCAGACGTGATAAACGCCAGACTAGAGTTGCTGCTCTGTACCATATTCAGTCCTTCCACTGCTCTCTCGAATATGTGATTGACAAAATAAGACCATCAACAGCTGCATTGTTACAGCAGCCACAGCTCCAAAACTGCAGCCAATGCTCATATGAATCACTCGCACTGAGCTCTGCACCAACCTTACTTGCCGGTACTTGCCACTGATGCAAAATTCGGGAGGTCATTCTCAGATGATAACACTCAGAAAAATCTTAAGTCAGATCAGCTGCCCAGCAGAGGGGCACGTGTAGATCAAGATCTGAAGAGCATGAGCTTTCCAGGTCTGAAATTGCCTTGATAAGACCCTGTTTGTTGGTACTTGTATACTGACGGCATGACAAGATTACATATTGCTCTGTTAGGCGCAAAAACTTGTCCTCACTTGACATTCACTAAGACAGTTGAACACTTCCTGTGTCACTTCAACTGTTTGACAGGTCAGAACTCAGCGCAGTTTGTGTGCATGTCTTGCACAGGTGTAAGCTAGTTTCAGACATGTTGTCAAAACACATAGTACTGCTCCGTCAGCTTTGGAAAAGAGGTGACATGAGTTTAGTCAGGAAGCAACAAAGCCCTGGAAACACATGGTCATGCTACACACAGAACATGACCTGATTGTGGTATGCTGTCAGTACAGCTTGGGCATGTCTGTCTGTTCACCAGTTCGCAAAAAAAAGGCATGAGGCCCTGGCAATGATGTATGCTTTGCTTGCTAGGGTAGCATCCTTCCTGTGCTGCATGACAGCTGTTGTCTCTGCATCTGTGCAGCATGACAGAGTTTGCTGTAGCCAGTTACTACAACCCGCGTGCTGATTTGAAATATATGTACTAAGCTCATCTCTGCTGGCCAGGCTGCTGGGCAGGCTTCTGTAAAGCTGGCTCATCCTGATCTGGGTTGAATTTGAAGCCCATCTTTTCGTATCTTCGCATCATTTTGGCTGACTGTCCTGTTGCAGCAGAGAGCGTCTTCTTCTCCCCAGTCCACAAGGGATTTGTTGTAGGATCCTGAACGGAATATCAGCAAGTCAGATCAGCTTGTAACGCGTGTAAAAGTGAGGTTGGTGGCTGAAACTGCTCAAATTGTAGAGCTTGTACCGACTGCAGGGTGTATGGAGCGGCACGCTGCAGTATGCTTGGTAGCTCAACGCTTGCGCCGTTCTTCAGGACATATGTAACGCTTTGCACCACTGGGTGGATGCCCTTCTTGGGCATGTGGGAAAGCGGCCGCGGGCGGGACCCTCTTCAACTTGTGTACGTACTCACCTGATCTGCACTCTTTCTTGCTGAGTGCCCTGCGCATGCAGTGTTGCAAATCAGCTGTATATGCGTCGCCACGCGAGGCATGCAAGCAACTTTCGCCGTTTCATATCCCATTCCATCCATAAGCGAACCAAAGTCAATCTGCTCGACTCCTTTTGTCCAGCACGCTCACTAGTCACCATGGATGCACTTGCTAGCACCCAGCTATGCTCCATTCAGCAAGAGTTGCTTATCTTGACAAGGCAAGCAAATTGTATGTCAGCAAATCATGCTTTAAATAAACGTCAAGGCACACTATTGTCATGCAACTTTTGGCTGCACCGTGCTTGACCCAGAACGTAAAAATGCTATGAGGGTGCATGCACAGACTCAACATCAGGGCGGCACACATGCTACAGTCAGCGCTCAACACCCTCGTAAGTGATCTTCAGCATAGTATAGCATTACTTGCACTAGCCGCTACCATCGGTAGTGCCCATACTCCTGCCAGCACCAGCGCTTGGTGCACCACTGCTAGGTTGGTCCTGAGAAAACACAACACATGTTTAGTGTATTGGACAAGGCTACAACCATACAAAGATACAGCAGAGGTATGTGAATGTCTGAGCTGAGCAATGAGACCTTCTAGCCCAATGTTGCTTCTGCTGCACGCAATGGCCTGTAAACATACAAGCTGTGGCAGCAATCTCAAGGTATCACTGCGTCTGGGCACAACCTCAGGTGCATGCCAGACACCAAAAGACTGATGGCAGCCAGGCTTTATAAGTGCATTGACGGGTTTCACCCCAGATGCATGGGTACAGTAGCAGGTGTCTGCACATATGCCAGGTGCAAGCAGAACTCGATACAGCCTGTAAGTAGCCTAGGAATTATGCTGACTGACATCCACGTTTTACCAATGAACATAAGCCCTTGTGGCCATCTCACAAACCTGCATGGCAATTGCTTTGCCTTGCATACACGTGCCCATCTGCTGGGTCGAGGCTTGTCATAACACAAGTCCAAAAAGAGCAAACCTTGGAGAACTTGTCCGCAAGTGAGTCTGCTTCGCTGGACTTATCACCCTGTGAGATCTTGATGCTCTCTGCCACCTGAGAGCTGGCGTCCTGTACACAGATCATGCTGTCTCAAGCAGTGACCCATGAAGCACGGCACATTCTGCATGCAATGCAGACCAGCAAACTTACCGAAACACCTGGTTTCTCTTTGCCTTCTCCACTAACAGCTCCACCAATAGCTCCACCTGTGCTGTCACCCTTGAAGGCGTTCGTGAATGACTCTAGCGCACCCTCTGCCAACGCTGGTCCTACAGGTCAAACGGCTGTTGAGTGGTGCAACTGCTGAACAACACTTGTGGCAAGATCTGGTGTCAAATAAGTGCGAAACGGAAGGTGCATACCTGCAATGGGGGCTGCGAACAACTGGGTGGCAGCCAACAAAGCCAGGACTTGATGTGCCGAAGTTTGCAGTCGCTCCCTTCCGCCTGCCTGCAATGCACCGAGCAGCCTGACACGGGCTCTTTTTCGCTTGTTGCAATGGGCCGCAACTGAAGCATTAAGCCTCAGCTGTGTAAAACCCTCGTTACCTTGCTCACAGCCATGACAGCGGAGCTGCGTGGACGTGCATTGCTTGACTTGTTACCGATGCCGAACTGGCGAGCGGGTCTCGCCTGGACTGATAGCAGGGAGACGCTGCTCATAGCTGCCATACCTCTACTCTTTTTATTCAGTGATATGTCAAATGAGTCCAAGTGCAGTCTTCGTCGTCCAAAGCGCAGATCAAGTCGTGACACATCTCGTGGTTCAAAGCCTTCAAAGCGATAGGGTTCAATGTTTGACTGAACAAGTAGCCAAGTGCGACGCTTCGACTCGAAGCCTTCGACACAGCGATACTTGGGCAGTCCTACAAACGAGCACGCCGTATTCCTGCGCGCTCTTGCTGGCAGTAAGTCCATGATCGATGTTTTTTGCTGTGTTCCTGACAGTAGCGGCTCTATGGTGATATGGCACCCAAACGAAACGTACTGCTGTGCTACATTCACGAAAACGATGTCGAGGTCAACGACATAAACAAAGACGAAAGACTACCCAGCATGCGTTCGTACAGTCATTTGCGTCACAGAAGTCGTTGTCACAAGTGCCGTAATCTTAGCTGTACATCCTGCTTATGTTGCACCAGCAGCCAGTGCCACAGCCAAGCGGGCAATTGAGCATGCAGAGAAATGAAAGGCCGCTTGCTGGGATATCTAAATGCAGCAGCCCCAGCAGCAGCGTAGTGACAGCAAGACCTGCAGTTACCAAGAAGTGTGACCTGCAGTGCTGCTTCACCGTCAAAGCAATCGCAATGTACCTATACACCCAACCCTCATGCTGCAGAATGATGCGCGCAGGGTGCAGATGCTACTCTCAATATTGCAGAAAGCAGTGGGGCAATAGAACATCAGCAGCAAGTCAGCATGCAACGCTTTACAGTCAGCAGCAGTAACAATCTTGCAACCATTGACATTCATGTTCTCCTCTGAAACATAAGCCATCCCTTACCAAAAGGAAACATGGCATTTTCGACTTGAGCTGGCTGAAGCTGTCAGCTTTTCAATGCCACAAATTTGACAATCTTTCACCAAAGTCTTGCTGTGATCCCACATCCTAGCTCAGCACGTGCAGGTGACTCAGCACATGGCTCACCCTGTGTGTGAAAGGGTCTTGCACATAGTGCAGATGGCTTTCACTATGTCAGGTTGACCAGTGGCTCTGCTGTCACAGTGATGGCAACACGCCGTCCCAGCCCATTCACATGGTGTCCCATTCCTCCCACAGATCTGCCGGTGCTCCAGAATCCTGTCAAACTAGGACTGTATGTGGGCAACAGGCATGTCTGTGACACCAGGCTGAAGCTGCCTGGAGGCAATGATTTGACAGAACAACACCAGCCAGTCTGCACCTGCAGGTGTGGAACATGAACCTGCAGCTGTGCAGCTGCTTGTGTGTACTGCTACGGTGTGCTCAGTTTTCTTTTGTTCATGGCTTCTCTGGTTATCTTGCTGCTACCTGGGTGTTATCTGCTGCTACCTGGTGCTCACATGGAGGCTCACAACGGTCAAACCTTTGTGGCAGGCTGCTGAAGCTCACTGTCGCTAATTACACTTGTCTATTTGCTAACAGTCTGGTGAGAAGCTGAAATGCTTCAGCCTCTGTGTGTAAACTTCCAGACAATCTGTTGCAGGTCGTTGATGCCAACAACACTTGTCTATTTGCTAGATGGCACACAATAGCGACACTAAGAAGAGTCAGAATGGCAAAACCAATGAGGCAGCTGCAGATTCCCTGGGTGACAAGCTGAGCCCTGCAGCCCCTGCTAGCAAGGTACCCAGCGCTGCAGGAGTACGCAAGATTCTGGGCACCACTGACGATGGCTTGTGATTGTCTTGCTCGGCTTCGACCCACTGCACCTTTGAAAATATCCATGGTAGCGCTAGCACTTTTGTGACTTGTGTTTTTCTAACCAGGTTGTTTCAACAATAAATGTACTTGGCAACGCATATACAGGTTGACTGCCACCGAAGTATTCTGAATGCTATGCTAACACTCATGTTGGGTTGCGGACAATTGTTGTAAGGTGCTCATGCATGCCAGCATCAATATAGTAGTAGAGCATACACAATTGCAAGCAGGCTGCTTTTGCATGATTGGACTGTAGTGGCAATATCGTGGCTGCAAAGAATGCAAAATGCCAGCTGCTTTAGCCCAGTTTACACAGCATGCCCTTCTGAAATATGCAACAAGATAATCTGCCAAGTCAGCAAAGAAGTGCTTGGCAGTTGTTGCGCTGGACATGGGCCTGGCTCTAAATCCTGTCTCATCCACTAATCCAAGACTTGTGGCATGATACACTGCTAGCTGAATATTTACAAGGGTCAACAGGAAGCCATTGGACCAAACACATATAGATAACGATCTACATGCGCATGTAGATCTGTTTCTTTATGCTGCAGCAGAAATTGTTGATCAGAAGCAACGGTGTGGAAGCAAGCAAAAACGACCCAAACCGTGATACACAAGTGTTGGATGAGAAGTATGCATGGCCAAACCAGCTGCTGCTGCACTTCTGGCAATCTTCTGAAACCACCCCTGACCTTTTGCTATGCTGGCAGCACTAGTGCATGTGTTGTATACAGCCCACGTGTAGTGATACAGTTTGTGCGTTGTTTGCTTATGGACAAACTATGTCTAGAGTCAAGAAACAGCCAATGCTTCTGGCACATAGGTAGGGGGTCATTCCCTGCAACAGGTATGAAGCCTATCAAGCTAAATTGAGCGTGCAGTCAGACAACCATATCAATATATGCACAGAGGGCAGTTGCATGTTCAATGCAGAGCATACTTCTAAAGAGCACACAACTTACGTCTTCGCCACGAAAGGTGGCCTCAGCTGTCTTGTCTGCACCATAGGAAATCAGCAGCTTGCACAGCTCTTCATTGTCATCGCAAGCTGCATGATGAAGAGCTGTCCATCCCTGCAGAATATAATGCACCACTGACACTTTGTGAACACTGTCAACAAGCAACTGTGACCTTGCAATATCATACGTTTCGTGTGCAGATGACTACTTGGCATGCCCATGTACGCATGACTTCATGTTGCAAACATTGACGTGCTGAGCTTGCACAATGATGCTATCTAGTGCCTGAAACATGCATAACAAAACTGGGGCGGCAGGATTTCGAGCTCACATTGGCAATACTAGGATCAGCTCCATGAGCCAACAAAACTTCTGCAGCTTCATTGTTATTAAAAACGGCAGCATTAAGTAAGCATGTGTTCCCCTGCAGCATGTGAGTGAATCTCAGTCCAGGAGTATCCTTCAACCTCACCAAGCGCCCCCACAGCAACAAAACTAATCAAGTTGCATTGTAGAAGTCGTACATAGAACATGCCCTAGTACACCCTTTGGTCACACTTGCAAACAGAGGTTTCTTTGCAGGGCACAGAATGCTGGATGGACATCATGCAAGAATGTGGTGATGATGATCAATTATAAAGGCGGCAATGTGTCCTGTCGCTATTCTAAGCATGTTGGTGCTCAGCAAGCATCATGCAGGTTGGCACAGCTGGTTTCCTGTCGATACAAATGGCATGAGTGATAACCAATGCACTTGGACAGAGAGTCACCCAGGAATCCTTTGCATTGATTTCAACATTGTGAGACAACATGAGCTCGAGGACTGCATTGCGTCCGCCATTGACCGCGTACCACATTGGCATGCCGTCCTACAACCACAGTGGCAAGTGTAACAGAATGCTTGCTGAAAGGCTGCAAAACTGATGCACCACTAGTAATTTTATCCATCTTATACACGTCAAGTGTTATGTATGCTGTGGTTGTTTGTCATGATATAGCAGTCACCTAAACATATGTTACAACATGGACATTGGTGTTGAACTGTGTACTACTAGGATCTGTCATGACAGGCCATGGTGCACCAAGCCACCTGCTTGCTGCAGATGAGGATACTTACTGGTACAAAAACGTGGCACTGACAATATGAGAAAAATGCCAATGATGCCACAGATTTTGTGCTGACCATGACTGTTCTGCAAGCGTAAGGGTCTCAGTACCATGGGTCAAGAGAACGCCGACAATGTCAACGTAGCCTTCTGAAACTGCCAAGTGTAAAGGCGTCATGTTGCCCTGCAAGCATGAGCATCTGAATAAGTCCATGCATTAAGTAGCCTGCCCCAATCTCAGAAATCGTGTGCTTCACAATATGCTGTGGCATTAAAAAGTGTCTCTGTTCATATGCATGTGCATCATGAAATGCCTTGAAAATCAAGCAAATTTGGAGTTGCGTAAACGTACGTAATGTCTACGTATTGTCCATGAATTTAGGTGGGTATGTCACCGCCAGAGGCAAGGATAGACTTGACCACCTCCAGATTGTGATCTTCAACAGCCTGATACAGAGGTGTCCGCCCCTGCAATGGAGTACAAACTTGCAGACAGCATTGGTACAGGAGTATGTAAATACATCCTATGGCCCAGGCAGCTTGTATGTTGCATCACCTAGTCAGGCGGAAAGACTGGCTCGACCCACTCCGTTTGAGCACAGAGGCATAGCTGACGCCCGCTTGTGGCTGACTTTCGCCACGCACGCGCCTGCGGTATCATTGACTCCCAGGTCAGGGGTCGTGGCGGTGGCGGGCTGCAAAGGAACTTCGGGGACAGCGGTGCGCGAGCCGGAGTAGCCCGGTCAGGCGCAAACCTGTTCCCCACCGGGTTTTTAGCTGCTTTTATGGCCGGCTTCTTTACGTGAAACGAAAACTCGGGCTCAGGCGGTAAGGTCTGCGATGGACTCATAGCAGCTAGCGGGTGGCAGTCTAAACATGGGCAGCCGCGCTTGACACTCTGGTGCAGTTTGACGTGGTGAGCTTAGGTGTCTCAGCGCAAGATGACGAGCAGATGGTGAAAAATTCTCAATTGCAAGTTGCAGTGAGCAAAGCACTCATGAGTCTGATCAGGTATTTGCCATGTCATCAACGCTCTGCATAGCAGCCGCAGAAAGCTGAAAATCCAAAGCAATGTTGTCCCAAATCCTGCCTGGCTGTGCTGATCTAGGAATGACCGCCTGCAGACAGCACAACCTGTGTTCCACTATGCATGGTGGTGCTCATATGAGTTGCATAATGTTGCAGGTTACTCAACAACAGTGGCAATTTGATCAGCTCCAGCATGCAT
>JAABUP010004655.1_pt1 | contig 22078 bp, 18 predicted proteins | sample 5559201 | NCBI WGS metagenome assembly JAABUP01 (sample SAMN10711887, study PRJNA513373) | rock metagenome | isolation source: Antarctica rocks | place: Antarctica | reverse complement strand
GGTGACGACGGATGGCCACGACGCCTACCCGCGCGCCATCCGGGAGACGCTGGGATCGGGCGTGCGTCAGCGGACCAGCCGGTACAAGAATAACCGGATCGAGCAGGATCACCGCGCGATCAAGCAGCGGTATTACCCGATGCGCGGCTTCGGCAGCTTCGCCGCCGCTGCCCGCTTTTGCTTGGCCTTCGAGGAGCAACGCCAGTATTTCCGGCTGCGTACGAGGCAGTACGAGCGTGTCACAGTGGCCGAGCAACGCCTGCGGTTCCAGGAGCGCTAGGCGGCGCTGCTGACCGAGCTGGCCGCTGCCTGACCGTCGCTGAGGCCCGTTTCATGCTATCCGCGTCCGCTTTCAGCCACTCGCGACGTCCCAAATCTGACGCAACCGGTCCGCTGGGGGACGTTCGGTGTGGCCCTCGGGGAACTCCTCCCGCTCGACGAGCGATTGCACCAGGCGGAATCCGATGGACGATGATGGTGCCGCCGACGAGCACTCATCACGCGCCGAGCGCGCGCCCGAGCACGGTGGGCTGGCCGACGAGGGGATCGCCCGCCGGCCGTCCCACGGTGCGGGGACACGGTCCCTGCCGCCGTCTCCGCGTCGTGCGACACCCGCGCCATGCCCCCAAGCGATGGAGCAGGCGGCCTGTCCTCGACAATTGCTGGCGTCGCTCGCGCCTCGGATCGCGACCCCCATGGGGGTGCCGCCTTCAGGGACAAACACGACGAATCGGGCAACGCAGCGGCCAGCGCCAAGGCTATTCGACGAGAGAAAACAGCGCGACCAGAACCAGCACCCCGAGATGGCCGTGCACCTCGTGATCGGCCTGCCACCCGGTGACGCATAACCCCTGTAGTCCAGGTCGCCGCGATTGACAATGCTCCCGGCATAGGCGTATCCTTAGAGTCGAAGGTTCGCAGTAACTTGAATTGGCGTTCCCAGCATCTCCTCATGGGCGAGGGGAACCTCAGCGTCGAGATGGGCCGCTCAACTCACCGATTGCTCTTGCCGTATCCCTGGCGATGCGAATGTCGCAACGCGCCGGGCAGTCGCAAGGAGAGAGAGGGAGTATGGCTACGACGACCGCGCCACGACAAGTCGCACCCGTTGGGCGCACAGCGGCGGGTGGCAAATTTGCGGTGCGTGCCGCTTTGGGGCGTATCACGGGGAACTACATCGTCCGGCGTGTCTTCAAGGCATTCTTCACGATCTTTTTTGTCACCTCACTGACCTTCTTCGTCGTGCGCCTGATGCCCGGTAGCCCGGTCGATGCCTATATCGCCAAGCAGATTGCCGAGTATGGTGTTTCGTACACCGACGCGGCGGCACAGGCACAGGCGCTCTTCGCCATTAACCCGAGCGAGCCGCTCTACCAGCAATATTTCACCTATCTCGGTCGCCTCATGCAAGGTAACCTCGGGAAGTCGCTCGTCTCCTCCGGGGCACCGGTCTTGCAGATTATCCTCCAATATCTGCCCTGGACGCTGTTCAGCGTCGGGCTCGGCCTGATGATCGCCTACGTACTCGGCGTCGCCCTCGGGATGGCCATGGCCTACCGCCGCGAGTCGTTCCTCGACCATGCCCTGTCCGTGGTCGCCTCGCTCTTCCACTCGATCCCCAACTATCTGCTGGCGGTGATGATTATCGTCTTCTTCGGGGTGCGGCTCGGGTGGTTGCCGCTCACCAAGATGCGCGGCTCCTTCTCGCCGGGGATCAACCCTAGTCTGAGCCCTGCGTTCGTCCTTGATGCGCTGTACCACGCCGCCCTGCCGATCGCGGTCTACGTGCTGACGACGATCGGCTCCTGGATGCTGATCATGAAGAGCAGCACCCTGGCGGCTCTCAATGAGGACCATGTCACCGCCGCCAAGGCCCGCGGGTTGCGAGACGGGCGGATCACCACCGCCTATGTCGGACGCAACGCGATTTTGCCCCTTTTCACGCAACTCGCCGTCGCCATCGGCTTTGTCGTCGGTGGCTCCTTGCTGGTAGAGAAGGTCTTCCAGTACCAGGGGGTCGGGCTGATTCTCGGTAACGTGATCAACCAGCGCGACTATCCGGTCATGCAGGGGATCTTCCTGGTGATCACCTTCTCGGTCGTGCTGACTAACCTGCTGGCCGATCTCCTATATAGCCGACTTGATCCGCGAATCCGCATTGGCGCGACGAAAGAGTGACGACAGCCGCTAGTAGTCAGAGGTCAGCGGTCAATCCCCTTGTGTTGACAACCGTGCTTGGCGGTGCGTGCGAAGCACTACGCACCTCACTGGCTACTGGACATGCGTCACATAAGGATTGTGCACGTTTTCACACCACCAGCGGGGCCGAATCGGGCCAGGACCGCACGCTCTGACCCACTTTTCCCTATACCTACGGCCCCACGCTCCCTATTGTGACGCAACGCTACTGGCTACTAACCTATCACCCACCCCGGGAGGGACCGATGGCACAGATGGTGACCAACCAGGCGGAAGTGGCAGGGCCGAGTGCCGCGCGGCGACTTGGGCGCGGCAGCACGGGCATTTTGCGCCAGATGTCGCGCAACGTCGCCGGGTTCATCGGCTTCATCGTCTTCGTGCTGATCGTGCTCCTCGCCTTCGTCGGCCCGTTCTTCGTCGGCGACAATCCGGCGAATACCACGCAGATCTATCAGGCACCGAGCGGTGCCCACCCGCTCGGCACCGATTATTCGGGGCGCGACGTGCTGATCCAGATCATCAATGGGGGACGGCCCGTCCTGGTGGTCGGCTTCCTGGCGGCCACGCTGACGACGATCATCGCCGTCGTCTTCGGGGCGCTGAGCGCCTACGCGGGCAGTTGGATCGACTCGGCGATCACCGGTTTCGCCGATGTGGTACTCACGATCCCCCATCTGCCGCTGCTCGCGGTGCTGGCCGGGATTGTGTCCTTTAAGAGTGCCTGGCAGTTGGCGTTGATCATCGCCGCGTTGGCGTGGCCGACGTTGCTGCGTGCCATCCGCGCCCAAGTGCTGTCGCTGCGCGAGCGCGATTACGTCGAGGCCGCTCGCGCCCTCGATCTCGGCACCGCGCACATCCTCTTCCGCGAGATCCTGCCGAACATGCGCTCCTTCATCGCTATCAGCTTCACCATCGGCATGACCAGCGCGATCTACGCGCAGATTGGACTCTACATCCTCGGCCTGGCCCCGTTATCCGGTGACAACTGGGGCGTCATGCTCAACTTCGCCCTGGGACGCGGGGCGATCTATTTCGCGAACAGCTTCTGGTACATCCTGGCCCCCATCCTGATGATATCGCTGCTACAGCTGGCGATGGTGACGATGACCCGCTCGCTGGAAGATATCTTCAACCCGCGTTTGCGTGAAGGGGATTAGGAATGACGGGTGGCGAATGACGAAGAAGAACGGTGGGAGGAGGCCAGGAGCGTGGCGTGTGCAACCCTTGACTCGTCACTCGTCCTCGTCACTCGTCACTTACTTGGGGGAGGCTGATGGCACTGTCTGCCAGCGCCAATGGGCGCACCGGTTCAGCTGAACGACTGGTCCTCTCGGTCAGTGATCTCGTGATCGAATATGGGACCAAACCTCGACCGGTACAGGCGGTGCGCGGCGTCTCGTTCGACCTGCACGCCGGCGAGGCGATCGCCCTGATCGGGGAGAGTGGTTCGGGCAAATCGACGCTCGGGATGGCGCTGTTGCGCCTGCTGACCAAGCCCGGGTACGTGCGCAGCGGCACGGTCGAGTTTCACCGACGCGACGGCACGACGATCGATGTGTTGGGCCTCGGAACCGAGGAATTGCGGCGCTTCCGCTGGCAAGAGTGCGCCATGGTCTTCCAATCGGCACTCAATGCCATGAACCCGGTGCTGCGGGTCTGGGATCAGGTGCTCGACACGGTGAAAGCGCACCGGTCCAACGTCAAGTCGGCGGAGGTGCGCGAGCGCGCGAGCGAATTGCTGCGCATGGTGCGGCTCGATCCCGAGCGTGTGTTGCCCGCCTACCCGCATGAGTTAAGCGGCGGGATGCGCCAGCGGGTGGCGATCGCGATGAGCCTCCTGCTCGAACCGCAGCTGCTGATCCTCGACGAGCCGACGACGGCCCTCGACATCCTGACCCAGCGGACGATCATCGATGTCCTCCTCGACCTGCGCAAGCGCCTCGATTTCGCGATGATCTTCATCTCGCACGATCTCGCCATCGCCGCCGAATTGGCCGACCGAGTGGCGACGATGTACGCGGGCCGGATCATCGAACTGGGCGAGGTGCGTGATCTCTTCTACGAGCCGAAGCACCCCTACACCATTGGGCTCCTCCACGCGGTGCCGCCGATCTCCGGCGGTCTCGTCCAACTCAAGTCGATCCCCGGCTCGCCACCAGATCTGTTGGAATTGCCGTCCGGGTGCTCGTTCCATCCGCGCTGCTCCTACGCGACGGCGGAGTGCACCGCGACCGACCCGCCGCTAATCACCGTCCGGAAGGGGCACACGGCCGCCTGTATCCACCACGATCGGGTGGCCTTGCAACAGGAGGAGACGGTGGAGGCGGTATCATGAGTGGCGTTATACGGGCGACCGCGCCCGACCGGGAACTGTCCAAGGCACCGATTATCGAACTCGACCATGTCAGCCAGGTCTTCGGTACCAAACGTGGCGCGGTCCACGCGGTCAACGACGTGTCGCTGACGATCACCCAAGGTGAGGTGCTTTGTCTTGTCGGCGAGAGCGGCAGCGGCAAGACGACGACCGCCAAAATGATCGCCGGGTTGCGCCCGCCAACGGCGGGGCAGATGCGCTATAAGGGGCAGGATGTCGCGGGGCTCAAGGGCGACAAGCTGGCCGAGTTCCGTCGCGCGGTGCAGATCATCCACCAGGATCCCTACGCCTCGCTCAACCCGATCCGCACGATCTACCAGACCCTCGCGGCACCGCTCCTCAAGCATAAGATCGTGCCGCATCGGCGCGCGGCCGAGGAGCGCGCCACTGAGTTGCTGGAGTTGGTCGGCTTGACGCCGCCGGCGAACTTCCTGCATGCCTTTCCGCACAACCTCAGCGGTGGACAGCGCCAGCGCGTCTCGATCGCCCGCGCCCTCACCCTCAACCCGCGCGTGATCGTCGCCGACGAGGCGGTCTCGATGATCGATGTCTCGCTCCGCGTCAGCATCCTCAATCTGCTGCTGAAGCTGCGCGAGGAACTCGACGTGACCTTCCTCTTTATCACCCACGACCTGGCGATCGCCAAGTATTTTGCCTGGACCGGCCACATCGGCGTGATGTACCTCGGTCGCCTGGTCGAGTATGGCCGGACGCCCGGCGTGATCGCGGACCCGAACCACCCGTACACGCGGGCGCTGCTGGCGGCGATCCCCGAGCCGGACCCCGATCTGGCGCGGGCCAAGGAAGGAATGCAGCTGCGGAGCGCCGACATCCCGAGCCTCCTGCACCTACCTTCCGGCTGCACGTTCCATCCGCGTTGTCCGATCTGGGAGGAAGGGCTGTGCGACCGGATCGCGCCGGAACTGGTGCAGATCGCTGAGGGGCGCGACACCGCCTGCCATGTCATCGCTCGCGAGCGGACCGGCATGATCGCCACGCCCGAGGGTCGCCCCGCGGCGGCCGATTGAGCGCGCGGCGCGGAGGATAGCGATGGACCCGCAGATTGGCCAGGCGGGCTTTCGTATCGCCCTGTTCCTCATCCTGATGGCCGGAGGGATGCTTTTCCTCCTTCAGCCTGGGACGCCGGAGTTCAGTATCACTGTCGTCACCCTGGCGCTCGGCCTGATCTTCGCCGGGATTGTCATTGCGCTGGTGCGTTTGGTAGGGCGCTGAACCGGGAGGTGCAACGTGGGCTAGCGAAGAACAATGGGGCGGGCATCCTTAGGGGGGATAGCAGCGGGCACTGGAGTGTCGCGTGGCCGGTCATGCGACCGTGGAGGGATGATAGCAGGAGGTCAGCGGAGATGACGGACGAGTGCGAACCCAAACCGACCCAGCACGAGGAAACGAGCGAGCACAATGTAACGCGACGTCAGTTCGTCGGCGTGAGCGCCGGAGCCTTCGTGGCGGCGCTCCTGGCCGCCTGCGGCGGCGAGACGGCGACGACCGCCCCCGCGAGCAGCACCGCCCCGTCGGCGGCGGCTTCCGCCGCGCCTTCGACTGCACCGTCTACGGCAGGACGGGCTTCGACTGCTCCTTCGACCGCCCCCAGTGCCGCAGCGAGCGCCGCGCCGGCCGCCAAGAAGGGCGGCGAGTTCCACGGTGCCTGGCCCTACGATGTGCCGCCGAAAGGCCATTACAACACTGCGAAGGGCGTGACCGATGCGATCCTGGTTGGCGGCATCTACCGCGACATCCTGGAGATGCCGCTGGGGATGTACTACTGGAAAGACAAGAAGTGGATGCAACTCCTCGCCACCGACTGGAAGTTCGATGGCGATAACTTCAAGGTCAACCTCCGCAAGGGCGTGAAGTGGAGCGACGGCAAAGATTTCACCTCCAAGGATGTCGTTACCACCTTCTGGCTTCGGCGGATCATGCGCCAGCCGATCTGGAACTACATCGATGATGTCAAGGCGGACGGTGACAATGCTGTTACTTTCCACATGGCCAAGCCGGCGACCGTCATCGAGCGCTACATCATCCGCGACAACATGAATTCCGATGCGACCTTCGGTGACTGGGCGAAGAAGGCGCAGGATCTTTTCGCCTCCGGCAAGGCGGCCGACAGCACCGAGTTCAAGCAACTGAACCAGGATTTCCAGGCGTATCGCCCGAAGGAACAGGTCACCACCGGGCCGTTCAAGATCGATCAGGCCAGCATGACCAACTCCCAGGTTACCCTGGTCAAGGTCGCGACTTCCTGGGCAGCTGACAAGGTCAACTTCGACAAGATCGTCCTCTACAACGGCGAGACCGACCAGATCACTCCCGTGGTGCTGGCGAAAGATGTCGATTACGCCACACACGGCTTCCCACCCGCCACGGAACAGGCGTTCAAGGCGGCGGGGATCCGTGTCGGGCGTCCGCCGGTCTTCAACGGCGGGGCGCTTCTCTTCAACTTCGATAAACTGGGCAACGTCTTCGGCGATGTAAAGGTGCGTCAGGCGATGTATTACGCGATCGATCGCGAGCAGAACGCGAAGATCACCTACGCCGACTCCGGGAAAGGGGTCAAGGCCCCGACCAACATTGCGGAAGCCTGGTTGCCCGACTGGCTCATCGCCGATGACATCGCCAAGTTGAACGTCTATCCCTACGACACGAAGAAGGCCGAGACGATGCTGACCGACCTGGGCTGGAAGAAGGGGAGCGACAACGTCTGGGTCACCAAGGATGGCACCCGCTGCGAGTTCGAACTGTTGGCCCCCGCCGAGTTTGCCGACGCCTCCGCCTCGGCGCAGAACGCGGCGGAGCAATTGACCAAGTTCGGCTTCAAGACCGCACTGCGCACCGTTACCTTTACCCAGGTCGATACCGACGTCGACAAGGGCAATTTCCAGATCGTCATCCGCGGCTGGGGGACCGCCAACGATCCGTTCCCGCAGTTCGCCTTCGACAGCAATCTCATCCGCTACACCATCCGCTCGGCCAACGCCGGCGGCAAGGGGATGGCTTTCCCGCTCAAGCAGAAGACCGAGTCGGTCGGCGATGTCGACTTCGAGCAACTGACCACCGAGATGGGACAGGGGCTCGACGTGGCGAAGCAAAAGGTGGTCGTGACGAAGGCGATCCGGGCCTTCAACGAGTTGCTGCCGGTCCTGCCGCTCTACGAGCGCTTCGGCAACAACCCGATTCTGGAAGGGGCGCGGGTCGTTGGTTGGCCGAAAGACGATGATGTCCTCTTCCAGAATGCCGCCTACGCTGATAGCTACGTGATTATCTCGATGTTGGAGGGACGGCTACAACCGAAGTAAGCGACACGGCGACTTGACACCTGCGGACCGCGTTCCAGAAAGTGATGGTGCGCGGTCCGCAGGTGTCGTACGGAGTGGGGCGGTACTGCTTCGCCGCCGGTTTGACCCATTGACCGACAGCGTGGTGCCAGGCGGAGGTGAAAGCTGACGTCACGGTATGTTCGACACGGCATGGCAGGAGGCGGATGGTGACGACCGCAGGGGCACCCAGCGTGCGGATCGTCGCCCGGAATCGGACGGCATCGGTCGCGTTCGCGGCGGCTGAGTTGGCGCGTTACCTCGCCCGCCTCGCGCCGGATACCACTATCGCGATCGAGGATACCAACGCCGACTCCGCTACCCCGACGCTGTACCTGGGGACGTTCGGCGACTTCGCACCGCCGATGCAGCCGTGGCCGACCGTCGCGGACGCCGCGCTGGACGATGCGGTCGCCATCGACGTGACGGGCGGGGTGGGAACGATCGCGGGCAGCAACTCGCGCAGCGTCCTGCTGGCGACCTATTACTACCTGACAGAGTTGGGTTGCCGCTGGGTACGGCCCGGTCCGGATGGCGAACTGGTGCCACAGATCGACCTGGCGGCGAGCGTCGTGTGCGTCGCGGAGGCCGCCGCGTACCGGCATCGGGGCATTTGTATCGAGGGTGCGGTCAGCTACGAGCACGTGCGCGATCTGCTCGACTGGATGCCCAAGCACGGCCTGAACGCCTACTTCATGCAGTTCCGCGAAGCGTATGCCTTCTTTGAACGCTGGTACACCCACCGTGGGAATCCGCTCCTGCCGGGGGAACCGTTCGTGGTCGAGGAGGCTCGCGCGCTCAAAGGGTGGTTGGTCGAGGAGATCACGCGGCGCGGCCTTGTCTTCCACGATGTCGGCCACGGCTGGACCTGTGACCCGTTGGGGATCCCCGGGCTCGGCTGGGAATACGCACCACCGGCGGTGCCGCATGGTGCCGAAGCGTATCTGGCCGAGGTGGGCGGTCGGCGCGCCCTCTGGGAGGGGGTTCCGCTGAATACGCAGGTCTGCCATTCCAACCCGACCGTTCGCGATCTCATCCTCGGCGACATCGTCGCCTACGCGCGGGAGCATCCCGAGGTCGACATCATCCACTTCTGGCTCGGCGATGGTTGGAACAATCACTGCGAGTGCGTCGCCTGTTGTCAGGTCAGCCCCTCCGACTGGTACGTCCGGTTGCTGAACGAACTGGACGAGCGGCTCACCGCCGCTGGGTTGCCGACGCGGATCGTCTTCCTGATCTATTTCGATCTCCTCTGGCCCCCCGAGGTCGCGCGATTACGTGCATCGGAGCGCTTCCTGCTGATGTTCGCGCCGATCACCCGCACCTACAGCGTGGCCTATGCCGCCAGCGGTGACGCTGCGACGGCACAGTTGCCGCCGTTCGCGCTCAATCAACTCGCGTTCCCGCGCGGGGTGGGCGAGAATGTCGCCTTCCTGCGCGCCTGGCAGGAGCAGTTCGGGGGCGACAGCTTCGATTACGACTACCACCTGATGTGGGATCACTACAAAGACCCCGGCGGGGTTGCCAGCGCCGCCGTCCTCCACGCCGATATTCGCGGGCTGGCGGCACTCGGCCTCAACGGGCTGATCAGTTGCCAGGTGCAGCGCGCATTCTTCCCGCACGGCCTCGCTATGGCGGTGCTTGGCGCGACCCTCTGGAGCCCGACGCGCGACTTCCGTGCGATCGCCGAGGACCATTTTCGCGCGGCCTTTGGGGATGACTGGTCTGCCTGTCTCGCCTACAGCGCTTTGCAGGGATATCTGGTGGGCTCATCACGGTAGCAGAGAAGCGCGGTAACGGCATCTGCTCATTCCTCCCCACCACATTACTCTGCAAAACGCTGTATTGCGAAGCACTCTCCCAAGGTTTCGATCCGCCCTATCAGCGCGGCGAAAAGCCGCAGCGCGATCAAGACAGCGCCGCCGCCTATGCGGCGCTACCGGCGCTGATCGCGGCGTTCCGCCCGACGATACACCGCAATCTGGTCACGGCCGATCCGTGTCAGGCACGCTCATGGCACTACCTCGATTGCCATGCCGATCTCTGCCTCTTGCTGGCCGAGGCGCTGCGCTATCGTGCTCTCGGCGATGATGCGGCGGCGCGGGGCGCGTGGGAGGCAACGCGCCAGTTCGCCTGGGAGCGGGAGCCGGACCTACACCCGGCGCTGGACAGCTACGAGTTCCAGCATACCCTTGAACGACTCTTCCCGGTTCCCGGCGAGCACGCCGCGAACTTCCTCCCTTCCTGATCGGCGGATAAGCGCAACCGGAGTAATTGGAGCGGGCGATGCGTGGCGCGATCTTCCTCTTCGCTACCGATCTGCACGACGAGGGGCCGGAGACGGTGCTGGACAACGTGCAGGGGCGGGCGGGGCTCGATGGGGTGACGCTCGCCTGCGCCTACCATCACGCGCGCGATCTTTTCCCGCATAATCCCGTCCGCAAGGTGCGCTTCCTCGAAGGGGGGACGGTCTTCTTCCGGCCCGACCCGCGTCGCTACGCCGGACTGCGGATCACGCCGCAGATCAGCCGACTCGCTGCCGAGGTCGATGTGCTGGACGATCTGCTGACGCGGGCGGAACGACGCGGCCTCGCGGTGCGCGCCTGGACGGTTTTTCTGCACAACACGACCCTCGGCTCGCGCCACCAGGAGTGTGCGCCGCAGAACGTGTTCGGCGATCCGTACATCACGAACCTCTGCCCGGCGCACCCGGATGTGCGCGCCTTCGCCTGCGCCCTCGCCGCCGACCTCGCGAGCCGGGGCGTCGAGACAATCCTGGCGGAGTCGCTGGGCTATGGGGGCTTCGACCACGGTTTCCATCACGAGCGCGCCTTCATCCCCCTCTCCCCCGTCGTCAGATTCCTGCTCGGCCTGTGCTTTTGCAAACACTGCCTGCGGGAGATCGCCCGGGCGGGTGTTGACGTGGTGCGTGTGCGGGAGTTCGTGCGCGCGGCACTGGGCAATGTCCTGGATGGTGCCCCGACCACCCTGCCGGATGGCGAGGTGGAACGCGCCGCGATCGCGGCGCTCGCCGCTGGCGAACTCGGGCGCTTCCTCGACGCGCGGCAAGGGATCGTCACCTCGCTCGCCGCCGAGGTGCGCGCGGCGGTCGAGGCGGCGGGCGACAGCCGCTTCGTGGTGATGGATATGGCTGGGGCGGCGAAGGGGTATGCGACAGGAGCGCCGACCGGTGCCCCCGCCCCTGCCAGTGCCTGGCGTGAGGGGATCGACCCCGCCGCTGTCGCCGGGGCGGGACACGGACTCGCGACGATCGGTTATGCGCGCGAGCCGGCGCGGTTGCGCCTCGATCTGGACGCCTACCGCGCCCTGGTCCCACCCGACCGCGCGCTCTCGGTCGCCCTCCGTCCGATGCGCCCTGACTGCGACGGCCCGGCGAACCTCCGGGCGAAGATCGACATGCTGCGCGAGGGCGGGATCGCCTGGGCTGATTTCTACCACTACGGCTTCATGCGCCTCGATGCGCTGGATTGGATCAACGCGGCGTTGCACGGCGGCGGGTGAGTGTCTGCGGCGGGCCTTGACCGCGCACGGCGCGGTGGTATGATGCCCGAATCACTGGGACGAGGGATGGGGAGGTGACCGGGATGGAGCGGGATGGTCGGATCAGCGTCGCCGTGCAGGGCGCGGGGAATGTCGGGACGGAGCATTTGAAGGCGTACATCGCGAATCCGCATTGCGAGGTCGTGGCGCTCGGTGGCAGCACCAAAGAGCACGCCGCCGCCAAGGCGCACCAACTCGGGCTGGACCCGGATCGCGTCGACCTCTACGACGATTACGCGGCGTTGCTGGCCCATCCGGGCCTGGACGCCCTGTCGATCTGCACCCCCCACGCACGCCACGCGACCGAGGCGATCGCCGCCGCCGAGGCGGGCAAGCACATCCTGATCGAGAAGCCGGTCGCGCTCACGCCGGAAGCGTTGCGGGCGATGGATGCCGCCGTTACCGCCGCCGGGGTGCAGACGACCGTGAGCTTCGTCCTCCGCTGGAACCCGCTCGTCACGACCGCCAAGGCGCTGCTGGACGATGGCGCGTTCGGTCGTCCGCTCTACGTGCAGACCGATTACTGGCACAACGCCGAGCAGGGCGGCTATCCCGGTGCCAAGGGTCGACTCGGGCGCGGGACGGTCAGCGCGATGGTCAGCGCCGGCTGCCACGCGATGGACCTCGCCCGCTACCTGATGGGGAGCGACATCGTCGAGGTCATGGCGCTCGACTTCACCGGTCTCGCTCAGGCTGCTGGGCCGGTCAATCAGGTCGCGCTCGTCCGCTTCGCCAATGGGATGGCGGGCAAGGTTTCGGCCTGCACCGAGCAGTGGATGCCGTACCAGTTCAACATCGACCTGCTCGGCACGGACGGCGCGTTGCGCGACGATCGTTTCTACAGTCGCAAAATGCCCGGCACGCTCGGCTGGGCGACCTTCCCGACGGTCCTGCCGAATAGCGGCGCGGTGTCGCACCACCCGTTCCCCGCCGAGATCGATCATTTCATCGACTGTGTCCGCACCGGCGTCGAGTCGCACGCGAGTCTGCGGAATACGCTGAATACCCATGAGGCGTGCTTCGCCGTCGATCGTTCCAGCGGCGCGGGCGGGGTGCCGGTCCGGTTGCCGCTGGCCGACTGAGGCCGTCAAAGCGCAACCCCGGCCTGATGACAGCAAGAGGAGGATGTCGTGTCGACTGCCAGCGCCGACCGTTTTCAGCTCGGGGCGATGACGATCCCCTACGCGCGTTGGACGCTCGACCGGGCCTTGGAAGGGATCGCCGGGGCGGGCTTCAGTCAGGTCGGCATCGTCCGGCCGCTGACGGATGGTCCGTTCTACCCCGAGCGGGCGACCGCGAGCGATTACGCCGCCTTTCGCGCGCGGATCGAGCGGCACGGGCTGACCCCCGCGCTGATGTTCGCCAGTCGCGGCCAGGGGGATCCAGCGGAGCGCCTGCGCGACGACGTGGACAGGGTCGCCGAACTCGGGATACCCTATTTGCTGGTCATCCCGATCTCGCCCGCGCCGAAGTTCCCGGGCGAACGGCCCGCCGATGAGCACCCGAGCGAGATGATTTGGTTCACCCGCGTCGAGGGTTGGCTGCGGATGATCGCGCCCGCGGTGCGCCGGGCCGAGCGGCGCGGCGTCACGATCCTGCTCAAGCCGCACGGCGGGATCGCCGGCACCGGCGTGGACCTGGCGCTGCTGGTGGAGCGGCTCGGCTCGCGCGCCGTGCGGGTCTGCTACGACCCCGGCAACATCTCCTACTACGAGGGGGTGCGGCCGGAGCCCGATCTCCCTGGTGTGGTGGACCTTGTGCGCGCGGTCTGCATCAAGGATCACCGGGGGGGTCGTGCGGTGGTGGACTTCCCGGTGCCGGGCGACGGGGAGATCGACCACACCGCGATCTTCCGCACGCTGCTCGCGGGCGGGTTCGACGGCCCGTGCCTGATCGAGCGCATCGATGGCCTCAATTCGCCCGAGGAGACCGACCAGGCTCTGGCACGCGGGCGGGGCTATCTCGAAGGGGTCATCGCCGAGGTAATGAGGACGGAGGGGGGAGCAGCGTGACGATATTGGATGTCGCGGTCCTCGGTACGGGCACCCGCGCGCAGGATCATCTGGCCACGATCGGGCGGCTCACGGCACTCTGCCGCCTCGTCGCGGTCTGCGACGCGGATGCCGCCGTCGCGGCGGAAGTCGGCACCCGCCTCGGGGTCACCGGCTTCACCGACCTGGAGCGGATGCTCGTGGAGGCGAAGCCCGCCCTGCTGTACGTCATCACGCCGCCCGATAGCCACCACGCCGCCGTGGAACTGGCCGGGCGGCACGGTGTCCACGTCATCTCCGAGACGCCGATCGCCACGACGCTGCCGCTGGCGGAGGCGATGATCGCCTCGGCGCGGCACCACGGGATCAAGCTGGAGGTCGCCGAGAATGTCTGGCGCTGGCCGAACGAGCGCCTGAAGAAGCGGATCATCGAGGCCGGATTGATCGGCGAGGTGACGCAGGCACACCTCTGGTACTACTCGGGGTCGTACCACGGCACCAGTATCGCGCGCACCCTCATCGGCAGCGATCCGGTGCGCGTGCGCGGCTACACGCGCGATACCCCCATCCCGCCGTACCGGGATCGCTTCGGGCGTGCCCATGTCAGCGGCCCCTACGAACACGGGCTGATCGAGTTCGCCAACGGGGCGATCTGCGTCTACCAGTATCCGCTCCACCCGCACTATCGCAACTACTGGGACATCATCGGGACAACAGGGGCGCTCACCGGTGCCGAACTCGTCCTTGTGCGCGACGGCGAACGCCAGGTCTTCCCGATCCGCCAGGAGATCGACGAGACGGGCGATGTGCCCACCCTGGTGCGCGCCTACGTCGAGACCGACCCGCCGATAGTCTGGGAGAACCCGCTCCGCGACCTGCCAACCGGCGTCGGGGCCGACGAGATCGGGCGGGCCGACATCCTCGCCGGGATGCGCCGCGCGATCCTCGACGACACCGATCCGCCTTATGGCGCGGCGAACGCCCGCTTTGACCAGGAGGTGCTCATCGCCCTCCGCGAATCGGCGCGGCATGATGGGGCGTGGGTCGCCCTCCCGCTCGCGGGCATCACCGCCGGGGAGCGCGCGCTGCACGACGAGTATGCCCGGCGCTACGGCCACGACCCGCTCGGCGACATCGAGTCGGTCATTCGCACCCAGCATCCCCGCAACACCCCGGCCGAGTTGGCGTTGTTGCGATATCACGAGGAACGGCGGCGCGGCTGAGATCGGGCCGTGCGATGGTCGAGGGGAGGATACCGTGATTCGTTTGGGTGTCATCGGCTACGGTCGGCGCATGCGCCACATGCTGGCGACGATCGATCGGTTCGGTGCCGGGACCGAGGTCGTCGCGCTGGTCGACCCCCGCGCGGAGGAATTGTGCCGCGAGTATCCCGAGGCGCTGGCGCGCGTAACGACGTACGAGACGGCGACGGCGATGCTCGACGATGGCGCGGTCGATGCCGTGCTGATCGGGACGCGCTGCACGCTGCACACCCCCTACGCGATCGAAGTGCTGGCGCGCGATCTGCCGCTCTTCCTGGAGAAGCCGGTGGCGACGAGCGCGGAGCAAGTGGCCGCGCTCCAGGCTGCTGCGGAACGTTCGCATAGCCCGGTCGTCGTCTCCTTCCCGCTGCGCCTCTCCGCGCTGTGCCGGGCCGCGCTCGAGGTGCTCGAGTCAGGCACCATCGGCACGATCGAGCAGGTGCAGGCGGTCAACAACGTCCCGTTCTACGCCGGCGGCTACTACCACGGTTGGATGCGCGACGAGAGCCAGACGGGCGGGCTCTGGCTCCAGAAGGCGACGCACGACCTCGATTATATCAATGCCCTGGTCCGGCAGCGCCCGGTGCGCGTCACCGCGATGGAGTCGAAGACCGTCTTCCGGGGGGACATGCCCGCCGGGCTCCACTGCGTGGACTGCCACCGGCAGGAGGAGTGCCCCGAGAGTCCTTACAATCTTTTCTACCTCCAGGGGATCACCGAGCGGGTCCAGCCGAACGACTGGCAGTGCAGCTTCGCGCCCGATACCGGCAACCACGATTCCGCCAGCGCCCTGATCGCTTACGAGTCGGGGCTGCACGCGGTCTACACGCAGAATTTCTACACGCGGCGCGGCGCGGCGGCGCGCGGCGCAACCCTGATCGGCTATCGCGGCACGATCGCCTTCGACTGGTATCGCGGGGAGTTGATCGTCCACCACCACCACACCGCCCGCACCGAGCGCCAGGACTTCAGCGGCACCGGCACCGGCCACCACGGCGGGGACGAGGAGCTGGCGCGCGATTTTCTCGCCGCGATCGCGGGCAAGGGCCGATCGCGCGCGCCGCTGGCGGCGGGAATCCTCAGCGCGCAACTCTGCCTGCTCGCGCGCGAGTCCTGCCGCACCAACACGGTCCAGGAGGTCCGTCCGCTCGGCGAGTCGGCGTACGATACGGGGCGGAGGGCGCTCGCGGAGTGAGAATCGCGCTCCCCACCGAACGGGTGTTGGTGCGGCCCCTGCCCCGCTGCATCCCGCCGGGGGAGGCTGGCGAGATACAGCAGGGCCATCCTGCGGGCGCTTATCCCTCCCCTTCCGTGATCCGGCTGTGGCTTGCCTGCGAGCGTCGATCAGCACCCGCCACTCGTGGGCAGGCCGTCGCGGGGGGGCGAATGGACAGCGAGTCATTGCCCAGGCGCGGGGTGGTCCGCTCGGCTCGATCGTATCCTCGGCAAGGAGCAGCATAGCCATCGCGCGCCTACGTGACATCGCCGCAGTCTTTGACCGTGATATCCTGATTTTGCTCGGGCTCCTGCTGGCGGCCGGGGCGGTGGGCGGGCCGACGCGCGCGCTCTTGCCCATCTACCTGCAGCACGACCTCGCCTGGACGCCGCCCGCCATCGCCGCGATAGCGGCCTTGCGGCTCCTCGCCGCCGGCCTGAGCGCGCCGCTCGGCGGTGTCCTGGCGGACACCGTCGGGGCGCGGCGTACCCTGCGCCTCGGCCTAATCGGCCTGCCGGTGGCGGTCCTGTGCTTCCTGACACCCGCCTGGCCGCTGCTGGTGCTCCTCGGCCTGGCGTCGGGGCTGGCCGACGGCCTACAGTCCACCGGCAGCCAGGCGTACCTCATCGCCCGCGCCGACCGCTCGATGATCGGTCGGGCGGCGAGTGCCTTCTTCGTCGGCACCACGCTCGGTGGCGCATTCGGCAATCTCTGCGCTGGCGCGCTACTGCGCGGTTGGGGTTTCGCAGGCCTCGGCCCGGTCGGGCTGGGGGCGGGCGTACTGGTGCTCGTGGCCGCGACGGCCCTGCCCGGGGGTGAAAGCCGGGCACCGAGTCGTCTGGGGATGCCGACCGGCGCGTTGGCGGCCTATCGGACGCTCCTGCGCGCGCCTCAGGTGCGCCAACTCGCGCTGCTCCGCTTCCTGTCTACCTGCTCGTGGGGCGCCACGAGCCTGCTGTGGCCGCTGCTGATCGCCCGCCTCAGCGGCGATCCGGCCACGGCGGCCCTGTTCGGCACCGTCAGCCTGATCGTTGCCGTCGCCGCCCAGCTCGGCACCGGCCACCTCATCGACACCATCGGCCCCACCGGGCCCGCCCTCGCCCTCACCACCCTCGTCCCGCTCGTGGCCGTCCTGTCGGTCCCGGCGATCGCCACCGGCTTGCTCCCCGCGCTCTTCGCGGTCGGCGTTGCGGGCACTGCCTTGGCCTGGTCGCTCTCCGGTGCCGTCCTGCCGCTGATCCGCGCCGCAGCACCCGCCGAGGAGGTCGGCCAGGTGGTCGGGCTGCTGCACCTCATGTGGTCGCTGGCGATGCTCACCGGCACGCTGCTGGCCGGATGGCTGATCGTGGCTGGTGCTGCGCTCCCATTCGGGACGGTCGCGCTCATCGCGCTACCCGCCATCGTCGCCGCCTATCGCTTGTGGCGACCCCGCCGCCCCGCGTCGCACGGGACGGCGGCAGTCGAGATGCCGGAATGATCCTGACCCATAACATTGTGGGGTGTGCCGACCTTTCCGGTTGCCCGGTGTCGTTATGCGGCGCGCGCGTACGCGTGATGCAGAGCTACCCTAGCCGTTTCGTCCATCCGCAGCGATTTCCCGACAGGAATGAGACCAGTACGGGCAGGGCAACCGGGCTAGGCATGGACGTACGGGTTCCTCGGTCAACACAGGGCTCTTCGCCAGCAGGGGAGTTTTGCCTCATCAACAGCCTGCCGAGCCCAGTTCGTCGCCACGCTCGCGTTCGACGTTGCGGCAAGTGCGTGGCCCACCATTCTGCCCCGGGCTGCGCCCTGCGGCGACCATCCTCGCCGATCCGCGCAGAGGTTGCGCTGGACCGGTCGGCTCATGTGCGCTATCGTCTACCTTTGCGCCATCTCCGTAGCGGGGGTGCAGCAGATTCCGGCGGTGCCTCCGGAGGTCCTGGTTTCCCCTCACTGGTGTTGCGGGATCGACGCGTTCGCGATGAGGAAACGATGCGCTGGCCTCCATACGCAGCGACTACGATCACCAAGCCGCCACGCCGCACCGTGCTCGGCGAGCGCCTGTAAGGGCGTCGCCTGTATCGCCGGTCGCTATCGAACGCACCGATATATCCGAGATGTATCTGAACCGATGACTGGGCGGGCAGGGCGACCCGCTCGCAAAACCAGCTATCGTTGATTCCCGCAGTGCAAGGAGGGCTTACGTGAATCATGTGCCGAGCGATGCCCGCCGCGTATCGGCCACGGCGCTGCGCGATCTGGTGCGGGCGCTGGCGGAACGTGCCGGTGCCGGGGAGGCGCAGGCCGCCCTGCTGTCCGACCTGCTGGTGAGCAATGACTTGCGTGGCGTCTTCAGCCACGGCTCGCGCCAGATCGCCGACTACGCGCGCCTGCTGCGCGACGGCAAGCTCAACCCCCGCCCGCAGGTTCGGACGCTCAGCGAGTCGGCGGCGACGTTGCTGCTCGACGGCGACGCCGGGCTGGGTTACTTCCCCTGCTGGGAGGCGGCGCACCGCCTGGTGGCGAAGGCGCGCGAGGTCGGCGTGGCCGTCGGGGTAACGCGCCACCACGGGCACTTCGGCGCGGCCGGGCTCTACACGCGCGTGGCCGCCGCGGCCGGGCTGATCGGCTACGACACGTCCGGGCACCAACTCCTGCTGCAGCCGGGGCAGGGGCAGATCCAGGCCGCGGGCGGCTCGCCGATGAGCTTCGCCATCCCGGCCGGCGCGGAGCCGCCGCTCATCCTCGATTTCGGGGCCATCCACGACCTCTACAACCTCTCCGAGGAGCGGCAGCGCGCGATGCTGGAGCAGCTACCCAGTACCCTCTACCGCAGCTTCGGGCTCGGGTCCGTCTGCCAGGTGCTCGGCGGCTTCCTGGCCGGCGTGCCGGTGGACGAGGCCCGCGCGGTGCGCGCGTTCCCCGGCGCGAACCAGGGGGCCTTGCTTGTCTTCATCGACCCGGCGCGCTTCATCGACCCTGCCATCCTGCGACGGGAGGTGGATGAATATCATCGGGTGGTGGGGCAACTGGAACCGTTCGCCGGTACCGGTCGCGCGACGCTACCGGGACGGCTGGAGTGGGAGCGCGAGCAGCAGTGGTCGACAGCGGGTGTGCCGGTGGGCAGCCGTCATCGCGAGGACCTCGCCGCTGTCGCCGCCGAGTTCGGGGTGTCCGTACCCTGGTCCTAGCGCATCCCTGACGGGGTGACGGGAGCGCACCACGATAGCGCATCGTGCCTTCGCATGGTCCGACGCCGCGACGGGCGGGCGCGAGCGGGCGCAACTGCGCGCCACCGCCGCATCCGCTTCAGGCGAGGCCGACCTCGGCCAGGAGCGTGCGGACCTCGACCGGCGACCCGGTGCGTGCGGCGCGGTCCGCGGCGAGGGTGACGGCGAGGGTGCGGACCGCGTCGCCGTAGTCGGCACGGAGCAGGTCGGGGCGGCCCGCAGCCACGGCGCGGATAAAAGCGGCGTCCGCCGTCGCCATCGCGTCGCCAGCGCCGACCACCTCTTCGACGCCAGCCGGGGTGGCGATCCGCAGGGTGTCGTTGTCGAGCGACAGGATCAGCCCGTCGCAGAAGAGATGGAGCCCGCGCAGTTGGGGCACGCCGCCCGGCCAGGCGAGGAAATTGTTGGCGAAGGCACCGACGACGCCGTTCTCGAAGACGAGTGTCAGGGCGTTGGCGTCGAAGATGTCGTAGTCGGGTCGGCGAAGGTTGTTGATCCGCGTCGTCGCGGCGGCGGAGACGACCCGCACCTCACCGACGAGGTGGCGCAACAGATCGACCTGGTGGGTCGCCATCTCGATCAGCTGGCCGCCGGAACGATCCTGGCGATGGTACCACGGCGTCCCGGGGGTCGGGCCGAAGCGGAGGACGAGCGCCATCCCGATCGTGGTGTCCCGCAGCAGCGCGCGCGCGCGCTCCGTCGCGGTCGCGTAGCGCAACTGGTAGCCCGCGGCCACGAGCAGGCCACGCTCGCGGATGCGCCCCAGGGTACGCGCCGCCGTCGCCAGATCGAGCGCGACCGGCTTCTCCACCAGCATCGGCACGCCCGCCGCGATGACGGCCGCTTCCGGCTCCCCATGCGCGAACGGGGGGAGGCAGAGGTACACCGCATCGAGCCGTTCGTCGCGCAACATCATGCCATAGTCGGTATAAGCCGCCGCGTCCAAGCGACGACCCGTGGTGCCCTCGACCGCCATGCGGGCGCGCTCGACCTGTCCCACGGCAAGGTCGCAGAGGGCGACGACCTCCGTATCTGGCATGCTGACCAGGTTCTCCAGATGGCTGACCGCGATCCCGCCCGTCCCGATGAAGCCGATGCGCACCGTCATCGCGCCCCCGTTGGGGTGGTCGCGCCCATACGCGCCATGACCGCACGCACGTCGCGCGCGATCCGGGCGGCATAAAGCGCGAGGTCGGCGCGCTCGGCGGGCGTTGGGGTTACCTCCGCCGTGAGGGTGCCGTCGTAGCCACCATCGCGCAGGGCTGCCCCGACAGCGGGCCAGTCGACGTCCCCGCCGCCGATATTCACGAAGCCGGGCGGCTCGCGCCGGAAGTCCTTGAGGTGTACCCGTCGCACGCGGTGGCCCAGGACGGCGAGCCACTGCTCGGGGTAGCCGATATTCAGGATGTTGCCGACATCGAAGTAGACGCCGATCCGGGGACTGCCGACCTCGTCGACGAGCCGACGCATCTCCAGCGGGCTGAGCAGGAACTTGTTCCAGACGTTCTCGATCGCCAGGTCCACAGCGGCCCGTTCGGCCGCTGGCGCGAGGGCGGCCAGGAATTCCGCAGCCCGCTCGTAGGCCACGTCGTAGCGCGCCAGCGGCCCGCCCGCCGCCCGGCCCACCACGCCGGGCACGACCAGGATCGCGCCCGCACCGAGCTCGGCGGCGAGCTCGAGCTGCCGCGTGGCGATCGTGCGCGCTCGCGCACGGGTCGCGGCGTCCTCGGCCGTCGGCGAGACCCGCCAGTACAGCGCGGTAGAGAGGCCGCCGACGCGCAGCCCCGCGCCCTCGACGGTCGCGCGCAGGGCACGGGCGTCGGCCGCAGTCGTCGCCAGGCCGACCTCGCCCGCCTCATCCAGATTGAGTTCGAGCGCATCGAAGCCCGCCTGATGCGCCAACGTTGCCGCGTCGCGCACCGGGGTGCCCGGCAGCGCCCAGTGATTCAGCCCGGCCAGCCAGGTCATTGCGTCCCGCCTCCCTCCGTCTATCGCACCATCCCGCACCCCTATTCTCGCACAGAGCCTCCGAGGCCGGATCTGACATCGTCAGGCGGGCTGCGCGTCGCCGACTCGATCAGGGCCGACCACCTGCGCGTCGAAACCGCCCTTAATGGCCTCACGATGGCCCTTGGATCCCGGCGACCCACGGCGGGCTTGATCCACCACACCGATTGTGGCGGCCGGTACACCGCCGTCGCCGGACAGTGGGCACGCGCCGCGCCGGAGAGCAGCACCATGCCGAGCCGCGTCGGCGCTCGTTACGATACCTCCATAGCGGAGAACGTCTTCACTATGCGCAAAACCGAACTCATCGACCCGTGCCGCTGGCCGACCATCCGGACGGCGCGACAGATGATCTTCGCGTGGATCGCGGCCTGCTATCACCGGCCGCGGTCCCATTCCGCACTCGGTTACCGGAGCCCGGTGGCCGTCGAGCGAGAATTTGCGAACGAGGCGCTGGGGGCCTAACCTTGACTCGTCCGCGAAATCGACTTGAACCCGCTATACTCCCCGGCATACGAGCATCGACAGGACCGCGTAGTCGCCAGAGAGCGGGAGGTGCGCATGACCAGTATCGCCATCGTCGGGGCCGGTACGATGGGCGGCACCCACGCCGCATATATGCCGCACGTGCCCGACGTCCGCGTCGCCTGGATCGTCGATCCCGACCATGCCCGCGCCGGGGCGCTGGCGACATCGCGCAGGCGCTGGCCGATCCCGAGCTGGACCTGGTGCTCCTGGCCGTCCCGACCCCGTTCCACCACGCGCTGACCCACCAGGCCGCCGCCGCCGGGAAGCACGTCTTCTGCGAGAAGCCGATCGCGCTGACGCTGGCCGACGCGCGCGCGATGACCGACGCCTGCGCGCGGGCCGGGGTGCGATTCATGGTCGGGCACGTCGTCCGCTTCTTCCCGGAGTACGCGC
>JAABUP010004654.1_pt1 | contig 22085 bp, 28 predicted proteins | sample 5559201 | NCBI WGS metagenome assembly JAABUP01 (sample SAMN10711887, study PRJNA513373) | rock metagenome | isolation source: Antarctica rocks | place: Antarctica | reverse complement strand
TGATAGCTTGCTTAGCTCAACAACTCTAGACACTGAACAGCAGAGGGCAGAGGGCAAATGGCACTTGCACAGGTGCATGCGTATGGGAAGCTGCCAACTACAAGCAAGCAGTAGGCAATTTGCTGGTGTATGTGCAACAGGGGGGGCCTTACAACTGACTTGCAGTTAGAAAGAGAAAGCTTGGGAGCTTGTACTTACTGGTGTGTCCAGTATCTCAGTGCTGCCAGGGTCTGTGATGACACACTGGACATAGTTGAAAATGATGTTCAGCAAGCAAAACAGTCCACTGACCAGATGGCCTGCTGCTACAAGTTTGCTGTTGGAAGCTAAAATCTGCAAGCATAAGCAGCTGATCAGGACAAGAAAGCAGGTCTTCTGCCAGAGGACATGAACGGAGCGCGAGCAAACACTGACTTGCGGGAACACGGCCGCAAAGTATACAAAGACAACGCTGGCAATCAAAGAGCTGGCGGCAGCTATGTACACAGGCCCGCCTCGTCTCAGAACGCACTGGAAGGCTCCCTCAGCACAAAACAGAAGCCTGTCGAGTCTGCAGTCACGCAATGATGTCGAGACCGAGTAGTGGTGGAGCTGACAACGCAACTTGTCGCACCGTTTGGTTACTCGTGCCTTCTTGGCAGCCAGAGTGCTTTCGGCTACGAGTCCATGCTAAAAGATAGAGCAAGCAGCACACGTTCTGTTCGCCGACAGGCGGTCTGTAAACAAGTGCACATTCACTGAAAGACGTCAATTAACTCTCGATGATTGCTGTGGACTCATCGCAGCGCTTGATGTCGCTCAAAGCCTGCGACCTAAATTTCATAAATAATAAGGTCCAAGCGAGTTGACTTTCAGATTCCCATAATGAGACTAATCAACTTGACATGGCACCAAGATTGTCTCAGCCGGCACGTTTGCTAAACACCAGCTGCGACATCCAGGATGTGTCCTCACCTTGCAGCAATCAAGCAATTCAAGAATCGAATGTAGGCGTTATGGTCCGCAGATGCGTGTGAGAAAGAAGTTTACACGTACCTTGGCATAGCTATAGACTTGAGTGCAGAGCATTAGAGCACATCAGACAAAACTGAATGCTGCTGATGTTGGACATTGTGCATCCTGTGTTGCTCATTGTACAAATCACACGACTGTACACATCGCCACCCTGTAGCAGTTGACATGTAATGAGCCAGGGAACGTGCAATCAGCTGGTCAACACAAGCTTCATTTGCACAGGAAAGGTCAAACAGTTCCTAGCTGATCGCCAAGTCTGGTTTGCTTTGCTTGTTCATGAGCCAACATTGGATAACATGTGACGGCAAGGCCACAACTACTGCAGATTCTTCAGGCATCCTGAGATTGTGCAGCAAGCAGGCATCTTTGCAACAGACAATCAGCATGAGCACCGCAGCACATAGCATACATGCACAACAATACACGCAATGCTGCGCCTTTAGTGCTGCAATGCTACTGCTGCAGTTTGTGCTCCTGCATGTTCAACGTACATTTGCATGTGTGTCTTGTAACTCAAGGATTCAGCCAAGATCACTATGCATTACCCAATAGACACGTGACACACAATCTCAGGCGCTCTGCTGCTATCAACAACCACTTGGTAAGTATTCATGCGTACACAACTCCCTAATAGTTCTACCTTGGTGTGCCTGTATGCGTACTTGCTTGCATACCCACAATATGTGTCACACACCAATATGTATATATCCTGATTAAGCTGAGCATAACAGAAACTCTGGCAAGCTGCTAAAAGTAAGACTGAATCAGCAGTTCTCAAATAGGGAAGTTGAAGTTGCGACACACATGAGTTGCTGCTCTGTGTTGCGTCAAGGCTGTCAACATGACACACGGTACCAGCCGTTGCAACTATGCAGCATTGCGTCACAAAAATTACAGTGTCATGCCTCATCCGCAGAAAGGCTTGCCTGTCGCAACTGTAAAATATAGTCCCTGTGAGCTATTGAGCATCATGTTCAGCCTTATATGCTGAGCCCTTCACTAGCATGAAATGTATGTAACACCTCCAGTCATCATCCCATTGCTCTTCAGACTTGGTGTGGAACATAGAAACGCCCGTTCCATGCCGAAAATTAAAATTCAGAGTCCAGTTTGACAAAGGCCGCTGACGCCAACCATCATGAGGGTATGGGTGTGTGGGCAGAGGCTGCCTGGGCCTTTCAGGTAAGGGCAGAGCCCTTTCAGAGATCCCCATTGGGATGGGCGGTGTCAATAGGAGTATGTGGGGGCCCCCCAGGCCTCCCAAGCCTTCCCATACTCAGGGTACCACCCTGCTGCTCCTGGTCTGCAGTGCCATGTCACAAACCTCAGCCACCTCTTCAGAAGTTCATTTCTAAGCGCAACCTCTGCCACACTGATGCAGCGCTACAATACAGCAACTGTCAAGATGCTGCCCAATTAGCAGGCTAGCTGCTGCCCAGTTAGAAGGCAAGCCCAGCACAAGTCAAAGGGCAGCAAGCCAACACCACAGGGCAGCAACAGAACCATGGGAAAGGGAGCAGAACTAAGTGTTACAGCAATGGCAAGGTTGAGGTATGGCAGGTGAGGGGTAAGGTTGGCCAGGGGAAGGTGAGTGGGAAGGCAGGGAGGGGGGGGGGTTGGCGGTGGTAGGGTACCTAAGGGCCGGGGGCATGTAGACAAGGGGGTCCACATCTGCCCTGGGCGCAGCAGCAGCCGTCTCCAGAGGCATGTGAGCCACAGCATGCCCATACCTGATGCTGCAATACCTGCACTCCAAACAGTACAAGGTCAGATACACAATTAGACACTCAGTGAGACACACAATCAGACACTCAGTGAGACACTCAGCGAGACATACAATCAGCCACTCAGTGAGACACACAGTCAGACACTCAGTGACACATACACAGGACTATGCAGGTCATGACGATCACATGGAAGGAGGCATTTTACTGTTCCTTTTTGTGATGAGGGACAAGTGTTGTTGGCAAGTTATGTGAGCAAGATTGCCAATGCTGCATATGAGTTCCTCAGGCAGGTAGCTTCTTGAACAAGGCGATTCAGTCATTCAACCATCAGTCATTGAACCATTGAACATTTCTTTTCGCCCTCAATAGGTCCCAAGTGTCCCACTGCATGAGGTCCTGTTTTCACAACCAGCGCACCAGCAACAGCAATGACCATGACACACGCTGCATGAGTGCACATTTTCATGCTATCTGGCCTTTGTCACTCTTGACCAGCCAGAGAAAGAGCAAGCATGACTTGAATTGGGGTGGTACACGAACCGTGTCTGTACGAGCACAACTTGCGCATGCAGATTTTGGTATACATTGTAAGGGGTCGTCACCTGTAGAACTTGTAGATGATAGGCGTCATGGTAGCTACCAAGATGCTGGCTTGCACAAAGGCTGAGTTGGAGAGCAAAACACACGCTGCAGCCACACACACGATTTGCCAAGAGCCTGGATTCACACATCTCCATGTGCTGCTGTTGCATCAGGACACATGTTCAGCCAGAGAGAGCCTTGTTCAAGCATTATTCAACAGCCTGAACCTAGGAATGCTCAGCCTAGACTGCCAGATGGTCAGCCTACCCTACAATCAGAATTTGCAATGTAACATCGGCAGGAAGCATAACATTCCATAGCAAACAGTATTGGTGCAGACTTCAAGACAGGCTTGCTGTTGTGCGATAGTCAGCGGGCAGGAGCACGGGTGTATGGACAGACTCAGCATCTGTCTGACAAAAAGACAACAGACTCCAAAGGAACCATGCATGTGGCATTCAGCTTGCAGGGAGTGCTGAAACATTTCCCCAATGTAGAGACGTCTTTTCACTGTCCGCAGGTGTTTCTGAGACAAGAACTCCAATGAAGGGGTGACATTTTCTGAATGAAAATAGACGTTTTGGGATTGAAAAGAGATTGAAGAGCACACCTGTGAAGAACTCAAAGATGAACATGCAGCAGCACACTTGCTTGAAGACCTGGTCCCACACCCTGCCACCACTCTCAAAGCATCTTTCGCTGACATACAGAATATTATAACGCCAGAAGATCCAGCTGAACATAAAGTAGATCAGGGCAAAGGGCAGGATGATGGGGCTGGTGGCCGCGTAGGCCAGGGCTATGATGTAGATGAGCATCATGACGCCGATCTCCCGCCCATACCTGATGCTGTGTGGCCACAAAGCTGCTACCTTATCCCTGTCAGACTTGGGCGGCCCTGCATGTAAAACACTAGCTTGAGGGGGGGGGGGGAAGGGGGACATGGGGAAAACCAGCAAGAAATCGATGATGATGATGATGATGATGATGATGATGATGATGATGATGATGATGATGATGATGATGATGATGATGATGATGATGATGATGATGATGATGATGATGACGATGATGATGATGATAATGTTGTCAGTCTGCAGGTGAGCAACCACTCAGCTGAGCTTTCTCTTGCTATAGAGTGCTTGTGCCAGAGTGGTAAGGACCTGTGATAGACATGGTGGACACATTTGGTAGACGTGGTAAAGAGGTGTGGTAGACGTGGTGGATGCCTGTGGTGAAGATGTCACACAACTGTGGTAGACAGGGTCAAGACCTGAGGTGGACAGAGTAGACAGCTGTGGTGGACATGGTAGACATCTACTCCCCATGGTAGACATCCACATGGTAGACACAATAGATGCCTGTGTCAAACTTGAAAGGATGCATGGCCTACTGCAGATGTGCCGGAATCTGAAAAGAGGGTCAGATTCAAGGGGATGTGTGGCCTACCATAGATTTGCAGGATTGTGGAGAGAGTTTCAGATTCAAGGGGATGTGTGGCCTATTCTAGATGTGCAGGATTCTGGAGAGAGTGTCAGATTCAAGGAGACTCTTCTTGAGATGTATGGCCTACTGCAGATGTGCAGGATGCTAAAGCGAGTGTCAGATTCAAGGAGATGTATGGCCTACCGCAGATGTGCAGGATTCTAAAGAGAGCCACCAGCACTCCGATGTGGGGGAACATGATTCGGAAAGGGATCATTGCGACGCCCTGAGTGATGACGTAGTTGATGAAGAAGTTGCTGCTGCTGGGCAGCGCTGTCCCCACCAAGCTTGGGATGCTAGCTACACAGCACATGTCCAGTCAGCATTGGAAAGGGTTTGCAGTTGAAGCTTGTTTAAAAACAATTATATTCTGGGTCATCTTCTACGTTGGAGAAGTTCCTGAAGAAGGTAGTACTGAAGATCATGAGACACTGCAATCAAGCATGCAGTTGAAGGATCCCCAAGACAAACAGTATCAATAACAACACTCACAGTAAGTCAACATGATGGCAGCATGCCCAATTCAGCATGATGCGCTGTAGAACAGACAGCTGAAAATAGAAGTCATTGCAACCTGCCTATGCAAGCATAGCTGCAACGAATGTATGCTGACTGCCAAAATAGGATCTCATACGAGGGGCTACTCAGGACTATAGATTCCTGACCGTCAGGGAAGACCATTGTACAAGAGAAACATGTGATGAAGAATGGTATGATCACGACGCATCCCATGATCCATGTGGCACATCACTGTCATGACAGCTTGTACATCTGTGTTACCTGGGTCTTTGATGGATTGGGCAAGTTGACTAAAGATGGTACATTCTCGTTACCTGGGTCTTTAATGGATTGGGCAAGTTGACTAAAGATGGCGCCGCCAAACATGGCTCCCAGAAACACGTTGAACACACTCCAGAAGAAGAAGAGCTCGCAGATGCGGCGGTCCATCTGTGACAGTGACGGCCATTTGGACTCGATCTGCAGGCAATCAGCTTGATGTCAAAGGAGCAGCAGAACAGGAGAAGAAGAAGAAGAAGAAGAAGAAGAAGAAGAAGAAGAAGAAGAAGAAGAAGGAGGAGGAGCAGGAGGAGAGAGACAACACAACAATGTGCGAAAACACAGACATCACTCACAATGCGCTGGTCAGTCTGTGCTTAAAATGGTCAGCTGGCCCCAAAGTGCATAAGCAGGCAGGACACTGTGCTGAGTTTTTGTGAAAGCATCGCACACCTGCACCAGCAGAAGAAGAAGAGCCACTCACAGCACAGGGTGCATTGTTCTTGTCAACTCCAACATTCCAGGCAAAGTCATAGCTTGCCTAAGCAAACTGCCAGAGGACACTCAGAACCACTATCAGAGTAAAAAAAGACTTACAGCCAACCACAAATCAGCATTACCGAGCTCTGCAGATTAGTGTATTCTTGAAAAAGTGCATCCGAGATCCAATCTATCAAGGGAAGCACAGAACAAGCTGAATGCTGGTTTCTCACTGACAACATTTCAGACTCATGCCTCACCAAGGCAAAGTGGTAGAGGACATTCTACATCACCAGCAGAATAAATACAGCCGATCACAGAACAAGCTGAATGCTGGTTTCTCACACTGACACTCCAGTCTTGTGACTCACCCAGGCAAAGCAATAAAGGACATTTGGGATGCTGAATGCTGGCTTCTCACTAACAACATTCCAGACTCGTGACTCACCCAGGCGAAGCGGTAGAGGACATTGGGCATGACAAGGGACTGCCACAACATGAGCAGCAGCGGCAGCAGCGCAGAAGCAGCATAGAGCCAATCAAAAGAAGCCGACTGTTAGTATGTTGAACAACACTCCACACTCGTGGCTGACTGACTGTGTGACTGACTGACTAACTAACTGACTGTGACTCACCCAAGCAAAGCGATAGAGGACGTTTGGCATGACCAGGGACTGCCACAACATGAGCAGCAGCGGCGGCAGCACCGCCGTGAACAGCGACCGCGCCACATTCTTCTGTCCACAGTACCAGCTCCAGTAATACCGGCTACCCTTGTTGCACACAGCCACTGTCACATTGGCCACCACACCTGGACCACAGATGAACTCATCAGGAGAAAAGAAAAAGAAAGAAAAGACTGCGCCTTTTGGCGTCAATTTAATGAGAAGCCAACTGTTATACCGGGCTGCCCAGGAACTAATCAGGATGATTCCTTACGGTTTCACGGCCGCGAGTCATTTAGCTGTTACTTTTGATTTGTCTGTTTCATGATTCATACACAGCACAGCAACAGCGTGGCCTTTTGCAGAATCTGTCTTGTCAGAAAATTCAGCTGGAGTTTGCCAATACTGATGAAAGCAGCGGCCCTTAGCTCTGCTTGAATACGCAAGATATGAAGTGTTCCCTGGGGACCAGGCCTTGGGATAAAGCTTTCCCATGGGTCTGAAGCTTCCTCTGGGACTGAGTCTGAAGCTGTGAGTGAGTGAGCATGAGTGAGTGAGCCAGTGTGAATATATGAGTGAGCGTGAGTGAGAGAGCGAGTTTGTGTGTGGGTGAGTGAGGGTGCAGGTACCTGTGAAGAGGCCGATGGGCACCAGGATGATGAGTGACTCACTGGCTTGCACAGAAGCATGAGTGAATGAGTGAGAATGACCGTGAGTGATTGAGTGAGTGTGAATGAGTGTGAGCGAGTGAGTGTGAGTGAACGAGTGTGACTGACTGTGTGAGTGTGACTAGCTGTGTGAGTGTGTGTGAGTGAGGGTGCAGGTATTTAGGAAGAGGCCGATGGGCACCAGGATGATGAGGACAATGAGTATGTGAGCAAGTGAGCATGAGTGAGTAAGCGAGTGCGACTGCGAGAGTGTGAGTGAGTGTGACTGACTGTGTGAGTGTGTGTGTCAGTGAGTATGACTGAGTGAGTGAGTGTGAGTGAGCAACCTGTGAAGAGGCCAATGGGGACCAGGATGATGAGGACAATGAGTGGCAGCACCACCACCTCCCTCACATCCCTTTCCAGCCATGTGCGCCATAATACTGACCAGTTCACCTGCAGGGCCACACACAATCAGTCACCTGTTACATGAAACGCCGCCAGAAACCTGTCTGCTTAGTCACACTCAGAAATCTGTCAGCCAAGTCACGTTTGATGACTGGAGCCAGCTGAGTCACGTTTGATGACTGGAGCCAGTTGAGTCACATATAATGACTGTAGTTAGCTGAGTCACATTTGATGACTGTATTCAGCTGAGTCACAGCGCTAATACTTTCTTTGGCCTGCTGTTGAAGGACCATGATTCAAACACAGTACTGTACCGTAATATTGCCCTAGTGTACAAAGCTCTCCTTTCAGAATCTTACATGCACTCAACCCTGACACATGGAACTTGGCACATGCCCAGTATCCATTGTACATCAGCAATGCCCAGGGACTCACACACGCGGCCTGTATGATATGTTCTGGTTTGTGGGGACTCGACAACCCACAAATTAGGAACAATCCCCAGCCCTATGCCCCAATACCCTTCCGTCACTATGACTGTTCAGCAATGATGCAGCCAAAACCCTACCTCTTCAGCTGAGTCACAGCAATACCCTACCTCTTCAGCTAGCACACACAGCAACAGCCTACCTCTTCAGCTCACACACAGCAAAACCCTACCTCTTCAGGTCCTGGGGCTTCCATAACCCTAAAGCTGTGCCCATCCTCAGCATGCAGGTTGGTCTGAGCAGCGATGGCGGCATCTTTCTGGTTGTTGAAGAAGACGAAGTAGGAGGTGGTGGGTGGGTTGTCCAAGGCAGCTTGCCTTGCTATAGTGATGCGCTGCTCTAGATCACGCACTCGCATTGACCAGAAGTCGATGCTGTCCACTCTATCCCCTGCACAGCAAACCAGAAAAGCCTCTTCAAAGGGCCTGTATTTTGCCCCCACATTGTATCAAAACGGTACTAGACAACCCTTTGCACAACATCCTGTATTGTGCCATGCTGTTGGTCCAACAGGAGGACCAGCAAGCAATCTGTATCAGATTCTGCTTATTTGCACACTTTTGGTCAATTAGGAAGACCGGAAAGCCATGTTCACAAGGTTCTGTACGTTACCAACACATGGTCAAGTTTGTAGTAAGGTGAGGTAAGTCGTAAACAGGCTGGCAAATCAATGACGCACGTCCATACACATCCCCTTGATAACAACAATTTTGGCCAAATTGCTGACAGCCCTGGCACATCTGTACAGCCTGATTGATCAGCCAAAGATGAAATCCTCCTCCGCTCTTATGTCATTCAAATGTGCAATGCACAACGCTTACCTACGGGGATAGTGTTTGCGCTACTGAAGAGTGATGCAGAGTACCAAAGATGATACAGGGTACTAACAGTGACAAGGAACAGAGGGGAGCAAGAGTTACCTGAGCAGCCACAGCAGCGCAGATTGTGCTCAGGCCTCTCAAGCAGGCTGGCTGCTTCAAAGGTAGTCTCAGCCTTCTCAAGCTGCATGTAGGCGATGTCCCATTGCATCAGCAGCAGGTCCACCTCCTGTACCCATCATCAAAACAATCACAAATTGCACCAAAAATGGTGGAAAAACAGTCTTTTTTCACTTGATTTGTATTTAGGGTGCAGATTTGCAGTTCTTTGCATGACAACATGTGCATGAGTGAACTTTGTACGCCTGGATTTTGAAGCATCAGGCTTCAGACTCAGATGGAAACCAACAGAGGCAATACAGATGATGTGCTCTGTCAGATGCATTGTCATGCAAGTTTCAATGCATTGACACACTGCTGAGTGCTATGACAGCAAGCTTGCTTCCAGCACAGCAGACATCCTAGCCAACTGCTCCTGCAGATGACTGTCACCAAATTTGATTGGCCCTAAGGCTGGCAGGGCACAGCTTGCAAAGCATGCACCAGGTCCCATGACTCACCTTGTGGTTCCTGACTTCAAGCACAGACTGGAAGGAATCCGGAAACAGGTTTTTGAAAGTGGCAGTTACGATCTCGTCCATGGTAACATGACCATCACCATCAAGGTCGTACATTGCGTATCTGCCCAGGTGGTTGGAGGGGGCATGGCTGGCCACCCCTATCATGGAGGGGGTCCTGCTGGGGTCGCCGTCCGACCATGTCTTTGAAGCCTGCGAGTCAGAAGCTTGCTGAGTGTCACAGACCTGGGTTAGCCAGATGCTCATCAGGTGATGAGCTGGCATATGCATTGTCACCACAAGAGCATGCATGCAAGCATGGGGTGTCTGATGCAAAAGGGCATCTGCAAGGGGCGGAGTGATGCACAAGGGCACCTGTGAAGGGCACCTCCACTTCCACCCTGGCATGGCATGGCACAGAGCTGCTGAGTACCACAATGGACTTGGTAAAATTGGCTGCTGAGGTTACTCAGTAGGCTGTTCAGCCCATAGTACAACCCTTTCCCCCTGCTATACTTCCTGCTTGCCCAATACAACCCCTCCTTTCTCTCCAACACAAAAGCCTCTTCCTATGCCCACCATCCCCCTTGCCCTTGGTACGGCCCCCTTCTTAAGTATACTACAACTTCTTACCTCTACTACACATCCCCACTGTGCACTCCCACAGGGTGTCAACCAACACAATGTCAGCCTTTGTGCACCAGAGTGTGTGCTCAAATGTTGTGATGATTCTTGTCAACGCTGTCAGCCTTTATACACCAGACTGTGTGCTCAAGTGTTGTGATGGTCCTTGTCAGTGCTGATCAGCTTCATTCTCAACTGGCACATGCCTGTCATATCAGTCACAGCCCCTTACTTTCAATGCGCAGGCATAAATTATACTGCACACAGATAAGACAATACCTGGACCCTGGCAAAAGGGCTGAGAGGCCCCTCTGCTGACTTTCCCAAAGGGCTGGTCACCCCCTTCGACTGCGGCCCTTTGCCTGTCAGGGGCCCCCCGGGCTGCTGCAGGGGCGGGGGTCTGAAGCGGCTCAGGTTGGTGGTGCTCTGAGGGCGCTGAGTATCCAACTCCTGATTCAAAGGCACCGAAAGCTCCTTTTCCAAGCCTGAAAGTAAAGCAGGACTTCTGAACAGTCAGCCAAAGCAAGACTGCATGCATAAATGAATGGTCTAGCTGGAAGTCAGGAAGTGCCTGATGACATGGTTCAAGCACTGATGACTGATCATCACTATCGCATGAGGCAGCAGCGATGATCAGTTCTGCAGCCACACCCTCGTTTCTGAGTAAGCTGCTGAAGCTCAAGTAAACCTTACACATTGTTTCTTTTAGGCATGCAGCATCCATGTTTTGTGATCAAGCTACCAAGGAAAGTGTTTGAGTCATGACAGATGACTCATGTGACTCATGACAGAGTTGCCATGGCTGCTGAGCATGCTGCTGGTGCTCAGTCCTGGCCATGCCACTCATCCATGTGATGACTCATATGAGTCATGGGACACTTGGCATACCTGCTGAGCCAGCTTCCACATCTTCAGCAGGCTGCTGAGCGAGCTGCTCATGCTCAAGGCCATTTTGAGTCTCACCATCTGAGGTGTGAGTGGCTGTGGCGTGAGTCAGCCTTTTCCACCAGCTCACATGGCTGGCTGCCTTGCGCTCCCTCTCTTCATGCCTGTAACAATACTAATTAGTAACTTTCACTGCCTGTGACATACACACGTGGTGCCTAAATGGTTCTTTACCAGCAACAGTGGCTGCCTTTATGCAACAAACACACAGAATTTCCAGGGCTGAGCAAGGAGGACAAACAGATGCAAATAAGTTGGAAAAACAACTGTGTGCATCATGATGCAAACAAATTGGAAAAAGGAGTATGTTTATCATGATGCCAAAAAATGGTGGAAAATCATGATGCCGTGACATTGAATCTTAGAGCTGCGCATAGATGACACAGCAACAGTCTCTCACCGGCGAGCAGCAGCTTCCAGGTCAGGTACATCCATGACTAAGACGCAGTACTGCTGAGCTGTCACCGCCACAAGCTGTCCATTATCTGTGGTCGTGTTGACCACCTTTCGAAATCGGACCGAGGGCTTTCCCATGAGCCTAGGGCCCTCCCGGGTGGCCGGCATGTTGTCTGTCCTCCACCACTTGTAGACTGCTTCGCGCGCTGCACACATGTACGCATGGTCAGACTCTGTGAGTGGAGACAGCTCAGGGTTGCAGCAGGCTTGCGCTGGCTTGTTTGATCACTGACATGCAATGAGAGCTTGCACATGAGCTTGAGGGCATTCCTGATGGCTGGCTTTTCATTAGTCATGTGCCTGCCAGCAACTCAGACAGGCCAACATCTTGTCCTCTACAGCTTTGACCTTGTGTGTCAAAATGCATTATTTTTTGGTGTACTGTGAACTCAGGTCTCTTGAATCCTGGAGACACAGCGGCTGAAAGACAACATCAGCCCTGTATTGTTTCATCCTGATGCACTGCTTGCAGCTCATCTGTGGCAAATCCTTGCACAATCGAGAGCCAAACTTCTGGTATACCAAACAGGTGCAGCATCTTTTATGTGGAATCTTAGCTGCAAAACTATAGACTCAGGTGACTAGGTTACGTGTTCAGGACGCGTCACAATACATTGCCTCAGAAGCTTTTGCCTCCTAAAAGTCAATGGGATTTGCCCATCTGGTCGCCCTAGCTCTACTCTCAAAGATACTGAGAAACTTGACTATCAAAGCCACTGATCCTACCTCATCATGAGCCAGAGAGATATTGTGGAGGGCCTGACATGAATGTTGCCTTTTTGGGCTTTTCAAGGTAGCACAAGCATACATCACATCATGAGGCTTCAGAGTAGAACTGCCTGCTGGGTGTGACAGACATCAGGACAGACCATTGGCTGGTGGCATGCACAACTATGCCAGGAAGAGAAGGCTGCATGTTCCCTCCTCCAGCAGTAGACTCTACTTTTCACATGACCAAACTGATACTACCACGCTGCTGCATACGCAAAACACAGCAAAACACCTTTCAAATCAATCGCATATGTCCACCTGCAAGATGCACAACAGAGTACAAGCCTTAGACAGGTTGCACATGGAATGATATGTTTGAGCACTGACCTGGTTTGCCTTCTATTGTCTCAGGTGGCGGGCAGCGCTCATATCTGCTGATCAGCATAGGCGCTGGCGCTCCATACACATCACATGACTCCACCGATGCAGCTACACTGAACCTGCTTAGCTCCACATGATGCTCCTCCATGCCCTCTGCCACCGGCCCTGGGCCGCTCCCAACAGCCCCGCCCCCTGCCACAGGGCTTTGCGCTGTTGTCTGTAGTCCTGCCTCAGGGCTGTGAGGACCTGTCCCTGTGGAGGCCGCAGGGCTGTTGGGGGATGCCCTGGGCCCTTGACCAGGGCTGTGCCCTGCAGCCCTGCTAGGGGTCTGTGCCTTAGGGCTTTGTATATGGTCCAGTCTGTCAGCCCTTGCCTGTTCAGCTGGAGCATACCCTGTGCGACCCATACCAGGAAGGGCGGGCTGCAAGCCTACCGTGTCAGTTAGCTCTGCCCTGCATGTTCACACAACTTGTTGACTGCCTGATGCTGGAGGTCCTGCTGATGAGGAAGCAGCTGCTGCGACAAGTTTCTTTGGCTCAACAGGCAGCATATGTTTGATAATCTACTGTCTGAAGTTATGCCTGCTGGCTCAGAGTGTTTATGAAATTGCGAGGCACACAGAAAGCATGTGCAAGAATGAGGTCAGGCAGGAGGGAAAGAACAAGCTGGATGTAGCTGCAGAAGCTAATCAGTGTCAGCACAGCAACAGTGACACAGACTGTTTCTTGATTTGGGGGGATTGGGGGATGGGGGGGGGGAGGGGCTCCCCAGGGTACAGCGGGTCACAATGCAAAGCAAGTGGGCTGGGCGTTACCTGTACACAGGATTGTGGGTCAGGCCAGCTCCAGCAGCATGCACAGTCTCCTGGTCAGACACGGCCTGAGGGGGGCCCGGCTGCTGGAAGGGCACGGGGGGCTGCAACCCATAGGCAGGCTGCATGCTGATGGAAGATGTAGAGACTATATCACTGATTGACACATGACTCATCTGCAACGTAGTCAGGTATGTGTCAATGCCATGTCAGCAATTGTCATGGCTTGGCACAAGCCTGCAGATAAGCTAGGTACAAGCCTGCTGGCAAGCACAGAAATAGCATCATTGAACAAAATATGCTGTTTAGCTGTCAACTGAAATGGGACTGATTGGTGGCATGCATGTGTGAATGGTGTGACAGCGACAGTGACAGTGAGTGAAAGAATAAATGAGTGAGTGAGTGAGTCAGTGAGTGAGCGAGCGAGCGAGTGAGTGAGTGAGTGAGTGAGTGAGTGAGGGAGCGAGGGAGGGAGTGAGTGAGGGAGCGAGGGAGGGAGTGAGGGAGTGAGTGAGTGAGTGAGTGAGTGAGTGAGTGAGTGAGTGAGTGAGTGCATGAACTGCTTTGTACATAGGGCTGACCTCTATGCCAGAGTCTTGCTCAGCCGCCGCATTTTGATGCAGATTTGCTTCAGTTGGGATCCCCACAGGCACCACTGCTGGGTTGACAAACCCTACATGATGTTGGGCTGGAAGCCCTGCTGGGACTGCTGCTGAGTCAGCAAACCCTACATGTTGCTGCCTGTGACACAGCAAACAGCGCTGGCAAGAAGAAGCTTGCAAAGGTATATTTAGGGTTTGGGGTTTGGGTCGCTACATACAGTGCTCTTAGAGCCAACGCTCCCAAGTAGGGCATTGAATTGAGCTCATTGGGAATGTTAACATGCTTTGTTCCCATCGCTCTGAGGGACAAATCACACCATCAAACGTGTTAAGACAGCGTACTCTTGAGAACAATCAGAAGAAAGGATAGTCAGCATAAGGATAAGAAGAGATAGCCAGCATGAGAAGAAGGTACAGTCAGCAGAAGTGCAAGGCCAATAAGGCTGCGCTGATTGTGTGTCTGTGCCTCCTGGAGAGGAGGCAAGACAGAAGAATTGGCATCGTGACATGCAGCACAGAATGGCAACTTGACATGAGATCTATGTGACACAGCACTTGACAGAACCAGTAGGAATCAAGATATGCAAAAACAAGCTGCTTAAAAAGAGAAACGGTTGCAGATAGGCAGCATGCAAGTCAGGTTGAAGCAGTCAGAAGCTTCAGGGCAGGTATACACAAATCAGGTATGACATGAGGTATGATGTCTTTGGCGTTTCCGAGCCGTCTTTTCTTTTGTTTGAAGCATTACCCTGGACGGTGTGGACCGCCCCCCCTGGCAGACCCCAAGGCCAATCCCTGGCCCCCCTGTGGTTGACTTGAAGAAGGATCACGAGAGGAGGGTGGGATGTGTGAGCCACCTCTGAACCCTGCAATGGAAAGCGTTACTCAATTCAAAAGTGAAAGATGCTGGTCACAACATCAGCACATTCCTACTGTGTATCATGTTCTCCTGTGTATTCAAATCTTGTTTCAGACAACAACATGACGCCCTGACATCCTGAAGGTACTATCATTAGCGCAGATTGCAACATCAGCACACTCTTGCTGCGTGTAGTTGTCTAGGAAAAAACAAGATCTGAACACACAGTCATAAGCGCTGCTTACAAAATCAGCACGCTGTTGCTGCATGTCCTGTTCTTGGGTGATTCTTTGTCTTGAGGCCCACCTATTAATGCACAAGACAACAGACCAAGGAATAAGTAACACACTGATGCTGTGGAGCAAGCAGATGTTCACAATGAACAAAATGATTTGCAGCCCAAAAGATACGAGTCCTGCTGACCATGAGTACTGTCACACAAAAGGGGATAAACTGCGACAGCACGCACAGCGGCTCAAGAAGCACTAGACTGAATGCATGTGACCCACACAAGAGCCGGTGCCCCATCATGGGGTAGGGCCTTAGCCTCAGCAGGACTTGTAATCTACGTTGGCAACCATCAGGGTATGCCTTGTACAGCAGGCCTATCAGGACTAAATCAAAATGCATGTGACGCACCGTGTCTACTGTTGTGGGACCTGGTGGAGAGTAGACGCGAGGAGGGAAGGTTCCCTGAGCGCGCACTGCTCATCCTGGTCATTTGGGACAGGGCAGCAGTGGCAGGGCCCACTGTCATTGAAGCCTCATCCTCCATAATCGTCTCCATCTGCATTCATGCACCTTTTTATTGGGTAACTTTTAGACCAGATAGAGCGTCACAATTCAGACTTGGGACAGGGCAGCAGTGGCAGGGCCCACTGTCATTGAAGCCTCATCCTCCATGGTTGTCTTCATCTGCATTTATGCATGACTATTTTGTACCTGTCAGCCCAATCACAGCATCACAATTGAGAGTAACTCTGGACCTGAGGTCTGGATCTGATGATGATTCAGGATGCAGCAGCAGTGGCAGGGCCTGCTGTGCTGATGTTTCATGCTGCATAGTTGTCTCCATCTGCATCTGAGCCAATGTGTCTGAGCACAATACACTTGTACTGGTTGGGCCAACTGCACTCACTTAGGATCTGCATTTCAGATCTGGGTTGTTCATTCAAGACTTACTACATTACCATATTTGAGACTCAGTCAGGACATGTGTTGTGGATCTGAGATTGCGAATTCAAGACAAGGTAGCAGTGGCAGGACCAAGAGTGAAACATGCTTCATCTTCCATGGTGCTCTCCATCTGCATTCAGGCATTTGACAAAACTGTTTGGGCATTTTGTGCCTAAGACAACACTTGTTGATTGGCTGTCTGAGACATCAACATGGCTTAACCATTGGGGCCTTTTGGGCCTGAGACAGCAATTATTGATTGGCTGTGTGAGACATTGACATGACATAACTGTTCGAGCCTGTTGGCCTGAGCCAGCAAATGCTGTATGGCTGTCGGGGACACAGCAACAGTCCCAGGGACGTCACCCTCCACATCAGTCTTGATCTGCCTGATATGTGATTTACAAGTATCATATGCATGCATCAAATCTCACAAATGAGGCTCAACCTGGAGTTTTGACAGCGATGTTTCAAAGCTTTCTGCACCTGGATCTGTCATAGGAGCATCTGTGAACATTTCTGAAACAAGAAGGCACTTACTGTTAAGCATAATGGTCTTCGGCTGCCTGCCTGCATGCATGCTACATGTGGGTACTGTGGGACCAGTCAAGGTGTCATATTTGGAAAATAGAAGGCTCTGCATACCTCACTAGGGTCAAAGAGCTGCTTGAAATGCTTCAAAGCAGCCAACACGCCCTTCCCCTCCTCTTTCCCAGTCTTGTCTAGGCTGCCTTGCATGTACTGCTCATGCCACTCATTGATAGATGCCTCCCCACTGGTCAGGAAGCGCTGCCTCAGAATCACGTACGCACTGTAGTACTTCACCAGCAGCCACATAATCCAAGCACACGACAGATACACATACACGAATGGAATCCTGCAGCCCAAACATGCAGCCCATTGGAAATGAAAGGGAGCGTGACAGGGTAAGATGCAAGCAAGAGCCACAAAACTGTGGCTGCTCAGTGTTATGCATTCAGCAGCGCTGCGCAGAAGACACAACCATATGCGGCTGTAATTTACAGACCTGCAAGTCAATGAACTGTACTGTCCAATCCTGTAGAGAAGGAGTCTGCGTGCTCTTTTTGTGAGTTTGTGTATCTACTTACTTGGTTCCAGACATCTTCATGGCATATGACCAGCAGCAAGCGCCCCAGTTACAGTAGCAAACGTTGACATGAAGTTGTACAATCTTATTCAGAGCATACCAGATTTAGCTTTTTTTGGTACAAAAACTGCCAAAACAAGGCCTTGTAAAGGGATCCTCATAACTGTACGTACCTGACCCTGGAGGAAGACAGGCTTTTGATGCATGAATAGTATGAATGAACGTAATTTCACAGGGAAAAGCTCACCAGAAGAGGCCTGAGCCTCTGGGGATGTTGCTCAGCGTGAGGGTGCTGAACTTGGAGACTGACACCGTCGCATCAGCTGCTGCCTCCAGAGCAATGCGGTTCTGAGACAAGTTCACAGGCAGCACTGCAAGCCGTAAAGGGAAAATTCAGGCCTGGTTGATTCTGAGATAGGTTCATGGGCAGCAATGCAAGGCATGAAGGGGGAAATTCAGGCCTTGTCGATTTTGAGATAAGGTCACTGGCAGCACTGCAAGCCATGCACGCAAACATCAGGCCTTGTCAATTGTTATGGTCGGCAGCTTGAACTTTTTTGTGCAGTACTCAAGGGGCGCCTGGACCGGAAGGCTTCATGCAAACGTCATGCCTTGTTGACCGTAACCGTTTTGCAGCATTGGTGACGTTTGGCAGATTGGAGTCCCTTGTGCAACTACTCACAGAGTGCTTTGTGTGGAACGCTTTCAGTCTGTGCTGGACAGTACTGCATGTAGGGTTTGTAGCTCATAGGATTTAGGGTTCAGGGCAACCAGATGCTAAACATGGCGCTGCAAAACAAATAATGTCAAGCTGACAATGAGGTTGCATGCCATTCTGTATGATGAACACATCCACCTTGGCTTGTGCTATGGCCAGGTGTACAAGCCTGGCCTGGCATGCAGACACAAGTGTTGTGAAGAGTAAGAAATGCAAAACAGATATGGGTTAGTGTTTTGTATCGCAGTCACTCCATCAGTCTAGATGGCTTAATGCTAGCCTGTATGACATGTGCATCCCTTGCAGGAGGTTTGCACTAAGAATTGCAGCAACTTGCAAAGCAGCAGTAAGACTTACATATTGCGCAGCCGGCAACTGTCATCGGCAGCAGAACCTGGAGCGCCAGTGTCGTCACCCAACTCATCATCTGCATGGTCAACAGCACAATGTATGTCTGTGCAAGATGCATACATCATTCACATGCCCGTATATCCTCTATGCGATCAATGCAGGGCTGGCGCCATGTGCTCATCTTCTCATCCACATGCCTTTCATCATAAGATAGTGAGGTGTGCCTTTCAGCAGTAAATGGCAGCTTGCTGTCATGAAGCAGAAGCATGCTCCTTGACAGCAATGTAGAGCCCCCTCATGCAGAGGCAGCTGTTGCCGAGCAGGCACATATGTAGAAGAATGCATGAATGCCAACGCTGAGGCTCATGCCTACATGGGTGGTTATGAGGCAGGCACATTGTGAATTATGCATGAATGCCGACATTGAGGCTCATGCCTACATGTGTGGTCATGCAGCAGGCAGCAGTCGTACCATTATGATATGTGCATATGCATATATAGATCATACCAGGGAGTCCATGCCAGCTGTATGCAGCAGCTCCACATCTGTCGTCCTGAAGACTGGATACAGCCATGTCCTGTGCATGGCACCATACACCTCAAGGCATACTTGTTGGTATGGCTGTGGGGGTGGGGAAACAGGGACTGTACATCATGTGGGCATTCCATGTAGGCAAGCAGGCAGCATGAACATAGTGTCATTGCAATGCAAAGGCGCTGTACACTCTGGTGTGAGGTCAAAGTGGCATGATGCACAGCTTGACGCAGTTATGCAGGCAAGGTGTGTAAGACATATGCTACAGAGTGTAAGAGCAATGTGTTTGGTATGCTGGATACTTACCATAGCTGCTGGATGCCGCCAAACTGCAGCCTCGGAGGCTTGATGTGGACTTGAGGCAGAAACTGTGACAGGCAGAAACTGTGAGTTAGGACATGTCAGCAAAAGCAGGTGGCACATCTGTGAAAGGGCTGTGCTGCATTGCAAGATGTCCAGAATGCTTTGCAATGGCTCACCAGTCGAGTGCTGTAGATGCGAATATGCTTGCGAAAAGAGCCAAACACCAGCAAGCAAACTGCTCCAACAATGGCTGCAAACCAGAGCCTGCAGAGCACCTCGTTTTGGTGAGTATTGTGGCTTAAGACTGAACTGCTGGGGTGCTGTAACCTGCAGCGAATGCTGTTGCATCCATCTAAGGCCGTATGAGCCGTGAGGCTGTAGGCGGCACAGGCCAGTCACTCACGTAGTAACAATCTGGTTGTCTGAGATTTCATTGTCATAGCATATGAAAGTGGTGCAATTAAACTTCAGCACTGGAGGTGGCGGAGGCGGTGGAGGCGGTGGAGGTGATGCCGAGATTGTCGGTGCGACTGCAGGGGCTGTTGAAGTTGACATATCTGTCAAAGATCCCTGAAGGTTGCTGAGACGGAGTCAGTCCATCCTGTATCACCAGAAGAGCTCAAACGCATGTCAAACGAGGCGCGCCCTTGGGCCGCAGATGTGCGAGATGTTTGATCCAGCGCGTGCAAGTATTCGCTATGGTGCTGCATTGCTGTTGGTCAAAAGCAACACCTGTCAGTCGGCAAACTTGTAAATCCCATTTCTGACCAATCATGCATACCCACATGGGCATGACCATATGTGGCTCAAGACATCTTTGCAAAAGCCTTCGCAGGGCCGCGAATGCTGCTGGAGGCACGATAAGCCGTAGTCAACAGGTATGAATGGACATCGATGTTAAGTCATGTAGCTTGCTAAAACCGCCTGTTTCCAATCACTCACGCATGCGCTTTTTGGCATGTTATTGGGAAACCAATGAATAGTTTTCTCAAACAACTCGTGACTTTAGCACCAGAGACCTCGGATCCTGCATACTGTCATTTCAGCATTGCCTTGTGAACAAACAATTCATGTGGGGCACTTCGGAAACAAGTGCCCCAAACATAGGGCCGAATGGGACCATGACAACATGAAGGCCTTTACAAGCCTTGAACTCAAGTCGCTGCACCGTTTTATGACGGACTGGAGACTGGCAATTGCTGTTATTGTCGTCGGTTCCCGATTGCGCAACTCGCGTTAGTAGCCGCCTGCCTCGTCTGCTGACGACTATGTCTCAGCCGAAGAGGTCGGCAGCAAGGCCATCTGATAGTGCCTTCCGACCCACCGGTAAGCTGTCCGCGAGGCCTGTCGCAGCCCTGTCTCTTTAACTATGTCTTCGTATGCACCCTGGATGCTCAAAACTTGTTGTGCTTTGCATACGGCGTTCCTGATTACTTTGTGACCTGGTCTCGCAGTGTGGTTGCTTGTGACCTCAATGCATTCCTGATGCATGACGAATGGTGATTTGTAATGCAGGTACTCCAGCAACCGGCGGTCCTTCTGGTGGTTGCACGGCCACCTTCAGCGCACCTGGTAGATCTTCACCTGACCTAACAGTTTCAGTTGCTCGAACTCACAATCTTTGCATTTGCTTGACAAGCCCCAACAAACGAACTGCACATGTGTGCAGAGAAACCAAGGCTTGACCGTAACACGTTGAGGCTGGCACACTTGAGACACCGGCCCCTCTTTTCTGCACATATGTCTCGAGTCACCAACTCTGAGTTTCGCAAAGACAATGTCACAGCACTGGACGGTCAGCGGAATGCCTTGAATGACTGCAAGCTTCCTAGCATATTTGAGCAGCTGCCTTCAGCGAGCAGCAAGAATTTCCGAGGTAGGCTCCTGCAATGCTTGTCCTGAACAACAGGCGGTGCTAGCGCTACCAAACTGGTCTTGAGTGCTGAGCTTAAGACTGACATTTGCAATCCTCCCTCCGTTTCCAGCAAGTTGCTGTCATGCTGTTGCAGGCTTGCAAGATGTGCACTCCGGCAGAGCAATTTTGGAGCACACCCAGGGGTCATCAGGCCTCAAGATGATCAACAGGGAGCCTTGGATAGAGGTGACTGGCATTGAGATGAGCCCTGGCAGCCTTCCTAGTCATCAGCAGCAAGGCAGACACTTTGCACAGCTAGAGACAAGAGGCAAGGTCAAGAAGCAGCGATGCTCTCTGAACAGCTCTGCAGGCGAAGGTGAGAGTCTGACACATGTTGCAGGGCTGTTTGGCACCCTTTTGCCTCCATCTCAGAGAAATGCTGTGTGTCATGGCCTTTGTCCTTCATGCTGTCACAGATTGTGCATGAAAAAGAGACGTGAGTCAGCTGTCTTTAAGCGTGCATTACGCATGGCATGATTGCAGCCAGCAAAGCATCAATGCAACTGTCACAAGCTTGGTCTTTTCCCCAATCACAACCATAAACCGTGCTAGATGCTTTGTTGCTGTTGCTCGCTTTTTGTACTCAAGGTGATATCACTTCGCTATTCAGTTTTGACACAGTGAAGAATCTCATGTCAGCTGAGCATCCAGTGGTGGTGGATGCAGGTGGCAAGAGCCAGGGAGGAACGGACCCCCCAGCTGACAGGGGTCAAGCTTTCCTTGACCCCACCAGTGCTGCAGCAGCACAGCATTCACCCACAGAATCATCATCATGTCATTATGCCCCATTTGCTCAGGCAGACCCTCATGGGTCTTTTGGTCAGCAGGCAGCCACTGCACCTCCACCATACCCCCAGACTAGCACTCCACCCCTGCACGCCC
>JAABUP010004652.1_pt1 | contig 22089 bp, 28 predicted proteins | sample 5559201 | NCBI WGS metagenome assembly JAABUP01 (sample SAMN10711887, study PRJNA513373) | rock metagenome | isolation source: Antarctica rocks | place: Antarctica | reverse complement strand
ACAACACAGTGTAACTCGCCGCATCACACTGCGGTACTGCGGCGTACTGCGTATACTGCACGCAGTGCCGCAGATTTCGTCGAGCGTACTGCGGCACAACACTGTCTCCATGCAATCCAGTCACTTTTACATTCCTGTCTTCCTGTCTTCCTGTCTTGTTGGCTGGCTAAAGCATGTAATTCTCTCTCTCTTCCTCTCTCTCTCTCGAAGCTCATTGCAGGGTCAGCAACAGTACACAGCGCAACTTCTCACGGACACAGTCGGCTAGCAAGTGCGATGGGGCGGCGACGGTATAGCAGACGTGATGCACGGCTTTGCACGACACACAGACAAGCGTCACAGGCAGCACCTGAACCTGGCAAGAAAGCAACAGCAAAAGACTACTCGCTGCTGGATTTATCCGAGGTCATGGTCGAAGAATTGTACTTCAAATTGCCTTGCGCAGCAGCCCTGGCCCTCGGTAGCACCTGTCGTGCGCTGCAGCAGCTCCTTCAGCCACTTCGGTCTGCAAAGATTGAGCAATATCTCGAGTCCGGTGCCTTGGCGCCGGACGTGCAGACGAGGAGGGGCTGGCACCCTGCAGCCTACGGTGGATTTGAAGGTGGTGTGCGATTGTACCTCAGCTGGACCGTTCAGGCAAGTCGCATACTATACCACCTGGTGATGAAAGAGAAGATTCCGCCTGACGTTCTCTGGGCTGCAGTTGTTCCCCGACTGTCAACAATACGACCCAAGGAGTACTCATCAGTTTGTTGTAGCTTTGGATGCTTAGACTGGGTTTCTGGATCTATGCACTTCAATGGCAGTCAGACACTTCTGTATCAGCGTCTAGCGTACTCAGACCTTGTGCGCCTAGACACTACTTTTTCAGGCATGCGAGACAAGTTTGTGTCTGAGGGACTTCTAGAGAACAGACTTTTCATCCACTTACGCAAAAATGAGCCTGATTTTACTAAGCAAGATGCAACTCTGGTGGTTTACTGGGCTTCTGGTGTAGTACAAGCGGAGCATGTCGACATGTTCCGCTACAGACACACATTTTAGCAGAATTGTTCCAGACCGCCAGACAGTCAGCTAACACATTGAGCTTCACCATTGCATGCTGTTTGAGCTGGTCAACAATGTGTAAGCTTAGCTGGACATATCTGTGAAGCGCTGTTGAGTGACGTCGCATTCACTGCAGGTCACCAGCTACAGGTGCAGCAACAGACCTCAAAAATGGTCTGTCACGACTTGTCATTCTGCATGCTTTTAGCACTACTTGTACAATGTTGAGTGCACTATTGAGTCCAGCTGCACTGGCTGAATTCACGTGTGACTTATGGCAGCAACAGCATGACAGGACCAGAAATGGTTCAATTTGGCAAAAGTCTTGTGAAATGCATAGCATACTAGTAGTAACAGGTGCTAGCAATCACTCTAGCACCGTTTTACACCTTTGCAAAGATGTCTATGTGTACTGTAGAGTATTGTACTTTGCATCCGTTCCTGAACATATACCAGGAAGGCATGACCATTGCTGAGCTTCATTGAAGCGTGAACATATCGGGCAAATGTGATTGAATGTACGTCGTGGGGTTTTTGACACCACATTGTCAAATGGAGTTGTCATCTCTCTCAAGCTGACATGTGAACACAAACAACTGCAAGCTGACGTGTGTACACAAGCAACTGCAAGCTGATATGGAGGGTCCTCTATGCACTCGCTCAAGTCCGTACAACAGGGTCATACCTCCATGGATGCAGACAAATTCTGTGGTCAGTCCCAGTCCAGGCAGCAGAGCATCTTCTGCTGAGTCAACCAGTAGACCCTCACAGCACGCAACGATAGTAGCAATGCCTTTTGGCGGTCCTGAAGGTCTGCACAGCAGCTGCTGAACAACTGAACTTTGGTGAGTCACAACCGTACACTCAAGCGGGCAGAAGCTGCAATCTCCATGGTGTCGTCAGCTGAGAGAATGTAAAATCAAAGAGTACAGTGGTTTGTTTGGTGACTTGCAGTATGCACAGGGTCGCTGCTCTCTGCAAACTCGACAGCCATGGCTGCTATGCTGACTGCTGTTATTAGTCACCTGTGCCTCAGAGCATGCTATGCATTGGCTGCCCGAGATATACAGCCGTGCGGCTCCTGTGCAGCAATACACCAGAGCCACATAACGCGCCACATGCTTGACTGAGTGTTCGCAGCTCGTTTGAGACCGCTTGGACATCAGCAGTCATGGACTGATCGAACTCTGCTCAGAGCTGCTACGCCAGCGCTGGGCCTCAGGCGCGGTCTCATGAGCTTGCGTGGGGAAGACAGCGATGGGAAGGTGCAGAGTCTGTGCACTTTGTTTGTGTGTCTACCAGCGTTGTTGTTACTATTGTTGGCAGTTCCTGCTACTGGACAAACTAAACAAAGGCATTTGGCAGTGCAGAAATACAGCGAACCGGAAGCATTGTGGTCTGAGCTAGCTCAAGCGCCAGAAGGCACTCAGGAGGCCTGGTACAACAGAGCAGTAGCGTACTGGGACTCACAAGAAGACTCTGTCAACGGCGTTTTGGGCGGATATGGACATGTCTCGGATGATGACATTACAGAAAGCCGCAAGTTCTTGGTCAAGGTCAGCAAAACTAGTTTGAAAGAGGCATTCAGTAAATTCATTGCTGTTGCTCCTGGGCATAGCAGCAAAATGCTAAACTGGGATTGTGCTCATCGTGACCAGAGTATCTGCAGGCCCTGGGCAAGACTGGACAAGGTATTTTAGGGGGATGCGCTGCAGGTATGTTGCATCAAGCCAGCATGAAAGCGCCCCCAAATATATGCTGCTTTGCTGTTGCAATCACAGCCGTTTTGTAACACAGTCTGCTTTGACTCGCATCTGGCATGGTGCCTACAAACATCTCAGAACCTGCGCACAAGTTCATTACGCATTTGTGTTGATGAAGTGGTTGCTTCCGGGCAAGTCTGTCAAGCTCAAAGGCTGCATGCTATGCGACCCCCTCTTTGCATTAGGGATGGCAGACACCACCTCATCCTGTGTTTGCAGATTGTGGAGCTGGTGTTGGCAGAGTATCTCAGAACCTGCTGTTGCATCACTTCCAAGAAGTGGACGTGGTTGAGCCCTCTCATCATTACCTAGAATCTGCCCGCAAGGCATTGACTGGGTCCAGTGCTCAGTCATGGCCTTCACAGCATAAGGCAGTCAACTTTTACGAAGTTGGCCTGGAAAACTGGACACCACACAGCAAGAGGCAAGACACACCTTGTGTGATGACCGAATGGCCCTTGTCATAGTCTTGCTCAGCAGCAGTCCTAGCACCGCTGTTACCAAGGGTCTTTTGTGGTCTTGGCTGTACAATCATCTAGTCCAGCATGCCAGAAAGCATGCTGAAGGCTACCAGATCCTGGTGGCGAACAGTGACCTGTGCTCAGTGAAATAGAGCAAAAAGATTTTTGCTGTGTCATGTTCATGACATGCAATGATATGCCCTGCAGGTACGACGTCATTTGGATACAATGGGCTTTGCTGTACTTGACAGATGGTGAGAATGCGTGCTCAATGTTGGTTCCCATGGCTGCCATTTTGGGTGTCACCTGTGATGTCATACTGTTCTGCATGGACGCGTGATGGCACTGAAATTTTCTGACTGACGTGCTTGTAATGCAGATGATGCTGTAGCTTTCTTTGACAGATGCAAGGCTGGCTTGAAGCCTGGTGGCATCATAGTAGTGAAGGAGAACATTTGCAAACACACCGAGTTTGTTGTGGACAAGGAGGACTCTAGTCTGACAAGATCAAACAAATACATGTTGCAGTTGTTTGCCAAGAGCAAGATGTTGGTGTTGTACAATGTACTGCAGCGCAATTTTCCAAAGGAGCTGTTTCCTGTGCGGATGTATGCCATCAAGCCAAGAACAGTCACTGCTGAAATCAGCCAGAACTGAACCGCAGCTGCAGCAATTAGACAGGATGCTGTCTAGGCCAGAATAAATCTGCTACTCAATGAACATGACTTGCGATTGTACTGAGGCTTCAAGTCACATGTGAGCACTTGTCCTGTTGCTGGATCCCATGTTTTGTCACACCAGAACAAATCGTCTTTTCCATCATGGCCAGCCTGTTGTTCCCCATGCTGCCTGTAGTCTGACTTTGAAGGCAAGACTGTGAAAATGCCCTCTATGACCTGTCCCCTGCTGTGCCACAAGCCAGGACGAGCAACAAGCTCATACTCTTGAACAACAGTGTGCTGTAGTAGCACGCGCCCCATTGGCAGGCTTTGCAAATCCTCCCTGCACAACAATAAAGAAGTCAGATTGTGTTTTATCTGTGCCACTGTGAGTTCCTAACTTCAATCAAGTTTACAGTTCGCATGTTGCGAAGCAGCGATGCACTGAAATATCCAGAACAGTCACAAGTAAACAAGCACAGGGGCGCATGCTTTGCCGGTACTGAGCACTAGCATCAGCTTCTCCATATAACACAATGTTGTACTGCCACAGTATAGTTGTTATGTCATAATGTTTCCCATGCACCGGGCAGCATCTGCATGCATACCTGTCATCAAAATAGCCATGCTCTACCCAGAGTCCCTCATCAGCAGGAAGTGAGTAGCAATGCACCAAGTTGCAGTATGCCTCCATGCGGTCGCCATTGTCCAAGTCTTCATAGTACACCTGCAATGACACACCTGTGTGAAGCTCGCATGATGCACTAGCGGCAAAAAAAGGAATTTGCAGTATTGTGATGCGGCATCTGGCTATAGCTGCATGTTGCTGGAGCATGATGTTTGTGGCACTGCAGTTCCTCCAACAACATTGATATCTTTCCCTGCAGTATGTGAAAGACAACCTAAGATGAGGTTACTCATGGTGAGACAGCAAATGATGCAGTTAAAGCGTGCCACAGCAGAGCAGTCACTGGCACTTTTTTTCATGCAAATGCCTGAGCAGGGTCTGGGATCCTTGTAAACGTTCATCTGAGATCCAAAGTAGCAAGGAATTAGGATCTGACCAGAGCTCCTTGTGTTTTGTCCCTGACGTCAAAGCAGTGCCGAGTGCCATATTCATCGGTGACTTCCAAAGCCTGGTAGAATGTGACCCCATGCATGCTGTGTAGTCCATGATACTGCTTCACAGAAGTCCCCTTTGGAGCTTTCTTCAGGGGATGTAATCCAACCACATCCACAGCAGGCGATCTAGCCCTAGAAAAGGGTTCTTTTGACTGATCCGCCGAGGCTGAATCATCCTGGTTTGGGTCATGATCATTGCTGGATGCAGCTCTGGTGCCTGAGTGAGCGGTTGGACTGGTAATGGCTGGAGTGATGGAAGGGCTTGCATGCAAATTAATAGCAGGAAATGAATGATTGCTGGTGGTTGGCAGTGGCTTTGTGTGAGTGTCAGGTACGGAGAGAGCTGGAGCAGCAACGCTGCTGTTCAGATCAGGAGAGCTATCATGACCCCTCAGAAAGAAAGCATTGCTGTGCTTGAAGCTGGCTTGTGGGACTCTGCTGAAGCTGCTTAGTGTAAGAGCAGTGGAATCCTGTGGTGGACTGCATTTGATTTCCCTGCACACATGGAGTAGGACTTGTCAATACTGTTGTCCTGGGCTTTCTCAGCACCAGGGCTGTGGGCTGTTCAGCTCTGAAAAGCCAAGTGCAGGCAATTAGCTTGTGCAGCTGACTGTGCTGATCAGATCTAGCTGTGTTTATCAGCAGCAAGAACTGTCAAATGCACAGTAAAGACCTGCTCACCAGTGCACATCTGACACAGCTGATGTCTGAGGTGCAGAAGCAACACTAGCTGTGCCGGTGCTGAAGTCGGGGGTGGACAAGGGGGTTGAGGCAGGGGAAGGGGGTGGCATGCCAGGGGACAGATCTTCAGGGTTGACTTGCTCTTTGGCATTGCTCTTCATGCATGTGTTGGCATCTGCAGGATGCATTGTTGTGTCATGGAGTATCTGTGATGCACAAGCTTCATATGACTGATGAAAGCATCAGCATAAAAACCTGACGCTGGACTCAGAGTTGTGGAAAGGAGCAGGTCTGCAAGCTGGCAGTTTGTCGGTGAATCAGCAGCCCGCAACAACTCAACCTCCTCACTGTCGGCTGCATGAGACTGAGATCTTTTTGAAGACGCCGGCTGCTTGTCAAGCATGTATTTGGCTGTTCTGTGCTTGCTTGACCTTGTTGTGAGTGTAGCTGGTGGTACACCCTTTGCCAAAAAGGAAGGTGGAACCAAGGCATACTTCTCTGTCAGCAGCACAATTTGTCTTGCAATGCTGTCGAGTAGCCAAGAGTGGTCTACCACAGGTATACCCCAGGCTTCTGCCATTTTTACTTTCTCAGTGATAGGTTGTGTAGCATCTTTGCACACCAGGTGCGTGGTGACGCCGTGCGTTAGATCGCCGCAGTATGCAGCTCCCAAGCGCCATGCTAGCTGCCTGACCTCTCGACGTGAGGCTCCAAAGTAGCCTGTGCCGGTTACAGTGACCTGATCAGCTTGAAACGCAGTCTGCATCCCTTGTCAATAGGTCATTAAGCCACTGGTCGGCATCAGCTTCTGCATGCCGTTTGACAGCCTGGATGTACACGAAGGCAGGACATCAGGTCAAGGCAGCGCATATCGTTCCGCAAGTTCCTCGTTCATTGCAGTACCTGAACCAAGGTTTGACTGAGGTTTGACCTTGCAGGCCAGCTGTGTTTTGCCCGTACGACACGTCCGCGGCTGAACACCATTCATTAAAGCTTTTCTGCTGAAGCAGAACTGCATGTCAATCGAGGTGCATTGCACCGACATCGGCGCCTGTGTCAGACTCCAGTTGTCTTCAGCCTGCGGACATCCTATTGACAGCAAGGTGCTCACGAGAGTGTTGACATATGTTCACAGACGGGGGTATGCTGTCTTTAGCTCTTCGTTTAGCTGCAGCTTAGATATACCGAGTTGTGATTGCAATCAAAATGTACGCTGCAGGTGAACAGCAGGCAAAAAGGTTAGATGACCTGGTCGGTCAGGCGCTTCTCAATGACTTGCAAGGCCAAGAAAGCCATTTTGCACTGGTAAAGTAACCGCAGCCCTAGCACGCTTGCAACAGCTACCTTTAGAGCTACCTGTGAAACACCTTGCTCAACCTTGCAGGAGCTGCCAGAAATAGATCTTGAGGCCATAGTCCTTAACAGGCTGGCAGTCCTGGAAGATCTCTGCAAGAGTCAGGCACAAACAATTAGCATTCTTCAAGCTGAGAACAGCCGCTTGAACAGCAGCCTTGCAGCCAGCACATCCAACACTGAGGTCTGCTCAACACTGCTGTATCCAAGATTTGGGTTTGAGATTTTGCTGGACAGTCATATTGCATGCTCTCAGATGCCGTGCACGACTTGTCCTGATCCTGTGTAGGGTTACCAGCAAGAACACGTCAGTACAGATGAAAGTCTGCACCACAGCTTTGTGCCGTTCAAGGGCAGCTCACATACTTTGGAGAGCTGCGCCAGTTTTAAACCATTCAATGCAGCTTTCATTCCTGCACGGCATCATCCAAGATCCTCTCAGCAGGCACACTCGCCCAGCCCTGTGCACACGCTCAGCAGTCCTCCTTCACCATTAAGACCTTTGCAACGGGAGGAGTTTCTTGCCAAGCTCCCCAACGTGAGCCTAGGTCAATTTTGGCCTTGATAGGGCAAGCATGCAGACATGATGACATGATTGACACCTGCATGCACCCTCTTCTGCTCTGTCATCTGGTCTAGATAAGCACATGATTGATGAAGTGGCAGTGGCACAGATGCTCACACCATGTGTAGGGTTGCACAGCGTGAGCTATGGCTGCAGGTCGTTGTCAAAGGTGGGCAGCTTCTGCCCATCAGAAGCTGCATTGAAGCCTTCCTCAAGGGAGATGACACAGCATTGCAGTCTACCATGGGTCCCTCGTCAGCAGAACTGCAGCAGATGTTGGCAAGGATAGTTTGGGCTGCAGACTCAAATATTGCAGTCAACTCAGCAGCTGCCTTCTCAGCTGCAGGAGCAGCGTCACCTACTGCGGCCCAGGCCAGCTTTGACACCCTCATTGCGTTGCCAGCTAGTAATGCAGGTCATTTGCGTGCTGATTGTGACCCTGACTGCAGCTCTTCCAGCAATGTCAGGACAGCATCAGAAGCACAGGCAGCAGAGAGCACACCAGAGGCAGCTTTCAAGCCACCAGCAACTGCATCTGCATCAAGAGCACAGGTGCAGCTCTTTGTGCATGACATGTCAAGTCAGGACCAGTTGGCTGCGAGCAGCTCTGGCCATGGTGGTGCAGCTGAAATTGGCCAGATCGATCATGAAGAGGAAGCTGGATGTGATGTACTGGTGAAGTACTTGCTAAGGGAGTTTCTGGGTGGTGATCAACCAACCCAGCTTTGATTAGCTGTATGTGTTCATGACTCATAGTACAACTTGTACTTCTGCTTTTTGCTCTAACCTGCATGCTGATTCTGTTAATTGGCCATATTTCTGCAGGCTGTTGCAGCAGACCATTACAGCTGAGAATGTGTTGTGACTTACGTTTACATTACAAAGCAGACTTGCTCTTTCCTGTATTAGACTTCACAGACAATCAGCATCCAGTCCGGATGGAGACACATGACACCTGAAATATTGATAGCAACAATTGTCAACACGCAACAGAAGCAAATATCCAAAAGACAGTGCTCCAGCCGGCAAGTAGCCTTGAACTTGTCTGGGACGCTGATGTTGCAGGCGGACAGGATCTTGAGTACACAGAAACCAAAGAATATTGTAAATGTTGCTGCACTAGACAATCACAGTGTGTCGCAAAAGCAGCTGCGACCTACAAGAAAGATTACTAAACAGCACAATTCACAGAAGCACTACCAAAGGAGTCATATGTTTGAGTACACAACAGGTGACATTGTATTCTTTCTGCTGTACAATCAGGCAATGCTACGCCACACAAGTCACTGAAATACCCATGCTGTATGTTGCTCCTGCAGAGTACCTTGCCCATTAAGCTTATTGCTTGCACATGTCAGGGTTGATGTACACTGGATGGATGGTCCAGTCTTTCCATACAGTTGATATGTTCTCTGCTGCAGCTAGCACTCATCTGATTTTCCAGGCATTTCAGAAGCTGCTCAACGCTTCAGCGTCCCACTGCTTGAGACCTCCATATAATACAGCACATGCATGTGATAACTCCATATGTGAAAACTTTTGCTCATCACAGGGAAAGGTGCCTGACAGGTGGCCTTGCAGGCAGCTGCATTGGTTCCTCAATAACTATTGGCCTCTCCACAGAGCCAGGCTCAATCTGCTCTTGCAGCCAGTCACGCTCTGCCTGAAGCTTCCGTACCTGCAGTGAAGCACCACAAAGTTCACCACATAATGCTGTACGAGCTTGGCTCACATTGATAGAACGGACTGCTACCAACATAAGCACTGCTGTTTCTTTAAATCTTAGTCATGTCAGCTACAAGAAATTAGTTGCTCTGGGCAAGGCTTCACAAGATGCACGAAAGCTTGTTGTTTTGCTATCGATGCATGAATGACACAGGCATTCACTTGCGTAGCAGCCTTACTCACTTGATCATGTTTCACGACATCTGCCGTATACACTGCTGGCTTGGTACACAGAAGCAGCTTCAATTGTGATCACAGAAAGGTACCTTGTGTTCTAAGGATTCTGTGTAAGCCTCCCGCCTGGCTCTGGATGCTGCTGCTGACGCTCTGTTCTTCTCTTTCCTGGACATCATCTTCCAAGCGCGGGAGTTGAAGTCAATGCCATCTGCACAGAAGATGACATCTGCACTGCTGCTGCGTGAAGACTTGTCTCCAACGAGGGCCTCAGATGCAGCGGCGGCAGCTGGCAAGTCCCCAGAGGAACTGTCGGTAACCATGTCCTGGGCGGAGGCACTGTGACGCATGTTGGCCGCAGCCAGTTCAGCGGGGAAAACCTGAGCCTCGGAGGTCAATGGCACGCTCGCAGCGCTGTGCAGGACGAACTCAAGGCTAGTTGCCGGACTGAACTCGACAGCGGCGGAAGCCTGCTTCTTTGGAGGCACAGGCGGCAGCGAGAAGGAGTTCTTCCTGCTGCTACGATCACGCTTGAACTTCCTGCCAGGCTGCGGCGGTGGTGCTTGCTGGCGGGCCTGGTCTTGGATGTTCTCCTTGGCACTGCCGGCTGAATCTGTCACACCTGGAATGCTTGGCATGGCATTCTGCTGCTGCTCCTGAGCAGGCTCTGGTGCAAAGGAGACGACCTTGCCAGTAATGGTGGCCTCCGACGAGGTGACAGGTTTGCTGGTCAGCAACACTGTGCCATGGGAGATTGGACTCTGAGGTTCTGCTGTGCCAGCTGCTGGCCCTGTGACAGCATTAGATGAAGCACCATGGCCAAGCAACACTGCACCTACAAAGCTACAGGTTGATCCTTTGCACAATTCACAGTACATTTTTGCCTCGCCAACGTAGAAAGACATGTGAAGAGCTGTTGACCCACGGCCGCCCTCAGCTGCAGACTGCTGACCAGCACAAGTCAACAAGCACCAGCAAATGCAAACAATGCAGTGGCATCAAACCCAAACAGAAAGGTCACCTGGCATCTGCTGTGCGGGCTGCTGCTGCATGCCAGCAAATCGTGCATTCATCATTGGCCCAGACCCTGCAGCTACAGGAGCCCCAGGGGCACAGGCCAAACCAGGAATGCCCCTCCAAACTAGACCACCAGGACTTTGACTGAGTACACCTCCAGCTTGTGTATTTGCTGGAAGCTGATGCTGCTGCTGCTGCTGGTAAGCAGCCTGGTATGAATGCTGTGATTGAGCAGCAACATTCTGCTGCTGCTTGGGCTGCTCCTGCCGTTGGTGGATGCCAACAGAAGGGACTGCTTGATGCTGTGACTGTGCAGCATTAGCAGCAGCGCTTTCATGCGAAGTATGACCAGACTGATATGAGCCGGACTGAGAAGAGACGGAGTGCGACCTCTGGTCTAGGCTTTGTAGCGCACTGCTGTATGGCCCGTCAGCAGACTGGAACTGTTGACCCACAGGGGGAGGGATCAGGAACCCAGAAGAAGACTGGAAAGCTGCCTGAGCAGCTGGATCAGGCACATGCATCTGTGGCGAGGCATTCATAACTGACCCATGAGCATAGAGATGCTGCCCTTGTTGCAGGGGTTGTTGCCCCTGAGGGTGTGCTTGCTGCTGCTCAGGTGGCAGCTGCTGCGGCAGCTGCTGCTGCAGAGGGAACATCTGCTGACCCATACCCTGACTAGACTGCCCATGGTAATGGTGGCCATAAAGCATCTGCATGGGTTGAGATCCACCAGCAGCATGCTGTGCTGGAAACTGCATGGATGGGTACAGGGAAGAGGAAGTCTGGCCGGAAAGGTACTGCGCAGAAGAAGAGGGAAGACCGCCCATCGCCACATGCTGTGGTGCTGCCATCTGTTGCTGCTGCTGCTGCCTGTACGCATGGGTTGATTGTGGCTGCCCTGTGTCTGTCCGTGCAGGTGTCGTCTGCTGCGCTCTGGGCACGTGGGTGGGTGCATAGCTGTACTGCACTTGCTCAGAGCCAATGCCCTGACTGATTACAACAGGCCCATGCACAACCTGACCAGAGTACACGGAAGTGGCTTGCACAGCAGGCACTTGCATCATCTGCTGCTGCTGCTGCTGTTGCACAGGTGCTAATGATGGTGCAGGACCAATATGATCTTGTGACAATGGGGTACTGTTATAGCGCTCTGGCAGCACAGGTGCTGACAGTAGCTCTTGAAATGATCCAGGACGCGGCATGCGCTGCTGCTGCTCCTGTTGTACTTGCTGAGGCAGCTTCTGCTGCTGCTGCTGAGGCAGCTGCTGTTGCAGTTGCTGAGGCAGCTGCTGTGATTGGTAGTGTGGCACAGACTGCTGCTGCGCTGAGATAGCATTGCTATGCACCTGATATGGAGCAGAATGCTGCTGGTGATGTTGTGCTTGCAGCGCAGCTAACTGGTACTGATGCATACCATACGGCCCTTGGGCATGCTGCTGCTGCTGCTGCTGCTGCTGTGTCTGCTGCTGTGCCTGGTGCTGCTGAGGCAAAGGGTAGGGGGCATAAGCATGTGCATAGCCACCAGGAGGTGCTGATTTTGGCGCTGCGATGCCACTGTCCTGTACAACTCGGCTGTTCAGCACCACAGGCTGCTGTGATGATTGAGGGGGGGGGGCTTGCTTGGGCTGCTCAGGCTGTGTCACGGGAGGCGAGGTACGGATGACAATGCGCGGGACAGATTGCATGCTGCCGTCTGGGTTCACAACCTGAGCTGCAGCACCAAAGAAGACGCCCTGCAGGCAGGAAGAGGACTCATTGAGGATCTTATAACAGAGCCTTAGATGATGCGGTTTGACTGGATGCAAATCAGGGCAGAAGGCATTTGCAAGGCTGTGTCGAGGAGATATGTGATCATGCATCGTGTTGCGCCATGGACTCTTGTGCCTTTTGAAATCAGCAACAACATGCTTTAGTCATCATCAGACAACGCCTCTACTGAGTCTCAAGGCAAAGGAATGTACAGCGATTGATTTATTATATGGGAAGCACACTTGCAAGTTTCTTGAGACGCACACAACAACTCAGCAGAGCCTCATGGAAGCAGCAGCAGTGACTGCTGCATGGATACTGAATGCTTAGCAGCCCCCAGCTGATATCTTGGACTGCCTGACTCACCTTTTGTTGATTGCCAGGGCTGACTGGTCGGCTATTGGGCCTGCTCCACGCATCGCCACCCATAGCCCCAGACGTGATAACAGTACGAGGAACAGCGCCATATGACCCTGTCTGATTACCCTGGGGCATCCCCAGCTCAGCAGGCCCAGGCAGCTCGGGATATGCGTACTGGGTTGGAGGTGGTGCATAGCTGCCGGAGACCACAGCAGTGGGCTGCTCAGCGGGGCTGCCTACATGTGATGAATTGCTGCTGGCAAATTGCACTGCCTGTACAGTACCCTGCTGCTGCTGGGAAATGGTGTACGCCTGCTGAGGGGATTGTGGCATGGCTTGGCTAGTGTACTGGTACTGCAGTGGTTGGTGCATCCAAGCAGGCATTTGCAGCTGCGCCTGTGCACTTGCACTTGGCCCTGTCTGAGAGTGTGCAACAGAGTAGCCGTGAGAGGCAGCTAGCTGCTGCAGCTGTGGCTGTTGTTGCAGCGCTGGTTGCTGCTGCAGCTGCTGCTGCTGCTGCTGTTGCGGCTGCTGCTGCTGTTGCGGCTGCTGGGTTTGGGCAGAGTCTTGTCTCTGTGCATCATAAGCAGATTGAGCGGGCATCATCCTTGGTCCTGCTTGAAGCTGTGAGCCTGCTGATCGCCTCAGATCCTGCCCCAGCTGTGGCCCCAGCTGCAGCTCAGGCACATGCAGCTGTGGGCTGTCACTGGTGTCTGCGTCCACAGCTGTGAAGGTGAATGGTGGTGGGTTTGCTGGAGTCTGCTCCACTGCTGCCTGTGGTGGAGGCGCAGCCTGCTGAGGAGTTACAGAGGCACCAGCCTGCCCACCCTCCTGTGAAAAAGCAGTTTTGTGCTGATTCAGCGGATTGGGAAACCACAAACTTGACCAGCTGTCAAGCTGAGGAAGAGATGTCACTAGTCATCCTAGAGAGCCATGTGTGCGCTTGTATGACAGAGGAGATAGACCTCTAACTCCTCCTTATTGAAACAGAGCTCTAACTCTGACATTTGGCTGCAAAATTGACCTCTTACTCATACTTTAGGGTGCAGAGTTGGAACAAAGGTAGACATGCAAACAGGTGTTGCTTTTCTGTGCCCATCTTTCAGATGCAGCATGCCATATGCAATATGAGGTGGCACAGACTATAACTTCTGCCATGCTTACTGAATGGCAGTACCTGCAGACCCTGCTGTTCTTCCTCTTCCATCTGTGCCTGGAAAGCAGCTTGCAGGCAGGATGTGATGCTGCCGTCCTTGTACAGGGAGCCATCCCTCACCAGACTGCCATCACGGAAGATGCTGTTCCCTTGAGCACCTCCACCAAAGGTTGGCGTGCCAGGAGAGCTATCCCTGCCGGGAAACAGCAAATGGTTGACTCAGCACACCCTGATTCTTGCTGTTTGCATAGGTGCATTGATGGGTGATGCAGCAATCTGCTGGGGGAAGTGTGGATGTTTTCTTGGCGCAGGAGTGATTTGCAATCTGGATGCAATGTACGAAGAGCTGAAAACAACTTTGACATGATGTTGACATGTGCACCTCGCCATGCAGTGCTAAAAGCATGCATGCAATGTTGCAAGCAGCAACAGAGGGATGAGAAGCTCAGACTGCAGGACCAGCAAAAGCTCACTTGTAAGCTTTCATGAGTTCCTCCATCATTGAACCATCTGAAGTCCATTTGAACAGGGGCGACGCTCCGGCTTCACCTCCAAGCTGTGCTGAGTTGCCTTCACCTCCAGACTCTGCTAGCATGTCTGTAAGGTTGGCTGCTCCTGCAAGCGTTGCAGTAAAGCAGATTGACAAGCTGAGGTGGTGTTAGCGCACCACTGCAGCCTGACTGTACCAAAAGAAGGCCCGAGCGGCCTTGTACCAGAGCTTGCTTGCATGGTGAAAAAAACCAAAAGAGGCTCAAAGTTCACTTGGCAGAACGGTGGAAAACTGCAGGCATGTCGTAAGCGGCCAGTTGCATACGACATGCCAACTGACCTTGCAAGAGCGGAGCTAGTACGACAATGCTTTTCACTCAGTAAATGACATGTTTCATCATAAAACCGGCCTTTGGCAAGCATCAATTTATCGTTTCCGCAAGCACACCAGCTGAGAAGGTTACGGAAGCCATGTACGACCGTACGGTCAGGTCAAGGTGTAAACAAGTACCTGCAGACGGTTGCTTGAAAAGTGCCTGCCAACCAGACGCCCCCCAAGAAGGCAGCTTAGGAAGAACAACACCGGCAGGAGAGCCTGCTCCTGAGACCACGGCAGCTTCCTGCATGCCTGGTTCGGCGGCTGCTATTGCAGTCGGCGACGACATGCTACTATGAGCGTGTTGTTCTCCAGCACTCACAGCATTTCTCTGTGGAATGAGATTGTGAATGCTTGTCCAAGCCCAGGACAGAACTGTGTTGAAGCACTTTTTGGCAATGACGCACCTGTCAGGACACGAAGTAGACGTCCACGTGCAGCACATGGGCTGCCACGAGACTACGATATCGTTTGTCGCTCAACATCGCAGTATTAAAGTGCCGTGCTTCGCCGAGCAAGCACTGCATAGCTCACGACGTTGCTGTCGCTTGTTCAGGCTCACGTATACGCAGGCAACAATGAATGTCGTCAGCTAAGCTTTGGCGGTTCATGCCTCTCGCGAGCCACTATCTTTATGCTGGAAGAGCGCGCCTGCCTCAGCCGGCACCTTCCTGCTTGCTCCATCGTCTGGTTCATCAAAGGTGTGCATAACACGTGTGAAGGTACATGATGCCATCCCATGTAATTGCCGTGCCTGTGTCCCGGTTTGCAACCAGAGTTTTGCTGCAGGGTCTGGGAAGGTGCAGTCCGTCCTTCCATCCTACCGCAAAGCTTGTTGAGGTCGGCAGGTCTTCATTGGCATCGCCCTTACTGCGACTATCAGTGTCTGCCGTCACGGCCACGGCGCATCCCAAGAGCAACTATGCAGGCATGCTTTGCTGAATAGCGACCACTCAGCAGGCCTACACTTCAACTCATCTTGTCACATGTTTCATGCAGGCATCTGGAGGCATAGCCAATAGTCCAGCTGCCAAGAGGCAGAAGACTGGTGAGACGGAGGCTGCCAACGGCCATCAACCATGCTCAGGTATCACATGCATCATGGCCATGCCATGTAAGCTAGTAACATCTCCACTCGAGTATGTGCAAAGAACACACTGACATTTCACTAACAATAATAATCACAATAATTTTGTGGGCTTTCCAGCTCATGATGAGCTAGGTACGTGCAGGACAAGTCTTGTCTCTCCAGAGCAGCCTGTCTTGTGCATCCCTGCAAGGCCTACTAATATGACAGTTTTGACAGTCACGTAATGCAACATCATTGAAACTAGACCTAGGGCGGCCAGGTGGACGAAGCCCCTCGACTTCACCAAACAAAAGCTTCTGAACACCATGTGAGCTTCACAGGGTTGTACTCATACTGCAGGCGCCGATGGTGGTTCCCATGTCACGCAAGATCGGCACTCTCAGGGTACACAAGAGCTGCAATTCAGCTCCCAGCAGCACTTGCCAGAGCAGCTGCAGCAGTCACCAAAGCAGCTGAAGCAGCAGTTGCCACAGCAGCCAAAGCAGCAGCAGCAGCAGCAGCAGCAAAAGGCAAAGAAGCAAAAGCCTATCACACCAGCGCACCAGCTGCTGATAGATATCCAAACAGCAGCCAAGACGCAGGACCCAGCAGCAGGCATCACAGCGTACAACCGCGCTGTTGCTGAAGGCATCAATGTAGACCCAAGCCTTTATAGCGTGCTGCTGTACCTATGTTCTGGGGGAGACGAATGGGAACGGTCCCTACGCCAACAGCTAGTTGAGACAACACCATTGGTGGAAGACATCATGCAACAGGCGGCAGCAGATGCTGCCGAGGCAGAGGCTGCCACAGCTGTGGCTGAAGATGCAGCAGCCTTGAGCAGTAACACCAGCCCCCCTACTGTGGCCAATGGTGCACAGGGCAACACCCCCACAGCTGCAGACCTGCCTTTAGGCAGTCCTGGGACACCAGATGCAAACTGCAGTGCCAATACCACAGCTGTGGATGCTGTCGCCACAGCTGCTGGATGCGGGCAAGATGGGACCAAGACGCAAGTTGCTGTTGCTGTCATTGTCAAGATGTCTCCTGCAGAGCTTCACCAAGCGGGAAGATCCATATTTGATCAAATGCAGGTAATGCAAATGCTCTTGCACACCCATGCTCACCTTATGCTTACCCCATGCTTACCCCATGCTTACCCCATCATGGTCTGTTGTTTGGGCCTACCTTGTGCCTAGTGCTCCATCAGCTACCTTGGGGCCTTTACCACTGTTTGTTGAACTCGTACAAGAGAGTCAAACGAAATGACATCATATTGCTTGTAGACACAAGACTTGTCTATCCTGCACTGCGCTTGCTGCAGCTTCTGCCAAGCAGCTTCTTGAAGATGCGTCTGCCTTCAAAATTAGGCTTGCATTAGGGTTGCATTAGGGTTGCATGCCAAATTGTACTGACACCATGAAAACCATCCAAGAGCCCCATGCACACCTGAGCTGGCCAAGGGCATTGCTGTCAAGTCTGCTTTGGCTGTACTGAGGGTCATCATTCCAAGTGCTGTAGGGTAAAACCCCACATTGCGCATTAGACGCCCCTGAGCTCATTGCACCCTGTTGATGAAGTCATAGGGGTATGTAAGCAGGAACACCACATATACACACAACATAAGCCAACCCCTGCCCTCACACATGAACATCTGCTGAGACGTGCCTCCAACATGGTACTGCCCAACACAATGGCTACTGCGCACATACCTAGCACAGGCATTTCCCCTTCATTAGCTCCTGTCCACAACAGATGGCTCTGCAGTCTTCTTACTACGGCAATCCCACATCATTGCCGCAGAGAGAAGACTGCAGAGCCGTCTATTGTGGACAGGAGCTACAAAAGGGGAAATGCCTGTGATAGGTATGTGTGCAGTGGCCATTGTGTTTTGCGTCGTATATGTGAAGGGGGAGTACCATGTTGGTGGTATGTCTCTCAACACCAAGCAGGCTTTCAGTGCTGCATCAACAAAAGCATCAGCACATGCATCAGCACGAGCATCAGCACGAGCATCAGCACATGCATCAGCACATGCATCAGCACATGCATCAGCACATGCATCAGCACATGCATCAGCACATGCATCAGCACATGCATCAGCACAAGCATCGGCACATGCATCAGCACAAGCATCAGGCCATGCCATCACGCCAAACAGAAACTGGCCCAGTCCTTGCCAGAATGGCTGCTGCAGGACACACAGCTTGGCGTCAGGACAGCAACAAATGCCTGCCAGGAAGGCTGTAGACTGAGTGATGCTGGTTGTGCTACAAAAGCTTGAGGCTAGATTAGGACATCAGGCTTGTTTGTGAGCGCGACGTCAGGCTCTCTTTTGAGGGCAATTTGTACCTGCTTGCCATTTTTGAGCGGAATTTGCACCTGCTTGCCACTTTTGAGGGGAATTTGCACCTGCTTGCCATTTTGCTCATCACATTTGGCCGTGCTTCCCAGTCAGGATCTCTGACTAGTCACACCTGGCTTCACACCACAGACTGTAGAGTAGTATGTGAATAACAATTGAAAAATGTGCAAAGTTGGCCCTAGGCAACATTTCAGTAGCTAAACCCCGAACCCTAGCAAAGATGACAGTCAAAAACTGGGTAGGTGATTCACTACCTATGTTTCAATTGATGACAATGCTGATAATGATTGCACGTTCCAGCAAATGCTAGGTGCCAAGTCTTACCTTGCCAGGCTGGCTTGTCTTGGGCCTTTTGATAGGGACGTGTGATGTTTAGACACATGCTGGTGACAAGCTTGCACGGTGGAGTCTGCCTGTTCGGCTGCAGAAAGGCATGGGCCTGATCCACCTTAGGTTTAGGATCTTTCCTTTCCCTTTGGGCTATGGCCTATGGTCATAGCTCCAGGCTGCCGCCTTAGGAGGCTCCTGTTATGATCGCTGAAAAAGTGTAAACTTTGCTTTTCTTTTGTTTTTCTGCAGAAAGGCAGCACCAAACCTCTAGAGCTGGCATATACCGCCCTAGCCAGAATGGCAGCCACAGCTGGGGACGGTGATGCTGCACTGGAGGCCACCTCCAGGGGGCTCAAAGCAGGGGTGACCCCAAAGCTGAGGGGCTTTGTGCCGGCCCTGCTAGCCTATGCTGTTGCTGGGGACTCAAAGAAAGCTTTTCAGGTGAGTAGAGTAGTGCATGCCTCTTGTTGCAGGAAGTCACTTGCTGTGACGATGGCAACCGTATGACCATTGTATGACCCTTCAAACCCTAGCCTAAATCCTGAACACAATTACTGAACAATGCTAGGGTAATTTTGTCAATTAGGAATGCAAGATATCGCAGTGAAGTTGCTGCCATAGACTGTGATTGGGGAAGCCGACAAGCAGTCATGCCTGGCTGTGCATGCACGCAAACTGAATTGGTCAAGCATGTTATATCAGGCTCTGGTGGCATTGTCAAACATCCATTGCTGCAGCATGCAATGGATGTTTTTTGGGATGCTGGCAGCATTTGATGGCTTGGTCTGCCTCTACCCAAAGCTCAACATCAGGCTTAGTTTAGGTTTTCAACTGCAAGCACATGGCATGTTTAGGTTTGAATTTGGAATTTGGCCCTGCCCTAATCTCAAGGGTGCAGTTGAGTCAGGACTGGGTCTGCCCAAATCTAAAGGTCACTGTGGCTTTTCTGTTTTGATTGAAGCTGCCTGTGCATTGGCCTGGATGCACAAGTCAAAATGTATCTCACGTTACAGGATCTTTCATGATGGTGAACATGCGTAAGCAATTTGTGGTAATGACAAAAAGCATCAGGTGCAAGTGTACTCAAGCTGGACAGGCAAATGTCTGGTGCTGTTTGCTTCCTTCCTTGCTGACCATCTTCGTCTTCTTCTTCTTCAGGCTCTCACAGGAAGCTGCACTTCTTCTTCTTCAGGCTCTAAGAGGAAGCTACACCAGCAATGCATGACATGCAAGGCTGCTGAGAATCTACTTTGCTTGTCGCTTTAGGTGTTTGATGTTGTACAGAAGCAGAAGCTGGACATGCCTGAGAGCAAGATGGCTCTCACCTCTTGATCTTCTTTTTCTTTCTTGGCACCAGTTGATTTTCTTTTCTTTCTTGGCAAAGACATGCTTTTCTTTCTTTTCTTGGCCCACCTCTGGATACAGTTTCACACTTTTTGCGACACATCAACTTGTTGGACTGTCTTGGGTTTTCTTTGCACATTCAGGCTCTTGTTCAGGCCCACATAACCACAGCAATTGGGCCGTCATACATGTGCTTGCGTCTACTCCTTTCTCAAGTTGTGTTTCCCTCCCGGAAGTAAAACAAAAGTTTGCCACCCATGCATGACAACAAGAACCAGATTTCACCTTGCAGGTGTACCAGCATGCTGACAGCCACTGTGATGCTCTTCTTTGCTGTGATGCTCCACTGTGACGCTCTTCCTCTCAGGTAGCTGACCTCATACAAGAGCAGAAGCTGGACCTGACTGAGAGCGAGTTTGCTCTTCTTCTTCAAGCCTGTGCCAGGGGTGCCGCCAGCTGGCAGTCCGTCAAGGCCCTGCTGTCCAGAATGACTAAGGAGCTGACCAGGCTGCAGCCTGAAACCCTAGCAGCTGCTGAGCAATACTTCCGGTAGGTCAATTGAGTCTAGGGTACAGCATTAGGATTTGCGCGTCCTGTCTCTTCGGCCGTTTTGTTGCTATCAATGAGTCTCCAATGTAGGGAGCTTACATCAACTGAAACCAACAAGCATAAGCACAACAACAACAACAACAATAACAATACCAACAACAGTAACAATATCAATAATAAAAACAATAGTGATACTGTCAATAGTAATTACAGCAGCAGCAGCAGCAGCAACAGCATTCTGAATAAGAGAAGCCACACGTTATGGGACAGGAGTGTCCAGAGACAGAAGTGCTTGCAGATACGTAATTCTGTCTGTATGTACCTGTCGCTACTGTACGTGTTTGAGTGTTCACAGGAGTTGAAGTCAAGTCAGGGCCCCATGGAATGAAATAATCCAGTTTTTACGCTTCAAAACGATCACTCAACAAGTTTTATCATCCTCGTGCGGACTGCATAACATCTAATGGACTTCAAATAGTCCTGGGCGCCTGCGCATGTCTAAGCAAATGCTGTAAGGTTGTACCATGCCACATGTTGCCTCCATGAGTGGTTTTACAAGGGATAAAACCCTGCATTTGCCCCATGAGTGTCTTGACAACAAGCATCAATGCCAAAACACATCCACGTGCTGCTATACAAGCAACGCATTGCTGCACAACGCTCCTGCATCACAAGTGACCCCACGTACCACTTCTACAAGTTCACTTACTTCTTCATCGCTCGTCATCATTGTTATCACTGTTATCCCCCACACACCACTTCTACAACTCCACTTCTCATCATTTTTTATTTTGACTATTGCAATCAGTTTTGTTCCTGCCACTTGACACCAACCCTTCTGCTCGCGCTTTTCGTACCAGCACTCTCTTGTCAAACACTGAAGGGCCTGATTACCTGGTTACTGCTTGCCCTTATAAATTCACCACTCTATTGCTAGGGAAAAGAACAGAAGCAGAAAAGGGAAAATGTCTGTGTACAATAAGCCTGGGTCAGGTATATTGGCCTGTGATCGGTTGGTGATACTTCCTTTTTAGGGTTTGTTATTGAGGGAAACTCTGAAATGAAGGGCCCCTTTTGGCGGTGCAGGTCTGATGCTGCCTTGGCAGCAGTGGAGGGCAATGACAGCAAGGGCAAGGGCAGGGGCTGCTGGGTGCTAGAGCCCTGCACAGTCAGTGACACCGGCCAAACCAGCAACTGTGGTGGCCAGCTTCAGGTGAGCTGCTGCTGCTCCATCAGGGCTGGTGTGTATGATGCTCAAGCAAAGCTGAGGCCCAGAACACAAGTGTATAACCAAAATGCTAAACAATATAATACATTACCTCATATCCAAAACAAATACAAGCTTATGCGTTTTTGTATAATACCAGGCGCGTGCTTGTTGCCCGTAACTTTTCCTGATGCTTGGAATGAATTAATCATGCACAGCAGCCAAGTTTGCTGGGCAGATGCAATCTCTGCTTACATGCTTTCTCCTTGAAACATGCACTCAAGGCTGCAGCAAGTGATACTTCTGAGTCATGCAGGCGCTTGATTTGGAAGACGAGGAGTGGGACCAATTTGCCAATGGCATAGCCCATCTAGCTGCACAGCGTGAGCGCAAGCCCAAGGACTTCAATCTGTTCCAGGTTGGTCCTATCATCATCATCATCATCATCATCATCATCATCATCATCATCATCATCATCATCATCATCATCATCATCATCATCATCATCATCATCATCATCATCAT